>Ga0233369_1000024_pt1 | contig 84122 bp, 68 predicted proteins | sample ElkDunMinimDraft_26_FD_191537 | JGI IMG/M metagenome (GOLD analysis project Ga0233369, IMG submission 191537) | Fecal eukaryotic communites from dung pellets of Tule Elk in California, USA - Elk Dung D16 | ecosystem: Host-associated > Mammals > Digestive system > Large intestine > Fecal | place... | reverse complement strand
GCGTACGCGTGACCTGGTCGAGTTCTCGTCCCCGTACCCGGCCGATCTCCAGCACGCGCTCGAGGTCATCCGCACCGCCGACTGACGCTCGACGGCCACGAGGTCGAACGTCGGTGCCTCAGCGTCCACGCGCGCTCGCCCGGTGGACGCCATGGCGCCGGCCAGAGAAGTGACGGGGCACTTCCGGCGAGCTCGGCGCGGGGGCTAGGAGTGTCTGTGAGCCCTGATCTAATCTGAACTTCTTCCCTGCCGTACGTGTGCCTGAGGAGGCCCCACCCCCATGTCGAGCGCCGACTCGTTCGTGCACCTGCACGTCCACACCGAGTACTCCATGCTCGACGGCGCGGCGCGACTGACGGAGATGTTCGAGCGGACGGCGCAGCTCGGCATGGACGCGATCGCGATGACCGACCACGGCAACGTCTTCGGCGCGTACGACTTCTACAAGAAGGCGAAGGCGGCCGGGGTCAAGCCGATCATCGGCATGGAGGCCTACCTCACGCCCGACACGCACCGTACGGAGCGCAAGCGCGTCCAGTGGAACAAGGGCGGTGGCGACGACGTCTCAGGCGGTGGCGCGTTCACCCACATGACGCTGCTCTCCGAGAGCACGACCGGCATGCACAACTTGTTCCGCCTGTCGTCGCGCTCTTCCATCGAGGGGTTCTTCTACAAGCCGCGAGCCGACCGCGAGCTGCTCTCCGAGTACGCGGAGGGGCTCATCGCCACGACCGGGTGCCCGTCCGGCGAGGTCCAGACGTGGCTGCGGATCGGCGACTACGCCAAGGCGCGCCAGTCGGCCGCGGAGTTCATGGACATCTTCGGCCGGGACAACTTCTTCGTCGAGCTCATGGACCACGGGCTCTCGATCGAGACACGCGTCCGTGACGACCTGCTGAGGCTCGCCAAGGACCTCGACCTGCGCCTCGTCGCGACCAACGACTCCCACTACACGCACCCGGACGACGCGACCGCCCACGAGGCGCTCCTGTGCGTGCAGTCCGGCAAGACCCTGGCCGACCCGACGCGCTTCAAGTTCGACGGCAACGGCTACTACATCAAGTCGCCGCAGGAGATGCGCCAGCTGTGGGAGCTCGACTCCGGGCTGCCCGAGGCCTGCGAGTCGACCCTGCTGATCGCCGAGCGCTGCGACGTCACGTTCACCGAGGGCAACGGCACGTTCATGCCCCGCTTCCCGGTCCCCGAGGGTGAGTCGGAGGAGACGTGGCTCCTCAAGGAGGTCGACCGCGGGCTCGCCGTGCGCTACCCCGACGGCGTCACCGAGGAGGTCCGCAAGCGTGCCGACTTCGAGGTCGGCGTCATCCTCAAGATGGGGTTCGCCGGCTACTTCCTCGTCGTCGCCGACTTCATCAACTGGGCCAAGGAGAACGGCATCCGCGTCGGCCCCGGCCGTGGCTCCGGCGCCGGCTCGATGGTCGCGTACGCGATGCGCATCACCGACCTCGATCCGATCGTCCACGGCCTGCTGTTCGAGCGGTTCCTCAACCCCGACCGTGTCTCGATGCCCGACTTCGACGTCGACTTCGACGAGCGTCGGCGCGGTGAGGTCATCCGCTACGTCACCGACAAGTACGGTGACGACCGCGTCTCGCAGATCGTCACGTACGGCACGATCAAGTCCAAGCAGGCCGTCAAGGACGCCTCGCGCGTGCTCGGCTACCCGTTCTCGATGGGGGAGCGGATCACCAAGGCGATGCCGCCGGTGGTGATGGGCAAGGACGTCCCGCTCAAGCAGATCTTCAACGCCGAGCATCCCCGCTACAACGAGGGCGGGGAGTTCCGGTCGCTGTACGACACCGACCCCGACGCCAAGAAGGTCGTCGACACGGCGGTCGGGCTGGAGGGCCTGAAGCGGCAGTGGGGCGTCCACGCCGCCGGCGTCATCATGTCGAGCGAGCCGCTGCTCGACATCATCCCGGTGATGAAGCGCGAGCAGGACGGCGCGATCATCACCCAGTTCGACTACCCGACGTGCGAGTCGCTCGGCCTGATCAAGATGGACTTCCTGGGGCTCCGCAACCTCACCGTCCTCGACGACGCCCTCGACAACATCCGGAGCAACCGCAACGAGGAGGTCGTCCTCGAGGACCTCCCGCTGAAGGACGACGAGACGTTCGCCCTGCTGTCGCGCGGGGACACGCTGGGAGTCTTCCAGCTGGACGGCGGACCGATGCGCGCGCTTCTGCGCAGCATGCGTCCGGACACGTTCGAGGACATCTCGGCCGTCGGCGCCCTCTACCGTCCCGGGCCGATGGGCGCGGACTCCCACAACAAGTACGCCCGACGCAAGAACGGCCGCGAGAAGGTCGAGCCGATCCACCCCGAGCTCGCCGACGCGCTCGAGGACATCCTGGGCGAGACCTACGGCCTGATCGTCTACCAAGAGCAGGTCATGGCGATCGCCCAGCAGCTGGCGGGCTACTCGCTGGGACAGGCGGACCTTCTCCGCCGGGCGATGGGCAAGAAGAAGAAGTCCGAGCTGGACAAGCAGTTCGCGAACTTCTCCGACGGCATGAAGAACCGCGGATTCTCGGCAGCGGCGATCAAGACGCTGTGGGACATCCTGCTGCCGTTCTCCGACTACGCGTTCAACAAGGCGCACTCGGCCGCGTACGGGGTCGTCTCGTTCTGGACCGCCTACCTCAAGGCGCACTACCCCGCCGAGTACATGGCGGCTCTGCTGACCAGCGTCCGCGGTGACAAGGACAAGTCGGCGATCTACCTGAACGAGTGCCGCCGCATGGGCATCAAGGTGCTCCCGCCCGACGTCAACGAGTCGGAGGCCAACTTCACGGCGGTCGGTCAGGACATCCGCTTCGGGCTGTCGGCGGTCCGCAACGTCGGGCACAACGTGGTCGATGCGATCGCCGAGGCTCGGGACGAGAAGGGTGCCTTCACCGACTTCTCGGACTTCATGGTCAAGGTGCCGCCGGTCGTCTGCAACAAGCGCGTCATCGAGTCGCTGATCAAGTCCGGCGCCTTCGACTCGCTCAAGCACCACCGGCGTGCGCTGGTCACGATCCACGAGGACGCTGTCGACCAGTACGTCGACCTCAAGCGCAACGAGGCCATCGGTCAGGACTCCCTGTTCGCGGGACTCGACGACAGCGACGCCGGGTTCGCCGGCACGTCCGTCGTGGTGCCCGACCTCGACGAGTGGGACAAGACCACCCTCCTCGCGCACGAGCGCGAGATGCTCGGCCTGTACGTCTCCGACCACCCGCTGTTCGGCCTCGAGCACGTCCTGCGGGCCGCGAGCGACTGCACGATCGGCGACCTGCTGGCTGACGAGGACCGGCCTGACGGCACGGCGGTGACCGTCGCCGGTCTCGTGACCTCGATCCAGCGCAAGCTCACCAAGAAGGGCGACCCCTGGGCCATCGTCACCGTCGAGGATCTCGAGGGTGCGGTCAACGTCATGCTGTTCCCCTCGGTCTACACGCTGTCGGGGCACCTGCTCGTCGAGGACGCCGTCGTGGTCGTCAAGGGGCGCCTCAAGCGCAAGGAGGACACGCCCGAGCTGTCGGCGACGGAGCTGAGCGCCGCTGACCTGAACGTCGGGCACGACGGCCCGGTCGTGCTGTCCCTGCCGACGTCACGGTGCACGCCGCCGACGCTCGACCAGCTGCGCGACGTGCTGTCGAGCCACCCGGGCGCGACCGAGGTCCACCTGCGGCTGGTCGGCAGCAAGAGCACCAAGCTCATGCGGCTGGACGCCCGGCTGCGGGTGAGCCCCTCGTCGTCGCTCATCGCCGACCTCAAGGCGTTGCTGGGTCCGGGGTGCCTCGCCTCGTGACCACCGCCCCGAAAGCCCGCGGGACGCTCGCGACCGTCGTAGGGTTCCTGGTCGCCGGCGTCGTGGCCGGGATCGTGTGGGCGGTGCTCGCCGATCCCATGAAGTACACCGTCGTCCGCGTCGGCGACCGCTCCGGCCTGAGCGCGGACGAGGTCGCTGCGTCGGCTGCCTTCGGCGTCCTCGTGACGTACGCCTGGGTCAGCGGGCTCGTCTCAGCTGTCTGGGCAGCCTTTGCGACGTGGCGGTGGGGACGCCAGGGCGGGAACGGTGTCGTGGTCCGCACGGCGGTCGGCGCTTCGCTGGCGGCGTTCGTGGCGTGGGGTACCGGGGTTCTGCTCGGTCCTCCCACCCCGGAGGTCGGGTCGCTCCCGGCGGGGGCCGAGGTCTCTGCGCGGCTGGGGATCGATGCGTACGGAGTGCTCTTCGCCTGGCCCGTCGCCGCGCTGCTGGCGTTGCTCCTCGTCTCTTGGCTGATGCTTCCGCGGGAGCCTGCGCCGACGCTCCAGACCACCGACGCCGCCTGACCCCCACCGTCCGGCGGGTCGGGCAGCGCCGTGTGTGTTCGCGGTTGTCGCCGCGGCCTGGCTACGGCAGGGTGGAGGCAGGCCGGACCCCGTACGACGGCGACCGCCTCGCGGCAACGCCTCGCAGGGCCCGGGAACCCACGCAGAGAGGGGCGCGGATGCACTTTCAGTGGCTGACCGAGCAGCTTCCTTCCGACGAGGTGCTGGCGACGGTGGTGATGGATGCCAGCCGGGACACCGAGAGCGGGGACAGGACCGTCGCGGCGCGATGGTCGGAGCTTCGCCGATCCCTGGACAGCCAGGGCCTCAGCAAGGAGATGGCCGCCGTCCTGGAGGAACAGGCGCTGCAACCGACGCGGGCCTCCGGCTCGCACGGGCGGCTGATCGTCGCGGGGGAGAGCGGCATCCTCATGGACCGCCTGCTCCTGTTCGCCCCGCGCAAGGACGAGGCGGTGCTCTCGATCGGTCCGGACGTGTTCGCGCTGGCCCGCGAGGCCGACGACACCGTGCGCTACCTGCTCGCCGAGATCGACCGGACGGGCGTCGACGTGACGCTGTACGACTCGACGTCCGGCGCGGTCGGTGGCGAGCCGCACCGGGAGAGCGTGGACGGCGAGCACGACGTCCTCAACAAGATCCGAGGTGGAGGCCTGTCCCACCGGCGGATCGAGAGCAGGGTCGAGGACTCCTGGGAGCGCAACGCCGAGACGGTCGCCTCCGAGCTCGACCGCATCGTGCTGGAGCGTCGCCCGGACCTGCTCGTCGTGACCGGCGACGTCCGTGCGGTCGCCCTGGTCCAGGGCGCGCTGGGAGCCCCGGCGCGCGAGATCACCGAGCACGTGCCGGGAGGCGCCCGGAACAACGGCGTCAACGGCGCGTTCGAGACGCGGGTGGACGAGGTGCTGGAGGCGTTCCGGGTTCGCAGACGGGGCGGCACGATCGACCGGTTCCGCCAGGAGCTCGGTCGCAACGCGATGGCGGTCACGGGTACCAACCGGGTGCTCGACGCGTTGCGGAAGGCCCAGGTCGAGGAGCTCCTGATCTCCGACGAGGTCGCCGGTCCGGTCAGCTCGCTCGCCGACGTCAAGGTCTGGGTCGGCGACAAGCCTCTCGAGCTCTCGATGCACCGTGACGAGATCCGGCAGCTGTCGTCCGGCGACGCACGGGCGAGGCGCGCCGACCTCGCGCTCGGGACGGCCGCGGCAGTCCAGGACGCCGGGATCACGATCGTCTACCACGACGACGACGTGCTGACCGACGGGATCGGTGCGCTCCTCAGGTGGGACCCGTCCAAGCCGTCCGGCGTGGTCGAGCCGGGCTGACACGCGACTCGGACGTCCGTCGGCGCGGTAGGCCTCGCGGTGATCTCCAGCAGACCGCCGAGCACGGAGCCCACCGCGCCGACGCCACGTCGGTCAGGTCGCAGAGCTAGCAGGGCGGACCCGGAGCGTCCGTGCGTCAGTGTCGCGCGATCGCCGCGACGCGGGCGCGAGTGAGGGTCACGAGGTCGGCGGGCGCCAGGCCCACGTCGTACCCGCGCCGGCCGCCTGAGACGTAGACCGTGTCCCAGTTCTCGGCCGTCGCGTCGAGCACGGTGGGCAGCGCCCTCTTCTGGCCGACTGGCGAGATGCCACCGACGACGTACCCGGTCGCCCGTTCCGCGAGAGCCGGATCGGCCATCACCGCCTTCTTGGCGCCGACGGCCTTGGCGAGCGCCTTGAGGTCGAGCTGGGCGTCCACGGGGACGACACCGACGGTGAGGGTGCCGTCGCAGTCGGCCAGCAGCGTCTTGAACACCTGGGACGGCGGCACGCCCAGCGCGTCCGCCGCCTCGAGCCCGTACGAGGCGGCACGCGGGTCGTGGTCGTACGGATGAGCCGTCCAGGGAACGCCCGCCGCCTCGAGCGCGCGGGTCGCAGGCGTGCCGGTGGACTGCTTCTTGGCCATGGGGTGCTCCGCTGCGGGGACGGGACTGTGAGGTGGTCTCAGTTGGGGGACCAGGACGTCCGGGCGACGTCGACCGCCGGGAGGCTGGGCACGGCGCGCATCGCCGAGATCTCGCTGAGCATGAGGTGGTGGTAGTAGCGCAGGCGCTCGGCGGCGTCGTCGGCCTCCAGCAGCTCCTGCCGGTCCGGCAGCGTGAGGACGGCGCTCGAGGCGAGGAGGTAGGAGAGGTCCACAGGGTCGCCAGGGAGCTCGTCGACAGTGGCGTCGAGGCGGAAGCGGTTGAGCTCGGTGCGGTAGGCGTCGAACACGGCGTGCGCGCGGTCGGCGGCCATCATGACGTCCTTGCCGACAGGCTCGTCGAGATCCTCGACGTGGCCCCACATGAAGCTCTCCCCGGTCACGCCCGCATCCAGGCGGATGCGCCCGATCGCGTCGACCGTGAGGTCGTATCGGCCGTCGTCGTACCCGGTCACGTCGGTGATGGTGACCTCGACCCCGACACGGTGGATGGACTGGACGCCGCTCTCCCCGACCTCGTAGCCCTCACGGATGGACACGATGCCGAACCGGCGCTCGGGCTCGGGGAGGGTCAGGAGGTAGTCGACCAGGTCGCGGTAGCGGTCCTCGAAGACGTGCAGCGAGAGCGTCTGTCCGGGAAGGACGACGCTGCCGAGCGGGAAGAGCGGGATCGCGCGAGCCACGTCCCCAGCCTAACCACGCAGACGGGTCTGCGACGCGGCGTTCGCACTGCGGCGGTGGGGGTCGTACGATCCCACCTCCGTAGACTTGAGCCATGATCCGTCGCACCGACCTGCGGGAGACTCCTGCCGGGACGACCGCCGCGCAGTACCGCGCTGTCCTCCCGCGCGCACCGTTCGACGTCGAGGCGGCCGTCGCGGTCGTCCGGCCCGTCGTCGACGACGTGCGACACCGGGGTGTCGACGCGGTCCTCGACGCGACGGAACGCTTCGACCACGTCCGGCGTGAGTCGCTCGCCGTCGACCCGTCGGAGACCCGGGCCGCACTGGAGGCGCTCGCGCCGGACGTCCGCGCGGCGCTGGAGGAGTCCGTCACCCGGCTGCGGGCGACGTGCGCGGCGGAGCTCGAGCACGACGTGGTCACCGAGGTGGCCCCGGGCGCGCGGGTCGAGCGCCGGATCGTCCCCGTCGGTCGCGTCGGTCTCTACGTGCCGGGCGGACTGGCCCCGCTGGTCTCCAGCGTGCTCATGAACGTCGTCCCTGCTCAGGTCGCCGGGGTGGCGTCCCTCGCCCTGGCGACGCCCCCGCAGAAGGAGTTCGGGGGCGCTCCGCACCCGACGGTCCTCGCGGCGTGCGCGCTGCTCGGGGTCGAGGAGGTGTACGCCGTCGGTGGTGCACAGGCGATCGCGATGTTCGCCTACGGCGCCGGCCCGTGCGAACCGGTCGACCTGGTGACGGGACCCGGCAACATCTACGTCGTGGCGGCGAAGCGTCTCGTCCAGAGCGTCACCGGCATCGACTCCGAGGCGGGGCCGACCGAGATCGCGATCCTCGCCGACGACTCCGCCGTGCCCTCGTTCGTCGCGTCCGACCTCATCAGCCAGGCCGAGCACGACCCGCTGGCTGCTGCCGTGCTCGTCACGCCGAGCGCTGCACTCGCCGACGCCGTCGACGCCGAGCTGGCCCGCCAGGTCCCGGCGGCGAAGCACGCCGAGCGCATCCAGACCGCGCTGACGTCCCCGCAGTCGGCGACGGTGCTCGTCCGTGACGTGGCCCAGGGGCTCGCCGTCGTCAACGCCTACGCCGCCGAGCACCTCGAGATCCAGACCGCCGATGCTGCCGCAGTGGCCGCACGCGTGGAGAACGCCGGCGCCGTCTTCGTCGGAGGCTGGTCACCGGTGTCGCTGGGCGACTACGCCGCCGGCTCGAACCACGTCCTCCCCACGGCCGGATGCGCCTGCCACTCGTCAGGGCTGTCCGTGCGGTCGTTCTGCAAGAGCATGCAGGTCGTCACGTACGACGAGGGTGCGCTGCGCGAGATCGGGCCGAAGGTCGTCGTCCTTGCCGAGGCCGAGGACCTCCCGTCGCACGGCGAGGCCGTCACCGTGCGCCTGGACGCTCCCGAGGGGAGCGCTTCGTGACTCTCCCCGAGTGGGTCCCGATCCGCGATGACCTGCGCCCGTACGAGCCGTACGGCGCGCCGCAGCTCGACGTACCGGTGCAGCTGAACGTCAACGAGAACCCGTACGGTCCGTCCAAGGCCACCGCGGACGACATCGCCGAGTCGCTGCGCGCGGCCGCGACGGAGCTGAACCGCTACCCCGACCGTGAGGCCTGGGCGCTGCGCGAGGCCCTCGCCGACTACCTCGGTCATGGTCTCGCCGCCGACGCGGTCTGGGCGGCCAACGGGTCCAACGAGGTGATGCAGCAGATCCTGCAGGCGTTCGGCGGCCCCGGTCGGACGGCGGCCTCGTTCATGCCGACGTACTCGATGTATCCGGAGTACGCCCGCAACACGCACACCCGCTGGATCGCCGGTCGGCGTGCGGACGACTTCGCCTTCGACGTCGACGCCGCACTCGCGCTGATCGCCGACGAGCAGCCGGACGTTGTCCTGCTCGCGTCGCCGAACAACCCGACAGGGGAGTCGCTGACACTCGACGCCGTTCGTGCGGTCTGCGACGCGGCGCCGGGTCTCGTGGTCCTCGACGAGGCCTATGCAGAGTTCCGGCGCCCCGGCACCCCGACTGCGCTGTCGGTCCTGGCCGACTATCCGCGGCTGGTCGTCACGCGCACGATGAGCAAGGCGTTCGCGTTCGCCGGTGGTCGGCTCGGCTACCTCGCGGCCGACCCGGCGATCGTCGACGCGCTGCGCATCGTCCGGCTCCCGTACCACCTCTCGACCGTCACGCAGACCGTCGCGCTGGCGGCACTGCGGCACGCCGACGAGATGCTCGCGCGCGTCGCCGACCTGCGAGCCACCCGTGACGAGGCCGCGGCGTGGCTGCGCGCGCAGGGGCACGACGTCGTCGACTCCGACGCGAACTTCGTGCTCTTCGGGACCTTCGCCGACCGGCACGCCGTGTGGCAGGGTCTGCTCGACAGGGGTGTGCTGATCCGCGAGACCGGTCCCGACGGCTGGCTGCGGGTCAGCGTCGGCACGCCGGAGGAGATGACCGCCTTCCGCGACGCCCTCACCGCAGTGCTGGAGAGTCCTTCGATCCGCCAGGAGAACGCATGACCACGACGATCGAGACCACCGGTCCCCGCCGCGCCCGGGTGGAGCGCAAGACCTCCGAGTCCCACGTCGTGGTCGAGGTCGACCTGGACGGGACCGGCACGCACGACATCGCGACCGGTGTCGGCTTCTACGACCACATGCTGACCGCCCTGTCGCGGCACTCGCTGATCGACCTCACGGTCCGGTCGGAGGGTGACCTCCACATCGACGCGCACCACACGGTCGAGGACACCGCGATCTGCATCGGCGAGGCGATCAAGGCCGCGCTGGGGGACAAGGCGGGGATCCGCAGGTACGGTGACGCGCTGGTCCCGCTCGACGAGGCGCTCGCCCAGGCCGTGGTCGACGTGTCGGGCCGGCCGTACTTCGTGCACAGCGGCGAGCCGGAGTCGCAGGTCACCGTCGTGATCGGCGGCCAGTACAGCGGCTCCCTCACCCAGCACGTCCTCGAGTCGCTCGCGCACCACGCCGGCCTGACGATGCACGTCCGTCTCCTGTCCGGCCGCGACCCGCACCACATCGCCGAGGCCCAGTACAAGGCGGTCGCGCGCGCCCTGCGTCAGGCTGTCGAGCGCGACCCGCGCGAGACCGGCGTCCCGAGCACGAAGGGTGCGTTGTGAGCGCTCCGAACGTCGTCGTCCTCGACTACGGGTCGGGCAACCTGCGCTCCGCGGTGCGCGCGTTCGAGCGTGCCGGCGCGGAGGTCACCCTGACGGCCGACTTCGAGGCCGGGCTCGAGGCCGACGGGCTCGTCGTCCCGGGCGTCGGGGCGTACGCCGCGTGCATGCAGGGCCTGCGTGCGGTCGGCGGCGAGCGCCTCGTCGGCCGCAGACTCGCCGGGGGACGACCCGTGATCGGCATCTGCGTGGGCATGCAGATCCTCTTCGAGACCGGGATCGAGCACGGCGTCACGACCGACGGGTGCGGCGAGTGGCCGGGCACCGTCGAGCGGATCGAGGCCGACATCGTCCCGCACATGGGCTGGAACACGGTCGACGCTGCGACCGGCTCGACGCTCTTCGACGGCGTCGAGGACGAGCGGTTCTACTTCGTGCACTCCTACGGCGTCCGCAAGTGGGAGCTCGACGAGCCGAACCCCGCCATGCCGGCGCGGGTGACCTGGACCTCGTACGGGGGCGACCGGTTCGTCGCCGCGGTGGAGAACGGGCCGCTCTCGGCGACGCAGTTCCACCCCGAGAAGTCCGGCGACGCCGGTGCCGCGCTGCTGCGCAACTGGGTGACCTCCCTCTCCTGACGCTCGCGAGCCACTCTTGGTGCGTTGGCGAGCCACCGTCCGTGCGTTGGCGAGCCACTGTCCGTCGCGCTACGCGGTTCCGATCACGGCGCGCGAAACCCTGACCGTACGGATGGTGGAGCCCTAGCCTCGCGGGCATGTCGTCCGACCCTGCGCCCTCGCCCGCCCTCGCTCGTCGCGACGTCCTCCGGCTCGGGGCCGGCGCGGCCGCTGGGCTCGTCGCCGCCCGATCCTTCGGAGCCGCTCCGGCCAGCGCCACGCCGGCAGTGCCGCCAGCGCCTCCGTCCCTGGCCCCCACCGGGCCGATCCTCAAGCCGCTCCCACCGGAGTGGTTCGTCACCTACGGCACCAACGCCGAGATGCGCTGGGACTCCGTCGACCCGCGTCGCTACCTGACCCCTGCCGAGCGGTTGTTCGTCCGCAACCACACGAGCACCCCTACGATCGACCCCGCGACGTACGCCCTGCGGATCTTCGGCGACGGTCTCGCCGACGCCCGCACGCCCGAGCGGGCCCACGTTCTCTCGTACCGGGACCTGGTCCGCCTGCCGTCCCGTACGGTCACCAGCCTGCTGGAGTGCACGGGGAACGCCCGCAGCTACTTCGCGAGCCAGCAGGGCACGCCCGCGAGCGGGACGGCCTGGCAGCTCGGGGCGGTCGGCACGGTGCGCTGGACCGGCGTCCCGCTCGCGCTGGTGCTGCGCAGCCTCGGGCTGCGCTCTGACGCGGTCGACGTGCAGGCCACCGGGCTGGACCCGTCGTTCGTCAGCGGGGGAGTGGACTACGGGCGCGTGCGCCGCCCCTTCCCGGTGGCGAAGGCGCTCGACGACGCGCTGCTCGTGTACGCGATGAACGGTCGGGCTCTCCCGCCGGACCACGGCTTCCCCGTACGACTCCTGCTGCCGGGCTGGGTCGGGATCGCGAACATCAAATGGGTCGGCGAGCTCGAGGTGTCCCGGTCTCCGCTCACCTCGCCGTGGAACACGAAGTGGTACCGGATGACCGGAGGTGACTACCCGGCCGATGCCCCGCCACTGACGGTGCTGCCGGTGAAGTCCGCGTTCGAGCTGGCCCGTGACGCCGTCCTGCCGGCGCGCCGTCGTACGGTGCTGACCGGTCGCGCCTGGTCGGGCGCAGCACCGGTCACCCGTGTCGAGGTCAGCACCGACGGCGGCGCCTCGTGGGAGCGTGCTCGGATCACGCGGCACGGTCGAGGCGGCGGCTGGGCACAGTGGGCGTACCCGTGGCGTCCCCGCACCTCCGGCCCGCAGGTCCTGCTGTCCCGTGCCACCGACCGTGCCGGCCGGACGCAGCCGGCGACCGTTCCGTACAACGACAACGGCTACCTGTTCTCGGCGGTCGTCCGGCACCCGGTCGTCATCGCGTAGTGGCTCGGCGCCGCGCGCAGAGTGGCTCGCGGCCGCACCGAGGGTGGCTCGCGGCCCGGGTCGTGGGCAGGCCCAGAACTGTCCGGGCGGGTCAGTACGATCGAGGGCGTGACCACCACGCTCGAGCTCCTCCCCGCCGTCGATGTCATCGAAGGACAGGCCGTCCAGCTCGTCCAGGGGGTGGCCGGCTCCGAGAGGACGTTCGGCGACGCCCTCGAAGCCGCGATGAGGTGGCAGGAGGGCGGCTCGGAGTGGTTGCACCTCGTCGACCTCGACGCCGCCTTCGGCCGTGGCTCGAACGCCGACCTCCTCGCACGGATCGTCGACGCCGTCGACATGTCGGTCGAGATGTCGGGTGGCATCCGGGACGACGCCTCGCTCGACCGCGCGATGGCGGCCGGTTGCCGGCGCGTGAACATCGGCACCGCCGCCCTCGAGAACCCGGACTGGTGCGCCAAGGCGATCGCCACGTACGGCGACCGCGTGGCCGTGGGCCTCGACGTCCGGGGCCGCACGCTCGCCGCCCGGGGCTGGACCCGCGAGGGCGGTGACCTGTACGAGGTGCTGGCACGCCTCGACGCCGAGGGCTGCGCGCGCTACGTCGTCACCGACGTCAACAAGGACGGCATGCTCCAGGGCCCCAACCTCCAGCTGCTCCGTGACGTGTGCGCGGCCACCGACCGCCCCGTCGTCGCCTCCGGTGGCGTGACCACGCTCGACGACCTGCGGGCCATTGCCGGCCTGGTGGACGAGGGAGTGGAGGGCGCGATCATCGGCACCGCCCTGTACGCCGGCAACTTCACGCTCCCCGAGGCCCTGGCGGCGGTCGCCGAGATCGGCGGAGACAGCGCGGGCGTCTCCTCGTGAGCCTGGCCGTCCGTGTCATCCCCTGCCTCGACGTCGACTCCGGGCGCGTCGTCAAGGGCGTCAACTTCGTCGACCTGCGCGATGCGGGCGACCCGGTCGAGATGGCCCGGGTCTACGACACCGAGGGTGCCGACGAGCTGACCTTCCTCGACATCACGGCCTCGTCGGACGCCCGTGCGACGACCTTCGACGTCGTCGCGCGGACCGCGGAGGAGGTCTTCATCCCGCTCACGGTCGGGGGTGGTGTCCGGACCGTCGCCGACGTCGACCGGCTCCTGCGTGCCGGGGCGGACAAGATCGGGGTCAACACGGCAGCGCTGCAGCGGCCGGAGCTGATCGCCGAGATCGCCGGGCGCTTCGGCAACCAGGTCCTCGTCCTGTCCGTCGACGCACGCCGCGCCGCTGACCAGCCGTCGGGCTTCGAGGTCACCACGCACGGCGGTCGCACGCCGGCCGGCCGTGACGCGATCGCGTGGATCCGTACGGCCACCGAGCTGGGGATCGGCGAGGTGCTGCTCAACTCCATGGACGCGGACGGGACCCGCGACGGCTTCGACCTGGAGATGATCCGGGCAGCCCGCGCCGTCACGCACGTGCCGCTCGTCGCCAGCGGCGGCGCGGGCACGCCCGCGCACTTCTGCGAGGCCGTCGACGCCGGCGCCGACGCGCTCCTCGCGGCCAGCGTCTTCCACTTCGGCGTGCTCACGGTCGGCCAGGTCAAGAGCGCCCTGCGTGCTGCCGGGCACGTCGTACGGTGATCTCACGACGCGGCCGCAGTCCGCGCGGCACCGGTGTACGCCCCGCGCGCGGCGTCACCCGTCGCGGGTTCGGCATCGTCGCGAACGGAGTCGCCGAGGAGAAGCGACGCTTCACCCTCGCGGTGGTCGGCTCGCTCGTCTACGGCGCGATGACGGTCGCCGACGCCTGGGTCCTGGGGTGGGCGACCGACCACGTCGTCATCCCGTCGTTCCGCGACGGCGAGATCGTCACCGGCGCGGCCGTGGTGGCGTCGCTGCTGTTCCTGTCGGTCGCGCTGCTGCGCGCGTGGGGCGTGATCATGCGGCGGCTGATCGGCGGCATCGTCTACTACCGGCTGATGGCCTCGTACCGGCGCCGGGTCACCCGGCGCTACCTCGCGCTCCCGATGTCGTGGCACGCGCGGCACCCGACCGGTCAGCTGCTGTCCAACGCCAACGCCGACGTGGAGGCGACGTGGGCGGTGATGATGCCGCTCCCGATGGCTGTCGGCGTCGCCGCGATGCTCGTCACCGCCGTCGCCGCGATGCTGACGGCGGACGTGGTGCTGACCATCGTCGGCCTGGTCGTGTTCCCCCTTCTCTTCATCGTCAACGTCGGTTACCAGCGCCTGCTGTCACCGCGGGTCACCCGTGCCCAGGAGCTGCGCGGGCGCGTCAGCACCGTCGCGCACGAGTCGTTCGACGGCGCGCTGGTCGTCAAGACCCTCGGCCGTGAGGAGGAGGAGACCGCACGCTTCGCGGCGGCAGCCGAGCAGCTGCGCGACGCCAACGTGGCCTCCGGCCGGATCCGGTCTGTCTTCGACCCGGTGATCGAGATGCTCCCCAACCTCGGTGTGCTCCTCGTCGTGGTCCTCGGGGTGGAGCGTGCCCTGGCCGGCGACATCGCCGCGGGCGCTGTCGTGCAGGTGGCGTACCTCTTCACCGTCGTCGGCTTCCCGCTGCGCGCCTTCGGGTGGGTGCTCGGAGAGCTGCCCCGTACGGTCGTCGGCTGGGAACGCATCCAGGCCGTGCTCCGCGCGACGGGCGACATGCCGTACGGCGACGCCACGCTGCCCGGGGACGGCCCGCTCCGTGTGGACGTCGAGGGCGTCTCGTACGGGTACGACCCCCGTCGGCCCGTCCTCGACGACCTGGACCTGACGCTCGAGCCGGGGACGGTGACCGCCGTCGTCGGGCTCACAGGCTCCGGCAAGAGCACCCTCGCGTCGCTCCTCGACCGCCTGGTCGACCCTGACGAGGGCCGCATCCTGCTCGACGGCACCGACATCGCCGACCTCTCGCACGAGGCGCTCGCCGCCGCGGTCGCCCTCGTGCCGCAGCACACGTTCATCTTCGACGACACGGTCCGCGACAACATCACCCTGGGCGCCGACATCGACGACGACCGTGTGCGCGACGTGCTTGCCCTGACCCAGGCGTCGGAGTTCGTCGACGCCCTGCCGGACGGGGTCGACACCCGGCTGGGGGAGCGGGGCACGACCCTGTCCGGCGGGCAGCGACAGCGGCTGGCGCTCGCTCGCGCCCTCGTCCGCGATCCCCGCCTGCTGCTGCTCGACGACGCGACCAGTGCGCTCGACCCGGACGTCGAGCAGCGCATCCTGTCGGCACTGGCACGCTCCACGGCCTCGGGCAGCGGACCGACGGTCTTCGTGGTCGCCTACCGCAAGGCGACGATCTCCCTCGCTGACGAGGTGCTGTTCCTGCGCGACGGCCACATCGTCGATCGCGGGACCCACGCGGAGCTCGTCGCACGCTCGCCCGAGTACGCCGACATCGTGCAGGCCTACGACACCACGCGGGAGGCACCGTGACCGTCGCCACGCGTCCGACCGCGAGCACCGTGGGGGCACCCGACGCGCCCCGGGTGCGCGGGTTCGGCGTGATCCGCCGTGGGTTCGCGCTGACCCCGTCCCTTGCTCGAGGGCTGCCCCTCACCCTCCTGCTCGCCGCGCTCAGCACGGTCGGTGGGGCGGTCGTCCCGGTGGTCGTCCAGATCGCTATCGACCGCGGGTTCGGCGCCGACGGAGGACCCGACGAGGGCCTGGTCCTGCGGTGGAGCGCAGTGGCGGCCGGGATCGTGCTCCTCACCGCAGTGTGCTCGTGGGCGATGAAGGTGCGGCTGTTCGTCGCCAGCGAGCGCGGCCTCACCGATCTGCGGATCAAGGCGTTCCGCCACGTCCACGACCTGTCCGTGCTCACCCAGGACCGTGAGCGCCGTGGCGCGCTGGTCTCGCGCGTGACCTCCGACATCGACCAGGTCTCGTTGTTCCTTCAGTTCAACGGCATCATGATCGTCACGAGCCTCGGCCAGGTCGCGGTGGCGACCGTCATCATGGCGTTCTACAGCTGGCAGCTGACGCTCGTCGTGTGGGCCTGCTTCGTCCCGCTCGTCGTGACGCTGGTGGCGCTGCAGGGCCGGATGGCGCGCGCGTACGACCACGCCCGCGCCACCGTCGGCACGATGCTCGCCGTCATCGCGGAGCCCGTGGTCGGCGCCTCCGTGGTGCGCGCGTACGGCGTGGAGCGCCGGACGCAGCACCGCATCGACGACGCGATCGACGTCAACCTGCGGGCCAACATCCGCGCGCAGCGCCTGGTCGCCGGCACGTTCGCCTCCGCGGGGGTGGCGGGTGGCCTGGCCAACGCCTCCGTGATCGTGGTGGGCGTGATGCTCGGCGTCGCGGGCGACCTCACGCTCGGCGGGGTGATCGCCTTCGCGTTCCTCGTCTCGCTGTTCATCGGTCCCGTCCAGACGGCGACGCAGGTGATCACCGAGGCGCAGAACGCGATCTCGTCCTGGCGACGCGTGATCGAGATCCTGGACACGCCCGCCGACGTCCGTGACCCCGGCGAAGGAGTCGTCCTGCCGCAGGGGGCGCTCGAGGTCGGCTTCGACCACGTCCGCTTCGCGTATCCGGGTGGGCCGGACGTGCTCCACGACGTCGACGTCGTGATCCCGGCCCGTCAGCGGGTCGCTGTCGTCGGGGAGACCGGGTCCGGCAAGAGCACCTTCGCGAAGCTCCTCACGCGCCTGTCCGATCCGACGGCCGGCGCAGTCACCCTCGACGGCGAGGATCTGCGGGCGATCGGCTTCAGCACGTTGCGCTCGCGGGTCGTGATGGTCCCCCAGGAGGGGTTCCTGTTCGACGCCACTCTCGCCGAGAACCTCCGGTACGGGGACCTCACGGCGTCGCCCGAGCGGATGCGGCAGGCCTTCAGCGATCTCGGCATCGACGACTGGTTCACCTCGCTGCCCGATGGGCTCGAGACCCAGGTCGGCCAGCGGGGCGAGTCGCTGTCGGCGGGGGAGCGGCAGCTCGTGGCGCTCGTCCGTGCCTACCTGGCCGACCCCGACCTCCTCGTCCTCGACGAGGCGACGAGCGCGGTCGACCCGCAGACGGAGATGAGGGCGTCTCGTGCGCTCGAGCGGCTCCTGGCCGGTCGCACGTCCGTCGTCGTCGCGCACAGGCTGTCGACGGCGGAGGCGGCCGAGCGTGTCCTCGTGTTCGACGCCGGCGTCCTGGTCGAGGACGGACCGCACGACGCGCTCGTCAGCCAGGGGGGCGTCTACGCCCGTCTCCACGCCTCCTGGGTGGCGCAGGCACACCTGGGTATCGAGGCGGTCCCGTCCGCCGGGGGCATCGACGACTCCGCCCCTGGACCGGCCTGGGACAATGGGCCACGTGACTGACTCCGTTCGCCTCGACCCCGCGATCGCCGCACGGCTCAAGCGTGACGAGGACGGCCTCGTGCCGGCCGTCGTCCAGGAGGTCGACACTCATCAGGTGCTGATGGTGGGCTGGATGGACGACGAGGCGCTTCGGCGCACCCTGACCTCGGGGCGTTCGACGTTCTGGAGCCGCAGCCGTCAGGAGTACTGGGTCAAGGGCGCGACCTCCGGCAACACTCAGCACGTCCGCGAGGTCCGTCTCGACTGCGACGGTGACACGGTGCTGGTCAAGGTGTCGCAGACCGGTCCGGCGTGCCACACCGGTGCGACGACGTGCTTCGACGACGACGTCCTCCTCGAGGCACAGGCGTGAGTGCGCGGGGCTACGGGCCTGCGGTCCTTCTCGGCGTCGTCGGCGGCGCGGCGGCGTTCTTCACCGCGTCCCAGCCCTGGTCGAGGGTCACCGTCGAGACGGAGGGCCTCGCTCGTGACGTCGTCAGCGTCACCGGCAACGAGGCCCTGCCCGTGGTCGGGGGACTCGCCCTCGTCGCCCTCGCGGGCATGGTGGCGGTGCTGGCCTCGCGCGGACGTGTCCGCACGGCCGTCGGCGTCGTCGTCACACTCGCTTCGGTGGCAGCCGCCGTCGCCGTCGTCCTGGGAGGTGACGCCGTCCACGAGGCACTGGTGGCGTCTCTCGCCGAGTCGCCGGCGATGACCGGCGACGCTGCCCTCCAGGACCGCTTCGCGGACGACGCGTCGACCACCGCCTGGCGTTGGGCCTGCCTCGTGTCCTTGCTCCTCAGCGCCGTCGCAGGTGCGGCCGTCGTGCGCTGGGGCCGGTCCTGGCCGTCGATGGGACGACGCTACGACTCCGTCGGGCAGCAGCGCGCGGACAACGTCGACGACGACCCGTGGAAGGCACTCGACCGAGGCGAGGACCCCACCGTCTAGGCTGGTCCCAGTCACCCAGCACGAGTCGCCTCAGAGAGGTCTTGAGAACGATGCATGGTTCTTCCCCCGCAGCCTGGACCGCGGTCGTCATCTGTCTGATCGGATTCACGGTCGGTGGAGTGGCGCTGTTGTTGGGGCCGAACTGGGTGCTCTTCTGGGTCGGCGTCGCCCTCACCCTCGGCTCGGCCGTCGTCGCCAAGGTGATGTCCGCAGCGGGCATGGGCGCCAAGGCTCACTGACCCTCGCGGTCACGAAGGGGGTCCCGTGTCTTCCGAGCAGCCGCCGCAGTACCCGCAGCAGCCGCCGTACGGGCAGCAACCGCCTCCGTACGGTCAGTACCCGCAGCAACCGCCGTACGGCCAGTACGGGGGCGGCGGGTACGCGCCGGTCCCGGAGTACGTGCCGCCCGCGCCGTTCGCCGGCTGGTGGTCGCGAGTCGCTGCGCTTCTCGTGGACGGCGCCCTCGCGGTGCTGCTGACGGTCGTGCCGGTCGTCGTCGGCACCCTCGTCCTGGCGGAGGCGACCGAGACCACCACGACCTCCCTGGACGAGACGACCAGCGAGATCGTGAACGGCGGCCAGTTCGCGCTCGGGCTCGGTCTGGTCGTGCTCGGGTTCCTTGTCGGGCTGGTCTTCCAGATCTGGAACCAGGGGATCCGACAGGGCCAGCGGGGTCAGAGCCTCGGCAAGCAGCTGCTCGGGATCACCGTCGTCGACATGCGGACCGGTGAGCCGCAGGGTGCCGGCAAGGGCGTCCTTCGCTACATCCTGCTGGCCATCCTCGCGAACGCGTGCTTCCTCGACCTACTCTGGCCGTTGTGGGACGCCAAGAAGCAGACGTGGCACGACATGATCGTCTCCTCGGTCGTCGTGAAGGCGTGACGGCCGCCGGGGTCGCGCCCCGTTCGACCTCGCGCCTCCGGGCGCTGCGCGCGCCGCTGCTGGTCGGTGCCGCGGGTGCGGCTGCGGCCGCCCTCCTGCACGTGCGCGACCCGAACGTATCCGGCAGCTACGGCTACTGCCCGTTCGCGCTGCTGACCGGGCTGGACTGCCCGGGGTGCGGTGGTCTGCGCGCGGCCCACGCACTCACCGACCTCGACCTCGCCGCTGCGACCTCGAGCAACGTGCTGGCCGTGGCGCTCGCCGCCGTGCTCGTCGTCGCGTGGATCGCGTGGATCCCGCGGCGGCTGCGCGATCCGCGCGCGCGGATGATCGTCCTCTCCTCGCGCGTCGGCTTCACGCTGCTGGGCATCGCGCTCGTCTTCACCGTCGTACGCAACACGCCGTGGGGCGCCTGGTGGGGATCCTGACCCAGCAACGAGCGAAGGGCCGCCCCTTCGTGGGGCGGCCCTTCGTCCGTGAGACCTCGAGAGAGACGGTCAGGTCGTCGTGCTGATCACTCCGGTGGCGAAGAGGACCCCGTAGATGAGGATGCCGAGCACGGTCAGGGCGACCGAGACGATGCCGAGGATGTATCCGGCCTGCGCCATGCCGGAGCCGGTGAGGCGGCCCTGCGACTCCGCGATCTCGGTCTTGGCCTGGCCACCCAGGATGATGCCCGCGATGCCGATGAAGCCGCAGCACACCAGGCCCAGGAGGCCCGTGACGAGTGCCCAGACCGCCTTGTTGGAGGTCTGCGGCGGCATACCGTACGGGTCGCCTCCCGGAGGGGGGTTGTAGCCGGGCGGCGGTGATCCGTAACCGCCGGGCGGCGGGTTGTAGCTCGGCGGCTGGTCACCCGGGGGCGTCGCTCCGCCGGGAGGGGGATAGCTCATGTTGCTCCTTCGTGGAGGACTGGTTGTCGGCATTCTGCCGTAGCGCTCGCGGCGGCCGACAAGCCCACCGTGCTCGTGCCCGGAGCGAGGTCCGTGCCCCGTGCCGGCCCCCACCTGAGAGAGCGGCCACGGACGCCGTCCGGGGTCGGTGATCCGTCCCACATCGGTCTGGCTACCCTGGGATGGACAGACTGCGGGGCGTCGGGAAGCGTGCCGTGGTGTCTACGGGTGGGAAGGCAGGTCGGGCGATGTCCATACTCGACGACATCCTCGAGGGAGTTCTCGAGGACCTCGGGGACCGCATGGTGGCGGTCCCGCTCGACGACCTGAAGGAGCGTGCGGGCCGTCAGGACCCCGCGCTCGACCCGATGCCGGCCTTCCGCGCCGACGGTGTCTCAGTGATCGCAGAGGTCAAACGAGCCAGCCCCTCGAAGGGTTCCCTGGCCGACATCAAAGATCCTGCGGCCCTGGCCGTCGACTACGCCGACGGCGGAGCAGCGGCCATCTCGGTCCTGACCGAGCGCCGGCGCTTCTCCGGAAGCCTCGACGACCTCAAGGCCGTTCGCGCCCAGGTCGACTGCCCCGTCCTCCGCAAGGACTTCATCACGACGTCGTACCAGCTGTGGGAGGCTCGCGCGGCCGGCGCCGACATGGCGCTGCTCATCGTCGCCGCCCTCGACCAGCCGGCGCTGGAGTCTCTCATCGAGCGTGCGCGCTCGATCGGTCTCACGCCGCTGGTGGAGGTCCACGACGAGGAGGAGGTCGAGCGGGCCGTCGCGGCGGGCGCCGACCTCGTGGGCGTCAACGCCCGCAACCTCAAGACGCTCGAGGTGGACCGCTCCACCTTCTCGAGGCTGGCGCCGCTGATCCCCGAGTCCGTCGTGAAGGTCGCCGAGTCGGGTGTCCGGGACACGAAGGACGTCATCGAGTACGCCCGTGCGGGTGCTCAGGTCGTCCTCGTCGGCGAGACCCTGGTGACGGGCGGCAACCCGCGCTCGACCGTCGCCGACCTCGTTGCCGCCGGGTCCCACCCCGCGCTGCAGCACCGATGGTGACGGCGGTCGCTCTCTCCCGCCCTCATCGTCCTCGTCGACGGACACGTTGACGCCACCTGCAAGGATCGACGCATGACCAGCACCTCGGCCTCGGCCGACCCGCGTCCGCCAAGCCTCCCCGACGAGCACGGCCACTTCGGCCGGTTCGGAGGCCGCTTCATGCCCGAGGCGCTCATCGCGCCCCTCGACGAGCTCGAGCGTGCGTGGCGCGAGGCGCTCGTGGACCCGACGTTCACCGCCGAGCTGGACCGGATGCTGCGCGAGTACGCCAACGTCCCGAGCCCGCTGTACGAGGCCACGCGGCTGTCGGAGCGGGCGGGGGCGCGGATCCTCCTCAAGCGCGAGGACCTCAACCACACCGGCGCCCACAAGGTCCGCAACGTGCTCGGTCAGGCGCTGCTCACCAAGCGGATGGGCAAGCACCGTGTGATCGCCGAGACCGGTGCCGGCCAGCACGGCGTCGCGACCGCGACGGCCTGCGCCTACCTCGACCTCGAGTGCGTCGTCTACATGGGCGAGGTCGACACGCAGCGGCAGGCCCTCAACGTGGCCCGCATGCAGATGCTGGGCGCGACGGTGATCCCGGTGACCGCCGGCAGCCGTACGCTCAAGGACGCGATCAACGAGGCCTTGCGTGACTGGGTCAGCACGGTCGACGACACCCACTACCTGCTCGGCACAGCCGCGGGCGCGCACCCGTTCCCCGAGATCGTGCGCGACCTGACCCGGGGCATCGGCGACGAGGCGCGCGCGCAGTCGTTCGAGCGGCTCGGCGGCCTCCCCGACGCGGCGGTCGCCTGCGTCGGCGGCGGGTCCAACGCGATCGGGCTGTTCGCCGGCTTCCTGAACGACGAGTCGGTGCGCCTTTACGGCTTCGAGGCTGGAGGCGACGGGTTCGAGACCGGACGCCACGCGGCCACCATCACGGCCGGCGACGTCGGCGTCCTGCACGGCACCCGCTCCTACCTCCTCCAGGACGAGGACGGTCAGACCATCGAGTCGCACTCGATCTCAGCCGGGCTCGACTATCCCGGCGTCGGACCCGAGCACGCCTATCTCGCCGAGACCGGTCGCGCGACGTACGAGCCGGTGACCGACGACGAGGCGATGGCAGCGTTCGACCTGCTCTGCAAGACCGAAGGCATCATCCCGGCCATCGAGTCGGCACACGCGATCGCGGGTGCGCTGCGGATCGCGCCGCAGCTCGCCGAAGAGCTGGGCCGGCCGGCGACCATCCTGGTCAACCTCTCGGGGCGTGGCGACAAGGACGTGCACACCGCCGCGGAATACTTCGGCCTGCTCGACGACGGAGACAAGGCATGAGCGCGCTCGCCGACCTGCTGGCGCGCACGCGCGCCGAGAACCGCCCGGCCCTGGTCGGCTATCTCCCTGCCGGCTTCCCTGACAAGCAGACCGCGATCGACGCGATGGTGGCGATGGTCGACGGCGGTGTCGACATCGTCGAGATCGGTCTCCCGTACTCCGACCCGGTGATGGACGGCCCGACGATCCAGCGCGCCGCTGACGCGGCCCTGGCGGCCGGCACGAAGATCGCCGACGTGTTCGACACCGTCGAGGCAGTCGCCGCGACAGGTGCGCCGACGCTCGTGATGACCTACTGGAATCCCGTCGAGCGGGTGGGCGTCGACACGTTCGCGTCGCGTCTCGCCTCGGCCGGGGGAGCGGGGCTCATCACCCCCGACCTGATCCCCGACGAGGCGTCCGAGTGGGTCGCTGCGGCGGACGCGCACGGCCTCGACCGGATCTTCCTCGTCGCGCCGTCGTCGACGGACGAGCGCCTCGCGATGACGGCGAAGGCCTCCAGCGGCTTCCTGTACGCCACGTCGGTGATGGGCGTCACGGGGACCCGGACCGCGACGAGCAACGCTGCACCCGAGCTGGTCTCGCGCATCCGTACCTTCAGCGACATCCCGATCGGTGTCGGGCTCGGAGTCAGCAACGGTGACCAGGCGGCAGAGGTCGGTGCGTTCGCCGACGCCGTGATCGTCGGCTCGGCGCTCGTCTCCCAGCTGCTCGAGGCCGGCTCCGACACGGCCGGCGGGGTCGCCGCCGTCCGTCGCCTCGCCCAGGACCTGCGCGCAGGGGTCGAGCGCGCACGCACTGCCGTCCCCGCCCCGGACAAGGGAGCACTCGCGTGACCTTCGCCTCCATCCCCAGTCCGTCGCAGTCCGTGTGGGAGCTCGGGCCGTTCCCGCTCCGCGCGTACGCGCTGTGCATCATCCTCGGCGTCGTCGCTGCCATCTGGGTCGGTGACAGGCGGTTCCAGGCGCGCGGTGGCAAGTCCGGTGCGGTCGCCGACGTCGCCGTGTGGGCGATCCCGTTCGGGCTGGTCGGTGCCCGGCTCTACCACGTGATCACCAACCCCGAGCTCTACTTCGCCGAGGGCCGCGAACCGATCAGGGCCCTGTACGTCTGGGAGGGCGGCCTCGGCATCTGGGGAGCGGTCGCTCTCGGTGCGGTCGGCGCCTACATCGGCTGTCGGCGCCACGGAATCAAGTTCGCCCCCTTCGCCGACGCTCTCGCCCCCGGGGTCCTGCTCGGTCAGGCGATCGGGCGTTGGGGCAACTGGTTCAACCAGGAGCTCTTCGGCGGACCGACCGACAGCCCGTGGGGCCTGGAGATCGACGCGGCACACCGCCCGGTGGGATACGAGCAGGTCGAGACGTTCCACCCGACGTTCCTGTACGAGTCGCTGTGGAGCCTCGTGGGGTTCTTCGTGCTCATCTGGGCCGATCGCCGCTTCAAGCTCGGCGGCGGCCGCGTCGTCGCGCTGTACGTCGCCATCTACACCGCCGGCCGGTTCTGGATCGAGGGCCTGCGCATCGACACCGCCCACGAGCTCCTCGGCCTGCGGCTCAACCAGTGGACGTCCTTGGTGTTCTTCGCCGCCGCCGTCGCGCTGTTCGTCTGGCTCACCCGGACCGGCCGGGGCACGCGCGAGACCGTCGTCCAGGTCGATCCCGACGACGCGTCGCCGACCGGCACCACGGACGCCGGCGCGACCGACCCGGGCGCCCCTGCGAGCAGCACCGACACCGCTGCGGAACGTGACGCGGACGGTGACGCGGGGACGGAAGCCGACGCGCCGGCCGCCGACGAGGCAGCTGAGGCGAGGCACTCCTCGGATGACGCGGACGGCTCCCGGTCGTAGATTCGAGCCATGACTGAGGCTGCGGCGCCGGACGAGTCCTCCGGAGAGCGCTATCCGCTCCCCGATCCCTCGACGATCGGCAAGGAGCATCCCGACGTCACCGGAGGGTGGCTCCGCCCGTCCGTCTTCGGGGCGTCCGACGGTCTCGTCTCGAACTTTGCGCTCATCATGGGCATGGCCGGCGGGACGACCGACCCCAAACCGGTCATCATCGCCGGCGTGGCCGGCCTCGCAGCCGGCGCCTTCTCGATGGCGGTCGGCGAGTACACCTCGGTGGCCAGCCAGGCGGAGTTCGCTCGCGCCGAGGTCAAGCGCGAGAGGCGCGAGATCCTGCGGCACGACGCGCAGGAGCAGGCGGAGCTGGCCTCGATGTTCGTGGCGAAGGGCGTCGAGGAGAGCGTTGCGCGAGAGGTCGCGCACCAGATCCACAGCGATCCTGACAACGCCCTGCGCGTCCATGCGCGTGAAGAGCTCGGGGTCGACACCGACGACCTCCCGTCGCCGATGCTCGCCGCGGTGTCCTCCTTCCTCTCCTTCGCCGTCGGTGCTCTCATCCCGCTCCTGCCGCTGGTCTTCGGGATCGTCTCGATGGTGCCGACGATCGGTGTCTCCCTGCTCGCGCTGTTCGGCACGGGCGCACTCGTCACCGCGATCACGGATCGTCCGTGGTGGTTCGGCGGACTGCGCCAGATGCTGCTCGGCAGCGCTGCCGCGGGCCTCACCTTCCTGGTGGGCTCCCTGGTCGGCGGTGTGGGGATCTGATCCGACCGCGACCGCGACCGGGACCCGACCCCGACCCCGACCGGACGCTGACGTACCGGGCGGCCGGAGCCGGCAACAATCGTGTAACCTGAGCAGGCCATGTGAGGGCCAAGGTCGTCCCTTCGGTGTGGTTGTTCCCCGCTGACGGACCCGGCACCTCTCGATCCTTTCGTGCGAGCCCCCGTCCGCAGCGCCATAGCGATGACGACGGGAGAAGTGCAGCATGCGCGGGATTCCTCCAGCTCAAGGCCTGTACTCCGGTGAGGACGAGCACGACGCCTGTGGCGTCGCCTTCGTCGCGACCCTGACGGGTCAGGCCAGCCATGAGATCGTCGCGCAGGGCCTGACCGCTCTGCGCAACCTCGACCACCGCGGTGCCGTGGGCGCCGAGGTCGACTCCGGTGACGGTGCCGGCATCCTCATCCAGGTCCCCGACGGCTTCCTCCGCGACGTCGTCGACTTCGATCTCCCCGAGCCCGGCCGGTACGCGGTGGGCATCGGGTTCCTCCCCGTCGATCCCGGTGCCTCCGCCACGGCACGCGCCGCCGTCGAGACGCTCGCGGCCGAGGAGGGCCTCACCGTGCTCGGCTGGCGCGACGTCCCCGTCGACCCGACGGTCCTCGGGGCCACGGCGCTCGGAGCGATGCCGTCGTTCGCCCAGCTGTTCGTCGCGGACGCGAGCGGCGAGCGTACGGGGATCGCCCTGGACCGGGTGACGTTCGCCCTGCGCAAGCGGGCCGAGCACGAGCTCGACGTCTACTTCCCGTCCCTCTCGGCGCGCACGCTCACCTACAAGGGCATGCTCACGACGGACCAGCTCGACACCTTCTTCGCCGACCTCACCGATCCGCGGATCGCGTCGGCGCTCGCGGTGGTGCACAGCCGGTTCTCGACCAACACGTTCCCGAGCTGGCCGCTCGCGCACCCGTTCCGCTTCATCGCGCACAACGGCGAGATCAACACCGCACGCGGCAACCGGAACTGGATGCGGGCCCGCGAGGCGCTCCTCGAGTCCGACCTGATCCCCGGCGACCTGCGGCGCCTCTTCCCGATCGTCGACCCGGAGGACTCCGACTCGGCGTCCTTCGACGAGGCGCTCGAGCTGCTCCACCTCGGCGGCCGCAGCCTCCCGCACGCCATGATGATGATGATCCCGGAGGCGTGGGAGAACGACCCGGAGATGGATCCCGCGCTGCGGGCCTTCTACGAGTTCCACTCCACGATGATGGAGCCCTGGGACGGGCCCGCCTGCGTGGTCTTCACCGACGGCACGCAGATCGGGGCCGTGCTGGATCGCAACGGGCTGCGCCCCGGCCGCTTCTGGCAGACCGAGGACGGCCTCGTCGTGCTCGCCTCCGAGGCCGGCGTCCTCGACCTCGATCCCGACACGATCGTCCGCAAGGGGCGCCTCGAGCCGGGCCAGATGTTCTTGCTGGACCTCGACGAGCACCGGGTGGTCGCCAACGACGAGATCAAGGGCGAGCTGGCGCGGGCGCACCCGTACGACGAGTGGCTCTACTCCGGTCTGGTCCGCTTCTCCGACCTCCCCGACATCGAGCACGTCGTCCACACCCACGCGTCGGTGACGCGTCGCCAGCAGGTCTTCGGGTACACCGAGGAGGAGCTGCGCATCCTCCTCGCGCCGATGGCACGTACGGGTGCCGAGCCGATCGGCTCGATGGGCACCGACACCCCGATCGCCGTGCTGTCGAACCGCTCGCGGCTGCTCTTCGACTACTTCAACCAGCTCTTCGCCCAGGTCACGAACCCGCCGCTGGACGCGATCCGCGAGGAGCTCGTGACATCGCTGCTGAGCACGGTCGGCGCCGAGGGCAACCTCCTCGACGCGACGCCGGCGTCCTGCCGTCAGCTCCAGATGTCGTTCCCCGTCATCACCAACGACGAGCTGGCCAAGATCCGCCACGTCAACCGCCACGGCAACATGCCGGGCCTCGCCACGTACGTGGTCCGGGGCCTGTACGAGGTCGCCGGAGGCGCCGACGCGCTCCGCAGGCGCCTCGACGAGCTCTGTGTCGAGGTCTCCGCGGCGATCGCCGACGGCGCGCGCATCATCGTGCTGTCGGACCGCCACTCCAACCACGAGCTGGCGCCGATCCCGTCGCTGCTGATGACCGGAGCGCTGCACCACCACCTGGTCCGGGAGAAGACCCGCACGCGTGTCGGGCTGCTGGTCGAGACCGGCGACGTCCGCGAGGTGCACCACGTCGCGCTGCTGCTCGGCTACGGCGCGTCGGCGGTCAACCCGTACCTCGCGCTCGAGACGGCCGAGGACCTCGCCCGCAGCGCGGTCTACGTGGACGGCGTCGCGCCGGAGAAGGCCGTCGCGAACCTCCGGCACGCGTTGGGCAAGGGCGTGCTCAAGGTGATGTCGAAGATGGGCGTGTCGACGGTCGCCTCGTACACGGGCGCGCAGATCTTCGAGGCCGTCGGCCTGTCCGGTGAGCTCGTCGACCGCTACTTCACAGGGACGACCTCGCGGCTGGGCGGCATCGACCTCGACGTGGTCGCCGAGGAGGTGCGGATGCGGCACGCGAAGGCGTACCCGACGTCCGGCATCTCCGCCTCGCGGCGCCAGCTCGACGTCGGCGGCGAGTACCAGTGGCGCCGTGACGGTGCCGAGCACCTCTTCGACCCCGAGACGGTCTTCCGCCTCCAGCACGCCACGCGTGCGGGCCGCTACGACGTGTTCAAGCAGTACACGCAGCGCGTCGACGACCAGTCGGAGCGGCTGATGACGCTGCGCGGGCTCCTCAAGCTTCGTACGGATGTCCGTCCGCCGGTGCCGATCGAGGAGGTCGAGCCGGTCTCCGAGATCGTCAAGCGGTTCTCGACCGGCGCGATGTCGTACGGGTCGATCAGCCAGGAGGCGCACGAGACCCTGGCGGTCGCGATGAACCGCCTCGGTGGCAAGTCCAACACGGGGGAGGGCGGCGAGGACCCGGAGCGTCTGTACGACCCCGAGCGCCGCAGCGCGATCAAGCAGGTCGCGTCGGGCCGCTTCGGGGTGACCTCGGAGTACCTCACCAACGCCGACGACATCCAGATCAAGATGGCGCAGGGAGCCAAGCCCGGCGAGGGCGGACAGCTGCCTGGCCCGAAGGTCTACCCGTGGGTCGCCAAGACGCGCCACTCGACGCCCGGTGTCGGCCTCATCTCGCCGCCGCCGCACCACGACATTTACTCGATCGAGGACCTCAAGCAGCTCATCCACGACCTCAAGAACGCGAACCCGTCCGCGCGGGTCCACGTCAAGCTGGTCGCTGAGGTCGGGGTCGGCACGGTCGCAGCCGGCGTCTCCAAGGCGCACGCCGACGTCGTGCTGATCTCCGGCAACGACGGGGGTACGGGCGCCTCGCCGCTGACGTCGCTCAAGCACGCCGGCGGCCCGTGGGAGCTCGGCCTGGCCGAGACCCAGCAGACGCTGCTCCTCAACGGGCTGCGCGACCGCATCGTCGTGCAGGCCGACGGCCAGCTCAAGACCGGCCGCGACGTCGTGGTCGCCGCGCTGCTCGGCGCCGAGGAGTTCGGGTTCGCGACGGCGCCGCTGGTCGTCTCCGGCTGCATCATGATGCGGGTCTGCCACCTCGACACCTGCCCGGTCGGCGTGGCCACCCAGAACCGTGAGCTGCGCAAGAAGTTCTCCGGCAAGCCGGAGTTCGTCGTCAACTTCTTCGAGTACGTCGCCGAGGAGGTGCGTGAGCACCTCGCGGCGCTCGGGTTCCGCTCGATCGAGGAGGCGGTCGGCCGCGCCGAGGTGCTCGACTCGCGGGAGGCGGTCGCTCACTGGAAGGCCAGCGGGCTCGACCTCACGCCGATCCTGCACGTCCCGGAGCTCCCCGAAGGCGCTGCGCGGCACCACACCACCAACCAGGACCACGGTCTGGAGCGGGCGCTCGACAACGAGCTGATCGCGCTGTCGGCCGACGCCCTCGAGCGTGGCGAGCCGGTGCGCGCACAGCTGGAGATCCGCAACGTCAACCGCACCGTCGGCACGATGCTCGGGCACGAGGTGACCAAGCGCTACCGCGGGGCGGGCCTGCCGGACGACACGATCGACGTCACGTTCACGGGCTCGGCCGGGCAGTCGTTCGGCGCCTTCGTCCCGCGCGGCATCACGCTCCGCCTGGAGGGCGACGCCAACGACTACGTCGGGAAGGGTCTGTCGGGCGGGCGGCTGGTGATCAGGCCGTCGCGCGAGGCCCGCTTCGTCGCCGAGGACCAGATCATCGCCGGCAACGTCATCGGGTACGGCGCGACGAGCGGGGAGATCTTCGTCCGTGGCCGCGCCGGCGAGCGCTTCTGCGTCCGCAACTCCGGTGCGACAGCGGTCGTGGAGGGCGTGGGGGACCACGCGCTCGAGTACATGACCGGCGGCCGTGTCGTGATCCTCGGTGCCACCGGCCGCAACGTCGCGGCCGGCATGAGCGGGGGAGTCGCGTACGTGCTCGACCTGGATCACGACCTCGTCAACCGCGACATGGTCGAGATCCACGAGGTGGGGGACGCCGACGAGCTCAGGGGGCTCGTCACCCGGCACGCCGAGGAGACCGGGTCGGAGGTGGCCCAGAAGCTTCTCGCCGACTGGGCGACCTCGGTGTCCCGGTTCACCGAGATCATGCCGGTGGACTACCGCAAGGTGCTGCAGGCGCGTGCCGCAGCCCAGGAGGCCGGTCTCGGCGAGGACGAGACCACCGCAGCGATGATGGAGGCAGCGATCCGTGGCTGATCCGAAGGGTTTCATGAAGACGCCGCGCCAGCTGGCGCCCAGGCGACCGGTCGAGGAGCGCATCCACGACTGGAAAGAGGTCTATCCCGGGACGCCGGGACGCGCGCTCCTGCCGATCATCACCGAGCAGGCCGGGCGCTGCATGGACTGCGGCATCCCGTTCTGCCACAACGGCTGCCCGCTGGGCAATCTCATCCCCGAGTGGAACGAGCTGGTCTGGCGCGACGACTGGGCGGCTGCGCTGGACCGGCTCCACGCGACCAACAACTTCCCGGAGTTCACCGGACGGCTGTGCCCGGCACCGTGCGAGACGGCGTGCGTCGTCGGCATCAACCGCGACGCGGTGACGATCAAGAACGTCGAGGTCTCGATCATCGACCGCGCGTGGGACGACGGGCGCGTCGTCCCGCAGCCGCCCGAGTGGCTGACCGGCCGTACGGTCGCGGTCGTCGGCTCCGGGCCCGCCGGCTTGGCCGTGGCCCAGCAGCTCACCCGTGCCGGTCACACGGTGGCCGTGTACGAGCGTGACGACGCACCCGGCGGGCTGCTCCGCTACGGCATCCCGGAGTTCAAGATGGAGAAGTCCGTCCTGGACCGCCGGATCGAGCAGATGACCGCCGAGGGGACGATCTTCCGCAACGGTGTGGCGGTCGGGACCGACCTGACCGGTGACCAGCTGCGCGACCGGTACGACGCCGTGGTGCTGGCGACCGGGGCGACGGTGCGGCGTGACCTGCCGACGACCGGGCGGGAGCTCGGCGGCATCCACCAGGCCATGGAGTACCTGCCTCAGGCGAACCGGGTCGCGCGCGGTGAGACGGTGGAGGACCAGATCACCGCCGCCGACAAGGACGTCGTCATCATCGGCGGCGGCGACACCGGCGCCGACTGCCTCGGCACCGCCATCCGTCAGCAGGCTCGCTCGATCACGCAGCTCGAGATCATGCCGCGCCCCACGGAGGAGCGCCCCGGTCACCAGCCCTGGCCGACGTACCCGATGATCTACCGCGTCGCCTCGGCGCACGAGGAGGGCGGCGAGCGCGTCTACGCCGTCTCGACGCAGGAGTTCCTCGGCGACGAGAACGGTGACGTCCGTGCCTTGCGGATGGTGGAGGTCGAGATGGTCGACGGCCGCTTCCAGGAGGTCGCAGGCAGCGAGCGTGAGATCCCGGCACAGCTGGTGCTGCTCGCCATGGGCTTCACCGGTCCGGAGACCGACGGGATCGTCGCGCAGCTCGGTGCCGGTCTCGACGAGCGCGGCAACGTCGCCCGCGACTCCTCGTACATGACCGACGTCGACGGCGTGTTCGTGGCCGGCGACGCGGGTCGCGGCCAGTCGCTGATCGTGTGGGCCCTTGCCGAGGGCCGCGCGTGCGCCGCCGGTGTGGACGCGTATCTCAACGGGGCGACGACGCTGCCGTCGCCGATCCTGCCCTCGGAGCGCCCGCTGGTCGTCTGACCTGGTCGCTCCGTGAACGGTTCTGCCCCTCCCCGAGCTCGGGGAGGGGCAGCACGGCTTTCACGGCGCTCGAGGCAGGGCGAAGACCACGCGTCTTCGAATATTTTGCTGAGGAAACAACAAAATCAGGCGGGTGGGGTCGCGCCGGTCAGGGCACGCCCTCTAGGGTTGACGAGTGCGTAGAGCAAAGATCGTCTGCACCATCGGTCCTGCTGTCTGGTCAGAGGAGAAGATCCTCGAGCTTGCCAGAGCCGGCATGAACGTCGCCCGGCTGAACCTCAGCCACGGCGACCACGCCACCCACGACCGCTCGTACGAGTGGACCCGCCACGCGGCGGAGGTCCTCGACGAGCCGCTCGCGGTCCTGGCGGACCTTCAGGGTCCCAAGATCCGGTTGGGCCGGTTCGCCGACGGCCCCGTGCCGCTGGCTGTCGGCGACGTCTTCACGATCACGACCGACGACGTACCCGGCGACTCCGAGCGCTGCTCGACGACCTACTCCGGGCTGCCGGGCGACGTGAAGCCGGGCGACACGATCCTCATCGACGACGGCAAGGTACGCCTCCGCGCGACGGATGTCACCGAGACCGACGTCGTGACCGAGTGCGAGGTCCCGGGCGTGCTCAGCAACAACAAGGGCATCAACCTGCCCGGGGTGAACGTCAGCGTCCCCGCCCTGTCGCAGAAGGATCGCGACGACCTCCGTTGGGCGTTGCGTCGGGGCGTCGACTTCATCGCGCTGTCGTTCGTCCGCCGTGGCGCCGACGTCGACGACGTCCACGCGATCATGGACGAGGAGGGCGTCCGTCGGCCGGTGATCGCCAAGATCGAGAAGCCACAGGCGGTCGAGAACCTCGACGAGATCATGGACGCCTTCGACGGCATCATGGTCGCGCGGGGCGACCTCGGCGTCGAGCTTCCGCTCGAGGACGTGCCCATCGTCCAGAAGCTGATCGTGGAGAAGGCACGCCGCAACGCCAAGCCTGTCATCGTCGCCACCCAGATGCTCGAGTCCATGATCTCGGCGCCTCGGCCGACCCGTGCCGAGGCCTCGGACGTCGCTAACGCCGTGCTCGACGGCGCGGACGGCGTGATGCTCTCGGGCGAGACCAGTGTGGGGGAGTTCCCCATGGAGGCGGTGCGCACGATGGCGCGCATCGTCGAGAGCACCGAGGAGCACGGCCTGCCCCGGATGGCCGCGTACCACTGGGACCCGAAGACACGCAGCGGGGTGATCGGTCGCGCAGCGGCGGAGGTGGCTCAGGCCGTGGGCGCCAAGTACCTGTGCGCGTTCACCACGTCGGGTGACAGCGCCCGGCGGATGACGCGCTACCGCTCGACCGTGCCGGTGCTCGCGTTCACCCCCGACCCGGTGGTCCGCAACCAGCTCGCGATGTCGTGGGGCGTCCAGTCCTTCCTCGTCCCCGAGGTCGAGCACACCGACATGATGGTGCTCCAGGTGGACCGCGCCCTGCTCGACATCGGCCAGTGCACCGAGGGCGAAGAGGTCGTCATCGTCGCCGGCAGCCCTCCGGGGATCGCGGGATCCACGAACGCGCTCCGGGTCCACCGCATGGGTGACGCGATCAAGGGCATCTCCCCGGCGTACACGAGGCGCCTCGTGCGGGACTGACGCCTGACCCCGACGCCTGACTCCTGACGCCTGACGCCTGGGGGTGGTTTCCCACGTCAGCGTGGAAAACCGGACTTGGCGCGGCGAGCACGCCGCGCCAACCCCGGTTTGCCGCGCCAGCGTGGCAAACCGTACGGAGGCGAGCGGGCGTCGCCACGCCGGCGTGGGAAACCGCGCGGGCGTGAGGCGCGCGACGCGGGCCAGCTGTCACCGACGCTCGCCCGCGCCGTCGCCGCGCTCGCTCGTCCAGCCACCTGCCCAGCCGATTGCCCACCGCGCATCTCCCGGTCCGGGTTCCCACGTCAGCGCGGAAAACCGGACTTGGCGCGGCGAGCACGCCGCGCCAACCGCGGTTTGCCGCGCCAGCGTGGCAAACCGTGCGGAGGGGGAGCGGGCGTAGCCACGCTGGCGTGGGAAACCGTGCGGGGGAGAGGCGTCATGCAGAAGGCGCCCACGCTCCGCGGAGCGTGGGCGCCTTCTGTGGCGTACGACTGAGCGTCAGGCGACGCCGAGGTAGGCCTCCTTGACGGCGGGGTCGGCCAGGAGCTCCGCACCCGACCCCGTACGCGTGATGCGCCCGGTCTCGAGCACGTACGCCCGGTCGGCCCGGCCGAGCGCCTGGTTGGCGTTCTGCTCGACGAGGAGCACTGTGATGCCCTGCTCGTTCACCTGGGAGATGATCGAGAAGATCTGGCGGATGAACTGCGGAGCCAGACCCATCGACGGCTCGTCGAGCAGCAGCACCTTCGGCTGGCCCATCAGGGCACGTCCGATCGCCAGCATCTGCTGCTCGCCACCGGAGAGGGTGCCGCCGGCCTGCGCCTCGCGCTCCTTGAGACGCGGAAACAGGTCGAACACCTTGTCGAAGCTCTCGTCGACCGGGGCGCGCCGCTTGAGCGCGTACGTCCCCATCTCGAGGTTCTCGCGGACCGTCATGGCCGGGAAGATGCCCCGGCCCTCGGGTGTCAGCGAGATGCCCCGGACGACGCGCTTGTGTCCGGCGAGCTTGGAGATGTCCTCGCCCTCGAACGTCACGCTGCCGGACGAGAGGTTGAGCAGACCGGCGAGGGCGCGCATCGTCGTCGTCTTGCCGGCGCCGTTGGCGCCGATGAGGGTGACGATCTCACCCTCGTTGACGGTCAGGGAGATGCCGTGAAGCGCCTGGATCCGGCCGTAGTGGACAGAGACGTCCTTGATCTCGAGCAACGCCACGTCAGTCTTCCTCTCCGAGGTAGGCGGCAATGACGGTCGGGTCGTTGCGGATGTCCTTCGGGAGTCCGTCGGCGATCTTCTTGCCGAACTCCAGGACGACGATCCGGTCCGTCACGCCCATCACGAGCCGCATGTCGTGCTCGATGAGCAGCACGGTGTAGCCGTCCGCGCGGATGGTGCGGATGAGCTCCATGAGCTCTTCCTTCTCGGCGGGGTTGAACCCGGCGGCGGGCTCGTCGAGGCACAGCAGCTTGGGATCGGTCGCGAGTGCTCGCGCGATCTCGAGACGGCGCTGGTAGCCGTAGGGGAGCGCGCTCGCCTGCACCGCCGCCTTGTCCGCGATGCCGACGAACTCCAGCAGGGCCATCCCGCGGTCGATCGCGTTCTTCTCCTCGCGGTAGAGCCGCGGGGTACGGAACAACGAGCCCCAGACGCCGACCTTGTGACGGGCGTCGAGGCCGACCACGACGTTCTCGAGCGCCGTCATCTCGCCGAAGAGCCGGACGTTCTGGAACGTCCGGGCGATGCCGCGACGGGTGATCTTGTGCTGCTTGCTGCGGCCGATCGGCTCCCCCTCGAGGAGGACGCCTCCGGAGCTCGGACGGTAGACGCCGGTCATCGCGTTGAAGCACGTCGTCTTGCCGGCGCCGTTCGGTCCGATGAGCCCGAGGATCTCGCCGCGCCTGATGTCGAACGTGACGTCGTCGAGCGCCGTCAGGCCGCCGAAGCGGACGGTCAGGTTCTGGATCTCGACGAGCTTGTCACCGACGTCGACAGCGATCTCGCGCTCGGCGGCGGCGAGCTGTGCCACCTCCGAGTCGAGCGGCGGCGGGGCGTCGGGCTTCGGCGTCGCCGGGCTCACGGGCTGGTCGGTCACTGGCCGGCCTCCTTCGCAGCGGGGGCGGACGTCGGTGCGTCGGCGAGGTTCGCGATCCGTTTGTGCGCACGTCGTTCGAACGTGAGCAGGTGCGGTCGCTTGCCGAACAGACCCTGCGGACGGAAGATCATCAGCACGACGAGCACGGCACCGAAGATGAGGTACTTGTACTCGGCGATCGCGGTGAACCGCAGCGGGATGTACGCCACGAGCGCACCGCCGATGATCGCGCCGAACTTGTTGCCCTGACCACCGAGTACGACGGCCACCAGGAACATGATCGACATCTGGACGTCGAACCGTTGGTTGTTCACGAACCCGATCTGGCCCGCGGCGATCGCGCCGGCGCTGCCACCGAGGGCGGCGCCGATGCCGAACGCCCACAGCTTGTAGCGGAAAGTCGGGACGCCCATGATCTCGGCGGCGTCCTCGTCCTCGCGAAGGGCGATCCAGTTGCGCCCGACGCGGCTGCGCTCGAGGTTGCCGAGCGCGATCATGACGACGATGATCACCGTGATCGTGAGCCAGTACCAGGGAGCGCCCTCGCTGTTGGCGAAGACCGGGTTGCCGTCGGCGTTCTCGCCGGGCGGTCGCCCGATCTGCTGGAAGCCGACCTGGCCCTTGAGGGCCGGGATGATCGTCGCGAGCAGGCGGATGATCTCGCCGAAGCCCAGGGTGACGATCGCGAGGTAGTCACCGCGTAGCCGCAGCGTCGGGATACCGAGGAGCACGCCGAACACGACCGTGACCATGGCGGCCAGCGGCAGCGTGAGCAGGTACGGGATGTGCACCATCGTCGAGTCCGGCGACGTCCACAGGGCCGCGACGTACGCGCCGACCGCGAAGAAGCCGACGTAGCCGAGGTCCAGCAGACCGGCCTGGCCGACGACGACGTTCAGGCCGATCGCCACGAGGGCATACCGGGCCATCTCGGCGCAGGCGAGCGGCCAGTTGTTGCCCGGCTCGGTGGTGACGAGCGGGATGTTGACCAGCGGCAGCGCGAAGGCGGCCGCGACGGCGATCAGGAGGAAGCCCCACTGACCGACGCGGGGGAGGTGGTTCCACCAGTCCGAGAGGCCACGCAGTCGTGACGGCTTGGTGATCTCGTCCACCAGCTCGTCGGCACGGGCCTGGGACTCCGAGGCCCCACCCATCGGGGTTCCGGTGCTCATGCCCTCACCTTTCCGAGGTTGCTTCCGAGGATGCCCTCCGGCCGGACCATCAGCACGATGATCAGGACGACGAAGCAGACGACGTCGGTCCACTGGGCGCTGCCGAGGAGGATCTGGCCGTAGTTGCCGATCAGTCCGAGCAGCAGGCCACCCAGGAGTGCGCCGCGGACGTTGCCGATGCCGCCGAGCACCGCGGCGGTGAACGCCTTGATGCCGAGCAGGAAGCCGCCCATGTAGAGCACGCCGGAGGGGACCTTCATGACGTAGAACAGCGCGGCGACGCCGGCGAGGAGACCGCCGATGACGAACGTGCTGATGATGATGCGCTCACGGTTGACGCCCATCAGGGTCGCCGTGTCGGGGTCCTGGGCGACGGCGCGGATGCCGCGTCCGAGCTTCGTACGACGGATGAACTGGTCGACGACGACCATCATGAGGATCGCCGCGGTGACGATGAGGATCGAGTCGAAGTAGATCAGCGTCCCGCCGATGTCGAAGATCGCCTCGTTCTTGAACATGATCACCGAGGGCTCGGGGTTCGGGCCCCGCCACACGAAGATCAGGTACTGGATGACGAACGACATACCGATCGCGGAGATCAGGAAGACGAGCCGTGGAGCGCCTTTGGCACGTAGCGGTTTGTACGCCACGCGTTCGACGATGAAGGCGGTTATCGCAGCGGCGAGCATGCCGAAGATGACCGCGAGCAAGAGATTGGCGGCGATCGCGTACCACGCGAGATTCGGGACCGAGGGGCCGAAGCCGAGCGACGTCAGCGTGAAGACGATGGCGTATGCGCCGACGATGAAGACCTCGGAGTGCGCGAAGTTGATGAGGTTGAGAACGCCGTACACGAGGGTGTAGCCGAGAGCGACGAGCGCGTAGATTCCGCCGAACGTGAGTCCGTCGACGGTCGCGCTCCAGAAGTTCGCCCCGAGGGCTTCCCAGTCGAAGGTGATCCACTGGTTCACGAGGGTTCCTTTTGGGATGGAGGGACGAGCAGGCGGGGGGCCCGTCTGGTTCAGACGGACCCCCCGTTGAGGCGCGGCTCGTTACTCGATCACGCCGACCGAGACGATCTTGCCGTCCTGCACCTTGTAGCCGTAGACGGGAAGCTCCGAGAGCTCACCGGTCTCGTCCCACTTCAGCGCCTTGCCGAGGCCCTGGGCGTCGTAGCTCTTGACCCACTCCTTCAGCTTGGCGCGATCCTGGTTGCCCGCGTCGATGCCGGCGAGCAGGACGGTCGCGGCGTCGTAGCCCTCGACCGAGTAGGTGCCGGGAGCGGCGCCGTTCGAGACCTTCTTGTACGCGTCGGCGAAGCTCGTGATCAGCTCACCGGGCACACAGGGGCAGGTGAAGTAGGCGTTGCCCGAGGCATCGCCGGCCTGCTGGATGAACTGGTCGTCCTTGACGCCGTCGGGCCCGATGAAGATGCCCTCGTAGCCCTTGGAGACAAGCTGCTGGTTGAACGGCGCGCCCTCGGCGTAGTAGCCCGAGTAGAACACCGCGTCCGGCTTCGCCGAGAGGATCTTGGAGATCGTCGCGGAGAAGTCCTTCTGGCCGGTGGTCACCTTGTCGCTGCCGGCCAGACGGTCGCCGAGCGCCTCGGTGGTCGAGGTGGCGAGGCCGATGCCGTAGTCGGAGTCGTCCTGGACGACGTAGACCTTGTCGGCATCGAGCTTCTCGGCCAGGACCGGGACGGCCGGGCCCTGGACGTTGTCGTTGCCCAGACCGCGGAAGAACGTCGTCCAGCCGTTGGTCGTCAGCAGCGGGTTGGTCGCCGAGGGGGTGATGTGGACGAGGCCGGCCTGCTCGAAGATGTTGCCGGTGGCCTTCGACTCACCCGAGAACGGCAGGCCGATGACGCCGATGATGTTCTCGTCGTTCGTCGCCTGCGTGACGGGGCCGGTGGCCTTGTTCGGGTCACCCTCCGTGTCGAACTTGCGCAGCTTGACCTGGCAGTTCGCGTTGGCCTCGTTGTGCTCGTTCACGGCGAGCTGGATGCCGTTCAGGATGTTGATGCCCAGCTGGGCGTTGGGGCCCGTCTCGGCACCGATGTAGGCCAACGTGGTGGTGGCCGGGCACTCGGCCTTTCCGTCGCCAGCAGGGCTCACGGCATCGTCCGGCGCGTCGATCGAGGTCTGGACCTCGAGCTCGGGCGTGGAGCTGTTGTCGTTGTCGCTGCCGCCGTCGTCGTTGTTGGCACACCCGGCGAGAGCCAGGGTCAGCGCTGCGACAGCCGCAAGCGCCTTCGTGGAACGAGACACGATGGTGTCCTCCGATTCGTTGGTGCCCGGCCCATGGGTCGTGCCCAGGGCGGACGTGCGTCCCAATGCATTAACTGCATCGTTGTAGCACAGCGGCAGCGTGTTCGAACCCGGAAGATTCCAAGCCGTTATGAAACCGGCGCGAAGTCGACAGCATCCGGTTGTACGCAGCAACCGTGCGATTCGTCACTGAGCATAGGGACCTCAGGTTGCGAAGAGATTTCGCCGTCGTACGGAGTGCTGCAGGGCGAAGTGCCGGGTGCGGGACTCGAACCCGCACATCCTTTCGGACAGTGGTGTTTGAGACCACCGCGTCTACCATTCCGCCAACCCGGCCCGGCGTTGCGCGTCGAGCGCGCGGGATAACCTTCTCACGTGAGTTCCCCACAGAGCACCCCCGGTACGAGCCCTTCCGTGCGCCGCGTCGTGATCGCCGAGGACGAGGCCCTGATCCGTCTCGACCTCGCCGAGATGCTGGCCGAGGAGGGCGTCGACGTCGTCGGCCAGGCGTCCGACGGCGAGCAGGCCGTGGCGCTCGCAGAGGAGCTGCGCCCCGACCTGGTGGTGATGGACGTGAAGATGCCCAAGCTCGATGGCATCTCCGCCGCCGAGCGCATCGCCTCGCAGCGGATCGCGCCCGTCGTCATGCTCACCGCGTTCAGCCAGCGCGAGCTGGTCGAGCGAGCACGCGACGCCGGCGCCATGGCGTACCTCGTGAAGCCGTTCAGCAAGGCCGACCTCGTGCCCGCCATCGAGATGGCCGTGAGCCGCTTTGCCGAGATCGCGGCGCTGGAGGCCGAGGTCGCCGGCCTGGAGGACCGTCTCGAGACGCGTCGGGCCGTCGAGCGGGCCAAGGGCCTTCTCCAGGAGGCGCTCGGCATCACGGAGCCGCAGGCTTTCCGGTGGATCCAGAAGACGGCGATGGACCTGCGCATGTCGATGCGCGCCGTGGCAGAAGGTGTGGTGGACCACGGCCCCGCGCTCGACGGTGCGTCCGCTCCCGACGCGCCCGAGCCGCAGTAGCGCGCCACCGCCGGGGCGCGTCGGTGTGCTGGCGTCCACGGGGCGTGTGGTGGGTGGACGCTGAGGCGCCGCCGGGGCGCGGCGGTGTGAGCGTCCACAGGCGTCGCGTTGTCGCGTCCGTCCACAACCCGTGGTCTCCGGCGCTTCGGCCCCCGCGAGGAGGAGCACGCTTGGCTGGTGCCTGCGCCGCGCCCGCTCCCGACCGAGCTCACCGAGGGTCCGTTCACCTGCGGACGTGCCGCGACCCTCGGGGTGTCCGAGAAGGTGCTCAGAGGGCGGCGGTTCCGAAGGCTGCACCCTCGCGTGTGGGTGTCTGCCTCATACGCGATGACCTTTGCTGACCGGGTCGAGGCAGCCCGACTCGCGCTCCCCGAGGGCAGTTGCGTCGACGGCGGGACACGGCACCGCCTGCTCGGGTACGACGACGGTGCGGAGCTCCCGCTCCAGTTCGTGATCGACCAGGACCAGCACCGTGACCTGGATGGAGTCTTCCTGCATCGCACGATCGCCCTCCCACCCCTCGACGCGGTCGGTGTCACGCCGGCGGCGGCCTTCCTCCGTTGTTGCGAGCGCCACCGCCTGATCGACCTCGTCAAGCGCGGGGACTGGTTGCTGCACCACGGACACATGACCCTTCAGGAGCTCGTGGATCTCGCCTCCGAACAGGCATGGCGACCCGGTGCCGCGCAGGCTCTGGTCGTCGCGGGGTGGCTGGACGCGGGATCGCGCTCACCGAGGGAGTCCGAGCTCCGGTGCCTGGTGGTCGCGTGCGGCTTGCCGCGGCCGGAGGTCAACCAGGATCTCCTCGTGAACGGGCGGTGGCTCGGCTGCGTGGACGTGCTCTTCCGCGCGTGGCTTCTCGTGCTGGAGTACGAGGGGCGTCAGCACGCCGAGGACGACGTCCAGTTCGCGAGCGACATCGCCCGGTACGCAGGCTTCCGCGACCACGGCGTCGAATACCGGCAGGTCACGGCGGCGATGCTCGCGAGGCCGCGGGCGTTGATGCTGGTGGTTCACCGGTTGCTGTGCGAACGCGGCTACGAAGGACCGGCACCAGTATTCGGCGCGCAGTGGCGGGCGCTGTTCGAGGCAGTGCCGGGGCGTGGTCGTCGCGGTGCCGCCTGAGCGTCGGTGCCTCAGCGTCGACGTGCTTCGGGTCGCGGTGCCTCAGCGTCCACGGTCGCGCGCGGGGTGGACGCTGGGACACCGACGGGTGCGGCGGGTGGACGCTGGGACGCCGACGGGTGCGGCGGGTGGACGCTGGGACGCCGACGGGTGCGGCGGGTGGACGCTGGGGCACCGACGGGTGCGGCGGGTGGACGCTGGGACACCGACGGGTGCGGCGGGTGGACGCCGAGGCACCGCCCGGTCCGGGGTACGCCCCTCAGCGCAGCCAGATCACGGACTGCACGAGCAGCGGGGCGACGACCAGCGCCGGGAGCATGTCACCGACCGCGACCTGGCGGATGTTGAGGAGCCGCAGGGCCACGCCGATCAGGAGGACGCCACCGGTCGCCGTCAGCGCCGCCACGTGCGGCTCGGGGACGAACGAGCCCATCAGCGCGCCGAGGACGGTGAAGCCGCCCTGGATCACACCGACAGCGAGGGCGGAGGCCATCACCCCGATGCCGAGCGAGGCGGCGAAGGCGATCGCGGCGAACCCGTCAAGCGCCGACTTCAGCAGCAGCTGCTCCGCACCTTCTCCGAGTCCGTCGGTGATCGAGCCGAGGATCGTCAGCGGGCCGACGCAGAAGACCAGCGACGCCGTCATGAACCCCTCCACGAACCGCGCGCGTGCGCCGTCGTCCGCAGCGCCGCCCATCCTTGCCTGGAGGACGACGCCGATCCGTTCCAGCCGGTGCTCGATCCGCAGCAGCGACCCGACGAACCCGCCGAGGACGACGGCTCCCAGCACGATCAGCACCGGGGCGCTCGGCCCGACCGCGTCGGACAGCAGGCGGTCGGTGACCGCGACGGCCGACAGTGCCGCGATGACCAGCGTCACCAGCCCGAGCCCGTCGGTGACGACCACGCGGGTCCGGGCGGGGAGGCGGTTGCCGACGAGGAGCCCGATGCCGGAGCCGACGAGCACGGCGAGCACGTTCACGACCGTCCCTGCCCCGATGAACAACGCCTCTCCTCAGCTTCGTCGGACCGCTCCCGACCTTGTGACAGGAGCGCTACCACGGCGTAGTGTTTCACCCCTGGCCCGACCCGAGGGAGGCCTGGTGGCTCGTACGCCGCTGGAGGTGCGCGAGGCGGTTCCCGCCGACGCGCGTGCACTGATCGACCTGTGGAGCGTGTGCGTCTCCGGGGACCCAGGAGCAAGTGAGGGCTCGTCCGTCGTCAGGCTCTGGGAGGCGCCCTCGCTGACCGAGGCCGCCGAGGCGGTGCGGCTGCTCGAGGCAGATCCTCGCCGTCGGCTGTGCGTCGCGGCCGTGGCCGGCAGCGTGGTCGGAGCGATCCAGCTGGAGCTGACCACCCGGACTCCCCTCCACCTGAGCAGCACCGTGATCGTCAGCGAGCTGCACGTGGACCCGCGCTCGCGCCGCCGCGGCGTCGCGTCCTCGCTGATGGGTGTCGCCGCGCAGTGGGCGGAGGACGTCGGCTCGAGCGTGGTGTACGCGTGGGCGCCGTCGGCCTCGCGCGACGCCCACCGGTTCCTCACACGGATCGGGTTCGGCCAGTTCGCGACCGTGCGTGCCGCCCGGGTCCGCACCTTGAGGGCCCGTGCCGTCGGTCGCGGCAGCAGCCGGAGCACGGGTCGGCTCATCGCCGTACGCCGTTCGCTCCAGCGCACCCACGAAGCCCTGGCCCGCTCCGCGCGCGACTGAACCGGCCCGCGATCGGCGTCGGTCCCGACCGTTAGAGTCGGTGCGTGGACTCGACCAGCACCGCCGACCCTGCTCCCGCCGACTCCGGCCGCCTTCTCCTCATCGACGGCCACTCGGTCGCCTACCGCGCGTTCTTCGCCCTGCCCGTGGAGAACTTCTCCACGACCACGGGCCAGCACACCAACGCCGTCTACGGGTTCACGTCGATGCTGATCAACGTCCTCCGCGACGAGCAGCCGACCCATCTCGCGGTCGCGTTCGACGTCTCTCGCAAGACGTTCCGCAGCGAGGAGTACGCGGACTACAAGGCCAACCGGTCCAAGTCGCCCGACGAGTTCGCCGGCCAGGTGGCGCTGATCAAGGAGGTCCTCGACGCGCTGCACGTGACCTACCTCGAGCTCGAGGGGTACGAGGCTGACGACATCATCGGCACGCTGGCCACCCGGGCTGAGCAGGACGGCTTCGAGGTCCTCATCTGCACCGGCGACCGCGACGCGCTCCAGCTCGTGACCGGCACGACCACCGTGCTCTACCCCCGCAAGGGCGTCTCGGACCTGGCGCGCATGACCCCTGAGGCGGTCCAGGAGAAGTACGGCGTCGCGCCGGAGCGCTATCCCGACGTCGCCGCGCTGGTGGGCGAGACCAGCGACAACCTGCCGGGCGTCCCCGGGGTGGGCCCGAAGACCGCGGCCAAGTGGCTCGCCCAGTTCGACGGCCTCGAGGGTCTGGTCCGTGACGCCGACAAGGTCACCGGCAAGGCGGGTCAGTCGTTCCGCGACCACCTCGGCGAGGTCATCCGCAACCGCCGCATCAACGCCCTGGTCCGCGACCTCGACCTCCCCGTCACCACCGCCGACCTCGCGCTCCGGCCGTGGGACCGCGACGCCGTGCACCAGGTCTTCGACGGCCTCGAGTTCCGGGTGCTCCGCGACCGCCTCTTCCAGACGCTGTCGACCGAGGAGCCCGAGGCCGAGGAGGGCTTCGAGATCTCGGGCGTCGTGCTCGGTGAGGGCGAGGTCGCCGCCTGGCTCGACGAGCACGCGCCGCAGGGCGTGCTCGTGGGTGTGCGTGTCGGAGGCGCGTGGGGCCGCGGCACGGGTCGGGTCGACACCCTGGCGCTCGCGACGCCCGACGACGGTGCCGCGTGGTTCGACGTGGCGACCCTGACGCCGGACGACGAGGCGGCGGTGGCCGCGTGGTTGGCCGACGCCGGGCGGCCGAAGGTCCTTCACGACGCCAAGGGCCCGATCCTCGCGCTGCGCGCCCAGGGCTGGGCCGTCGCGGGGCTCGCCAGCGACACGGCGCTCGCGGCCTATCTGTCCCGTCCCGACCAGCGGTCGTACGACCTCGAGGACCTCGCCCTGCGCTACCTCCACCGCGAGCTGCGGGTCGAGGACCACGGCGACCAGCTCACGCTCGACGTCGCCGACGACGCGGCGGCCCAGGACGCGATGCTCCAGGCGGCGGCGGTCCTCGAGCTGAGCGGCGCCCTCGACGCCGAGCTCGACAAGCTGGGCGGGCGTTCGCTCCTCGACGCGGTCGAGCTGCCCCTCGTGAGCGTGCTGGCCGACATGGAGGAGGTCGGTGTCGCTGTCGACTCCGAGGCGCTGGCCACCCTTGAGGAGGAGTTCGCGACCCGCGTGCGGACGGCTGCGGACGAGGCGTACGAGGTGATCGGCAAAGAGATCAACCTCGGCTCGCCCAAGCAGCTGCAGGTGGTGCTGTTCGACGAGCTCGGCATGCCCAAGACAAAGCGCACCAAGACCGGGTACACGACCGACGCCGACGCGCTCCAGCAGCTGTACGTCAAGACGGAGCACCCGTTCCTCCTGCACCTCCTCGAGCACCGCGACGCCACCCGCTTGAGGGTCACGGTCGAAGGGCTCCGCAAGACGGTCGCGCCGGACGGGCGCATCCACACCACGTACAACCAGACGATCGCCGCGACGGGCCGGCTGAGCTCCGCCGACCCCAACCTCCAGAACATCCCGATCCGGACGGCCGCCGGTCGTCGGATCCGCGAGGCCTTCGTGGTCGGCGAGGGCTACGAGACGCTGCTCACGGCGGACTACAGCCAGATCGAGATGCGGATCATGGCCGACCTGTCCGACGAGCAGACGCTGATCGACGCGTTCAAGTCAGGCGCCGACTTCCACACGATCACGGCGTCGAGGGTGTTCAAGGTCGATCCGGACGCCATCGACGTCGGGATGCGGTCGCGGATCAAGGCGATGAACTACGGGCTCGCCTACGGCTTGTCGTCGTACGGGCTCAGCCAGCAGCTCGGCATCGAGACGCGCGAGGCGCAGGCGCTGATGGACGAGTACTTCACGCAGTTCGGTGGTGTGCGCGACTACCTGCGCGGGGTCGTCGACGACGCCCGCCGTACGGGGTTCACCGAGACGATCATGGGTCGCCGGCGCTACCTGCCCGACCTCGTGAGCGACAACCGGCAGCGCCGGGAGATGGCCGAGCGGATGGCGCTCAACGCCCCGATCCAGGGCTCGGCAGCCGACATCATCAAGGTCGCGATGCTGGGTGTCCACCGGGCGCTGCGTGAGGCGGGCCTGGCCTCCCGGATGCTGCTGCAGGTGCACGACGAGCTCGTGCTCGAGGTGGCCGCAGGGGAGAAGGACGCCGTCGAGCAGATCGTGCGCGACGAGATGGCCCGGGCCGCCGATCTCAAGGTCCCGCTCGACGTCTCGGTCGGCGTCGGCCGCTCGTGGCACGAGGCGGGCCACTAGCCACGTCGCTCGGCGCCCCTGGCTGAGGGGCGCCCGGTCACTCTCGGGTGCGGACGGACAGCGCCCAGGCGACGACCGCGACCACGGCGGCGGTCACCACCATCGTGGTCACGACCCCGGCGACGTGCAGCGGCAGCGTCAGGATGACCGCGGCCGCCACCGCGCTCGCGACCCACAGCAGGGCCACGATCACGTGCGAGCGGCGGGCGAGGGCGTCGAAGACGAGCAGCTGCACGAGGGCGAGCAACGAGCCCTCGAGCGCGAACAACCACAGGAGCGGTTGCACCTCGGCGTACTGGTCGCCGCCGACGAGGACGAGCGCGAGGCCTGACAGGGCTGCCGTGGCGGCGGTCGCGCAGGCGCCGACGACGGCGACCGCGAGGGTCGCCAGCCGTCGTGCGCGGTCCGCGCGGGCGCGAGCCAGCCGTGGGAACGCGACGATGCTGACGAACTGCGGGAGGAACAGCGCTGCCTTCGTGAGGATCAGGCCGGCGCCGTACAGGCCGCTGTCGTGCGGGTCCAGGGCGATGCGGGCGAGCAGCGCGTCCAGGTTGCTGAGTACCAGGTAGGCGAGCATCGCGTGCGACCCCGCGAGGACCTCCCACACGTACGGGCGTCCCCCGGCGACGCCGCCGGCCCTCAGGAGCCGGCCGCACGCGATGATCGGCAGCCACGCGCCGACCATGACCCCGGCAACGGCCGCGGTCGGTGTGGCGCTGATCAGCAGCGCGGCGGTTCCGAACACGATCCGACCGAGTCCGCTGGCCACGTACACGAGCGACAACGACGTCCACCGGTGCTGCCCCTGGGCGATCCCGGCCAGCGCGCCCATCAGCGTGAGCGGCACCACCGCCGCGCCGCACAGTACGACGGGCCAGGGGGAGTCGAGCCGGAGGGCGTCGGCGATGAGCGGGCTCAGCACCGCCAGCATGCCGCCCACGACCGCTCCCATGCCGAGAGATGCGGTCGTGGCGGTGGCGGCGATGCGGTCGGCGGAGTCAGGAGAGACCGCGATCCGGCGCGCCGTGGTCGTCTGCACCGCGAGCGAGCCGACGTTGGCCACCAGGATCACGCCGAGGAGCGCAGTCAGGGCGCCGAACGAGGACGGGATGAGCAACCGGGCGGCGACAAGGGTGAAAGCGTAGGCGCCGACGTTCTGGACCGTCATCGCGAGGGCGATCCGGCCTCCGGCGCTCACTGCGGTCGAGGGGCGGCTCGGCGGGGACGCGGGCGCAGACACGGACCCGATATAACCATGCGTGATGAGACAACGTCGTTTGGGGAACGCTTGGCCGTGGGTCATGGCGCTGCTGGTGTGCGCGCCGATGCTCGCCTCCGGTTACGTCCTGTCGTACGACATGGTCTTCGTCCCGCGCCTCGACATCACCCGCTCGGACGTGTGGGGACTGGGATCGGCGACGCCGCGGGCGGTGCCGTCGGACGCGGTCGTCGCGGTCGCCAACCTCGTGATCCCGGGGTGGCTGCTCCAGAAGGTGGTCCTCGTCGGGAGCCTTGTGGCCGCCGGCGCCGGGGCGTTGCGGATGCTCGACCGGTTCGGGCTCGGAGCGCAGCTGGCCGGGACCACGTGGTTCGTCTGGAACCCGTACGTGGCCGAACGGCTCGTCATCGGGCACTGGCCGTTGCTGGTCGCCTATGCGGCGCTCCCGTGGCTCGTCGTCGCCTGCCTGGAGGTCCGCGAAGGCGGCGCGCCTCGGTGGTGGCGGTGGGTGCTGCCCCTCGCGGCGACCGCGCTCAGCCCTGCCTCGGGCGTGATCGGCGCGGTCCTCGCGGTGTCGGTGTGCGGCTGGCGGCGCTGCAGCCGGGTCGTCCTCGTGGCGGTGGCGGTCAATCTGCCCTGGATCGTCGCGGGCTTCGCTCATGCCGGGGCGGGCCGCAGCGACCCGGCCGGTGTCGCCGCCTTCGCGTTGCGGCCGGAGGCGGGGCTCGGACGGCTCGGCGCGGCGCTCAGCCTGGGAGGCATCTGGAACGCCGACGTGGTTCCCGACTCGCGGGACCTCCTGACGGCCACGGTGTTCTGCCTGGTCCTGTGGGCGGTCATGGCGCTCGGTGCGGTGGCCGCCTGGCGCGGTGGCCCCGCCCGTGAGCCGGTACGCGCCCTGGTGCCCGCGGCGGTCGTCGGTCTCGCCGTCGCCCTCGTCGGTGCGTATGTGCCTGCCGTGCTCGAGTGGGTCGTCGAGGTGGTGCCCGGCGGTGGGCTGCTGCGCGACGGCGCGCGCTACCTCGCCCTGCTGGCGCCGCTGCAGGCCGTCCTGGTCGCGGCGGGGGTCACGGTGCTGGCGGGGCGTGCGCGCGCCGGGTTCGCCCGTGGGAGCGTCCTCGTGGTGGCGGTGCTGCTGCCGGTCGCCGTCATGCCGGACCTCGTCTGGGGAGCGGGCGGCCGCCTCCAGCCGGTCTCGTACCCCGCGGAGTGGGAGCAGGCGCGCGAGGCCGTCGCGGACAGCGAGGCCTCAGGCGACCTCCTCGTGCTTCCCTTCAGCGCGTTCCGTGCCCCCGCCTGGAACGACGGTCGCGTGGTGCTCGACCCGGCCGGGCGCTACTTCCCTCGGGAGACCGTCGTGAACGACGATCTCGTGGTCTCGGGCTCCGTCGTCGCGGGGGAGGACGAGCGGGCTCGAGCGGTGGCGAGAGCGCTGTCCGAGGAGGACCCGGCCGCAGCTCTGCGAGCCGAGGGGATCGGGCTCGTGGTCGTCGAGGAGGACGCGTACGGCGCCGATGACCTGGACGCGCTCCGGGCGGGGCTCGACCCGGTGTTCACCGGTGACGAGATCGCGGTCTACGAGGTGCCGGAAGCCGCGCGGTAGGTCAGGCGGCGACGCCGAGGGCGAACGTGACGAGCCAGGCCAGACCGATCGCCTGGAGGACATGGTCGCGCAGCACGATGTCCTCTGGCTCTCCAGCCAGGCCACGGTCGATGTCGACGGCATAGCGGAGGAGGCCGAGGACGAACGGGGCGATCGAGATGGCCTGCCACTGGACGCCGGTGGTGGGCGCGATCTCGAAGGCCCACAGGCTGTAAGCCGTGATGGTGACGCCGGCGGCGAGTCCCCACACGAAGCGTAGGTAGGACTCGGAGTACAGCGACAGCGACCGCCGGGTGCCCGCCGCGCTGCCGAGGCTGTGCATCTCGGAGTAGCGCTTCCCGGCGACCATGAACAGCGACCCGAACGCCGCGACCAGGAGGAACCACTGCGAGAGCGCGACGTCGACCGCGAGGCCGCCGCCCACGGCCCGTAGCAGGAATCCCGAGGCCACCACAGCGAGGTCGATGACGGCCATGTGCTTCAACCACAGCGCGTACGAGATCTGCAGCACCGCGTAGATCACGAGCGTGAGGCCGAACCAGAGATCGAGCCACGCTCCGATGGCGATGCCGAGGGCGGCAAGGCCGGCCGCCGCAAGGAGAGCGACACGCGGAGCGACCTCGCCCGCGGCGATGGGTCGAGCCGACTTCAAAGGGTGACGGCGGTCCTCCTCGGCGTCGCAGACGTCGTTGATGAGGTAGACCGCGGCCGAGACCAGTGTGAAGGCGACCACCGCCACGAGGACGCGCAGGAGCACGTGCGGCTCAGCCAGCACACCGGCCGCGAGCGGGGCAGTCGCCACGATGAGGTTCTTGAGCCACTGGCGCGGTCGCATCGAGACGACGAGGCTCATGGCGGGCGAGCGTCGCCGCGGGAAGGGACTCATGGTGCGCCTCACATTAGAGGATCGGGGAAGTGGGCCATGTCACCAGCAAGGTCGCCCGGAGAACTTCGTCGGTGTGGTGGCCCCGGCGAGCGAGCGGCTGGTACCGTGACGGCTCTGACTTCAGGAGGGAAGATTTTCGTGGGTGGTTTCCTTGGTGGTGTGGCCGCGGTCGTCGTAGGCGCCGGGCTTGGCGCAGCGACCGTCGTCGGTGTTGTCCAGTCCCAGGCTGCGTCGGATAGTCCGACTCAGCCGACGTCGTCCGTCGTGAACTACGGCAACAACTGACGGATCACGCCGACACTTCATACGTGTGACCGAGAGGGCTTCGCCAGGACGCTGGCGAAGCCCTCTCGCGTCTGTGCCCAGGTGAACGCGCGGCTCTTGTCCAAGGCCCCCTTGCCGAGCCGCTCGCGCAGGGCGTGGTCGGCCAAGAGGTGGCGAACTGCGGCGATGAACTCCGCATGGTCCTCGACCAGCACGCCCGAGTCACCGTCGTCGATGGACTCCTGAGTGCCGCCGGCGGAGCGGTAGGCGACTGTCGGGGTGCTGTGCGATCCGGCCTCGCCGACGACCAGACCCCATCCCTCTTTGAGCGAGGGGAGCAGCATGAGCCACGACGAGGCGTATACGGCGTGCTTCGCGCGCTCGTCGACGAAGCCGGTGAACGTGACCCGGTCGGCGACGCCGCGGGCAGCGGCGTAGTCCCGGAGCTCCTGCTCCCACCAGCCGTCACCGACCACGGTGAGGGTCAGGTCGGGGAGCTCGGTGAGCGCGGTGACCGCGTCGATGCCGTGCTCGACCTGTTTGTGGGGGACGAGTCGGCCGACGACGCACAAGGAGGGGTGCGTCGAGCGCTCCACGTCGACCGACGGGCTCGGATCGGTGCCGTTGTGGACGATCGAGATGCGGTGGCGGTCGACTCCCAGTGCGACGAGCTCGTCGCGCGTCGCCGTCGAGACGGCGACGTAGCGCGAGCGCCGGTAGAGGCGCGGCGCGAGCCAGGACTCGATCCACCACCCGATCTTGCCGACCAGACCGGGGTAGACGACGGGCCACTGCTCACGGTGGACGTGGTGGACGACGACGACGACCGGCTTGCGTGTCGCGAGCCGGGTGAAGAACGGGAGCCCGTTCTGGACGTCGACGACGAGGTCGACACGGCCGAAACGGTGCAGAAGGAGGTTGAGGAAGGCGAACGCGTAGACCGCCAGCTTGTCGCCGCGCCGTACGAAACGGATCCCGTCGCGAACCTCGTCCCGTGGTGCCTGTGCGTGGGCCGCGCAGAACACCGTCACACGGTCTCCGCGCTCGACCAGCCCGAGCGCGACCTCCTCGACGAACCGCTCGGAGCCGCCGCCTTCAGGGTTGCGGGTGTCGCGCCAGTTGCAGATGAGCACGTGGCGTTGCGGTCGCCTCGTAGGCTGGCTCTTTGCTGCCATCGTGTGATCTCCCTCCCAGCAGCGGCCCAGGTTACCAGCGAGTCAAGGGACCCGAGATCACCTCATGGGGCGTCGGCTATCGTCGGCGCGTGGCCGCTCCCTCCCTCGAATCCCCGCGCCCGACGCTGCGCCGTTCCGTGGGACTGTTCCGTGCGCACCGCGTGGAGCAGAGCGATCCCGACCGCTTCTACGGGATGCTCGCAGCTGACTCCGTCTCGCAGCTGTCGCGCTACGGAGATCTCGACGGACGCCACGTGCTCGACGTGGGGGGTGGCCCCGGCTACTTCGCGAGCGCGTTCCGCGCCGCCGGTGCGCGCTACACCGCTCTCGACTCAGATCTCGGCGAGCTTTCCGGGCTGGGGGACCCTGAGCCTGGCACCGTCATCGGCAGCGGCATGTCGCTGCCCTTCCGTGACGGATCGTTCGACGTGGTCTATTCGTCCAACGTGCTGGAGCACGTGCGTGACCCGTGGACGATGGCCGACGAGATGATGCGTGTGACCCGGCCGGGCGGCTTGGTCTTCTTGTCGTACACGCTGTGGTTCGGGCCGTGGGGCGGGCACGAGACCGCTCCGTGGCACTACCTCGGCGGCTACCGTGCCGCGGACCGCTATGCGCGCAAGCACGGCAAGCGGCCCAAGAACGACTTCGGCACGTCGCTTTTCGCGGTCACCGCGGGCGCGGGCCTGCGCTGGGCCCGTCAGCAGAGCGCCGGCGAGGTCCTCGAGACGATCCCGCGCTATCACCCGTGGTGGGCCTGGTGGACGCTGCGGGTGCCGGTCCTGCGGGAGGTGACGACGTGGAACCTCGCGATCGTCGTCCGGAAGCACTGACCTGGAGGTTCCGGCTCCTCGCGGTGAGCCTCGGGCTCGTCGCGCTTGCTTTCGTCCAGTCACCGGGCCGGGTGCTCACCGACACGAAGCTCGACCTCACGGTCGACCCGGCGGGGTTCCTCGCTCGGGCGCTGACGCTGTGGGACCCGGTCGGTGCGTTCGGGCAGGTGCAGAACCAGGCGTACGGCTACCTGTTCCCGATGGGCCCGTTCTTCCTGCTCGGGGACGCAGTCCAGCTCGAGCCGTGGGTGATCCAGCGGCTGTGGTGGTCGCTCCTGCTGGTGACGGCCTTCCTCGGCATCGTGAAACTGGCCGGGGCACTGCGCATCGGAGCACCGTGGGCACGCATCGTCGCGGGTCTCGCGTACGCGCTGTCGCCTCGCATGATGTCGGTCATCGGTCCGAGCTCCATCGAGGTGTGGCCGATGGCGCTGGCGCCCTGGGTGCTGGTGCCGCTGGTGATCGGGATGAAGCGGCACGACCCGCGGTGGATGGCGGCGCTGAGCGCGCTCGCGGTGGCTGCTGTCGGCGGCGTCAACGCGGTGGCGACGTTCGCCGTGATCCCGCTGGCCGCGCTCTGGCTGCTGCTCGCGCCGGCCTCGGCGCGTCGCCGGTCGATGATGGTCTGGTGGCCGATGTTCGTCCTGCTGGGAACGATGTGGTGGCTGATTCCGCTCTTGCTCTTGGGGGAGTACAGCCCGCCGTTCCTCGACTACATCGAGAGCGCGTCGACCACGACCTTCGCGGCGACCCTCTTCGACGCCCTGCGGGGCACCAGCAACTGGGTGCCGTATGTCGACCCGAGCTCAGTGGCGGGCAACGACCTCTTGCGCTCGGTCGGACTCATCGCCAACGGTGTCGTGGTCGTCGCCCTGGGCATCGTCGGAATCGCACGCCGCACGACGTGCCACCGACGCTTCCTCCTCAGCGGCATCCTCCTCGGCCTCGTCCTCCTCACCCTGGGACACACGGGGTCGGTGGACGGATGGGGAGCCGACACCATCCAGCGCGCCCTCGACGGGCTGCTCTCGCCGTTGCGCAACACCCACAAGTTCGACCTCGTCGTCCGCATCCCGCTCGTCCTCGGACTCGCGGCCGCGCTGTCGTCCGCGGGGGCGGCCCTGCGGCAGACCGACGGCGAGCGCGTGTTGCGCAAGGGGGTCGCCGTGCTGGGCGTGGCCGCCGTCGTTGGCGCGACCCTGCCGGCGTGGACCGGCGCTCTCGCCAACCGCGGGACGTACGAGAGCGTCCCTGACTACTGGCGAGACGCCGCGAGCTGGCTGAAGACCCACGACTCCGGTCAGCGCGCCCTCGTCGTGCCCGCGTCGGCGTTCGGCGACTACCTGTGGGGACGGACAGGTGACGACGTCCTCCAGCCGCTGGCGAGCTCGCCCTGGGCGACTCGCAACGCCGTGCCGCTCGCCCTCGGCGGCAACATCCGTACGCTCGACGCCGTCGAGCGCCGGCTCGCCTCCGGACAAGGGTCGGCGGGCTTCGCGCGATTCCTCGAGCGCTCCGGCGTCCGCTACCTCGTCGTGCGCAACGATCTCGCGCTGGGCAACGAGCACACGGACCCCGAGCGGGTCTACGCGACGCTCGCCCAGACGCCTGGTGTCGCCTCGGTCGCGTCGTTCGGCCCCACGGTGGGCAGCGCGCCCGTGGTCATCGACGAGGACGGCGAGACGGTCCTCATCAACGGTGGCTGGCAGGCCGAGCGTCCGGCGGTCGAGATCTTCGCGGTCGGCTCGTCCGGTCGAGGGCCGGTGACCGAGCAGGACGCCGACAGCACTCCTGTCGTGGCGGGCGGGCCGGAGTCGCTGCTCACGCTCGACGAGGTCGGCGGGCTCGACGGCAACGTGATCCTCGCCGACGACGTCGTCGTCGACGAACGCCCTGAGCAACTCGTCCTGACCGACGGGGCACGCCGTCAGGAGGCCGCATTCGGGCGAGCCGAGCAGAACAGATCGGCTGCGCTGGCCGAGGGCGAGCCCTACTCGCTCGACCGCCCGGTGCACGACTACAGGTTCAGTCCCGACGAGCGTTACGTGTCGGTGCCTCGGCTGGTGGGCGCGACGCGAGTGAGCGCCTCGTCCGCCCAGTCAGATGCCGGTTCGCCGGGCCCCCTCGTCCCAGCAGAACAGCCGTGGTCGGCGCTCGACGGCGACCCGCGGACGTCGTGGCGCGCTGGGGCGGGGGATGAGGGCTCCTCCTGGATCGAGGTCGAGTTCGGGGGAGCGGTCGACATCGAGCGACTCACTCTGACGATGGACAAGGACGCTGAGCGGACGCGGCGGCTGACCGTCAGGACGGACTCGGGTGAGGTTGTGGCGATGGCGCAGCCGGGGATCTCCACGACCGTCCGGCTCCGTCCTGGGTCAACCCGCACGCTGAAGATCTCCGGTGCCGCCTCCGCCTTCGATCCGCTCACGCTGACCGACATCGAGATCCCGGGCATCGAGATCACGCGGCCGTTGGTGATGCCGCGTCTGCCCTCGGGATGGGGCGCGCCCGACCAGATCGTGATGGCCGTCGACCAGGCCTACCGGTCAGGGTGTCTCGACGTCGAGGGCGTCACCCGCTGCATCCAGGATCGCGACCAGTGGGGAGAGGACGGCCGCGTGCTGGATCGCGAGCTCGAGCTCGGCGCCGACGCCTCGTACGCTCCGCGGCTGAAGGTCGCGCCGGTCGGTGGTGCTGCCTTCGATACCGCCCTGCAGAGTCAGAGGCTCGCCACAGCTTCCGTGAGCTCGTATGCGGCCGAGGATCCCCGCAACAGCGCGATGCGCACGATCGACGCCGACCCGACGACGGGATGGGTCGCCGCCGCAGACGATCACGATCCGACGCTCACGCTGGCTTGGGTCGGCGCGCGTCGGGTTGCCAGGATCGCGGTCACGACCTCGCGCAACCTCTCGGCGTCGGAGCCTCGCGAGGCGACGCTCGTGTTCTCGGACGGTACGGAACGTGAGGTCGTCTTCGAGGACGGCGTCGCTCGCTTCGAGCCCGTCCGTGCCGAGTCTGTCGAGGTCCACTTCGACGCCACCGACAACCGTCAGGCGATCGACGACTTCGGAGTGACGAAGCCGCTCGCGGTCGGGGTCAGCGAGATCCGGGTGGGATCGCCGCGCCCTGTCTTCCCCCAGCAGCCACGGGCCGACGCGCTGATCGGCCGTTGTGGCGTCGGACCGCACGTGGAGATCGACGGTCGACGTTACGAGACCCGCGTGCGTGCGTCCGAGGTCGACATGCTCTCCGCGGCGTCGCTCGACGCCGTGATCTGCGGGCTTCCCGAGGTCGCGCTCTCCGAGGGCACGCACCGCGTCCGGGTCGTCGGCAACGACGTCTACCGCCCGCTCTCGCTCACGCTCGGAGACCTCACCAGCAGCACCGGGTCGAGCGGTCTCTCGCCGACGCGGTGGGACAAGACCACGCGGACCGTCCCGCTCGAGGAGGACACGGCAGGCGACCGGCTCGTCACGGTCGCCGAGAACCGCAATGCGGGGTGGCGCACGGAGGCAGGCAGCACGCCCCTCCAGGTGAACGGCTGGCAGCAGGGCTGGGTCGTCGATGGTGCCGAGGAAGAGCTCGCACTGATCTACGCTCCCGCACCGTGGTACCGAGCGGCTCTCCTCGTGGGAGGACTGGCGGTCCTCGCCCTGCTTGCCATGGCGCTCCTGCGGCGCCGTGTGCAGCTTCCCGCGGTAGGGGAGCGCCGCGGGCCCAGCTGGGCGATCCTCGCTGCCGGGGGAGCTGCCGCCGGCCTGCTCGCCGGACTTCCTGGCGTCGCCGTGGCGCTGCTGGCGTGCCTGGTGGGGCTGCTCCTTCGGGGCCGCTCTGACGAGGCACTCGCCTGGACCGCCGGGGCGCCTGTCGTGGTGGCTGCGGTGGGATACGTCGTGCGACCGTGGGGATCCGACACCGGATGGGCGGGAGAGAGCAGCTGGCCTCAGCTGCTCGTGGTCGCCTCGCTCGGCCTGCTCGCCGCGGCCGTCGTGGGCGGGCCGCTCCGACGGCCCAGGTTGCGCAGGCGCATCGTCGGCAGCTCGATCACACGGTAGAGCACCTCCGACACCACGAGGCTGATCGCGAGCGTGAGCGCGAACACCTCCAAGCCGGGTGCCGCGAACACCTCGTAGTCCCGCCAGGCGAACACCAGGTGGAGGACGACGAGGTGGCAGCAGAAGAGGCTGTACGAGATGAAGCCGAGGTGGCGCAGCGCGGGGAGTGACAGCGCTCGCTGGAACCTCGTCGAGGGTGCGGCAAAGATCGCGGGGAGGACCAGCAGCGCTGCGCCGAGCGCGTACAGGACGTTCTTGACGACCGCCTCTGCCGGTGACGGCGGCTCGAGCAGGACCGGCCCGGCGATGGGCGTGCTCGCGACGAGGAGCACCGCTGCCGCGGCGAGCCAGGCCGACCAGGGGGCGGCAGCGATGCGCCGTACCAGTGCCGACTGCTCGATCGCAGCGATCGCGAAGGCGAGACCGACGGCGAACCAGCCGAGGTAGGCCGGCAGCCACTGGCCCGGCGACGGAAGGTTGCCGAACACCGCGGTCGCCGAGAGTGCGGTCCAGACCCAGCCGAGTACGGAGGCGACGGCAAGGACGACGAGGAGAAGCACCGGGCGCCAGCGGTGACGACAGACGGTGCGTGCGAGGACGGCCATGCCCGCCGGGAGCACGAGGTAGAACGCCACCTCGGTCGACAGGCTCCACATCTGCGTCAGGCCAGGTGTGAGCCCGTCCTCGGTGTAGAGGCGTGTGAGCGTGAGACTCTCGAACCAGGTTGCGGGACCGGCGCCGTCGTTCTCCGGCAGGAGGGTAAGTGCCGCCACCACGGACACCCAGTAGACCGGAAGGATGCGCAGCGCGCGGTGCCAGAAGTATCGGCCGGCCCGGGGCGTCGGACCGCGTCGAGCCAGCGAGAGGAAAAAGGGCTTGCCGAGGAGGAACCCGGACAGGACGAAGAAGACGGCCACCCCGAAGTCGAGCCGTGCGGTCAGGGCGCCCGGAGTGCCCTCGGTGTAGTAGCCCGCCCAGAAGGCGACGTGCGTCGCGACCACGGCGATGGAGGCGAGTGCCCGCATCGTGTCGAGAGCGGGGTAGATCGTGCGGTGCTCCCGCTCGTCGGGACGGTCTTTCACGGTGAGATCGCCTCCAGGTTGCCTACCGTCACCTGGTCGATGCAGACCGGGGCCCCGCCCGCGTCGATCGAGACGGAGTCGTACGAGCCGGTGGTCGGGAGGAAGAGCGTGTGCAGGCCGCGCTCCAGGTGGACGCGGTACGCGTTGTCGCCCGCGCTGACCGCGGCGTACCCGTCCTCACCGGCGAGATAGCCGATCGACATCCAGAACGAGTAGTCGATCGTGACGTTCGTCAGCGGGACCGACACGGGAGCGGCGGCGTCGCCGAGCGGGTAGCCGCACCCGTCGACGGGTCCGGGGACCGAGGTGATGCCGGGGGCGACGAACGCCTTCGCGACCTCTCCCTCGTCGTCCAGCATCATCAGGTCGTTCGTGGTCTCCGGCGTCGTGAACCGGTCGCCGAGAGGGGCGAACATGCGTGAGGGCAGGTTGTAGGGATGGTTGACGTTCCACATGACCTCGTCGGGGACCGGGACATCGGCCAGAGGTGGCTTGTCGGCCGCCTCGATCGACGCGATCGCCGTCAGTCCGAAGTCCTTCACGGCATTGCCGTCGTGCCACGGGCGGGCATAGGTGATCGACGACCACACCGAGGCGGCGACGTACGCAGCCACGGCGGCGGCGAGAACGAGTGGCGAAGGCCGGACGGTGATCAGCGGCTCATCCCGTCGTGCCGAGGACTCGACCGCGCCCCGCAGGGGCATCATCGCGAGGGCGAGGACGAGCGCGAGGACGGCGGTCGCGTCAGAGAGGTAGCGTGCCTCGTTGCCGCTGATGTTGCCGAAGGCGCCTGAGCGCCCGACTGCGATGATCCCGTACGACAGCACGAGGTACGGGGCGGCGATCACGAGCGAGCGCAGCGCCCGCACCCGCGTCGCGTACAGGTAGCCCCACCCGGCGACGACGGCCATCCACGAGAGGGTCACCAGGAAGGTGGAGGGCGCCGTCACCGATCGCGGCCCGTCGTTGAGGAGGTCCCACGACCACGACAGCCCGCTGAGCCCGGTGCCGAGGGTGTCGAACAGCATGGAGCGGGCCAGGGCGACGTACTCCGTGTCAGCGGCGCCCTGACCTGGGGGCATCCGGGTGAAGTAGACCGCGAGATAGGCGACACCGAGTGCGCCGTAGGTCAACCAGCCCCAGAGGTAGCGGCGGAGGACGTGAACGAAACGGTGGCGAACCCCGCCCTGGGAGAAGTACAGCAGCGCGAGGAGCCCGAAGACCATCGGCAGCGCGATCGCCTTCACGTAGAACAGCATCCCGAGAGCGGTCGCGAGCGTGGCGAGGAGGGCGTAGCGGTAACGACGAGTCCGCAGGTAGGTGACGTGGGCGAGCACGCCGAGGAAGATGCAGGTGTGCAGCGGGAGCTGGTTGATCATTGCCGCGTACCACGTGAGGGTCGGGACGCTCATCACGCTGAACAGGTAGAACGTCAGCGGAACCAGGATGAGGCGACGGTCGCCGAAGAGCTTGCGGAGCATCCACCAGCAGCTCAGGCTGGCGGCGGCCTGCAGCACGACCGTCTCCAGTGCGGCGAGCCACCAAGCGAAGGGGCCGCCCCAGGTGACGATCTTGACCAGCACGAAGCTCAGCGGCATGAAGTGGACGTTGTGCGGCCGCACGTACCATGCGGCGTCGTCCTCGCCTCGGGCGATGTCGGTGAGGAACTGGAAGTCGTCCTCGAAGAACCAGCTGCCACCGACGATCCACGCCCGGAGCAACAGCTGCCCGGCGATCAGCGCCAGCGCCACCGCCGTCACCTTCTGGGCGCGTGACAGGTCGGCAGGGATCCATCCACGGACCGCCCGCTTCGTGTCCGCGGAAAGGGAGCTCACCGCACGAGTGTAGGGGGCCGCCGCGGACGCCCAAGGGCGGGCGAGGCTCGCCGAGTTGCCGACGATGTCAAATCGTTGTAGGCCGGAGGCCCGTGGTTCTCCTACCGGCTGGTAGTGTCGCGTCAGTCTCATCGACTGTGAGGGAGTTCACGTGGGCAAGAAGACCGGGTTCGCAGCCGTCGTTATCGGTGCGTTCCTCCTGGTTCTGGCCGTCCTGGCCAAGACGTACGCGTACGACCAGTTGGCCACCGTGCCGCTCGATCAGGAGACCGAGACCGTCTCCAAGACGGCGCCGGGTGACGACGCCACCTATCTCAACGTGGGCGCTGAGGGCGGCCCCGCCATCGAGACCGGACCGCTCGAGTCACGCCGCTTCGTCGTCGGGCAGGTCGGGCCCAGCAAGGAGGCGAGCGACGAGCTCGGCGAGGACATCGCGGTGTGGGACACGTTCTCCTTCACGGCGCCTCCTGGCACCCCTTCTGAGGATGCGCTCAGCGGTACGCGCGACCTCGTGGCCTTCGAGCGCTCCTCGGGCGAGACCATCCGCTGGACCGGTGCGAGCACCGAGACCAGCGGCGTCAAGATCGAGCCGACCGTGTTCTACGGCCAGTACTTCAAGTTCCCCTTCAACACCCAGAAGGAGGACTACGAGTTCTGGGACGGGTCCGTGAAGAAGGCGACTCCCGTGACCTACGAGGGCACTGATGAGCTCGAGGGCCTGTCGGTCTACAAGTTCGTCCAGGAGATCGAGCCGGTGAAGATCGCCGAGCTCCAGGTCCCCGGCAACCTCGTCGGCAGCACCGAGGCCAGCGTCCTGGCGGACCGTGTCTACGGCAACACCCGCACCCTGTGGGTCGAGCCCGAGACCGGCGTGATCATCAAGGGTCAGGAAGAGCAGCTCGCGACCCTCGAGGTCGACGGCGAGACGAAGGCGACCATCACCGAGGCCAAGCTCGGCTACGACGACGAGACCGTCAAGGCGACCGTCGACGAGTACGCCACCAAGGCGTCGCTGCTCAAGATGATCCGCGTCTGGATCCCCCTGATCGGCGGGATCCTCGGCGTGGTGCTCATCCTCGGAGGTGGGGCGCTCCTGCTTCGCGGTCGCCGCGACAGCACGGACACGCCGAAGCACGCGTCGACCGACGCGGACTCGCCCGCCGACACCGCGAGCGCGAAGGCGTGATGACCTGACGTCCTCGTAGCCGGGCTGACTACGATGACGTCGATGCCTTCAGACAGCACGACCCCCAGCCCACTCGACGAGCGCGCACAGGATCTGTGCGCGCTCGTCGACGGTTCCCCGTCCCCGTTCCACCTGTGCGCGACGGTCGCTCGACGTCTCGTCGCCGCCGGCTTCACGCGCGTCCACGAGACCGATGCATGGCCGGTCGCCCCGGGTCGGTACTACCTCGTCCGCGGGGGCTCGCTCGTCGCATGGTCGACGGAGTCCGCGCAGGGCCCGCAGTCGTCGTTCCGGATCGTCGGCGGCCACACCGACTCGCCCAACCTGCGCGTCAAGCAGCACCCCGACCGGACGAGCGCGGGCTGGGAGACGGTCGCCCTCCAGCCGTACGGCGGTCCGCTCCTCAACTCGTGGCTCGACCGCGAGCTCGGGCTCTCCGGGCGCGTGACCGTGCGGGCCGGGGCGGGTGCCGAGGATCGGCTCGTCCGCATCGACGAGCCCGTTCTCACCGTGCCGCAGCTGGCGATCCATCTCTCGGAGGACCGCAAGGGCGTCGAGCTCAACCCGCAGCGACACCTCGACGCGGTGTACGGCGTGGGCGACGGAGCCGACCTGCTCTCCGACGTCGCGGCTGCGCTCGACGTCGCCGCCGACGCGCTCCTCGGGTGGGACCTGATGACGCACGACCTCGTCCCCAGCCGGGTGTTCGGTCGCGCGGCCGACATGCTGGCCGCGCCCCGCCTGGACAACCAGACCACCTGCTGGGCCGGGTCGACCGCGCTCCTCGACGCGGTGGAGCGGGCCGTCGACGGCATCATCCCGCTCCTCGTCCTCTTCGACCACGAGGAGGTCGGGTCGACGTCCGACCGAGGCGCGGAGTCCGACCTGCTCGTCACCGCGATCGAGCGCACCGTCCTCGCCGCCGGCGGCACCCGTGACGACTACCACCGGGCCGTGGCGAGCTCGGTCGTGGCTTCCGGGGACATGGCGCACGCCACGCACCCCAACTACGCCGACCGGCACGAGCCGTTCCACCAGATCCGCCCCAACGGCGGACCCGTGCTGAAGGTCCACCCCAACCTCCGCTACGCCACGGACGCGACCGGGGCGGCCGCCTTCGCGCTGGCGTGCGCCCAGGCCGACGTACCGCTCCAGCGCTACGAGCACCGTGCCGACCTGCCGTGCGGGTCGACGGTCGGCCCGATGACCGCTGCCCGTACGGGCATCCCGACGGTCGATGTCGGTGCTCCGCAGCTGGCGATGCATGCGGCGCGGGAGCTCATGGGCTCGGCGGACCCCGGCATGTACGCCGATGCCCTCGCGGCCTTCCTCGCACCCGCGCGCTGACCCCGGCGTCGGGGTGTGGTAGCCCGCGTTGACCCTATGGCGCGGCACCCCGTACCCTTGGAGGTGCGTTGTGGACTCGCACGACCCCAGACCGAGCGGGTTCGTGCTCGCCGCGTCGGGTCATGCCGAGCGACTGAGGTCGCCCCATCGTTGCCCGCACCCAGTGACACCGGTCCTCTTCGCTTCGGCACGACTTCTATCCACCCAGGACTCAATCCCATATGACGAGCAGCATCCAGGCAGCACCCGCAGCGCCGCAGGTCGCGATCAACGACATCGGCAGCGAGGAGGACTTCCTCGCAGCGGTCGACAAGACCATCAAGTACTTCAACGACGGTGACATCGTCGACGGCATCATCGTCAAGGTCGATCGTGACGAGGTTCTCCTCGACATCGGCTACAAGACCGAAGGTGTCATTCCCTCGCGGGAGCTGTCCATCAAGCACGACGTCGACCCCCACGAGGTCGTCTCGGTCGGCGACGCCGTCGAGGCCCTCGTCCTCCAGAAGGAGGACAAGGAGGGGCGTCTGATCCTCTCGAAGAAGCGGGCGCAGTACGAGCGCGCCTGGGGCGACATCGAGAAGATCAAGGACGAGGACGGCGTCGTCGAGGGCACCGTCATCGAGGTTGTCAAGGGCGGCCTCATCCTCGACATCGGCCTGCGTGGCTTCCTGCCCGCGTCGCTGGTCGAGATGCGTCGTGTCCGCGACCTCGCTCCGTACGTCGGCCAGAAGCTCGAGGCGAAGATCATCGAGCTCGACAAGAACCGCAACAACGTGGTCCTGTCGCGCCGTGCCTGGCTCGAGCAGACGCAGTCGGAGGTTCGCCAGAACTTCCTCACGCAGCTGCAGAAGGGTCAGATCCGCAAGGGCGTCGTCTCGTCGATCGTCAACTTCGGAGCGTTCGTCGACCTCGGTGGTGTGGACGGGCTCGTCCACGTCTCGGAGCTGTCGTGGAAGCACATCGACCACCCGTCCGAGGTCGTCCAGGTGGGCGACGAGGTCACGGTCGAGGTCCTCGACGTCGACATGGACCGCGAGCGCGTGTCGCTGTCGCTGAAGGCGACCCAGGAGGATCCGTGGCAGCACTTCGCCCGGACCCACCAGATCGGTCAGATCGTCCCGGGCAAGGTCACCAAGCTCGTCCCGTTCGGTGCGTTCGTGCGCGTCGAGGAGGGCATCGAGGGCCTGGTGCACATCTCGGAGCTCGCCGAGCGTCACGTCGAGATCCCCGAGCAGGTCGTCCAGGTCGGCGACTCGGTGATGGTCAAGATCATCGACATCGACCTCGAGCGTCGCCGCATCTCGCTGTCGCTGAAGCAGGCCAACGAGACCGAGGTCGCTCAGGACGCTGACGAGTTCGATCCGACGCTGTACGGCATGGCTTCGTCGTACGACGCCCAGGGCAACTACATCTACCCCGAGGGCTTCGACCCCGAGACGGGTGAGTGGCGCGAGGGCTTCGACGAGCAGCGGGAGACCTGGGAGCGGCAGTACGCCGAGGCCCACACCCGCTGGGAGGCCCACAAGAAGCAGATCGCTGATGCCGAGACCTCGGCGCGCGAGGCCAGCGAGGCCAGCAGCAGCTCGAGCAGCAGTAGCAGCAGCAGCACGGGCGGTGGCTCGTCCTACTCCAGCGCTGCTCCGCAGGAGAGCAGCCGCCCGTCCTCGGGCGGTGCGCTCGCCTCGGACGAGGCGCTGCAGGCGCTTCGCGACAAGCTCACCGGTGGCGAGTGATCGCACGCCTCGGCTGATGCCGTGAAACGAGGCCCCTACCCACTCGGGTAGGGGCCTCGTTGCGTCCCGAGGCGGCTGGGTAGCCTTGCCCCGTGCGCTTCATCCTTGACCCCCGGCCGGTGGACTCCCACCCGGTCACCGACGTGGCGGTCGCGCACGCTCTGCTCCGGCAGGCGTCCGACGGCGAGGTCGGGCCGACGGTACGCATCAGCGTCCCCGGCGCCCCGACCGCGGCGTTCGGACGCTCAGACGTCCGTCGCGCCGGTTTCACGTCGGCAGCAGAGGCGAGCCGGGCGCTCGGCTTCGCGCCGATCGTACGAGGCGCCGGTGGCCGGGTCGCGGTGTACACCGACAAGACGCTGGTCATCGACCACGTGAGCCCTGACCCGGACCCGGGCGCAGGGATGCGCGACCGGTTCCGCGACTACGGCGTGCTTCTCACCGGCGTCCTGCAGGAGCTCGGAGTCGACGCTCGTCTCGGCGCGGTGCCGGGTGAGTACTGCCCGGGCGACTACAGCATCAATGCCCGTGGCGTCGCCAAGCTCGTCGGCACCGCACAGCGCATCGTTCGCGGTGCGTGGCTGTTCAGCGCGGTGATCGTCCTCGGCGACGGACCCGCCCTTCGCGCGGCCATGCCGATCATCCACAACCGACTGGAGCTCCCGCTGCGCCGGCGCTCGATCGGCTCGGTGTTCGAGGAGGCTCCCGGGCTCGACGTGGACACGGTCGCGAGCACGTTGCTGCGCGCGTACGACCGGATGACCGAGGTCGAGGTGTCTCCGTTGGAGGACGCCACGCTCGCGCGTGCTCGGACGCTGCGCGCGGACCACCAGCCCGTACGTCCCGAGGTCGGCGCACGGAGGTCCGCGTGACCCGTGTCGGCCTCACCGGGGGTATCGGGTCGGGCAAGAGTGCGGTGACTGCCCTCCTGCGCGAGCGGGGCGCAGTCGTCGTCGATGCCGACGTGCTGGCGCGCGAGGTCGTGGAGCCGGGGACGCCGGGCTTCGCCGCCGTCGTGGAGCGCTTCGGTGACGGCGTCCTCGACGGTGACGGGCGGCTCGATCGTCCGGCGCTCGGCGCGGTGGTCTTCGCCGACGAGCAGGCTCGGCGTGACCTGGAGGCGATCATCCATCCGCGCGTCCGCGCACGAGCGGCGGAGCTGGAGGCTGCGGCTGGACCGGACGCCGTCGTGGTCCACGACGTTCCGCTGCTGGTCGAGACCGGACAGGCGGAGCTGTACGACCTCGTGGTGGTCGTCGACGTCCCGGTCGAGACCCAGATCGAGCGGCTGGCGTCGAACCGCGGAATGTCGCGGGCAGAGGCCGAGAGCCGCATCGCCGCGCAGGCGACCCGCGAGCAGCGCCGCGGCGCCGCCGACGTCGTCATCGACAACTCAGGGACCCTTGCCGATCTCGCGGACGCCGTGGACGCGCTGTGGCAGCGCCTCGCCCCGAGAGGGTCTGTCACACCACCTGGCTAGCGTCGGACGCATGCCTACCATCGCTGTGACCACACCCACCGGCAATGTCGGCTCGCACGTGACGCGTGCTCTCGTCCAGGCGGGGGTCCGCCCCGTCGTCCTGGTGCGGGACGCCTCACGTCTCGATCCCTCACTCCACGATCTCGTCGAGGTCAGGGAGGGCGACCTGCGCGACCGCGACTACGTCCTTGCCGCGACGGCCGGGGTGGATGCCCTGTCCTGGATCGACCCCACCGACCTCGCGGCCGACGACCCCAACGCGGTCACCGTCGAGGCCGCTCGTGGCGCCGCCGAGGCGGTGGAACGCCACGGCATCGGCCGCGTGGTGTTCCAGAGCAGCGTCGGCGCCGAGCGACAGCACGGCGTCGGCCTCATCGACGGGCTCGCCGCGGCCGAGGGGATCTTCCGCGCGACGGACGCTGACGTTCGCGTGCTCCGCTGCGGCTACTTCTTCACCAACCTCTCCGACGACGTCGAGTCCCTCCGGGCAGGGGTTCTGACGACGGCGATGACGCCCGACCGACGTCTGCCCTGGGTCGCGCCGCGTGACGTCGCCGAGGTCACCGTCGGCAGCCTGCTCGGCGACTGGACCGGCGACCACGTGCAGGCGGTCCACGGGCCCGAGGACCTCTCGTTCCGTGAGGTCGCGGCGACGGTCAGCGAGGCGACCGGCCACGAGGTTGCCCTTCAGGTCGTCGACGACGCCGCGGTCCGCGAGGCACTCACCGGCCTGGGTCTTCCTGCCGGTGCGGTCGACGGCATCGTCGGGATGACGGCCGGCATCCGCGACGGCTTCACGCCGGCCGACGCCCGCTCGGTGCTCACGACCACGCCGACCACCTTGGGCGAGTGGGCATACGCGACGCTGCGTCCGCTGCTGGTCGACCCGGCCGCGGCGTCCTGACCGTTCGGTGCACCCGGCGGCGGCAGCGTCGACCGGACACATGCCGAGGGCCGGTGTCCCGACCTCGTGGTCGGACACCGGCCCTCGTGTGGTGCCTCGGGTCTCGCGGCCGTGTCAGGCGGCGAGGTCGGGGTCCGCGATCTTGCGCAGCCGCTGGATCGCCTCCCGCTCGAGCTGGCGGACGCGCTCGGCGGAGATGCCGTGACGCTTGCCGATGTCGGCGAGCTTGTGCTGACGTCCGTCGAGCAGTCCGTAGCGGCAGCGGATGATGTCGGCCTCGCGCTCGCCGAGGTGCTCCACCAGACCCGAGAGGCGGTCGCGCGACTCGGTGTCCAGCACGGCGTGGTCCGGGCCGGGCTGCGTCTCGCGAGCGACCAGGTCGCCGAGCGAGGTGTCGCCGTCCTCATCCACGGGGGAGTCGAGACTGACGTGGTCGCGGCCCCACGAGATCAGGTCGAGCACACGCTCGACGTTCATGCCGAGCTCCTCGGCGATCTCCGCCGGGTCGGGCTCGTAGCCCAGCTTGCGCTCGAGGTTGCGGCGTGCGGCACCGACCTGGTTCAGCTCCTCCACGACGTGGACAGGGAGACGGACCACGCGGCCCTGCTGCGCGATGCCACGGGTGATCGCCTGGCGGACCCACCAGGTCGCGTACGTCGAGAACTTGAAGCCCTTGCGGTAGTCGAACTTCTCGACGGCGCGGATCAGGCCGGTGTTGCCCTCCTGCACCAGGTCGAGCATCGGCATCTGCGAGCGGCCGTACTTGCGGGCGATCGAGACGACCAGCCTGAGGTTCGCGGTGATGAACTCGTCGAGGGCACGCTCTCCCTCGTCGACCATCCACTCGAGCTCCTCGAGGGTGGCGTACTTCGGAGCACCGCCCTTCTTGCGCCCGACGCGTCCCTCGGCGATGAGGTGCTGGGCGAAGAGTCCGGCCTCGATGGTCTTGCTCAGCTCGACTTCCCGAGCGGCGTCGAGCAGCGGGGTACGCGAGATCTCGTCGAGGTACATCCCGACGCTGTCTCGTCCCTCGACCCGCTCGCGCACCTGAGTCGTTGCTGTCGTCACGCAGACCAGCTCCTTCACTTCGTTTTGTTACTCGATCGTTCACAACACGACCGGTTGCCAGTCGATTCCGTCTGACACTGGAAACGACGAACGAAGCGTGCTAATGGTGCCGGTCTCAGGTGTTTCTTAACCGAGATCACAGGCTCCAGAGGGCTGCGGATCGCTTGGAGAGCGGCGTTCTGGCCTGGAATTGCAGGCCACACGGGGTCACCTGGGATCGTCCCCGGTCGACCCGATGCTCACCTCGCGACGGTGTAGGTCGCTGAGAGGAACGTGCCGTCGTGACGAACGTCACCCTGCACCAGGTCGAGTCGGCGGGGGAGGAGGGGAGCGCCCGCGCCGAGCGTGACAGGGGCGTACGACACCTCGATCTGGTCGAGGAGACCGGCGTCCGCGAGCTGTCCGGCGAGGTCGCCGCCCCCGATGACCCAGACGTCCAAGCCGTCGGCAGCGGCGACCGCCTCGGCATGGACGGTGGCCACGTCGCCCTGGGCGAACCGGATGTCGGCGCCCTCGACCGCTGGGAGGTCCCGGTGGGACATGACCCAGCTCGGCGCGGTGTACGGCCAGGCGCCCGGGTTGTCGAGAAGGTTCTCGTTGTCGAGGATCCAGCGGTACGTGCTGGAGCCCATGATCATCGCCCCGAACCGCGTCGTCAGATCGGCCATCTCGGCCGAGATCTCGTCGGACAGCGGCTGCGAGAGCAACCAGTCGAGCGAGTGGTCGGGGGTCGCGATGAATCCGTCGAGGCTGCTGGCGGTGTAGTAGATCGTTCGGCTCATGGGACCGATCCTGACGCACGCCACCGACATCGGCGGCGGTCCGGCGATCAGCCGACCGAGGACACGGGCTGCTCAGGAGCGCCCAGGGTGTCGATCACCCACGCGAGCTCGTAGGCCCGCTCCCGCCAGGACTCGTACCGGCCGCTCACCCCGCCGTGGCCCGCGCTCATCTCCGTCTTGAGCAGGACGTCGGCCCCCGCGACCGCCCGCAGACGCGCGACCCACTTGGCCGGCTCCACGTAGAGGACACGGGTGTCGTTGAGGCTCGTGACGGCGAGGATCTTGGGATAGTCCTGGGCCACGACGTTCTCGTACGGCGTGTAGGACTTCATGTAGGCATAGACCTCGGGGTCGTGGAGCGGGTCACCCCACTCGTCCCACTCGATCACCGTCAGCGGGAGCGACGGGTCGAGGATGGACGTGAGCGCGTCGACGAACGGGACGACGGCGAGGATGCCGGCGAAGTCCTGCGGCGCGTCGTTGGCGACGGCACCCATCAGGAGCCCGCCGGCCGAACCGCCCTCGGCGACGAGCCGCTGGTGCGACGTCCAGCCCTGCGCGACGAGGTGGCGTGCGGCGTCGACGAAGTCGGTGAAGGTGTTCTTCTTGTGGAGCAGCTTGCCGTCGTCGTACCAGCCGCGCCCCATCTCCCCGCCGCCGCGGACGTGCGCCACCGCGAAGACGATCCCGCGGTCGAGCAGCGACAGGCGGTTGACCCGGAAGCTCGGGTCCATGCTCGCCTCGTACGCGCCGTAGCCGTAGATGAGCGCCGGAGCGGTGCCGTCGCGGGGGACGCCCTTGCGGACGACGACCGAGACCGGCACCTGCGTGCCGTCACGGGCGGTCGCCCACTCGCGGTGCTGCTCGTAGGCCGTGGGGTCGTAGCCGCCGAGGACGGGCTGCTGCTTGCGCAGGACCAGCTCGCCCGTGGCGACGACGTAGTCGTACACGGTCTCGGGAGTGACGAACGAGGTGTAGCCGAGCCGTACGACCGGCTGGTGCCACTCGGGGTTGGCGCCGACGCCGCTCGTGTAGAGCGGCTCGTCGAAGACGACCGGCTCCGGCGTGCCGAGCGGAGCGCCCGGCTCGGCGGAGGGATCGAGACGGACCACGGAGACCTGACTGAGCGCGTCGCGACGCAGGCTCACGACGACGAAGTCGGCGAACGCGTCGACGTCCTCGAGGCGGGTGTCGTCGCGCTCGGCGATCTCGGTGCGCCAGTGCTCGGGTCCGGGCGTCGCGACCGGGGCGCTGGCCAGGGCGAAGTTGAGCGCGCCGTCGTTGTGCAGGATCAGGAAGCGGTCCTCGCCTCCGACCACGACGTGTTCGACGGAGTACTCGACGCCCTCCCGCCGCTCGGCGACGACGCGGAACTCCCCGGTCGGGTCGGTCGCGTCGAGCACACGGAGCTCGGTGGTGATCTTCGAGCCGGACGCGATCACGAGGTAGCGGTCGCTGCGCGTCGCGCCGATCCCGGTGAAGTAGCGCTCGTCGGTCTCGTGGAAGACGAGCTCGTCGGACGCGGCAGGCGTCCCGATCGCGTGGCGCCACACCTTGTCGGGGCGCCACGCGTCGTCGACCGTCGAGTAGTACAGGTGGTCGGCCGCGAACGACCACGTCGCCCCGTACGAGACGCCGGTGATCTCGTCTCCGAGCAGCTGACCCGTACGGAGGTCCTTGACGCGCAGCGTGAAGCGCTCGTCGCCCTCGGTGTCGGTCGAGTACGCGAGGAGGCTGCCGTCGCGACTGACGCTGAGCGCGCCGAGCGCGAAGTAGTCGTGGCCCGCTGCCTCGGCGTTGCCGTCCAGGAGCACCTCCTCGCCGTGAACGGTGCTGGCGGAGTCGAGCTCGGGCGGGGTCCAGTCGTCAGGGCCGGCGATCGGGCGCCGGCAGTGCACGGCGTACTCGCGGCCCTCGAACGTGCGGGCGTAGTACCACCAGTCGCCGCGGCGCACCGGCACCGAGAGGTCGGTCTCCAGGACGCGGGACTTGATCTCGTCGAAGAGTCGCTCGCGCAACGGCGCGAGGTGCTCGGTGCGCTCTGCGGTGTAGGCGTTCTCGGCCTCGAGGTAGGCGAGGGTCTCGGGATCGTCCTTGTCGCGCAGCCACTCGTAGTCGTCGACGACCTCGTCGCCGTGGTGGACGCGGACCTGCGGGTGCCTCTTGGCGACCGGAGGGGTGCTCATGGCTCGACCGTACCCGGTGTCAACGACGGGTCGTCCGCGGCGAAGGTACGTACGGGGCCGGGCCCGCTGGTACGGGTCTCGAAGCGGACCGTGACCCGTCCGAGCCCTGAGCCCCACACCCAGCCGGGACCGAGCTCGGCGTGCACGACGTCGGCCCCGGCCGGCCATCGGGTCCGGGGGCGCGCCGACGCGACGGCGACGCTCGTGAGCTCCGGCTCTGCGTCTGCGTCCGGTTCCTCGTCGGCCACGAACAGGTCGTCCTGGACCCAGTCGGCCATGCCGGAGACGCCGACGCCCAGCAGCCGGAGCCCGGAGGAGGAGTCGATCTCGGTGAGCAGACCGGTCGCCGTGCGCGCGATCGTCCGGGCGTCGTCGGTCGGACCGGCGAGCGTGGCGGAGCGGGTGTGGGTCTCGAAGTCGTGGTGCCGGATCTTCAGCGTGACCGTCCGCCCGGACATGCCCCGCTCCCGCAGGCGGTCCGACAGCCGTCGGCTCATGGTCGTCGCGATGTCGGCGAGCACACGAGGGTCGGTGATGTCGGTCTCGAAGGTGTCCTCGACGCTCAAGGACTTCGTCTCGCGCTCGGCCACGACCGCGCGGTGGTCGACGCCGCGGGCGAGGGCGTGCAACGACGTCCCGTAGGCCGTGCCGAGCAACGACGTCAGCTCGACGACCTCCAGGCCGCGGAGGTCCTCGACGGTGTGGACGCCGACCCGGCGCAGCCGCTCGGCGGTCGCGGGCCCGACACCGGGGATCGCGCGCACGGACATCGGCGCCAGGACGTCCAGCTCCGTCCCGGGCTCGACCACGTGGACTCCGTCGGGCTTGGCGAGCTCGCTCGCGATCTTCGCGAGGAACTTGGACGAGGCGATGCCGACCGAGGCGGTGAGGCCACCGGTACGGTCGGCAATGTCTGCCCGGACCTGTTCGGCGAGGGCTCGCGCGCCGTCCAGGTCGAGGGACCTGGACGCCTCGCCCGCGGCGAGATCGACGAACGCCTCGTCGAGCGAGAGCGGTTCCACCAGCGGCGAGATCTCGCGCAGGCGCTCCATCACGACGCGGCTCGCGTCCCGGTAGGCGTCGAAGCGGCCCGACAGGTACGCCGCGTGGGGACAGCGGGCCCGCGCCTCGGCCGTCCGCATGGCCGACCTGATGCCGTACGTTCGCGCCTCGTACGAGGCCGTCGAGACGACCCCTCGGGGCCCGAGTCCACCGACGACGACCGGCTTGCCGCGCAGCGAGGGCTTGTCACGCTGCTCGACGGCGGCGAAGAACGCGTCGAGGTCGAGGTGGAGGACGGTGGCCTGGCGGCGCATGGCTCCATTGTGGCGACCGGCTCGGACCCGACTGCCTGTGGACGGTCGCGACGGCCGTCCACAGGCGGGCCTCGAGGGCCCCACCGGGGCCCGGAGACGCACCACGCTGACGCCATGACAGACGTGATCCGCGCTCGCACCCTCTCTGACCTGATCGGTGCCGTCCCCGCGATGTTCGGGTTCCACCCCGAGGACTCGCTCGTCGCGCTGTGCCTCGACGGCTCCCCGCGACGGGTGGGCTTCCGGCTCCGCGCAGACCTGCCGCCCGCCGTCCACGCCGCCTCCGTGGCCGAGTCCCTCGTGGGCCACCTGGTCGCCCAGCAGCCGGAGGCGGTCGTCCTGCTCGCCTACGCCTCCGACGACCGAGAGGCCCGCCCGGCGGTCGACGCGCTCTCTGCACGGCTCGAGGGAGCCGGCGTGCCCGTTGCGGACGCCGCACGGTTCGACGGTGACCGCTACTACTCGTACTCCTGCGACGACGCGCGCTGCTGCCCGCCGGAGGGCGTCCCGTGCGACGTCGCCGGTTCCGCTGCGCTCGCGGAGGCGGTCTTCCGGGGGCAGGAGATCCTTCCCGACCGGGCCGCCCTGGCCCGACGGTTCGAGCCCGAGCCAGGTCCGGTCCGCGAGGCCGTCGCGCGGGCGACCGGCGCCGTGCTCACTTCACTCGCCCGCTCCGTCGCCGGGCCGAGCGACCCGCAGCGCGACCTACGGACGCTGCGTCGCGGGCTGGACCGCGTCACGCCCGTCCTCGACGCCATGCTCGGGCAGACCGATGACCACGTGGCGCTCACGGTCGAGGACCGCGCGGCGCTCGCCGTCTGGACCTCGCTGGTCGTCGTCCGCGACGTCGCGTGGACCCGCATCACGCGGCGCACCGCGGACCGCTCTCTCGAGCTGTGGCGGCAGGTCGCCGTGGCTGCCCCGGCGGAGTTCGAGGCGCCGGCGATGACGCTGGCCGCGTTCGCCGCATGGTTGAGCGGTGACGGGGCACAATCCCAGTGCGCACTCGACCGTGTGCACGCGGTCGCCCCGCACTACTCGATGGCTCGGCTCGTTCAGTCCGCTTTGTCCGGCGGCCTCGACCCGCGCACATGGGTCGGCCTGGCGACAGAGGACGTGCTGCGGGCGGTGCCCGGACTCTCCTAGTGTGGGGGCGTCCACGACCGGTCCGACGCGACCGCCGAGCTCAGGAGGGGTGCGATGGGTCAAGAGGTCGACGCGCAGGTCTTCACCCGCGAGGACAGGACGGCCTTCCGCGAGAAGGTCCGGCGCAGCCTCGACGTCTTCTCGAGGATGCTGAAGGACACCCGATTCGACGCCTCGCGTCCGATGACCGGCGTGGAGATCGAGCTCAACCTCGTCGACGAGGCGGGTGCCCCGGCGCTGCGGAACGCGGAGGTGCTGTCCGCCATCGCGGACGACGACTTCCAGACCGAGCTGGGTCAGTTCAACATCGAGATCAACATCGCCCCGCGGCCGCTGGACGGCACCGGCCTGCGGGCGTACGAGAAGACTGTCCGCGACGCGCTGAACCACGCGGACGAGAAGGCACGGTCGGTCGGGGCCCACCTGATGATGATCGGGATCCTGCCGACGCTGCGCGGGGGCCACATGACGCCGTCCACGATCTCGGCGAGCCCCCGCTACGCGCTCCTCTCGGAGCAGGTCCTCGCCGCCCGCGGCGAGGACATCGCGATCACGATCGCCGGTGAGGAGCGGTTGTCGACCACCTCCGAGTCGATCATGCCCGAGGCGGCCTGCACGAGCGTCCAGCTCCACCTCCAGGTCGCACCGTCGGAGTTCGCCGCCTACTGGAACGCCTCCCAGGCCATCGCCTCGACCCAGCTCGCGCTCGGCGCCAACTCGCCCTTCCTGCTCGGCAAGCAGCTGTGGCACGAGACCCGCATCCCGCTCTTCGAGCAGGCGACCGACACCCGCTCGGAGGAGCTCAAGGCGCAGGGCGTGCGCCCGCGCGTGTGGTTCGGCGAGAGGTGGGTGACGTCGATCTTCGACCTCTTCGAGGAGAACGTCCGCTACTTCCCGGCGCTGCTGCCCGTCCTCGACGAGGAGGACCCCGAGGCGGTGATCGCAGCCGGCGACATCCCGTCGCTGTCGGAGCTGCGGTTGCACAACGGCACCATCTACCGCTGGAACCGCCCGATCTACGACGTGATCGGCGACCGGCCGCACCTGCGTGTCGAGAACCGCGTCCTGCCTGCCGGTCCGACCGTGGTCGACACGATCGCGAACGCCGCGTACTACTTCGGCCTCGTCCGCCGCCTCGTCGACGCCGATCGACCGCTGTGGACGCAGATGTCCTTCAGCGCCGCCGAGGAGAACTTCACGGCAGGAGCGCGGGACGGGATCGGTGCGAGCGTCTACTGGCCGGGCATCGGGACGGTGGGCGTCTCCGAGCTCGTGCTGCGCCGCCTCCTCCCGCTGGCGTACGAAGGGCTGGACGCCCTCGGGGTCGATCCGGAGGACCGCGACTTCTACCTCGGGATCATCGAGCAGCGCTGCCTCACCGGGCGCAACGGGGCGACGTGGCAGGCCGAACGCTTCCGGACCTTGTACGAGAGGGCGGGCACCGACCGCGCGGAGGCGCTGCGGGCGATGACCGTGGACTACCGGGAGCGGATGCACGCCAACGAGCCGGTGCACACCTGGGACTAGGCGCGCCCCGCTCGCGCCCGCGTCACCCGGCAGGTCGTCCCGTCAGGCAGGCTCAACCAACCGGCATGCGTGACGACCAGGAAGGGCTGCGACGGTGGAGCGTGCACGCGCCAGGCGGCGTGCCAGGCACGGTCCTCGGCGCGAGGGCTGAGCGCGCCGGTGCGTTCCCAGACTGCCAGCGGCCGGGTCAGGGCGTCCTCGTACGGCCCCAGGAGCCGGCGGACGATCTCGTCCCTCAACCAGGCATCGAGCCTGGCTGCGACCCGTGGCCGCGCGGCCCATCGCCCGAGCGGCGTGACGGTCCCCGCGCCGTACGCCCAGACCGTGAGGCACGGGTCGTGGCGGCCGTGCTCGTACGCGTCGGTCCTGCGCTTCACCAGAGCCGCGCCCAGCCGTGCGGCGGCGTCCGGGTCGAGCCCAGGCACGGGCGGATGGGGGAGAGGGTGGCGTGCGGTCATGCTTTCAGCGTGTGTCCGGCGCGACCGTTCGGAGGGCGCCTGTCCACACACCCTCGTGCCGGGTGCCGAGACCATCCGATGGGGGATAGTGTCAGACCCACATTCACACTGGGAGGTCGAGGATGGGCACGATCGTCGTGGGGTACGTCCCGAAGCCTGAGGGTCGCGCGGCTCTCGCACGCGCCGTCGAGGAGGCGAAGCTTCGGGGGGCACACCTCGTCGTGGTCAACTCGCACCGCGGCGGGAGGGACTTCGACGACGACGACGCCGTCAAGACCGAGGAGCAGCTCGCGGAGGTCCGTGCTCAGCTCGCCGACACCGGGGTCGACTCGGAGGTCCGTCAGCTCGTCCGAGGGATGGACCCGGCGGACGACCTCGTGAAGGTCGCCAACGAGACCGGCGCGGACTTCATCGTGATCGGTCTGCGCCGCCGCTCGCCGGTCGGGAAGCTGATCCTCGGCAGCAATGCGCAGCGGGTCCTCCTCGACTCGACGTGCCCGGTGCTCGCCGTCAAGGCCAGCAGCTGACCGAGCGTCCCCGGCGGCCGACCCGGCCCTGGAGAACGTGCTGCGTCCGCCCCAAAGGTCGCGTTTCGGTCACGGTCCGCGTGTCCTCGCTGGGTGGTTCGTGGTTCCCGCGGAGGGCGTGGCACACTGGACGGTGCCGCGGTTGACGGGAGGCCGGTTGACTGCGCCCTCGAACGCTCGCAGCGACCTTTTGGTCCGATCACCCCAAGGGAGTCACCTCGTGGTTTCAGCGCCCGACAGTCGAGCACGGAAGACAGTCGTAGCGGAGGCTGGGTCCCGCACCACCGTCAAGGCGTCGACCGAGCCGGGCGGCAAGAAGGCACCCGCCAAGAAGGCAGCGCCGGCGAAGAAGGCCGCTGCCAAGAAGGCTCCGGCCAAGAAGACCGCGGCGAAGAAGACGTCGGCCAAGAAGGCGACCGACGTCGACATCACGGCCAACGCGATCATCGTGGACGAGAACGGCAAGAAGGTTCTCCCCGACATCCCGGACGAGGTCTTCGTCAAGGATCTCAAGACCGACCCGACGCTGAAGGAAGACGAGGCGTCGGGCTTCACGATCTCGGCCGCCGACGACACCGACGAGCCTGAGCAGCAGGTCACCGTCGCGGGTGCGACCGCCGACCCGGTCAAGGACTACCTCAAGCAGATCGGCAAGGTCTCGCTGCTCAACGCCGGCCAGGAGGTCGAGCTGGCCAAGCGGATCGAGGCCGGCCTCTTCGCCGAGGAGCAGCTCGCGACCGCCAAGCGGCTCTCGGAGTCGATGCGCGAGGAGCTCGAGTGGATCGTCGAGGACGGCCGCCGCGCCAAGAACCACCTCCTCGAGGCCAACCTGCGTCTCGTCGTCTCGCTGGCCAAGCGCTACACCGGCCGCGGCATGCTCTTCCTCGACCTGATCCAGGAGGGCAACCTCGGTCTCATCCGTGCGGTCGAGAAGTTCGACTACACCAAGGGCTTCAAGTTCTCCACGTACGCGACGTGGTGGATCCGCCAGGCGATCACCCGCGCCATGGCCGACCAGGCGCGCACCATCCGCATCCCGGTGCACATGGTGGAGGTCATCAACAAGCTCGCCCGCGTCCAGCGCCAGATGCTGCAGGACCTAGGTCGCGAGCCCACTCCGGAAGAGCTCGCCAAGGAGCTCGACATGACCCCGGAGAAGGTCGTCGAGGTCCAGAAGTACGGACGTGAGCCGATCAGCCTCCACACGCCGCTCGGCGAGGACGGCGACTCGGAGTTCGGTGACCTCATCGAGGACTCCGAGGCGATCGTCCCGGCTGACGCCGTGTCGTTCACGCTCCTCCAGGAGCAGCTGCACGCCGTCCTCGACACGCTCTCGGAGCGCGAGGCAGGCGTGGTGTCGATGCGCTTCGGCCTCACCGACGGCCAGCCCAAGACGCTCGACGAGATCGGCAAGGTCTACGGCGTGACCCGTGAGCGGATCCGCCAGATCGAGTCCAAGACGATGAGCAAGCTGCGTCACCCCTCGCGCTCGCAGGTGCTGCGCGACTACCTCGACTGACCAGCACTCCTCACGAGCGCCGCGTACGGGATCCCGTACGCGGCGCTCGTGCGTCCGGCGGCCGAGTTGCCGAGCGCGGATAGCCTGAGGGCATGTCGTCGACGAGCACGCCAGCGCGCCGGTCGTACCTCGGGCCCATGGTCCCGGTCCTCGTGCTGCTTGGGGTGATGTGGCTGCTGGAGATCATCGATGCGGTGCCGGGGGTCTTTCTCGACCAGCACGGCATCCGCCCGCGTGACACCGACGGCCTGTACGGAGTGGTCGCGGCACCGTTCCTGCACGGCGGGTTCGACCACCTGATCGCCAACACGACCGCGTTCCTCGTCCTCGGCACGCTGCTCGCGTACACGGCGCGGTCGCGGTTCTGGCCGGCCACCCTGGGGATCGTGCTGATCGGTGGTCTCGGCACGTGGCTCATCGGTGCGCCGTACACGGTCCACATCGGGGCGAGCGGCGTGATCTACGGGTACGCAGCGTTCCTGGTGGTCTGGGGTGTCGTCACTCGGCGGCTGGTCTCGGTGCTGGTCGCGGTCGTGGTCGCGATCCTCTACGGAGGGATCGTCGGCGGGATCCTGCCGGGACAGGCGGGCGTGTCGTGGGAGGGCCACCTGATGGGCGCTGTCGCGGGCGTCGCCATGGCGTGGTGGCTCGGGCGGCGTGACAACCGCGAGCGGCGTCGCACCCGCACCCCGTCGTACTGATCGTCGGGCCCCACCGGGCGGGTGTGCTCAGGTCAGGACGACGCCGACCACCCAGACGGTGGTCGACAGGACGCCTCCGGCGAGCTCGATGAGGATCGAGAGACCGGCGGCCCTCATCGCATGCTTGGTCGCCTTCCAGGCCGCGTCGTGGATCCGGAGCCGGTTGAGCTCCCAGGCGTACACGCCGAGCACGAAGCCGACGAACAGCCCGACGAACGGGATCACGAAGAAGCCAACGATGCCCACCACGCCGCCCGCGAGCATCGCCCTGCCGGGGACACCCGCCTCCTTGAGGCGCTTGCCGGGGACGAGGTACTGGACGACCAGCGTGAGCGCGTAGATCGCCGTACAGACGGCGAAGACGCCCCACGCCGTGACTGATCCGGTGCCGAACGCCCACACGCCGATCGCCGCCCAGATCAGGAGCGAGCCGGGCAGGACCGGGACCACGATGCCTGCGAGGCCGACGAGGATCGCCAGGCCGACGAGGACCGTGCCGAGGGTTCCCATGGGGGAAGGGTGCCAGTCCCGCCTGCCGCGCCTCGAGTCAGGGCCTGCCGACGCACGGAAGCGGTGGATGAGGCGACGCGAAGGATCGCGCTCCGAGCTGAGTACGGCGACGCTGTCATCAGGCTGGGCAGATCGCCACGATGGGACGGTGACTCGAGGACTAGGCGCGACCGTGGTGGTGGCGCTGCTCCTCTTTCTCGCAGGATGCGGGCACTCCTGGGACTGGAAGCAGGCGGACCTCGACCGCAACCGGCTGAACCTCGGTCTCTTCCGAGGCGCCGACACGGGGGAGAAGCTCGGCACGTGGATCCGCACCGGTGACCTCGTCGCGGCCGAGGGGTCGCGAGAGGGCGAGGACCTGGCCGTGGTGGTGCGTTATGAGCGCACCGTGGGGGACAGCTGGTTCGGGCAGCAGCAGAAGACCGAGCAGCGCTGCTACCGGTTCACGCCGGACGGGCACGGCAGCGAGGTGGAGTTCGGGCGTACGGACTGTCCCTGAAACGCTGTCACGAATCGTGATGCCCGCCACTGTCGGGTGACCCCCGTGGTGCGGTAGAACAACGTCCGAGAGTCACGGTGGCGTGACCTGACTGGAGGGTCGCGTGAAGATCGGACGACGGCCGCGACTTGCGGCAATCCTGGCGACCTCGCTCGGGGCCGTGCTGGTGGCGGGCGCGCTGGCCATGGTGCCGGGGAGCGCGGCAGGTGAGACGGCTGCGGCCGCGGAGCCGGCCCCGCTCGGGTGGGCGGTGACCAACCTCTCCACCAGTGCGGTGTCGCAGGCGGACGACGCGGTCGATGCGGATGCGGAGGGCCCGGTGGTTGCGGTCCGGTGGCGGCCGTGCAGCGCGACGTCGTGCCGTCGCGAGAGCTCTCTGCGCGTGTCGACCGATGCTGGACGCACGTTCGGATCCCTGCGCAAGGTCGACGACGGCGCGCACGGGCCGGTCGTGGCCGTCGCGGGGGCACACATCCTCACCGCCAGCGACGGCTTCGCCGGCCTGGCCAAGCCCGTCGTGCGGGTCGACCGCTGGGCCACCGGCGCCACGAGCGGGACCCCCGAGACGGTCGAGATCGCGACGACAGCCTCCCCGACGAACCTGCGACTCGCTGCCTCCGGCGACCGGGCGGTCCTGACGTACAGGGTCGCCTCCAGCGTCTTCGTCGCCCGCACGGACGACGGCGGTGCTACCTGGTCGGCACCGACCGTCGTGGCAGTGGGCAACGGGAACGTCGACCTCGACGTCAACGGGATCAAGGCCGCCCTGGTGGCCAACACCGGCACCGGCACGTGGACGGTACGCGTCTCCGCCGATGCCGGGACGACGTGGGGTCCCGTCCGCACGCTGGCGGTGGGTTGGGACGGCGGTACGCCGCGCGTCGCGATCACGACGGGCGGCGCGATCGCCTTCGGGCTCTCGTACGCCGACGGTGGGTCACGTCGAGGAGAGGTTCGTACCTCCGCGGACGGTGCGACATGGTCGGAGCCGACAAAGCTCGCCAACCTTTCGGCGACGCAGATGCTCGACGTTGCCGCCGAGGGGGACACGTTCTTCGCGAGCGGCGATGGCCAGAACCTGCACCGTTCGACGGGCGGCGGATCGTGGGGCCGCGTCGACGAGTACAGCCGAGTGGTGACGTCGCGGGCTGCGCACGAGCGTCAGCTCGCCAACGCAGGGAGGACGGCCGTGGCCGTCAGCGCCAGCGGTCCTGTCGTGATGCACGGCTCGACGCTGCTTCGCTCCTTCCCTGACACGCGGACGCCGACCGTCCGCTTCACGGCCGTCCCGCCACCGGTGACCACGGTGGCGAACCAGGCCGTCCGCTTCGCCGCGACGGACGCCGACTCGGCCGACGCGTGGCTCACCTACGAGTGCGGCTACGGCAACAACCCATGGTTCGAGGAGTGCTCGAGCCCTCACCAGATCTCACGCTGGTCGCCCGAGGTGGCAGGCCCCCAGCAGGAGCTCCGCGTCCGCGCCATCGATGCCGCAGGGCGGGTCTCGCCCGTCGTCACGGCGCGCTGGATCCTCGACCAGGCGCCGCCGGCGAACACCTTCGTACACGCGAAGGAGGTCGTGCTGACGTCCCGGGCGACGTTCCGGTGGGGGGCCGACGAGTTCGAGTCGAGCGTCGCCTCGTACCAGGTCCGCTACTCCGTGACGGCGCAGACCGCCGCCCGGATGTCGCGGACCTGGCGTACGCCGCGTGCGCTGGCGCGGACGCCCCGGCGCTCGGTGAGTCTCGCGGTGCCGCGCGGCAAGGTCGTCTGCGTCCAGATGCGCGCGACCGACCGCGCCGGCAACGTGTCGGGGTGGACCCAGCAGTGTGCCGCGCGCCCGTACGACGACCGTGCGCTGACCCGCTCGGGCAGCACGAAGAAGCTGCGCCACAAGCGCTTCGTCGACGGCAGCGCGACGCGGATCCGCCCCGGCGGGACGGTGAGGCTCCGCGCAGTCCCGCGGGGGGCCGACGTCATCGTCGTGTACAAGCGCGAGCCGGGTCGTCGAGGGCTCACCATCCGTCGGCCGGGTGTGATGAGGGCTTACGTGGACACCGCGGGCCGGAGGAAGTTCGCAGTCGTGGAGACGGTCGCTCAGCCGCGTCAGCGTCGTGCGGGTGCCGTGCGGATCACCGGCGACGGCGTCCTGGACGGGATCGCGGTCCTCCCGCGCTGGGCGCGCTGACCTGACACGACACGAGGGGCCCCGTACCAGTGCTGGTACGGGGCCCCTCGTCAGGTCGTGCGGCCGGGCGGGTGTGCGCTCAGCGCTCCTCGGCCGGCGCCGATGCCGGAGAGGTCGACAGCTTGTCCGACTCGTCGTGGATCGTCGCGGCGACCTCGCGCAGCTTCGCGTCGTGGGCGCGTGCGTGGTGTGCGCAGAACAGCAGCTCGAATCCGTTCGCGAGCTCGGCGCGTACGTAGGCCTGGGCTCCACAACGGTCGCAACGATCAGCGGCGCTGAGGGCAGCGGTGGGGGCGACAGTAGTTGTCACGTCTGACCTCTTCTCTTTCCCTGTCGGACCAGGTGGTCCATCTGGATCAACATCCAACCACGGGAACGTGTTCCCTCGCCGGTCATCAAGGGATGCCCGACACCTCGACGGTACCCGTCTGCCGCAACCATGCTCGAACAGGATCAGGGTGTGGCGTGCGACACGCCGCCCGCGTGCCGCCGACGGTGTGGCGGCTTCGTCCGACCCGCTCGGTAGATTGGCCCCGTCGTACCCGGCCACCCCGGGTCGTACGTCGCCGAAGGAGCCTGTCATCGACACCGAGTACAACGCCCGCAACCTGCTCGTGCTGGAGGGCCTGGAGGCGGTCCGCAAGCGCCCCGGGATGTACATCGGCTCCACCGACACCCGCGGTCTCATGCACTGCCTCTGGGAGATCATCGACAACGCGGTCGACGAGGCACTCGGTGGATTCTGCGACCGGATCGAGGTCGTCCTGCACCCGGACGGCTCCGTCGAGGTCTTCGACAACGGCCGTGGCATCCCCGTCGACACCGAGACCAAGACCGGGCTCTCCGGTGTCGAGGTCGTCTTCACCAAGCTCCACGCGGGCGGCAAGTTCGGCGGCGGCTCGTACGTGGCGACGGGCGGACTCCACGGCGTCGGCGCCTCGGTGGTCAACGCCCTGTCCGAGCGTCTCGACGTCGAGGTCGCCAAGGACGGCGCGCGGTGGGAGATGTCGTTCCGGCGTGGCGCCCCGGGCGAGTTCGCCGGCGACACCCCCGACACGACGTTCACCCCGAAGAGCGGACTGCGCAAGATCGGGAGGATCAAGAAGACGACGACCGGCACGCGCGTCCGCTACTGGGCCGACCACCAGATCTTCATCAAGGGTGCGCAGTTCTCGTACGACGAGCTCGTCACCCGTGCCCGGCAGACGTCGTTCCTGGTCCCGGGTCTCGAGATCGTGCTCCGCGACGAGCGCGGTCCGGAGAAGCTCGAGGAGTCGTTCAAGCACGACGGGGGCATCGGCGAGTTCTGCGAGTTCCTGGCGCCCGATGCGGCCGTCTCCGACGTCCTGCGCCTGTCGGGCACCGGCCACTTCACCGAGACCGTCCCGCTGCTCGACGAGCACGGCCACATGACCCCGCAGGACGTCGAGCGCGACCTCGGCGTCGACGTCGCGGTCCGGTGGGGCACCGGGTACGAGACGACCCTGCGGTCGTTCGTCAACATCATCGCGACGCCCAAGGGCGGGACCCACGTCACCGGGTACGAGCGGGCCCTCACCAAGACCTTCAACGAGGTGCTGCGGGCCAACCGGCAGCTCAAGGCCGGAGACAAGGACGTCATCAAGGACGACATCCTCGAAGGCATGACGGCCGTCGTGACGGTGCGCCTCGCCGAGCCGCAGTTCGAGGGGCAGACCAAGGAGGTCCTCGGCACGCCCCCGGTGACCCGCATCGTCGCCAAGGTCGTGTCCGACGAGCTCAAGGCGTTCCTGACGTCCACCAAGGCCGCCCAAAAGACGAAGGCGCGCGCGGTGATGGAGAAGGTCGTCGCCGCGGCCAGGACCCGCGAGATGGCCCGGCAGCAGCGTGAGACGCAGCGTCGCAAGAACGCGCTCGAGTCGAGCTCGCTCCCGGCCAAGCTGGCCGACTGCCGCAGCAACGACAACGACCGTACGGAGCTGTTCATCGTGGAGGGCGACTCCGCGCTCGGGACCGCGAAGTCCGCACGCAACTCCGAGTTCCAGGCGCTGCTGCCGATCCGCGGCAAGATCCTCAACGTCCAGAAGTCGTCGATCGCCGACATGCTCAAGAACGCCGAGTGCAGCTCGATCCTCCAGGTCGTGGGTGCCGGGTCGGGCCGCACGTTCGACCTCGAGCAGGCGCGCTACGGGCGCATCATCTTCATGGCAGACGCCGACTCCGACGGTGCCCACATCCGGTGTCTCCTGGCGACCCTGTTCTTCCGCTACATGCGCCCTCTCGTCGAGGCGGGCCGCGTGTTCTCGGCAGTGCCGCCGCTGCACCGCATCGAGCTGATCAACCCCAAGAAGGGCATGGACAAGTACGTCTACACGTACTCCGACCCCGAGCTGCAGCGCAGGCTCGCCGAGCTGACCAAGAAGGGCATGCGCTGGAAGGACCCGATCCAGCGCTACAAGGGTCTCGGTGAGATGGACGCCGACCAGCTCGCGGAGACCACGATGGACCCGCGACGCCGGACGCTGCGCCGCATCACCGTGGACGACGCCGAGGAGGCGAGCGAGGTCTTCGAGCTGCTGATGGGCAACGAGGTCGCCCCGCGCAAGGAGTTCATCGTGCAGGGCGCCTACGAGCTCGACGCGGACCGCATCGACGCCTGACCACCGCCACCCGCCCGTCAGTCGCTGGTGAGGATCACGAGCTGCTGCGTCGCCCGCGTCATCGCGACGTAGCGGTCGACAGCGCCCTCTGTCCCCGTCCCGAACCTCTCGGGGTCGACGAGCACGACGAGATCGAACTCGAGCCCCTTCGAGAGCACCGGCGCCAGCAGCCGTACGCGGTCGGTGGACCCGAGCACCGCGCTCTCGACCTCGTCGACGGCGATGACGCAGGCGACGCCTTCGTCGTGCTCGGCGAGCCAGGTGCTGAGCGTCGCGTCGAGCTGGGACGTCGAGCCGTGGACGACCGGGAGGCCGCTCTCGCGGACGGACGTGGGCACGTTCGCGTCGGGCAGCACGGCGCGGATCACCGGCTCGGCCTCGGTCATGACCTCCTGCGGCGTGCGGTAGTTGAGGCTCAGCGACCGGAGGGCGATCCGGTCGAGTCCGACCCGCATGAGCCGCTCCTCCCACGACTCGGTGAAGCCGTGCCGCGCCTGGGCGCGGTCCCCGACGATCGTGAGGCTGCGCGACGGGCAGCGTAGGAGGAGCATCTGCCACTCGGCGTCGGTGAGCTCCTGCGCCTCGTCCACGACGATGTGGGCGAACGGGCCCGCGAGGAGGTCGGGGTCGGCGCTCGGCAGGACCGACTCGTCGACCAGGGAGTTCTGCATGTCGCGCTCGCGCAGGGTCGTCATGAGCAGCAGCTCGCTGTCGTCGGAGGCGACCAGCTCGTCGACGACTCGTGACATCTGCTCGCGTTCGGCGGCGAGCGCGACCTCCTCACGATGACGACGTCGCGAGGCGCCAGGGTCTCCGAGCCGTTGACGCGCGGCGTCCAGGAGCGGGAGGTCGGACACCGTCCAGGCCCGCGCGTCGGCCCGCAGGAGCAGGTCGACCTCGTCGGGGGCGAGCCACGGCGCGCACAGCCGTAGGTAGGCCCGGACCGTCCACAGGTCGCCGACGAGATCGTCCGCATCGATCATCGGCCAGGCCCGCACCAGCGCGTCACGGAGCTCGGCGCTCTGCCCGAGCGCGCGGCGGATCTCGTCGGGAGAGACCCCGTCCTCCTCGCCGTGCTTGTCCACCAGGATCGTCAGCAGCTCATCCCAGACCTCGTCCCGCGCTTCGTTGTGCGGCGTTCCTGGGCTGGGCGCGCGGAAGGCCTCGGCCCACTCGTCGGCGCTCAGCCAGACGTCTGACCACGGGGTCGAGACCTCCATGCCCTCGGTGGGCGGCTCCTCGTACACGGCGACGGCCGCCTCGATCGCCCGCACCATCGCGGCGGTCGACTTGAGGCGCGCCACCTCCGGATCGGCCTCGGGCTCGGCAGCCGCTCCCTCGGGGACGAGGTCGCGGAGAGTGCAGGTCTGCACCCCGTCCTCACCGAGGCTGGGGAGCACGTCGGACACGTAGGCCAGGTACGGCTGGTGAGGGCCGACGAAGAGGACCCCTCCGCGACGGTGGCCGAGCCGTGGGTCGGAGTAGAGCAGCTGGGCGGTGCGGTGGAGCGCGACCACCGTCTTGCCCGTCCCTGGGCCCCCGTCGACGACGAGCGCGCCACGTGAGCCCGCGCGGATGATCGCGTCCTGGTCGGCCTGGATGGTGCTCAGGACGTCGCGCATCCGGGGCGTCCGGCTCGCGCCCAGGCTGGCGATGAACGCCGACTGGTCGTCGAGCGCGGCAGCGTGCCCGGTGAACCCGTCCGGGGTGAACACCTCGTCCCAGTAGTCCGTCACCTGGCCACGGGTCCAGCGGTAGCGGCGCCGGCTCTCCAGCCCCATCGGGCGTGCGTGGGTGGCCGCGAAGAACGGCTCAGCGGCAGGCGAGCGCCAGTCCACGAGGAGGCGGCGGCCCGTACGGTCGGTGAGGCCGAGGCGTCCGACGTACAGCGGCTCGGGGTCGCCTTCGGCGACGACGTGCCCGAGGCACAGGTCGAGCCCGAACCGCCGCAGCGTGCGCAGGCGGCTCGTCAGCCGTCGGATCTCCGTGTCGCGCTCCACGGCGGCCTGGCCCTCGCGCCCGGGTGCCTTCCGGGCGGCGTCCAGGCGCGCGGACAGGTCGGCGACCGTCTCCTCGACGCATGCGGCGATGGCGGCGAAGTGCTCCTCGTCCCGGGCGATCAGCGCCGGGTCGGCCTTGGCTGCGAGGTGGTCGGGGAGGCGGAAGGTGGGGGTTGCGGGACGGGTGGTCGTCGGGTGGGTCATGGCGGCTCCGATCGCGAGACGAGGCCGTGCTCCACGGCTTCGGCCGACGATTCTCCGCCACGACAGGGGGCTTGTTTCAAGCCCCGGGGTCGGCTATACCTTGGAAAGGGAGAGGG
>Ga0233369_1000023_pt1 | contig 85998 bp, 81 predicted proteins | sample ElkDunMinimDraft_26_FD_191537 | JGI IMG/M metagenome (GOLD analysis project Ga0233369, IMG submission 191537) | Fecal eukaryotic communites from dung pellets of Tule Elk in California, USA - Elk Dung D16 | ecosystem: Host-associated > Mammals > Digestive system > Large intestine > Fecal | place... | reverse complement strand
GCAGCTGGCGGATCTGACCGGAGACCCACTGGGCGCGGTGGTCTCGCTGGGCGGCTGCACGGCCAGCTTCGTCTCGCCGCAGGGGCTGGTGCTGACCAACCACCACTGCGCCTATGGCGCGATCCAACTCAACTCGACGCCCGAGAACAACCTGATGCGCGACGGCTTCAACGCCGCCAGGCCCGCCGACGAGATCGGTGCCGGCCCCAATGCGCGCATCTACGTGCTGGACGAGATCACCGACGTCACCGACCAGGTCCGCGGCGCCATCGACGCCGCCGCCGATCCGCTGGCCCGCACCCGGGCGCTGGAGGCGGTGGAGAAGCGCCTGGTGGCCGACTGCGAGGCCGAGCCGGGCTACCGCTGCCGCCTGTACAGCTTCCTGGGCGGCAACGCCTACCGCCTGTTCCGCAACCTCGAAATCCAGGACGTGCGCCTGGCCTATGCGCCGCCCGGCAGCGTCGGCAACTACGGCGGCGAGGTCGACAACTGGATGTGGCCGCGCCACACCGGCGACTTCGCCTTCTACCGCGCCTACGTCGGCCGCGATGGCCGTCCGGCGCCGTATTCGGCAGACAACGTGCCCTACCAGCCGCGCCACTGGCTGAAGCTGGCCGACCAGCCGCTGCGCGAGGGCGACTTCGTGATGGTGGCCGGCTACCCCGGGCGCACCAGCCGCTACGCACTGGCCGGCGAGTTCGAGCAGACCGAGCAGTGGACCTACCCGACCATGGGCCGCCACTACCGCGCGCTGATCGACCTGGTCGAGGCGCAGGGCAAGGCCGACCCGGAGATCGAGGTCAAGTACGCCAGCACGGTGCGCGGCTGGGAGAACGTGATGAAGAACTACGAGGGCCAGCTGGCCGGCTTCGCGCGTACCGGCGCCGCCCAGACCAAGCGCCAGCAGGAGGCCGCGGTGCTGGACTGGCTGCGCTCGCGGGGCGCGGAAGGCGCCGCGGCGCTTGCCGCGCACGAGCGGCTGCTGGCCCTGGAATCGGCCGAGCGCGCCACCCGCGAGCGCGACCTGGTCCTGCGCATGCTCAACGGCACCGGCGCGATCTCGGCCGCCAACACCCTGTACCGGCTCGCGCTGGAGCGCGAAAAGCCCGACGCCGAGCGCGAGCAGGGCTACCAGGAGCGCGACCTGCCGGTGATCCAGGGCAGTCTGCAGCAGATGGAGCGCCGCTACGTGCCGGCGATGGACCGTGAACTGCAGGCCTACTGGCTGCGCGAGTACCTGAAGCTGCCGGGCGGCCAGCGGATCGAGGCGATCGACGCCTGGCTCGGCGGCAATGACGCGCAGGCGGTGGAGCGCGCGCTCGACCGGCTCGCCGCCACCGGCCTGGGCGACACCCAGCAGCGCATGGCCTGGCTCAAGGCCGACCGCAAGGCCTTCGAGTCCAGCAAGGACCCGGCCATCCGTTACGCGGTGGCGGTGACCCCGGCCCTGCTGGCGCTCGAGCGCGAGAACAAGACCCGCGCCGGCGAGCGCCTCGCGGCCGGCGCCACCTACCTGCAGGCGGTCGCCGACCATCGCCGCAGCCAGGGCGGGCAGGTCTATCCCGATGCCAACTCCTCGCTGCGCATCACCTTCGGCAACGTGCGCCCCTATACCAAGCTCGACGGTGCGCGGCAGCCGGCGTTCACCCGCCTGGAGGAGGTCGCGGCCAAGGCGACGGGGCAGGAGCCGTTCGACGCGCCGCAGGCGCTGCTGGACGCGGTCGCGGCCAAGCGCCACGGCGGGCTGGCCGATCGCCGCCTGCGCACCGTGCCGGTGAACTTCCTGTCCGACCTGGACGTGACCGGCGGCAACTCCGGCTCGCCAGTGCTCGACGCGCGCGGTCGCCTCACCGGCCTGCTGTTCGACATGAACTGGGAGGCGGTTGTGTCGAACTGGGTGTTCGACGCGCAGATGACCCGCACCATCTCGCTGGACCAGCGCTACATGCGCTGGATCATGCAGGAGGCGTATCCGGCGCCGCAGCTGCTGGAGGAGATGGCGGCCGCCTCGCGCTAGCCGTCGGGCCACGGGCGCGGCGCATCGCATAGAATGATGGCCGCGCCCCGGGGATCGGCGGGCGCCCCGACCCGTACCGGAACCTGCTGCCGCATGAGAATCCTGCTTGCCCGCCACGGCGAGACGCCGTGGAACGCCGAAGGCCGCTACCAGGGACAGGAAGACATCCCGCTCTCGCCGGTGGGCGAGCGGCAGGCGCGCCTGCTCGGCGAGCGCCTGCGTGAACTGCGCATCGACAAGGCGGTCAGCTCGCCGCTGTCCCGCGCGCGCCGCACCGCGCAGTTGGCCCTGGGCGAGGAGCGCGAGGCGATGCTGGGCACCGACGCGGGCCTGATGGAGATCGCCCACGGAACCTGGGAAGGCCTGCTGGCCAGCGAGATCGCCGCCCAGGATCCGGAGCGTCTGCGCGCCTGGCGCGATGCGCCCGATACCGTGCAGATGCCGGGTGGCGAATCGCTGGGGCAGGTGTTCGAACGCTCGTGGCAGGCGCTGGAACGCGCGGCCGAAGGGCTTGGCGACGACCAGGCCCTGCTGGTGGTCGCGCACGACGCGGTCAACCGCGTGCTGCTGTGCCGCGTGCTCGGGATTCCGATGTCGCGGCTGTGGAGCTTCCGCCAGGCGCCCACCACCCTCAACCTGCTCGAAGGGCCGGACCTTGAGCGGCTGGAGGTGGTGCGGCTCAACGACTGCGCCCACCACACCCCGTTCTTCGGCGAAGCGGTCCACCGCGCGCTGTAGCGCGGTCGATCCACGCCGGGTCCAAGGGGCCGCGCCGGTCGCGGCCGCCGTTCCGTTTCCCGCTTTCGCGAGCGTCGCGCGCCGCCATGCCCAAGACCCTAGACGACTGGCTCGAATACATCGGCCGCCAGCACCCCCAGGCCATCGAGATGGGGCTGGCGCGGGTGCGCGGCGTGGCCGAGGCGATGGGGCTGGGGCGGCCCGCGCCGCGCGTGGTCACCGTCGCCGGCACCAATGGCAAGGGCTCGACCGTCGCCTTCCTCGAGGCGATCGCGCGCGAGGGCGGACTGCGCGTGGGCGCCTACACCTCGCCGCACCTGGTGGAGTACGCCGAACGCGTGCGCATCGACGGGGCCCAGGTCGCGCCGTCCGACCTGGTCGAGGCCTTCGCGGCGGTGGAGGCCGCGCGCGGGCCTACGCCGCTGACCTATTTCGAGTTCGGCACCCTCGCGGCGCTGTGGCTGTTCGCGCGGGCCGGGCTGGACCTGGCGATCCTCGAGGTCGGCCTGGGGGGGCGGCTGGACGCCACCAACCTGGTCGACGCGGACGTGGCGGTGATCACCACCGTGGACCTGGACCACCAGGACTGGCTGGGTGCCGACCGCGAGGCCATCGGCGCGGAGAAGGCCGGCATCGCGCGGGCATGGAAGCCACTGGTGCTGGGAGACGACGATCCGCCGGCGAGCGTGCTGCGCCACGCCTACGCCCTCGGCGCCTCGGCGCTGCGCATCGGCTGCGACTTCTTCTTCGAACCCGTCGATGCGGGGCACTGGCGCTGGCGCGAGGTGGGGCATGCGCTGGACCTGCCGCGGCCCGCGCTGGCCGCGCCGGTGCAGCTGCGCAACGCGGCGGTCGCGATCGCGGTCGTGCGCGCGCTCGACCTGGACATCGACGATGCCGCGATCGCGCGCGGCGTCGTCGCGGCGCGGCTGCCCGGGCGCCTGCAGCAGTTCCGGCGGGACGGGGTCGAGATCGCCATCGACGTCGGCCACAACCCGCAGGCCGCGCGCGCGCTGGCGGACTGGCTGCACGCCACGCCGGCGGCCGGCCGCACGCATGCGGTGTATGCGGCCCTCGGCGACAAGGACGCCGCGACCGTGGTGGCCGCGTTCGACGGCCTGGTCGATGCCTGGTGGCTGGGCGGCTCGCTGGGCGCCGGGGCGCGCGGCATCGATGTCCAGGCGCTGGCGGCGCGGCTGTCCGGAAGCTCGGCCGGGCAGGGAACGCAGTCGCCGGATCCTGCGGCCGCGCTGGCCGCGGCGCTGCAGTCGGCGGTGCCCGGCGACCGGATCCTGGCGTTCGGATCCTTCCATGCGGCCGAGGAAGCCCTGCGCGCCCTGCGCATGCCCGATTCAGAAGCCGGGCAGGCCCGCATCGTATAATCGCGTTTCGCCCGCTTCTTGCCGATGCCGATGGATGCCGGACTCAAACAGCGCCTGATCGGTGCCGCCGTGCTGGTCGCGCTGGCCGTGATCTTCCTGCCCATGCTGGTCAAGGAGCCCGCGCCCGACAGCGGGGTGTCGGACCTGTCGATGCGCGTGCCCGATGCGCCCGACCGCGGCTACCGCACCGTCGACCTGCCGCTGGTGGTGCCGGCACCGGCGCCCGAGGGCGGCGTGCTTGCGCCGCAGCCGCTGGCCGATGGCCAGCTGCCCACCGTCGATACCGCCACCGCGCCGCGCGAGGCGCAGGGACAGCCGCTCGACGAGGACCTGGCCGGCGAGGGCATGCAGGACCATCCCGACGCCGCCGAACTGGCCTCGGCGCGCCCCGAGCCCGCGGCGCCGGCCGCGTCCGCTGCAGCGCCGGCCAAGACGCCGACGCCCGTGCAGGCGCAGACGCCGGTCCCGCCTCCCGCGCAGGCCGCCCAGACGCCGCCCGCACCGGCGCGGCCGCTGCCTGCGGCCACGGCCGGCGGCGACTATGTCGTGCATTTCGGCGCGTTCGGCAGCGAGCGCGATGCGCAGCTGATCGTGCGCCAACTCGCGCAGTCGGGCCTGACCGCCTACAGCGAGCCCTTCCCCCTGGAGGGGCGCCCCGCCCAGCGCGTTCGCCTGGGACCGTTCGCCTCGCGCGAGGCCGCCGAGGCGGTGCGCGTGCGCGCAGCCCAGGTCCGTGGCGACGTGACCCCGCGCGTGCTGGCGCTGGATGCCGCACCGTCGCAGCCCGCGCGCCCGGCCGCCACGCGTCCTGCGGCGGAAACGCCGGCGCCCGCCCGGCCCGCGACGGCCGCGGCCACGCGCCCGGCCGAAGCCACGGCCACGCCGGCCTCGCCGCCGGCCCAGGCGCCGAGCGCCGCCGCCGGTACCGGCTTTGCCGTGCAGCTGGGCGCGTTCGGCAATGCCGAGGAGGCCGCGCGCCTGCGCGACAGGCTGCGCGGCCTGGGCATCGTCGCCTTCACCGACACGGTGGACACCGATCGCGGCCGCCTGACCCGGGTCAAGGCCGGCCCGGTCCCCGGACGCGACGAGGCCGAGCGCCTGCGCGCGCAGGTCAGATCGAAAACCGGAATCGACGGCATGGTCCGCGCGCAGCCCTGAGCGGCCGCCGGCGCTACGTCCCAGTCACGCAACACGCCACAGGAAGCATCGCAATGTGCGGCATCATCGGCATCGTCGCCACCACCGAGGTCGCGACCGCGCTGTACGACGGCCTGACCGTCCTGCAGCATCGTGGACAGGACGCGGCAGGCATCGCGACCTGCGGCGGCACGCACATGCGCATCCACAAGGGCAACGGCCTGGTGCGCGATGTGTTCAACGCCCGCGCCATGGCCCTGCTCGAGGGGCGGGTGGGCATCGCCCACTGCCGCTATCCCACCGCGGGCAGCGAGGGCAGCGACGAGGCGCAGCCGTTCTACGTCAACTCGCCCTACGGCATCGCGTTGGCGCACAACGGCAACCTGATCAACACCGAGACGCTGCGGCGCGAGGTGTTCGAGGAGGACCGGCGCAACATCAACACCCAGTCCGATTCGGAAGTGCTGCTCAACGTGTTCGCGCACGAGCTGGACAAGAGCCGCGCGCTGAGCCCGGAAGCGGCGTTCCTCGCCATCGAGGGCGTGAACCGCCGCGCGCGCGGCGGCTATGCCGCGGTGGCCACGGTGCTCGGCCTGGGGCTGGTCGCGTTCCGCGATCCGCACGGGATCCGGCCGCTGGTGCTGGGCCGGCGCGAGAGCGAGGCCGGTACCGAGTACGCGATCGCGTCCGAATCGGTGGCGCTGGACATCCTCGGCTTCGAGCTGCTGCGCGATGTCGCGCCCGGCGAGGGCGTGGTGGTCACTTCGCGCGGCGAGCTCCACACCCGCCAGTGTGCGCCCGAGGCGGGACGCGCGCCCTGCATCTTCGAGTACGTGTACTTCGCGCGGCCCGACTCGATGATCGAGAACATCTCCGTGCACAAGGCGCGCATGCGCATGGGCACCGCGCTGGGCGAGAAGATCCTGCGCCTGCGCCCGGACCACGACATCGATACGGTGATCCCGATCCCGGACACTTCGCGCGACGCGGCGCTCGAGATCGCCAACGTGCTCGGGGTGAAGTACCGCGAGGGCTTCGTCAAGAACCGCTACGTCGGCCGCACCTTCATCATGCCGGGCCAGGGCGAGCGGGTGAAGTCGGTCAAGCGCAAGCTCAACCCGATCAAGCTCGAGTTCCGCAACCGCGTGGTGCTGCTGGTCGACGATTCGATCGTGCGCGGCACCACCTCGCAGCAGATCGTGCAGATGGCCCGCGACGCCGGCGCGCGCAAGGTGTACCTGGCCTCGGCGGCGCCGCCGGTGCGCCATCCCAACATCTACGGCATCGACATGCCCACGCCCGAGGAGCTGATCGCCTACGGTCGCACCGAGGAAGAGATCGAGCGCATGATCGGTTGCGACTGGCTGATCTACCAGGACCTGCCCGACCTGGAGAAGGCCGTGGCCGGTCCGAAGTTCGAGGGCATGAGCTTCGACAGCTCCTGCTTCAGCGGCGAGTACGCCACGGGCGTGGAGCCGGGCTACTTCGAGGGACTGCGGCAGGTGCGTTCGGACGACGCCAAGCGCCAGCGCCGCCTGGCGCTGTAGCGGCGCGGCGATGGCGAGCCTGTTCGACGCCGCGCGCGAATGCCTGGACGCGGCGGCGATCGACGAGAAGATCGCGCTGACCCGCCGCCACGCCGCCGCGTTCGCGGCAGGCGCGCTGGCCATCGACGCGGCGGCGCCGCCGCCCGAGCCGATCCGCATGCCGGGGCGCCCCCCGCGCCCGGCGCTGGTGCATCCGCGCGACCTGCCGCGGCGCGGCTTCGGCAGTGTCGAGGGACGCGCGGCCTTCATCCATTCCATCGCCCACATCGAACTCAATGCGGTCGACCTGGCTTGGGACGCGGCCTACCGCTTCCGGGGCATGCCCGCGCAGTTCTATGCCGACTGGGTCCGCATCGCCGACGACGAAGCCCGCCACTTCCTGCTGCTGCGCGGCCGGCTGCAGGCGCTGGGCCATGAGTACGGCGACTTCGACGCGCACAACGGCCTGTGGGAGATGTGCGAGAAGACCGCGCACGATGGCCTGGCGCGCATGGCCCTGGTGCCGCGTGTGCTCGAGGCGCGCGGGCTGGACGTGACGCCGGGGATGATCGTGAAGCTGCGCGCGCTGGGCGACGAGGACACCGCCGTGGTGCTGGAGGTGATCCTGCGCGAGGAGGTCTCGCATGTCGCCGCCGGCAGCCACTGGTTCCGCTGGTACTGCGAACAGCGCGGGATCGATCCCGAACCGAAGTTCCGCGAACTGCTCGCGCAGTACGCACGCGCCGTGCTGCATGGCCCGTTCAACGTGCAGGCTCGGGCCGCGGCCGGCTTCAGCGAGGACGAGCTGGCGGCGCTGCAGGCCGCAGCGGCGCAGTAGACGCGTTTCCCTGGCGGTCAGGCCAGCGCCTGCAGTTCGCAGTGCCCGCGGTCCACGCGCAGCACCGATCCCTGCTCGTACCAGTCGCCCAGCACGATGCGGCGGCACGGCCTGCCGTCCACCTCGAGCGCATGGATGGCCGGACGGTGGGTATGCCCGTGGATCAGGGTGTCGATGCCGTAGCGGACGAACAGCTCGTCCACGCTCGCCGGCGCGACATCGGTCACCACCTCGAAGCGCGCCCGGTCCCCATCCTTGAGCTCGCGCTGGCGCGCCTGGCTCGCCCCGCGCGCCTGCGCGGCGAAGGCCTGGCGCGCGGCCAGCGGCTGGGCGAGGAAACCGGCGCGCCAGGCCGGGTCGCGGGTCTGCGCGCGGAACTGCTGGTAGGCCGCGTCGTCGGTGCACAGCAGGTCGCCATGGCTGAGCAGCGTGGGGCGCCCGTCCAGCACGATCACGGCCGGGTCGGGAAGCAGGACCATCCCCGCGCGCCTGGCGTAGTCGTGGCCGAGCAGGAAATCGCGGTTGCCGTGCAGGAAGGCGACGGGCACGCCGGCGTCGGACAGCGCGGCCAGCCGCGCGGCCACGAAGTCGGCCATCTCCGAGCGGTCGTCGTCCCCGACCCAGGCCTCGAACAGGTCGCCGAGGATGTACAGCGCGTCGGCCTGGCGCGCCTGGCCATCGAGGAAGCGGCCGAACAGGTCGGTCACCGCCGGGCGCTCGGGGTCCAGGTGCAGGTCGGAAATGAACAGGGTCGTCATCGGGGAATTGTAAACGGCGGCCGCGCCTGGCCCGTCCGCCGGCCGCGCGCGATGGGCCGCCGCGGCGCGGGCTAAAATGCGCGTTTGCCGTCCAGTCGATCCGCCATGACCGTCCGTACCCGTTTCGCCCCCAGTCCCACCGGCTACCTCCACATCGGCGGCGCCCGCACCGCGCTGTACTGCTGGCTGGAGGCGCGCCACCGCGGCGGCGAGTTCGTGCTGCGCATCGAGGACACCGACCGCGAGCGCAGCACCCAGGCCGCGATCGACGCCATCCTCGACGCCATGGACTGGCTGGGCCTGGACTACGACGAGGGCCCGATCTACCAGACCCAGCGGCTGGACCGCTACCGCGAGGTGGCCGAGCAGCTGGTGGCCGAGGGCAAGGCCTACTACGCCTACGAGACGAAGGAGGAGCTCGAGGCCATGCGCGAGGCGGCGATGGCCGCGGGCGAGAAGCCGCGCTACAACGGGGCCTACCGCGACCGCAACGAGCCGCGGCGCGAGGACCCCAACCGGGTGATCCGCTTCAAGAACCCGCTCGACGGCGTCGTGGCCTGGGACGACAAGGTCAAGGGCCGCATCGAGATCGCCAACAGCGAACTCGACGATCTGGTGATCTTCCGCCCGGACGGCTACGCCACCTACAACTTCGCGGTGGTGGTGGACGACATCGACATGCGCATCACCGACGTGGTGCGCGGCGACGACCACGTCAACAACACCCCGCGCCAGATCAACCTGTACCGCGCGCTCGGCGCGCCGGTACCTGCGTTCTCGCACCTGCCGATGATCCTGGACGAGCACGGCGCCAAGCTCAGCAAGCGCACCGGCGCGGCCGACGTGATGCAGTACCGCGACGCCGGCTACCTGCCGCACGCGCTGCTCAACTACCTGGTGCGCCTGGGCTGGTCGCATGGCGACCAGGAGATCTTCTCGATCCCCGAGATGCAGCAGCTGTTCGAACTGCAGGACGTCAACGCCAAGGCCTCGCGCCTGGACCCGGCCAAGCTCGGCTGGCTCAACCAGCAGTACCTCAAGAACGACGACCCGGCCGACGTCGCCCGCCACCTGGAGTGGCATCTGCGCCAGTGCGGGTACGACCTGGCCCGGGGGCCGGCGCCGGCCGACATCGTCGTGGCGCTGCGCGACCGCGTGCAGACGCTCAAGGACATGGCCGAGCGCGCCGCGGTGTGGTTCGGCCCGCTGCAGCACTACGACGAGACGGCGGTGGCCAAGCACCTCAAGGCCGGCGCCGACGCGCCGCTGCGCGATGCGCAGGCGCGCCTGTCCGCGCTGCCGGAGTGGACGGTCGAAGGCATCAACGAGGCCCTGCATGGCACCGCCGAAGCGCTGGGGCTGGGCATGGGCAAGGTGGCCCAGCCGATGCGGGTGGCGATCACCGGCACCCAGGTGAGTCCGGACATCTCGCACACCGTCTACCTGGCCGGGCGCGAGGAGGCGCTGCGCCGGATCGAGGCGGCGATCGCCCGGGTGCCGGCCGGTTGAGAACGGCGGCCGTCGCCGCCATCATCCGACCATGACCAGCCACGCCCACGGCCGCGACTGCATCGACCCCCGGCACCATGTGCACGATGCCGAGGCCTTCGTGCGCGCGGTCGAGCGCGCCTGTCAGGAACGCGGCCTGCGTCTGACCCCGATCCGCGCCCGGGTCCTGCGCCTGGTGGCCGAGGCCGGTCGCCCGGTCAAGGCCTACGACCTGCTCGACATGGTCCGCTCGGGCGAGGGCGTCGGCGCCGACGCGCCGCCCACGGTCTATCGCGCGCTGGATTTCCTGCTGGCCAACGGCTTCATCCACAAGCTGCAGTCGGTCAACGCCTTCGTGGCCTGCCACCACCCCGACAGCGACCAGCACTCGGTGCCGTTCCTGATCTGCAACCGCTGCCACAACGCGGTGGAACTGGAAGACGCCGACGTGGTGGCCTCGCTGGACGAGCGCGCGCGGGCGCTGGGCTTCGTGCCGCAGGCGCAGACCCTGGAAGTGCATGGCCTGTGCGCGCAGTGCGCGCACGGCGCCGCGGAAGCCTGAGCCGCGCGGCCGGTCCGGTTCCTCAGCTTTCGTCCCGCGAGGTCGCGCGCTCTTCCTCGCGCATGCGCCGGCGGATGAACAGCGCGGTGGCCACCGGCATCGTCAGGATCATCAGTCCGCCGATGATGGTCAGCCAGCCGACCGGCTCGGTGAGCATTTCCCGCAGCATCGGATGCATCTTCGATTTCCCCCTGTGTGGTGTCGGAGGAAGTCTCGGATGCCGCCGGCCTGCCGGCATTGCGCTCGATCAAGGCAGGCGCCCGCGCGCGCGGGCGACACTCGCCGATCCGCGCGCGTTACGCCAAGGACCCGTCGCGGTCAGAAGAACAGGCGCACGCCCGCGGCGACGCTGCGCCCGGGCAGGGGGGCGTAGTCGCGCAGGAACGAGGTGTGCGGCCGCGCCTCGCGGTCGAGCAGGTTGCGACCGTCGACGAACAGTTCCAGCGCGTTGCCGCCGGCGGTGTCCAGGTGCCACGACAGGTGGGCGTTGACGAGGGTGTAGCCCGCGCTCGGGGCTTCGTAGGCGGCCACCCGGTCCTGCCGCGCATGGTGGATGGCGCCGAGGCTGGCGCGCCACGGGCCGCCCTCCCAGCCCAGTTCCGTGCCCAGGCGCCAGGGTGCCATCCGGGGCAGGTTGCCCGAGAGGGCGAGCTGGGCGGTGTAATGGTGGGCGTGGTCGCCATGCGGCACCGCAAGCGCGACGTCGCGGGTGCCGTCCTCGACCAGCCGGCCGCGCACCACGTCGCCGAAGCCGCGCAGCGTCCAGCGCCCGGAGTCGTCGTCCAGCAGGGTCCAGCGCAGGTCCAGTTCGCCGCCGGTGAAACGCGCGTCGGCCTGGTTCCAGGCCCGCACGTCGACGCCGTCGTCCTCGATGCCGGTGTCGGCCAGGTAGATGAAGTCGCGGTAGTCCACGGCGTACAAGGAGGCACCCAGGGTCAGCGGCCCGCGATGCCAGTGCAGGCCCAGCTCGACGCGGTTGGCCGTTTCCCGGCGCAGCTCCCGATCGCCGAACTCGTAGCTGCGGGTGGCCACGTGCAAGCCGTCGGAGTAGAGCTCCTCGGCCGTGGGCGTGCGCTGCGCGCGGTCGAGGCCGAGCGAGAGGTGCAGGTCGGGGCCGAAGTGCCAGCGCGCCGCGGCCGACAGGCTGCTGGCGTCGAAATCGCGGTCGCGGCCGGCGCCCCTCGCGGACTCGGTGAGCTCGACCCGGTTGCGGTCGTGGCGCGCGCCGATCTCGACGTCGAGCGCGTCGAAGCTGCGCTGGCCCAGCCAGAACAGGCCCACGTCGCGCGTCTGCGAATCGGGCACGAAGGCTTCCTCTCCCAGGGCGCGGAAATCGCGGCGCGATCCCTGCAGCCCGAACGCGCCATCCCAGCCGCGCCAGTCGCGATGCACGAGTTCCACCCGCAGTTCGGTGCTGTCGTTGTCGAACACGGTGCCCACCGCCCGGCCTTCGTACTCGGTGTGGGTGTACGTGTTGCGCGCGAGCTTCACCCGCAGGCTGTCGAACGCCCCGAGACGGTCCAGGCCACCGCGCAGTTCGTGGCGGCGCTGGTCCATGACGATGCGGACATCCTCGTGCGCGCCATGACCCCCGTCCCCGTCGTGGTCGTCGTGATCGCCATGGTCGCCATGGTCGTCGCCCGCCGGATGGCTGTGGCCGGGGACGCCGTAGCGGCTGTTGAACAGGCTGGCGCCCACGCCGAGGAAGCCGCGCTCGCCCACCCAGGACACGCCCAGCGCGGCGCTGTCGGTGCGCACCGCGCTGTTGGCGAGCCGGCCGCGGCGCACGTCGTCGTGCCCGTCGTGTGCGTCATGGTCGGCGTCGCGTTCGGCGTCGCCGGGAATGGCGTAGTCGCCGGTTTCCCGGTGCAGGGCGTCGATGTGGAAGACCAGCGTGCCAGAGGACGAGGTGCCGTCCAGGCGCAGCATGCCGGTGCGCTCGTCGTTGCCGCTGGCCGCGCGCAGTTCCGCGCGCCCCTGCAGCGGAGCGTCGGTGGCGCGTTCGGGGATGCGGCCCTCGACCACGTTCACCGCGCCGCCGATCGCGCCGCTGCCGTAGAGCAGGGTGGACGGACCCTTGAGCACTTCGATCTGGTCGGCGAGGAAGGGCTCGATCGACACCGCGTGGTCGACGCTGACGGTGGACACGTCGCCCGAGGCCAGGCCGTCGCCCAGCACCTGTACGCGCGCGCCCTCCATGCCGCGGATGATGGGCCGGCCCACGCCGGGGCCGAAATAGGACGACTGAACGCCAGGCAGGCGGCCCACCGTCTCGCCCAGGGTGGCGGCGCGGATCTCGTCGAGCCGGCTGCCGGCCAGCACCTCGACCGGGCGGGTCAGGGTTTCGGCGGTCTGCGGCAGGGGCGTGGCGCGCACCACCAGTTCGTCCAGGTCCTTGATCTCGGCGTGCCGGGGGTCGTCCTGCTGGCTCGCGAAGGCGGGCAGGGCGGACAGGATCAGGGTGAGGGCGGCGGCGAGACGGCTCGGGGAAGGAACGACGTGGGACATCGAGGGTGACGGCCGGTAAGGTGATGTTATAGTATTACGAATCGTTCACGGCCCGCCTGTCAACATCCCGAACGTCATGACACCGCACCGACATCGCTGGCTCGACCGCTTTGGCGCCGCAGGCTCCCTGGCCTGCGCCGCGCATTGCGCCCTGGTGCCGCTCGCGGTCGCCGTGCTGCCCTCGTTGGGCGTAGCCGTGTGGCTGGGCGACGGGCTGGAAACCGGCTTCGTGCTGTTCGCGAGCCTGCTTGGCGTCTTCAGCCTGTTCTGGGGTTACCGCCGCCACCGTGCGCTGCGCGCGCTCGGCCTGCTGCTGCCGGGACTCGCAGTGCTGTGGGCGGGGCTGCTGTATGCGCCGCTGCACGAGTCGGTGGTGCCGCATGCGGTGGCGATGACCCTGGGCGGCACCCTGGTGGCGGTCGGCCACCTGGTCAACCTGCGGCTCAACCACAGCCACGTGCACGACGCCAGCTGCGCACACTGAGCGCCGCTCGACCCCCGTGGTAGACTGCGCCCCCTCGCGCGACCGCGCGGCGGCCGGGACACCGCGCCGATTTTCCAGATTCCAGGAGCAAGACAATGGGCAAGGGCGACCGCAAGACCGCCAAGGGCAAGCGCTATTCCTCCAGCTACGGGAACGCCCGTCCGAAGGCCGTGACCAAGGCCACGGGCAGCGCCGCAGCGCCGGTGGCCAAGACCGCCAAGACCGCCGCCGCCAAGGCGCCCGTCCGCAAGGCGGTGAAGAAGGTCGTCGGCAAGGGCGAGTAAGCACGCCGCCGCAAGACCCGAGGCCCCGCGCGAGCGGGGCTTTTTTATGCCCGCGTGTCCAGGGCGGGGGCGCACAGGTCAGCGCGCCGGCTGGGCCGTGGCGCCGTCCTCGACCTCGCGCCAGACCCGCAACAGGTTGCCGCCGAGGATCGCGCGGATGTCCGTGTCGCTGTAGCCGCGCGCCTGCAGCCCGGCCACCAGGTTCGGGAAGTCCGCCACCGAGCGCAGGCCGTCGGCCAGCTCGCCGCCGACGCCGTCGAAATCCGAGCCGAGACCGACGTGCTCGACGCCCAGCAGGCGCACCCCGTATTCGATCTGGTCGAGCACGGCCGACAGCGGCGTGGCCGGCGTTGGATGCTCGCGCTCCCAGTCCGCCTCGAAGATCGCAGGATCCTGGGGCGGCTGCCCGTCCGCCGCCAGCTCGGCGTTGCGCGCATCGAACGCGGCGCGGGCGCGGAACTTGGCCTGCATGTCGCTGGCGGCCTGCGCATTGACGAAGGCGGTGCCGAAGGGGATCTGCACCACGCCGCCCTTTGCGGCCACGGCGAGTGCGATCTCGTCGCTGATGTTGCGCTCGAAGCCGGGCGTGAAGTGGCGGAACGCCGAATGGCTGGCGATCACCGGCACGCTGCTCAGCTCGATGGCCTGCGCGGCGGCCGCGTCGGAGACATGGGAGACGTCGACCATGATGCCCAGCCGGTTCATCTGCGCGATCAGTTCGCGGCCGAACGGGCTCAGCCCATTCCACTTGCGCTCGACGCCGTAGGACGAATCGGCGATGCGGTTGGCGGAGCTGTGGGCCAGGGTGATGTAGCGGATGCCGCGGTCGAAGAACAGCTGCAGCTGCGAGAGGTCGTCGCCCAACGGCGCGCCGTTCTCCATGCCCATGGGCAGCAGCACGCGCCCGCCGGCGCGCAGCCGTTCCACGTCGCGCGGCGAGGTGAGGATGGCGAACTTGTCCGGATGGCGCTGCACCAGGGCCTCGACCGCATCGATCTGCGCATGCGCCGACTGGCGGGCCTTGCCTTCGATGTCCTCGCGAGCGGAGGTGTAGATCGACATGAAGGCGACATCCAGGCCGCCTTCGCGTGCGCGGGGATAGTCGAACTCGCGGTCGGGCGCCGCCACGCCGAGGTCGGCCCAGCCTTCGACCAGCACGCCCGGCGCGTCGACATGGGTGTCGACAATGATCGCGTCCGCGGCCAGCGCCCTGGCGCGGTCGTCCGCGAGCGGGGCAGCGCCCGCGGGCACGGACAGGGCAAGGGCAACGAGCAGGGCAGTGCGCAGGGTCATGCGGAAGATCTCCAGGGCGAAGCGAAGGGAATGGACTCAGACCAGGCGCTGGCCGCCGGCGTAGACCGCGCGCGCCAGCGTGCCGCCGAGCCAGTAGCACAGCTCGGCCGGGCGGCCGATGTTCCAGAGCACGAAGTCCGCGCGCAGCCCGGACCGCAGCACGCCGCGATCGGTGAGGCCGAGCGCGCGTGCGCCGTTGACGGTGGCGCCGCGCAGCGCTTCCTCGGGGGTGAGCCGGAAGTGGGTGCAGGCCAGCTGCATCGCCTGGCGCAAGGAGAGCAGAGGCGAGGTGCCGGGATTGCAGTCGGTGGCCACCGCCATCGGCACGCCCTGCGTGCGGAACTGGTCCAGCGGCGGCAGCCGCGCTTCGCGCAGCACGTGGAAGGCGCCGGGCAGCAGGACGGCCACCGTGCCGGCCCGCGCCATGGCCGCCACGCCCTCGGCGGAGGTGTGTTCGACATGGTCGGCCGACAGACCGCCGAACCCGGCCACGAGCGCCGCGCCGCCGCCGTCGCTGAGCTGGTCGGCGTGCAGCTTCACAGGCAGGCCGAGGCGACGCGCCACCTCGAACACCCGCCGGGTCTGCCCGGCGCTGAAGGCGATGCGCTCGGCGAAGGCGTCCACCGCGTCCACCAGGCCTTCCTCGTGCAGCCGCGGCAGCCACCCGCACACCGCGTCGATGTAGTCGTCCGCCCGCCCCGCGTAGTCGGGCGGCAGCGCGTGTGCGCCCAGGAACGTGGTGCGCACGCCCACGCCAAGGGCGGTACCGATGCGCCGGGCCACGCGCAGCATGCGCCGCTCGCCCTCGAAGTCCAGGCCATAGCCGGACTTGATCTCCAGGGTGGTCGCGCCGTCGGCCAGCAGCGCGCGGGCGCGCGGCAGCGACTGCGCCAACAGGGCGTCCTCGTCGGCGGCGCGGGTGGCGCGCACGGTGGACACGATGCCGCCGCCGCTACGCGCGATCTCCTCGTAACTGGCGCCCTGCAGGCGCTGCTCGAACTCGGCGGCGCGATCACCGGCGAAGACCAGGTGGGTATGGCAGTCCACCAGGCCCGGGGTGACCCAGCCGCCTTCGCCCCGGACCACGCTGTCGGCGATCCGCTCGGGCGCGTCGGGCAGTGCGCTGCGCGGTCCGGCGAAAACGATGCGACCGTCGCGCCAGCCCAGTGCGCCGTCCTCGATCGCGGCGTAGCCGGCATCGCCATCGAGCGTGGCCAGGTGCGCGTCGACCAGCACGCCGTCCCACAACTCAGGCATCGGTGCCGCTCCCGGGCCGCCGCCGATCGTCGCCAGCGGGCGGTGCCTCGCCGCGGCGGCTGCGCCGTGCACCCGGCGCGCCGAGCCGCTCGCGGGCCTTGGCCAGCACCAGGACCACGGCCAGCAGCACCAGCACCATCACCGCCACGCTTTCGAGCATGCGAACCGCCGTGAAAGGAACACCCCAGCGCGGTAGCCTAACCCACTCGCCCACGGGTTTCCGCGCCGATGTCCGACCAGCTCCTGCCCCCGATCGAGGCGACCGCCACCGGCTGGCGGCTGCCCGGAATCGCCAACCTGCATTCGCATGCCTTCCAGCGGGCGATGGCGGGACTGGCCGAGCGCCAGACCCACCCGGCCGATTCGTTCTGGACCTGGCGCGAAACCATGTACCGCATGGCCGCGCGCTTCGATCCCGACGCGCTGCATGCGGTCGCCTCGCAGCTGTACGTGGAGATGCTCGAAGCCGGCTACACCACGGTCTGCGAGTTCCACTACCTGCACCACGCGCCAGACGGCAGCGCGTATGCCACGCCGTCGGCGATGTCCGACGCGCTGGTCGCCGCCGCGCGCGAGACCGGCATCCGCCTCACCCTGCTGCCGGTGCTGTACATGACCGGCGGTTTCGACGGCCGCGAACTGGGCCCGCGCCAGCGCCGCTTCGGCCACGCGGTGGAGGACTACCTGCGGCTGCTGCAGGGCCTGCATGCGCGCCAGGACGACATGCTGCGGGTCGGTTGCGCCCTGCACAGCCTGCGCGCCGTGCCGGCCGTGGCGATGCGCGCCGTGCTCGAGGCGTTGCCGGCGCAGGTCCCCATCCACATCCACGTCGCCGAGCAGCTGGGCGAGGTGCAGGACTGCCTGGCCATCCGCGATCTGCGGCCGGTCGAATGGCTGCTGCGCAATGCCGAAGTGGACGCGCGCTGGACCCTGGTGCACGCCACCCATCTCAACGACGGCGAGGTCGTGGGCATCGCGCAGTCCGGCGCGACCGTGGCGATCTGCCCCAGCACCGAAGCGAACCTGGGCGACGGGCTGTTCCGCCTGCGCGACTACCTCGATGCCGGCGGCGCCTGGGGCATCGGCTCGGATTCGCATATCTCGGTCTCGCCGGTGGAGGAACTGCGTTGGCTGGAGTACGGCCAGCGCCTGGTCACGCGGCGACGCAACATCGCGGTGGCGCCAGGGACGCCGGGCGTGGGCGCGAGCCTGCTGCGCGGCGTGCTGCGCAGCGCGCCGCGCTCGACCGGCTTCGAGGCCACGGACGATGCCATCGTGCTCGACGGCCAGGCGCCGGTGCTGGCCGCGGCGCGCCGGGAGGACGTGGCCGAGCGCTGGATCTTCAGCGGCAACCGTCCGCTGGTCCGCGAGGTGTACGTCGCCGGCCGCCGCCTGGTGGCCGATGGCGCGCACCTGGGCCGCGAGGCGATCGCCGCGCGCTATGCCGCCGTGCTGCGCGAGCGCCTGCTGGACTGATCGGCGCAGGAGCCGCTTCGTCGCCCGCTGGCGGGCCTTCGTCGCAGGCTCAGGCACGCAGCAGCCATCGCGGCGAGGCTGGAAGCCCGCCCAACGCAGGACGCCCGCCATGTCCGCACGATCGCTCGCCCTCGGCCTGGCCCTGGCCATCTCGGCCCTCGCGGCCGCTCGGTCCACCGACGATGCGCAACTGCGCGCGCTGGTCGACCAGCGCTTGGCCGGCGACCGCACCGGCGCCTGCCTCGCCGTGGCGGTGATCGATGGCGATCAGGTCGCGCGCAGCTTCCGCTGCGCCGATCGGAATGCCGGGGGCCGCATCGACGCGGACAGCGCCTTCGAGATCGGCTCGATCAGCAAGACGATGACGGCGACCCTGCTGGCCGACCTGATCGGCCAGGGCCGCGCCGCGCTCGACGACCCGCTGGCCGACTACCTGCCGCCGGGCACGATGGTGCCGGAGTTCGACGGCCGGCCGATCCTGCTGCGCCACCTGGTCAACCACACCAGCGGACTGCCGGCACTGCCGTCGAGGCTCACCGCCGCCGGCGTGGACCCCGCCGATCCCTATGCGCGGCTGGACGAGGAGCAACTGCTCGCCTCGCTCGGCGACGTACGCCTGGCCGCCGCGCCGGGAAGCGCGTTCGAGTACTCCAACTTCGCGTCGATGCTGCTGTCCTATGCGGTGTCGCGTCGCGTCGGCGGCGACATGGAGTCGCTGCTGCGCGAGAGGCTGTTCGCGCCGCTGGGCATGGAGGGCGCCTACATCGCGCGCCGGCCCGACGGCGTGCGGCCCGCGGTCGGCCACTCGTCCAATGGCAAGCCGGTTCCGGCCTGGAACATCGCGGTGGACCTGGCAGGCGTCGGCGGCGTGCGCGCCACGCTCGAGGACATGGTGCGCTACCTGCAGGGCAACCTCGGCCAGCGCACCGTTGCCGTCGCGCCTGCGCTGGACCTGGCGCAGCAGCGGGTCAGCGCGCAGCCCCCGATGGCGATGAACTGGATGCTGATGCCCGTGTCCGGCCGTACCGTGCACGTGCACGAGGGCGGCACTGGCGGATTCTCCTCGTTCGTGGCCTTCGATCGCGCGCGCGGACGCGGCGTGGTCATCCTGTCCGACACCACCTGGAACTCGATCGGCGGCCTGGGCAGCCTCGGCCTGCACCTGCTCGATGCGCAGTTCCCGCTGGGCGGGCCGCGGCGGGTGGCGACGCCTGATCCCGCGTTGCTGACCGCGCTGGAGGGCGAGTACCTGCTGCAGGGCGGCATGCGCATGCAGCTTCGCCCGCGCGAGGGCAAGCTGTTCGTCCAGGCGCAGGGCCAGGGAGAGTACGAGATGGGCTACGACGATGCCGGAGATTTCTTCCCGCTCGCCTTCGATGCGGTGCTGCGGCCGCGGGATGGCGGCCAGGGATTCGCATGGATGCAGATGGGTGGGGTCGAGACGGCCATGCGCGCCGAAGCGGCGGGGCCTGAGCAGGCCCCCGCGCCCGCGCTCGACGACGCCCGGCTCCACGCCTATGCGGGGGAGTACACGCTGGCGGCAGGTTTCGTGCTGGCGGTGCGCGTGCGGGCGGGGCAGTTGCGCGCGCAGGCCACGGGCCAGGGCGAGTTCGCGCTGGAGGCGGTCGCTCCCGATGTGTTCGGCGCGCCGGCGTTCGGTATCGAGATCCGGTTCCAGCGTACTGCCGACGGCGGGGTGGCGGCCCTCGATCTCCACCAGGCGGGACAGGTGTTGCGGGGCACCCGCCGGTGAGCACCACGGTCCAGGGCGATACGGCAGCGCCGGCGCGCGGCTACGCGCTCGAGCAGCCCCTGCCGGCGGAAGTGCAGGTCGGTGGCCGCTCGGCCTGGAACCGCTACCAGCAGTTCCCGGTCTTCAGCTGGCCGTGGCTGCGCGGCCGCATGCGCGTGTTCGCCCTCGGCCTGGCAGGGTTCGCCATGCTGTCCTTCCTTGGACTGGCGGTGCAGGGCAACATGGCCGCCGGCCTGCTGGCGGGCGGCTACCTGTTCGCCGGCTTCATGCTCATGAGTACCTGCGGGCCGGCCATGGCCACCTGGGTCCGGCATCGGCGCTGGCCCGAGGCGCGCGAGCGCCGGGGCGTGGTCGTCGCCTGGGCGGTGGGCGTGTTGCTGGCCTACGTATTCGACAGCTGGGCGAGCGCCAACATCGACCGCGTCGTGGAGAGCCTGGTCGCCGATCCTGCGGTGATCGCCGAGGGCAGGCGCGCGATGGAGCGGCATTCCGGCGGCGTGCAGCGCGTGGTCCTGCTGGTGCTCAACATCCTGGCCCTGGTCGGCATCTACGGACTGCTTGGCGGCGGCCTGGCGTTGCGCGCCTATTTCGGCGAGCGGCGCCGCTGGGAGGCGCACCGCCATGCGCGGCAGCTGGGCGCATTGCGCGCGCAGAAGCAGGAGGTGGACCTGCGCCTGGGCGTGCTGCAGGCGCAGGTGGAGCCGCATTTCCTGTTCAACACCTTGGCCTCGGTGCGCGCGCTCATCCGCCGCGATCCCGAGCGCTCGGAGGCCACGCTCGATGCGATGGTGCGGCATCTGCGCGACACCATCCCGCAGCTGCGCGAGGGCGAGGCGCTGTTGCGCTCGACCCTGGGCGCGCAACTGGACGTGTGCACCAGCTACCTGGAGGTGATGCGGCTGCGCACCAGCGACCGGCTGTCGTGGACGGTCGAGGCCGATGCGGGCCTGCGCGAGTTGCCATACCCGCCGCTGCTGCTGATCACCCTGGTGGAGAACGCGGTCAAACACGGGATCGAGCCGCGCCCGGGCCCGGGCCGGATCGAACTGCGGGCCTTGCGTCGCGAGGGCGAGCTGGTGGTCACGGTGGGCGACGATGGCAGGGGACTGGCGCCCGGCGCCGGCGGGGGCATGGGCCTGGCCAACGTGCGCGCGCAGCTGCATGCGCGCTTTGGCACGCGCGCCAGCCTGCGGCTGCGGGCGCGCGAGGGTGGTGGCACCTTGGCCGAACTGGTCACGCCGCTGGAAGAAGGGGAAACATGAGCAAGGGAATGCACGCCACGGCGATCGTCGCCGAGGACGAGGCGCCGCAGCGCGCCGAACTGCTCGACCTGCTCGCCGGGGCGTGGCCGCAGCTGGAGGTGCTGGCGGCCTGCGAGGACGGCATCGGCGCGATGCAGGCGCTGGCCGAACATCGCCCGCAGGTGGCCCTGCTCGATATCCGCATGCCGGGAGTGAGCGGGCTGGACGTGGCCCGCGCCGCTGTGGCCGGCGGCGCGCATGTCGTGATCACCACCGCCTACGACGAGTACGCCATCCGCGCCTTCGATGCCGGCGCGATCGACTACCTGCTCAAGCCGCTGCAGGCCACGCGCCTGGCGCAGGCGGTGGCGCGGCTGCAGGCGCGGCTGCACGCCGGCACGCCGGCCTCGGCCACGGCGATCGACGCGCTGGAGGCGCGGCTGCGCCCGGCCGGCGAACGCGCGATCCGCTGGATCAGCGCCAGCGCCGGCGACAGCGTGCGCATGATCGGCATCGAGGAGGTGCTGTACTTCCGCGCCCGCGACAAGTACGTGTGCGTGGTCACCGCCGAGGGTGAGGCGGTGATCCGCATGCCGATCCGCGACCTGCTGGCCGGGCTGGACCCGGACGAGTTCTGGCAGGTGCACCGGGGCATCGTGGTCCGCGTCTCGGCCATCGACCGCATGCACCGGGACGAACTGGGCAAGCATGGCCTGCGGCTGCGCGGGCGCGACGAATGGCTGCCGGTGAGCGCGGCCTTCCTGCACCGCTTCCGCGGGATGTGAGGCGGCGCCGGCGCCACTGACCAGGATCAATGCCGGCGCGGCCATGGCGCGGCATGCTTGGCCGTCGACCAGACGGGAGCCAGTTCGTGGACTTCGACATGGCGGTGGTGGGGGCGGGCCCGGCGGGGCTGTGCTTTGCCCGTTCCCTGGCCGGCAGCGGGCTGTCGGTGGCGCTGGTCGAGAAACAGCCGCTGGCGGCGATTGCCGAGCCGGCCTTCGACGGCCGCGAGATCGCGCTCACCCATGCCTCGCGCGCGATCCTCGGCCGCCTCGGCCTGTGGGACCTGCTGGATCCGGACGAGGTGTCCGAACTGCGCGAGGCCCGGGTCATCAATGGCGGCTCCGAACGCGGCCTGCACGTGCGCGCGGCCGACGGCCGCAGCCGGCAGCTGGGCTGGCTGGTGCCCAATCACCTGATCCGGCGCGCGGCCTATGCCCAGGTCGCGCGGCAGGCCGGGGTGACGCTGCTGGCGGGGCAGGGCGCCACTGCGGCCGTGCGGCAGGCCGACGCGGTGACGCTCACGCTGGAAGGCGGCCAGACGCTGCGCGCGCGCCTGCTGGCCGCGGCCGACAGCCGTTTCTCGCCGCTGCGCCGGATGATGGGCATCGGCGCCCGTTCCTACGACCACGGCAAGCGCATGCTGGTGTGCCGGGTCGCGATCGAACGGCCGCACCGGCACGTGGCCTGGGAATGGTTCGGCTACGGCCAGACCCTGGCCCTGCTGCCGCTCAACGGCGACCGCGCCTCGGTGGTGCTGACCCTGGCGCCGCAGGAGATGGCCCGGGTCGAGGCCATGGACGACGCGGCCTTCGCCGCCGAACTGGAGCGGCGTTTCCTCGGCCGGCTGGGAGCGATCCGGCCGCTGGGCACGCGCCACGTCTATCCGCTGGTGTCGGTGTTCGCCGAGCGCTTCAGCGCGTCGCGGGTGGCGCTGGTGGGCGATGCGGCGGTGGGCATGCACCCGGTCACCGCGCATGGTTTCAATCTCGGGCTGCAGGGGCAGGACACGCTGGGGCGCGTGGTGCTGGACGCGCACCGGCGCGGCGCGGACATCGGCAGCGAGGCCGTGCTGGCGCGCTACGCGCGGCGCCACCAGCTCGCGGCCTGGCCGATGTATGCGGCCACGCGCCTGGTCGTGCGCGTGTTCACCGACGACCGCAGGCCGGTGCGTGGGGTGCGCGAGGCGATCCTGCGGGTGTCCGACCGCCTGCCGCTACTGCGCCGCGCGATCGCCGCGCGCCTCACCCAGGCCTGAGGGCGCGCGCTCAGCGCAGCGCGGCGACCGGCTGCCCGAACAGGTCGAACGCCTCCGGCAGCGCGCCTTCGAGCTTGAGCAGGAACTGCTTGGTCGGCAGGCCGCCGCCGAAACCGGTCAGCGAGCCGTCGGCGCCGATCACCCGGTGGCAGGGCAGGACGATCGGCAGCGGATTGCGGCCGTTGGCGGCGCCCACCGCGCGCATCGCGGCCGGTCGGCCGACGCGCGCGGCCAGGCCCGCGTAACTGAGCGTCTGCCCGTACGGGATCGAGGCCAGCGTTCGCCACACCGACAGCTGGAACGGCGTGCCCTGCGGCGAGAGCGGCAGGTCGAAACCACGCCGCCGCCCGGCGAAATACTCCTCCAGTTGCCGCCGCGCCCGCCGCAACAGCGGGCTGTCGCCGTCGCGCCAGTCGACGCCGCGGCGCACCGGATGGCGGTTGTCGCGGAACTCGATCGCGCGCAATCCTTCGGCGTCGGCGGCGATGAACAGCGGGCCGACGGGACTGTCGAGGGTGCAGGTCGTCACGTTCATGCGGCGCTCCTCCGTGCCTGGGTGGGCCGGCCCGTGACCGGCGGCGTTGCCAGCGCGGCCGCGCGCCAGGCGTGGATCACCGCGTAGGCGCGCCACGGTCGCCAGGCCTCCGCGCGCTGCGACAGCCTGGCCGCGCGCAGGCGCGGCGGCGCGGCGTCGTCGCCGGCGAGCTGCTTCTGCAGGACCAGATCGCCGACCGGGAATGCATCGGGATGGCCCAGCGCGCGCATCGCGATGTAGTGCGCGGTCCAGGGACCGATCCCCGGCAACGCGGTCCAGCGGGCGATGGTGTCCTCCAGCGTGCGCGAGCGGTCGAAATCGACGCGGCCCTCGACCAGTGCCTGCGCCATCGCGCGGACGCAGGCCGCGCGCGCGGTGGGCAGTCCCAGTCCGGTGAGGTCGGCGTCGGCGAGCTGTGCCGGGGTGGGGAAGAGGCGTTCCAGGCCTGCGGCCCCGGCCATCGGCGGCAGGACGCCCCCGAACCGCTGCACGATGCGCGATGTGATCGTGCGCGCGGCGGCTACGCTGACCTGCTGGCCGACCACCGCGCGCACCGCGACCTCGAAGCCGTCCCAGGCGCTGGGCAGGCGCAGCCCCGGGCGGCTTCGCAGCAGCGGCCGCAGCCCGGCATCGGCGCCCAGCACGCCGGCGATGGCCTGCGGATCGGCGTCCAGGTCGAACATCCGCCGTACGCGCTCGACGACGGTCTGCAAGCGCGCGGGCGGGCAGCCATGCAGCTGCAGCTGCAGCGCATGCACCTCGTTGCCGCCGGTCTGCGGCCACGGTGCCACGCGCAGCCAGCCCGGCGCGCCGGCATCGCCGATCACACGCTGGTAGGCCATGCCCTCCACGCGCTCCACGCCGGGCAGGGCGCGCCCGCGCAGGAAATCCAGCATCGCCGCGACATCGTAGGGCGGCCGGTAGCCCAGTCGCAGCGTCAGCACCTCGCCCTGGCCGCCGGCGGGTCGCTGGCGCAGCGCGCTCGGCGCCATGCCGTAGGCCTGAAGGAAGCAGGCATTGAAGCGGCGCAGGCTGCCGAAGCCGGCGGCAAGCGCCACTTCGGTGACCGGCAGCGCGGTCTCGGTCAGCAACTGCTTGGCGAACAGCAGGCGCCGCGTGCCGTGCACGCCGATCGGCGGCGCGCCGAGGCGTTCGGTGAACAGCCGGCGCAGCTGCCGTTCGCCCAAGTGCACGCGGCCGGCCAGGTCGGCCAGCGAGGCCTCGGCCAGGTAGCCCTCGTCGATCAGCTTCAGCGCACGCGCCAGCGCGTCGTCGCCGCGGCGCCAGCCGCCCGCGCCCGGGGCCAGTTCGGGCCGGCAGCGCAGGCAGGGCCGGTAGCCTGCCGCTTCGGCCGCGGCCGCGTCGGCGTAATAGCGCACGTTGCGCGGGCGCGGCGGCGGTGCGGGGCAGGTCGGCCGGCAGTAGATGCCGGTGCTCGACACCGCGGTGAAGAACAGGCCGTCGAAGCGGGCGTCGCGGCTGAGGCGCGCCTGTTCGCAGGTGGCGGGATCGGGCAGGGGCAGGGCGGTGCCGGGCATGGCGAAAGTCTAGCGCCGCGCCCGCGTCGCCCACTCGCCGTTTCCGGACATGGATGCAGGTCGATCTCGTGCCCCTGCCACGGCGGTCGCGCGTGAGCGCCGGACCGCCACCGTGGGCGGCTAACGCGGCGGACCAGGCCGGGCCGGCCCGCAGGCTCAGTGTGCGTGCGGCTGCCCGCGCAGGGCCGGCATCAGCGCGTCGATACTGCCGTCGCCGGGACCGGGCGCCAGACCCAGCAGGCGCGCCAGCAGTGGATGCACGTCCACGTTGTCGAACGCCGGCAGTTCGACACCGTCGCGGAAGGAGGGACCGTTGGCGATGAACACCGCGCGCATTTCCGGCGCGGCCGGATCGTAACCGTGGGAACCGCGCGTGCCGGGCGAACGGCGAGGCAGCCAGGCGCGCGGCGCGGCATCCCAGCCCACGTCCATCTGGCAGACGATCGGCGGCACGCGCGGATGCCGGCCGTAATGCCAGTGTGCGGGCAGTTCGTCGCGTCGCCAGCACTGGTAGCGGTCGTGGCGCCCGAGCAACTGGCGTTCGGCCGCGGCCTCGCGCCCGGGCAGCGGGCGGAACCCCACCACCTGCCCGGCGCTCACCAGGGTCGCGTCCTGCGGATCGGCCATGTCCTCCACCGCGACCACCTGGCCCTCGGGCACTTCGGCCATGCCATGGTCGGAGACCACCACGATGTCGGTGTGGGCGCGCGCGCCGCTGCGGTCCAGCTGCGCGAGCAGTTCGCCGACCGCCGCATCCACCTCCCGCAGGGCCACGCGCAGTTCCCGCGAACGCGGGCCGTGCGCGTGCGCCGCGCTGTCGGGGTGCTCGAAATACAGGGTGGCCAGGCGCGGCCGGGTGGCCTCGGGTTCGGCCAGCCAGCCGGCCACGGTCGCCACGCGGTCGGCGATCGGGCGGGTCTCGTCGTAGGGGTACCAGCGCCGCGGTCGCACGCCCTGGACTTCGGCCTCGCTGCCGGGCCAGGAGAGCGTCGCGGTCGGCAGGCCGGCCTTTTCGGCGGTGACCCAGAGCGGCTCGCCCTCCCACCAGCGCCCGTCGCCGACCGCCTCGCGGTTTTTCAGGGCGAAGCCGCCCAGCTCGGCGTCGTGCATGGTGTTGTGGATGATGCCGTGGCGGTCCGGCCGCAGCCCGGTGACGATGGTGTAGTGGTTGGGGAAGGTGAGGCTGGGATAGGACGGGCGCATCCAGGCCGCGCGCACGCCCTCGGCGGCCAGGCGGTCCAGATGCGGCGTGTCGCCCCGCCCGAGGAAGTCCGGGTGGACGCCATCGAGCGAGATCAGCAGCAGCGAGGGAGAGGACGTTTGCGGCGACCGGTCCAGGGTCTGGCAGGCGGTCAACAGCAGGAGCAAGAGCGCGAACAGGGCGAAGCGGGAGACAGTCATCGGCACATGATAGGAGAAGCACATGACCGCAGATCGCGCGCGACGGCGTCCCTCGACACGCGCCGCACGCTGACAGGGGTCTGAACCCCTGGACGCGGACGGCTTGAACGCAGGCCTGCCTGCCTTATGTTGACCGGTGGCCATCCGGCCTTCATCGTTCCTGGAGCTGCCATGTCCCACCGCCTGCTGACCGCGCTGCTTGCCGCCGCCGCCTTCGCTGTCGCCGTCCCCGCCACCGCGCTGGCGCAGGAGGACGAACCCGAAGAGGCCGGCCAGGCTGCGACGAAGAAGAAGGACCCGGGCGACCGCTTCTGCATCCGCGAGACCGGTTCGCGCATCACCGCCACCCGCAATCGCGGCCGCAAGTCGGACGAGGAGTGCGTCAACGCCGCGGGCCGGGTCTACACCCGCGAGGAAATCGAGAGCACCGGTTCGGCCGACGTGCGCGATGCGCTGCGCCGGCTCGATCCGTCGATCTACTGAGTTCCGGCGCCACGGCCGCCCGCGACGCCCGGCCCGAGCCGGGCGTCCGCGTTTCGGCCCTTGGACGTGCTGCCCAGGGCAAGGGCGGCCAGCGCCAAGGCCAGTGCCACGCAGCCGGCGCCGAAGCCGTCTCCCCAGAGACGATAGGGCGTCGCCCCGCCGCGCACCGGCAGCTCGGCGACGAGGCTCACCACGTCGTCCCGGCCCACCGCCGAGGTTTCGGCCAGGATCCGCCCGCGATCGTCGCTGAGCGTGAGCAGTCCGTCGCGCGCGCTGCGGGCCACGGCGAATCCGCCCTCGATCCCGCGCATCACCGCCATGCGCGCGTGCAGCCAGGCATCGACCTCGAAGTCCCAGGCCGGGACCAGCATCAGCGCGGCGCCGAGCCGCGCGTGGTCGAGTGCGGTGCTGGTGAAATCCAGGTCCTTGCAGATCGCCACCGCGGTCGGCGGCGTCCCGGCCAGCAGCAGGCGCGCTTCGCCTGGCACGTAGCGCGCCTCGAGCCCCGGGATCAGGTGGCGCTTGAAGTAGGTCGCGGGCGTCGCGCGACCCGGCTCGAAGACCAGGGCGGCATTGCGCGGACGGGACGGCTCGCTGCGGTCCTCCGCGCCGATCAGGATGCGGGCGCCGTGGCGGTCGGCCGCGGCCTGCAGCGCGCCGACGGCGTGCGCATGGACCAGCAGCGGGGATTCCGGCCCCACGACGACATCGAGGCGCCCGCTGGCGGCAAGCCTGTCGATGGCGGCGAGGTAGCGCTGCAGCAGCGCGGCGCCCTGCGGTGTGTCGATATCGGCATTGCCGCTGCCCGGGCCGCCGGCTGCCAGCAAGGCCACGCGCAGCGTGGGCCCGCTCGCGTCCTGCTGCAGGCGCCAGAAGCCGAACCCCAGCGCCAGGCCGATGAGCAGCACCGTGGTGGCCAGTGCGCGCGCCCGGGCCGGCACGGTCGCCCGTGTCGCAATTGCCGAGGCGAGCGCGCCGCCGCCCCACCAGACCAGGAAGCCCACCAGCCAAAGCCCGCCCACGGCGGCAAGCTGCACCACGGGCAGGGCGTCCATCTGGCTGTAGGCCAGATGTCCGAAAGTGCCGTGCGGCGAGATGCGCGCCGCCATCCACCCCAGGCCGGTTGCGACCGCCGCCAGCGCCAGCCCCGCGGCCAAGGGGCGTCCCTGGCGCGCCAGCGACCGGAACAGCAGCACGGCAGGAACGAGGGCCAGCGCCGGCAGCACGATCGCGGCGAGCACGACAGGCAGCGGCAGGCCCAGCGTGTCGTGCAGGTAGGGCCACTGGCCGCTGCCGCCCAGGGCGAAGGCGCACCACGTCGCCAGCGCCGCGGGCAGGGCGCGCAGTCGCACCGCGGCCAGCAGCAGCGGCAGCGGCGCCAGCCACGCCGCCCACCACAGCGGCTGCAGGGCGGTGGCGCACCACCAGCCCAGTGCGGTCAGCGCGACCGCCGTGACCGCCCCCGCGGCATCGGCCCGCGGACGGAAACTAGGGCTTGAGTCCATCGATCAGTCTCCCCAGCGACTCCCGGTAGAACTCCTGGAAGCGGCGGTCGTCGTAACTGAAGCGGCCCGCGCGGTAGAGCGCGACCAGGCCGTGCGAATGCGCCCACAGGCTCATGGCGATGTCCCAGGGATCGCCGGCGCGCAAGGCCCCGGCCTGCTGCGCCTGGACCACCGCGTCGTGCACCACGTTGAGGGTGGGGGAGCGGCGAGCCCGGAAGTCTTCGGGGAAACGACGCGCGTCGTCGCGACGCACCGAGAAGGCATGGTCGAACAGGTGCGGGTGGGCCAGCGCGTAGTCGAGATAGATCGCCTGCAGGGCCACCAGCTGCGCGATCGGGTCGCCGCCGGACTTGCGCGCGTCCCAGTGCCTGGCGATCTCGCTGAAGCTGTCGTCGCCGATGCGCTTGAGCAAGGCCTCGCGGCTGGGGAAATGGCGGTAGATGGCCATCGGCGTGATGCCGACCGCCTCCGCCACGCGGCGCATGGTCACCGCGCCCGCCCCGGCGCGTTCGAACAGCGCGCGGGCCGCGGCGAGGATGCGTTGGGCGGTGCCGGAGCGGGTCATGTATACATCGTATACTCCACGCCGGAAATCCTGCAGATCCGGCCGGTCCCCGCGTGAAAGAGCGCGCGTGACTCGGCGACGCGCTGGCGCGGCGCCCGCCCGGCCCGCACACTTTCAGGTGCTTTCCGCACCGGACGACCAGGCATGAGTGACCCGCGCCACGATCCCTCCCGCAGCATCCGCGCGCCGCGCGGCAGCGCCCTCAGCTGCCGCAGCTGGCTCACCGAAGCGCCGTTCCGGATGCTGCAGAACAACCTGGACCCGGACGTGGCCGAGCGCCCGCAGGACCTCGTGGTCTACGGCGGCATCGGTCGCGCCGCGCGCGACTGGGCCAGCTTCGACGCGATCCTCGATACGCTGCGCACGCTCGGCGACGACGAGACCCTGCTGGTGCAGTCGGGCAAGCCGGTCGGCGTGTTCCCCAGCCACCCGGACGCGCCGCGCGTGCTGATCGCCAACTCCAACCTGGTGCCGCACTGGGCGGACTGGGAGCACTTCAACGAGCTCGACCGCAAGGGCCTGATGATGTACGGCCAGATGACGGCCGGCTCGTGGATCTACATCGGCAGCCAGGGCATCGTGCAGGGCACCTACGAGACCTTCGTGGAGATGGGTCGCCAGCACTATGGCGGCAGCCTCAAGGGACGCTGGATCCTCACCGCGGGGCTGGGCGGGATGGGCGGCGCGCAGCCGCTGGCCGCCTCGCTGGCCGGCGCCTGTTCGCTGACCATCGAATGCCGGCAGGCGTCGATCGATTTCCGCCTGCGCACGCGCTATGTCGACGAGCAGGCTGCGGACCTGGACGACGCCCTGGCCCGCATCGCGAAGTACACCGCGGCCGGGCAGGCCAGGTCCATCGCCCTGCTGGGCAATGCCGCCGAGGTGCTGCCCGAACTGGTGCGTCGCGGCGTGAGCCCCGACTGCGTGACCGACCAGACCAGCGCCCACGATCCGGTGCACGGCTACCTGCCGGCGGGCTGGAGCGTGGAGCAGTGGCTGGCCGCGCAGAAGGCGGATCCGAGCCGCGTGCGCGACGCGGCCAGGCAGTCGATGCGCGTGCATGTGGAAGCGATGCTGGCCTTCCATGCGCGCGGCATCCCGACCGTCGACTACGGCAACAACATCCGCCAGATGGCGCTGGACGAAGGCTGCGCCAACGCCTTCGACTTCCCCGGCTTCGTGCCGGCCTATGTGCGGCCGCTGTTCTGCCGCGGCATCGGCCCCTTCCGCTGGGTGGCCCTGTCGGGAGATCCGGAGGACATCGCCCGCACCGACGCCAAGGTCAAGGAACTGATCCCCGACGATCCGCACCTGCACAACTGGCTGGACATGGCCGCCGAGCGCATCGCCTTCCAGGGGCTGCCGGCCCGGATCTGCTGGGTGGGCCTGGGCCAGCGCCACAGGCTGGGGCTGGCCTTCAACGAGATGGTGCGCAAGGGCGAACTCAAGGCGCCGGTCGTGATCGGTCGCGACCACCTAGACAGCGGCAGCGTCGCCAGCCCCAACCGCGAGACCGAGGCGATGCGCGACGGCAGCGACGCGGTCAGCGACTGGCCCCTGCTCAACGCCATGCTGAACGTGGCCGGCGGCGCCACCTGGGTCTCGCTGCACCACGGCGGCGGCGTGGGCATGGGCTATTCCCAGCACTCTGGCGTGGTCATCGTCTGCGACGGCACGCCCGAGGCGGACCGGCGCATCGCCCGCGTGCTGTGGAACGACCCGGCCAGCGGCGTGATGCGCCACGCCGATGCAGGCTACGAGATCGCCCGCGAATGCGCGCGCGAGCAGGGGCTGCGGCTGCCGATGGTCTGAGCCGACGGGCGCCGCCGCCGGCGGTGCGTACTGCGCCGCGCAGGCCGACTGACGTCAGCGGCGCTCGCTGGCCTCGTCGTCGGTCAGCATGTCGCTGCGGTGGTCTTCCGCGAAGGAATGTCCGTCGGCCTCGATGTCGCCCAGCTGGGCGTCCAGTTCCACGTCGAGCAGGTCGGCGGCATCGTCGACGCCGATGTTGTCGATCGCCGAGACCGAGCGCGGGTCCTTCAGCGGCGGGCCGACGGTGTCGGGCAGATCGCCTTCGGCGATGCGGGCGTCGTCGTCGGACGGCGCGGGGCGGGTCGGTGTGGGCTTGGCCATGGCGGGCTCCGCGTGGGGGAGGGCCTACCCTAAGCGCGGCCGCGGAAAGCGCGCGTCAATCCGGGGGCACCGGCTCCCCGCCGTCGCCGGCGGGGGGTTCGCGGTGCCACGTGCAGGCTACCTGCCGACCTCGACCACCGGCTCGAAGCCCCCGAAGATCATGCGCTTGCCGTCGAAGGGCATCGGATTGGCGGTCGGGTCCATGCGCGGGTCCTCCATCAGCTTCTTCATCCCGGCGTCGCGGGTGGCCTTGTCCGGCCATTCCACCCAGGAGAACACCACGACCTCATCGCCGCCCGCCTGAACGGCGCGCGCGAAATCGGTGACCTTGCCCTCCGGGACGTCGTCGCCCCAGGCCTCCACCACGCGGGTGGCACCGAATTCGAGGAAGTAGGGGTCGAAGCGCCGGGCATGGGCGATGAACGCCTCCCTGTTCGCCTTGGGGACCGCGAGCACGAAACCGTCGATATAGGACATGGAAGGCTCCTTCGCATCGCGCGCGCCCGGCCGGTACCGGAATGGTGTCGACCTGCGCGTGCACCGCTACGACGATTAGGACCGCTGCGGATCGACGCATCCGGTCGGGTTCATCGGCGGTTGTGCTGGCGCGCGGGGCAGCGCCTACACTGGACCGCCACTGCAGATGCCCGCCCGGGCACTGAACCACCTCCGCAGCGTGCCTTCCCGCCCATGATCAAGCCCGTCCTCACCCTGCTCGCCGCCAGCCTGCTTTTGCTCGGATGCCGTGTCCAGGACGAGGCGGTCGTGGCGGACACGGTCGAGGTGGCCAGTCCGGAGGAGGGCGGTGCGGTGAGTACCGCGCCGGTCCAGATGGAGCTCGCCGCGCCAGGCGCAGGCGCCCCGCCTGCCGCGGTCGAGGAGGAACCCCAGGACATCGACTGGTCGCCGATCGAACTGGCGCCGGGCGAATCGTCCGTGAGCTGCGAGCTCGATTACGCGCGCGAGGGCGATGGCGAGCTGTTGCCGGACCTGGAGCAGGACACGATCGCCCACGCGCTGGGCAGGTGCGTCGATCGCGGGGTGGTCCGCCTGCGCTACCAGGGCAAGATCAATGCCGCGTTCGCCGCGCTGATGCAGCGGGTGACCCGTGTGGCCGACGAGCTCGGCATCCACAAGCGGGTGCTGGACATCGATTCGAGCGGCGGCATGGTCGAGGACGCGATCCGCGCCGGCGACCGCATCGCCGAGTCGCGCTGGACGGTGTGGGTGCGCGAGGACGCGGTCTGCCACAGCGCCTGCGTGTTCATCCTCGCCGCCGGCGACATGCGCATGGTCAGCGGCCGCATCGGCATCCACCGCATCATCCGCATGAGCTCCACCGCCTCCACCCGCGCCGAGCTCAACCGCGAGCTGCGGGTGGTGTACGACCGCGTGCGCGCCTACCTCGAGCGCAACGGCGCGGCGGTGGCGGTGGCCGACATGATGATGGCCGTGCCCAACCGCAACCTGCGCATCCTGGCCAGCGACGAGCTGGGCCTGTACGGCCTGGACGGCATCAACCCCGCCCAGGACGATCTCGACCGCCTGCGCCTGATGCGCAAGTGCGGCGAGGACTTCGTGGTCCGCCGCGACGCCTTCGTGCGCGCCTTCGACAGCAGCTGCAAGTCGCCGAGCACCGATCTGGAGATGCTCAACGCCTGCGGCCTGGACCTGCGCAAGGGCTATGGTTTCCCCGACGAGGTCTGCCCCTCGGAAAGCCCGCTGTCGGAGTTCGACGCGCTGCTGGCGGCGGACAAGCCCGAGCACATGGGCCGTCGCGCGCTGACTCCCGTGCGCGAAGGCGAGCAGGGCGGGCAGGCGCACCACGAAGGGCGTGCACGTACCGCCCGCGGCGACGCCGGCGGCCCGTAACCGCCCAGCCCGCGCCGCCCACCCCGATGCCGGTCAGGCCGGGGCGTGCACCGGCTCGGTCGGCGCGTCGTCGTCGGCGTCGATGAACCCGCCCGACTGACGCGCCCAGAGCTGCGCATACAGTCCACCGGAGGCGACCAGCTGGGCGTGGGTCCCCTGTTCCACGATCTCGCCCTGGTCCATCACGATCAGGCGGTCCATCGCCGCGATGGTGGACAGGCGGTGGGCGATGGCGATGACGGTCTTGCCCTCCATCAGCCGGTACAGGTTCTCCTGGATCACCGCCTCGACCTCGGAGTCGAGCGCGGACGTGGCCTCGTCCAGCACCAGGATCGGCGCGTTCTTCAGCAGCACGCGGGCGATCGCGATGCGCTGGCGCTGGCCGCCCGACAGCTTGACCCCGCGCTCGCCCACGTGGGCGTCGTAGCCGCGCCGGCCCTCGCTGTCGGTCAGTTCCATGATGAACTCGTGCGCGCGGGCCTGGCGCGCGGCCTCGATCATCTCCTCCTCGGTCGCGTCCGGACGCCCGTACAGCAGGTTCTCGCGTACAGAACGATGCAGCAGCGAGGTATCCTGGGTGACCACGCCGATCTGCGCGCGCAGCGAATCCTGCTGCACCGTGGCGATGTCGGTGCCGTCGATGAGGATGCGGCCGCTCTCGCAGTCGTGGAAGCGCAGCAGCAGGTTGACCAGGGTGGACTTGCCCGCGCCCGAACGGCCGACCACGCCGATGCGCTCGCCCGGCCGCACGTGCAGGTCCAGGTGGTCGATCACGCCGCCGCGCCTGCCGTAATGGAAGCCCACGCCCTCGAAGCGGATGTCGCCGCGCACGCGGCCCAGGGCGGGGGCGCCCGCGGGATCGTCGACCGTCGGCGGCAGCGAGATCGAGTTGATCCCGTCGTGCACGGTGCCGATGTTCTCGAACAGCGCCGACAGCTCCCACATGATCCACTGCGACATGCCCAGGATGCGCAGCACCAGCGCCACGGTCACCGCGATCGCGCCGGCGCCGATCGCGCCCTGGTGCCACAGCCACAGGCCCAGCGCCACGGTTCCGAACAGCAGCGCCATGTTCATCGCGTACAGCACGCTGTAGACGTGGGTGGCCAGCCGCATCTGCGGGTACACGGTGCGCAGGAAGCCGTCCATCGCCTCGCGGGCGTAGGCCTGCTCGCGCCGCGAATGCGAGAACAGCTTGACCGTGGCGATGTTGGTGTAGCTGTCCACGACGCGGCCGGTCATCACCGAGCGCGCATCGGCCTGCGCCCGCGAGATCTTCTCCATGCGCGGCACGAAGTGGCGCATCAGCAGCGCATAGGCGGCCATCCAGCTGGCGAACGGGATCATCAGCCGCCAGTCCGAGGCGCCGGCCACGGCCAGGGTGCCGAACAGGAACACCAGCACGTAGTTGCCGATGTCCAGCAGCTTGATCACCGTCTCGCGCACCGCCAGCGAGGTCTGCATCAGCTTGGTGGCGATGCGCCCGGCGAACTCGTCCTGGAAATAGCCCATCGACTGCCGCAGCAGGTAGCGGTGCACGTTCCAGCGGATCCGCATCGGGAAGTTGCCGAGCAGGGTCTGGTGCTGCACCAGCGAGTTGAGCAGCACCATCAGCGGCAGGGCCAGCAACACCAGGACGCCCATCCACAGCAGGCGCCGGCCCTCGGCCGCGAGGAAGGTCTCGGGCGTGGTGTCGCCGAGCTGGTCGACCAGCGAGCCGACATAGGCGTACAGCGCCAGCTCGGCGATGGCGATGCCGGCCGTGGTCAGCGCCATCAGCAGCAGCCACTTCTCGGTGCCGCGCGTGTAGTGCCGGCAGAACGCGTACAGCGAGCGCGGCGGCTGCGCGGGCGGGTCCTGGGGGAAGGGGGCGAGCCGGGATTCGAACCAGCGGTACATGGCGTCTGCGCGGGGCGGGGGAAGCGTATTGTCGCCCATCCCCCGTGGTGGGCCGTCGTGGCGCGCGGCAGGACGACCGCCGGCTGCGATCAGCGCCCGCCGCCGCCACCACCCCCGCCACCGCCGCCGGAGAACCCGCCGCCACCGCCGCCTGGCGAGCTGCCCGGAGGCGTCGAGGATGAGGCGATCCGCGCGGCGAGGCTGCCGCCGATGGCGCGGGTGAAGCCCCCGATGTCGCCCGCGCGCCCGCCGCCGGCGTGGTACCAGCCCATCGCCGAGGTGGCTGCCGCGGCCGCCGCCGCACCGACCGCAAGGGTGAAGCGCCGCGTCCAGGCGTCCTCGACCTCCAGCGCCACCGCATAGGGCAGCAGCGCCTCGAAGCGCGCCGCATCCAGGGCGGGTTCGGCCGGCAGGCCATCCGTGCCGGGTGGCTGCAGGCGCCGCAGGTCGTCCTGCTCGGCGACGCTCAGATAGCGGCGCAGGCCTTCGATATGGTCGAGCACGCGCCGCCCCTCCCGGGTGGGGGCGCGGACCAGCAGGGCGAACGCGACCACGACGGCGAGCATGGCCAGCATCGGCACCGCGGCGAACGGCAGCCCGCCGTAGCGCATGCCCAGCACGATGGCGATGGCGGACGCGGCCAGCATGATGCCCGTCGCCAGCAGCGTGCTGCCGGTATTCTCGTGGAACATGGCGCCGCGGAATCGGCCCGCCAGCGTCCTGCGATGGGCCTCGGTGGCGGCCTGCAGGCGCGTCGCGCTCGCGTGGTCCAGTTCCACCGTGTTCGCGCCGGCGAACAGCGGCGGCAGCAGGGCGGCCGCATCGCCGTCGGGCGCGGGCCCGGCCTGCTCCAGCCGCCAGCGCTCCTTGAGCAGGCCCTGGTCGCGCTCGATGCGCAGCGCCCCGGCCACCCCCAGCCACAGCAGGTCCGCCGAGAAGCAGCGCGTGTCGTAGCCCATGCGGCGGATGTAGCGCAGGCCGGCCGGGCTGATCCCCGACGGCGGTTCGTAGCGGACGATCACGGTGCCGGCGGGCGGGTCCCGCCCCACCTGGCGCCAGCGCACCAGGCAGTAGGCGCACAGCGCCACCAGGCCGAGCAGCGCCACCAGCAGCGCGCTGTTGTCCCGAAGCAGGTCGCCCGCGCGCTGGGCCGCGCCGGGCGCGGCGACCACGCCCCTGGGGAAGGACAGGGCGATGGTGAAGCCTTCGCCCGGCGCCAGCGGCGCGGTCAGTTGCCAGCGGGCCAGGCCGGGCGACGGGAGGGAGGCAACGAACCCGCCGCCGCGCGCACCCGGCGCGCCGGTCCAGCCTTCGGCGCGCATGGCATCCACGGGCACCGGCTGCGGCAGCCGCACCTCGATGCTGGCGTGCTCGACGGGAAAGGCCCAGCCGCTGCCGATCGCGTTCCAGTACAGCTCGTCGTGGTCGTCGAAGAAGCCGAGCTGGCGGGTGGTGCGATAGCGCAGCAGATACTCGTGGCTGGCCGGCACGGCCAGAAGGTCGTCGTTGCCGGTATTCACGCGCACGCCGTTGGGCCGCCGCTCGGTGAACCAGGGCTCGGGCTGGCCGTTGCGGCGCAGGTCCAGGACCTCGAAGTCGACCACCACCGGGTTGTCGTAGCGGTCCCGGTAGCGGGTGGGGAAGTCGCGGTAGAGGCCGCGGCGCACCTGCATGCCCTCGGCCCGCACGCGGATGCGCTCGGCCACCTCGAGGCTGCCGTCGCCGGCCACCTGCACCTGGATGTCGTAGGACTCGATCCGTTCCTGCGCGCGCAGCGGCCCGGCGCAGGCCGCGACCAGCAGGCAGGCGGCGGCCAGCCGCCACAGCAGGGCGCTCATGGCAGACGCACCGGCACGGGCGCGCGCTGCTCCGCGCTGGCCTCGAAGAACTCCTCCGGGGCAAAGCCGCCCAGGCGTGCCACCAGCAGGTCCGGAATGCGCTGGGTGGCGTCGTTGTAGTCGCGCACCGCGCCGTTGTAGAAGCGCCGGGCGTACTGCAACTGTTCCTCCACCTCGACCAGGTCGCGCTGCAGCTGGGCGAAGTTGGCGCTGGCCTTGAGATCCGGATAGGCCTCGCGCAGCGCGAACAGGCGACCCAGCGCCTGCTCCAGCGCGTCCTCCAGCTGGGCCAGGCGCGGCCGGCTCGGGGAGGCCAGGGCCTCCGCGCGCAGGGCGGTGACCGCTTCGAGCGCCGCGCGCTCGTGCCCGGCATAGGCCCGCACCGCGGCCACCAGCTGCGGGACCAGGTCGTGGCGGCGCATCAGTTGCACGTCGATGTCGGCCCAGGCCGTGCGCACCTGGTTGCGCAGGCGCACCAGCCGGTTGAAGGCGAGCACCGCCCACAGGCACAGGGCGGCGAGCAGGCACAGGGTCAGCGGCAGGGCCATCTTGGCGGGTTCCCGGGACGGGGGCTGGGTCCGGCAGGACGCGCCGGGGGCGCCCGATGTGACTAGGGTAGCGGAGCCGCGCACCCCCGCGGCGCCCTCTGGAAGGCCGCCGCCGCTGGCGTACACTCGAACGCCGACCCCAACGCAAGGCCGATCGACCATGGATAGACGTCGCCTGATTCCGACCATCGCGGGACTGATGCTGTGCACCGGCGCGTTCGCGCAGCAGCCGGCTTCCATCCAGCCCGCGGCCGCCGCGCCCGCCGCCGCGCAGCCGGCGATCGAGCAGCTCACCCCGGAACAGCGGGCGGCGCTGGCCAGGCAGGACGCGGACATGACCCAGGCCGCGCTGCAGGTCCTGCAGCTGGTGGACGCCAACCGCACCGGCGAGGTCTGGGATGGCGCGTCGGAGGCGATGAAGCGCATGGTCCCGCGCGACGAGTTCATCCGGCAGGTGACGATCGACCGCAACCGGCTGGGCGCGGTGGCTTCGCGCAGCGCGCCGGAGGTCACGCGCTCGCTGTTCCGCCCGGGCCAGCAGGTGCCCGAGGGGCTCTACATCAACGTCCGTTCGGCCACCACCTTCGCCGGCAACGGCGAGCCGGTGCGCGAGCTGGTGTCCTTCCGGCTGGACGAGGACCGGGTCTGGCGGGTGTCGGGCTACAGCCTGCGCTGAGTCCACCGGTCGGCGCCGCCTGGCGCCGGTGCCAGGCACAGCCGCGGCCGCGCGGGACTCAGGGGTCGTGCGGATCCGCGGCTGGCAGGATCTCCGAGGCGACCAGGCCGAAGCGCCCGTCCTCGCCGATCCGGTAGCGGGCGCGGTAACGCGGGCCGGGTTCCGGTCCACGTCCGCTTTCCTCGTCGATCGTGAATTCGCGCGGCGAGGCGATGCCGTAGTCGCGACGGTAGAGCAGGCCACCTGCCCCCACCAGCAGGTGGTCGAGCAGCGTCGTGCCGTCGACATCGGTGGTGAACAGCACGTCGCGGTGCGCGGGCTCGAGTTCGGTGCCGATGTCCGCGCGCACCAGCCAGACCGCGGCGGCCCCGGTCGCGCCGATGCGGTAGAGCTGCAGTTGCGCGGGCTCGAGTCCGGCGAGGCTGGCGGTGCCATCTTCTTCGTGATGGCCGAACACGCGGGCGTAGCCGCGGTCGAAGGCCAGCGGCGACTTGAGCGTGCGCGGGCCGAACAGCGCCAGCACGCAGCGCGCCGGCGCCGGACCGGTCTGCGACGGCCGCAGCGCCAGCGCGAAGCCTTCATCCAGTGGCAGCGGCAGCGCCTCCAGGGTGCCGGGCAGGCAGCCCAGCGTCGCGGGTGCGGGCGCCGTGGCCGGCGTTGTCGCGTTCCCGGGCGCGATGCGCTCGTCGCATGCCCCGAGCAGGCAGATGGCGAGCAGGCAGGCGGCGGGCACGACGCGGAGCGGGCGGGTACCGGCGCGGATCGCTTCGGACATGCGTGCTGCGGCGAAGTGTCGGTCCAGCCCCGATCATACCCGCGCATCCGGTCCGGGCGCGGCATGACGGCGGCGGGGGGAGCACGCCCCGCGGCCGCTCAATCGCGCTCGAAGCGCGCCAGTTCGTCGAGCAGGCGCAGCCCGCTGCGGATGCCGTCGCTGCCATCGCCGGCGGTGCAGCCGGACCCGTCCGGCTCGACGATGCGGGCGCGGCGCGAACTCCATCCCGCCCAGGCCCAGGTGGCGACCAGGCCGGCCAGGCCGATGCCCAGGCTGGCGGCGATCCATGCCGGCGTGCCGGCCGCCGGGTCCAGTGGGCGCAGGCCGGCGCAGGCCACGACCACCGGCAGCCACATGATCCACCAGGGCAGGCCGCACAGGCTGGAGTTGCAGGCCTGCAGCCGCAGCAGCATCGCCAGCCTGCGCTGGATCCGCAGCACCGGCGCGGAATAGTCGATGGCGCCGGTCACGGCGATGGTCAGTGCGGCCATCACCGCGGTGAGGAGGCCGAAGGCGTGCACCAGCACGCCGCCGGCGAGCAGGCCCGGGATCTGCATGTTGCGCGTCCAGCAGGCCACGCCCAGTGCGACCAGGCCGATGCCCAGCAGCAGCTGCAGCCATTGGCTCCACAGCAGCGGCCGCAGCCGGCGGCGCACATGCTGGAGGCGCTGCTCGCGCAGCAGTTGCCACTGCAGATCGTGCTGGCGGGCCAGCCGCCGGTCGAGCGCCTGCCAGGCCTGCTTGAGATCGTCGAGTTCCATGGTGGTGTCCGTCGTGTCGTGTGGGGTCAGGGCTGCCCGGCCGAGGTGCCGGCCCAGTCGCGCAGGCGTTGCTTGAGCCGGCTGATGCGGGTGGTGACGTTGCTCTCGCCCAGCCCCACGATCTCGGCGATCTCGCGCGTGCTGCGCTCCTCCAGGTAGAGCAGCAGCAGGGCGCGGTTGAAGGGATCGAGCGTGTCCATGAAGCGCTGCAGCAGGCGCAGCCCCTCGGCGGCCTCGTGGCCGTCCGGGGCCTCGTCGACCGGCTCGTGCAGGTCTTCGTCCAGCGCCACGGTATGGCGCCGGCGCAGGTGCTCGCCGCGCAGCCAGGAGATCGCGGTATTGAGCGCGATCCGGTACATCCAGGTGGAGAAGCTGCGCGCCGGGTCGTAGCCGGGCCAGGCGCGCCACAGCTGGGTGGCGATGTCCTGGGCCAGGTCGGCGCGGTCCTCGGCGCCGTGGGCGTAGCTGTGCGCCACCTTCAGCACGATGCCGCGGTGGCGCAGCAGCAGCGCGTCGAAACTGCGGTCGGAGGAGTCGGCCATCGGCGCGGGGTCCAGTGCGCGGCTGCGGGGAAGGATGCTGGTCATGCCGAGGTGATACGCGGCAGGACGGGGCTTGTCACAGGGCCGGGTGCGCGCGCCTCATTCGACGATGCCCTTGGCTTCGGACGTGCCCAGGACCTCGGGGTGGTCGATCCGCCGCTGCGGATGCAGCAGCGGATGCGCGAACACCGCGGCCAGCAGCACCGCGACCCCGGCGTAGAACATCGGGGCGAGTTCGCGCTGCTCGCCCAGCAGCAGCATGGCCAGGACGATCGCGTACACCGGTTCGAGGTTGACCGCCATCTGCGCGGAGAACGCGCTGATGTGGCGCAGCGCCACCAGCGACAGCGCGAAGGGCAGCAGGGTGCAGGCGCCGGCCAGCAGCCCCAGCCACAGCGCATCGCTGGCCGACGGCAGCGCCAGCAGCGGGCCGGCGAAGGCCGGGAACAGCAGCGGCATCAGCGGCGCCAGCAGACTCAGCGCGAGAGTGCCGGCGCCCAGTTCCACCGCGGTCACGGTCAAGGGATCGGCATGTTCGATCAGGCGCTTGTTGAGCGAGCCGAAGAACGCGACGAACAGCGCCGACAGCGCGCCCACCGCGATCCCCAGGCGCATGTCCGGCGCCACGCCGCCCACCACCAGGGCCACGCCGGGCAGCACCAGCAGGCCCAGCGCGAGTTCGCGCAGCGAGAAGCGCCGGCGCGCCAGCTTGGGTTCGATCAGCGCCACGAACACCGTCGCCAGGGCCATGCAGGTGGCGGCCACCGAGGCGTTGGCCAGCTTGATCGCGCCGTAGAAGGTCAGCCAGTGCAGCGCGACCAGCACCCCGTTCCCGGCGTAGGCCGCCAGCAGTTTCGGCGGCAGCGCGCTCAGCCCGCGCCAGACCCGCGGCAACAGCAGCAGGGCCAGCGTCACCAGGCCCATCCGCCACCACACCAGCGGCAGCGCGGGCAGGGTGATGAGCTTGCCCAGGATCGCGGTGAACCCCCACAGCAGCACGCACAGGTGGATCTGCCAGTGGGCGCGGGCGGTGGCGGTCATCGCAGGAAGGCAGGAAGCGGGCGATCCGGCAGCATGCCCGCGCGTCGCCGAAAGGTCACGGCCCCGCGGTGCATCCCTGCTCAGGCCGGGGGCGCCTGCGCGGCCAGCCAGTCGATCACCCGGCGCACGGCCGCGCGTGGCCGGCGGTGGGCGGGATAGACGATGTAATAGGCATAGCGGCCGGGCAGCGATTCCCCGGGCAGGCGCCGCAGCTGTCCGCTGCCCAGCCAGGGCGCGGCAATGCGTTCGCGCGCCAGCGCCGCGCCCAGGCCGAAGGCGGCCGCGCGCAGCATGTCGGTGCTGTCGCTGAACACGAAGCGCTCGTCCACGCGCGCGGCGGGCACGCCGTTGGCGCGGAACCAGTCGTGCCAGCCCTGGTGGCTGAGGTCACCGACCAGGGGCAGGCGCAGGATGTCGGCGGGCCGCGCCACCGCATCGACGCCCGGGAGAGTGGGCGCGGCCACGGGGAACAGCACCTCGTCCATCAGGGGGATGGCGGCCAGCCCGGGCCAGCGCCCCGGACCGTGCCGGATCGCCAGGTCCGGGCCGACCTCGTCCAGCCGGGTCAGGGCGATCTCGGTGTCGATGCGCAGCCGCAGGTCCGGATGCGCCTGGGCGAAGGCCGCGAGCTTCGGCATCAGCCAGGTATAGGCCAGCGAATGCAGTGTTGTGATGCGCACGGTATGCGCGTCGTCGCGACTGCGCAGGTCCTGCATGGTGCCGTCGAGTTCGTGGATCGCGCCGCTGGCGGCATCGGCCAGCTGGCGGCCCTCGGCGGTGAGCGACACGCCGCGCGCGTGGCGCTGGAACAGCGCGACGCCCAGCCGCGACTCGAGCTTGCGCACGTGGTGGCTGACCGCGCTGGCGGTCAGGTGCAGTTCCTCGGCGGCATGGGCGAAGTTCTGGTGCCGCGCGGCCGATTCGAAGGCCACCAGCGCGGGCAGAAGGTCAGAACGCAGTCCCATGCGAGCCACAAATCCGGTTTGTGCCTTGGCCCAAAAGTATGCGCTTGTGCGTGGGCGGGGGCCAGCGACAATCCCCGCTCCCCCCATCGAGAGACGCCCTCATGTCCGTTCCCAGTGCAGCAGTGCAGACGGCCCGGGCGGAAGCGGCCTGGCTCACGCCGCTGGAACTCGCGGTGCTCGGCGCGATCTGGGGCGCCTCGTTCCTGTTCATGCGCCTGGCCGCGCCGGCCTTCGGCCCCGCGCCGCTGGTCGAAGTGCGCCTGGCCCTGGGCGCGATCGTGCTGCTGCCGTTCCTTTGGCGCGCGCGCGACCGGTTCCCGCTGCGGCGCTGGCCATTGCTGGCGCTGATCGGCGCGATCAACTCGGCGGTGCCCTTCATGCTTTTCGCCTGGGCGGCGCAACGCGCACCGGCCGGCATCGGTGCGATCGCCAATGCGATGACGGTGCTGTTCACCGCGCTGGTGGGGGTCCTGTTCTTCGGCGAGCGCATCGGGACGCGGCGCTCGATCGCGCTGGTGGCCGGCTTCGCCGGCGTGGTGGTGCTCGCCAGCGGCAAGGTGGCGGGCATGAGCGTGGGCGCGGCGGCGCTGGCCGGTGCGATGGCCTCGCTGCTGTATGGCCTGGGCATCAACCTGGTGCGCCGCCATCTCACCGGCCTGCCGGCGGCGGCGGTCGCCTCGGCGACGCTGGGCGTGTCGGCGCTGCTGACCCTGCCGCTGGCCCTGGCCACCTGGCCGTCCCAGCCCGTCGGCCTGGTGCCGTGGCTGGCCGCCGGGATGCTCGGGGTGCTGTGCACCGGGATCGCCTTCGTCATGTACTACCGGCTGATCGCGCGCATCGGCGCCAGCCGCGCCTCCACCGTCACCTACCTGGTGCCCCTGTTCGGGGTGGCCTGGGCCTGGTGGCTGCTGGGCGAGGCGGTGACCTGGAGCATGGCACTGGCCGGGGCGCTGATCCTGGGCAGCGTGGCCCTGAGCCAGGGGCGGCGCTGACCGGCGGCCCGGGTTGAGCGGTGCCACGCCCGCCCGCTAGTCTGCCGAGGGACAAGCCGGGGAAGGGACGCCGATGGCGCACGTGGAGCAGGTGGCAGGAAAGAAGGGCCGGCACGCGGCCGCACGCGGCCAGGCGGGCCTGGCCCGGATGCTTGCGGCGGTGCTGGCACTGGCGCCGGTCGCGGCCCAGGCGCAGGCGCTGGCGATCGTGGACGCGCGCATCCTCGCCTCGCCCGAGGCCGATCCGGTCGAGCGCGGTGTGGTGCTCGTCCGCGACGGCCGGATCGAGGCGGTGGGCGCGGACCTTCCCGTTCCCGCCGATGCCGAGCGCATCGACGCAGCCGGGGCGACGGTGGTGGCGGGCTACTGGAACAGCCACATCCACCTGATCGCAGGCCCGCTGGCCGAGGCCGCCGGGCGGCCGGCCGCGGAACTGGCGCGGGCCCTGGCCGACCAGTACCTGCGCTGGGGATTCACCACCGTCTTCGACATCGCCTCGCAGCCGGGCAACGCCTACGCGCTGCGCGGGCGCATCGCGGCCGGCGAGTTTCCCGGACCGCGCGTGCTGACCGTCGACGCCCCGTTTTTCCCGGAGCATGGGACACCGGTCTATGTGCTGGAGTTCGAGGGACTGGGCGAGCAGGCCAGGGCGTTCGAGGTGGCCACGCCCGCGCAGGCGCGCGAGCGCGCGCAGCGCCAGCTGGCGCAGGGCGCGGACGGGGTGAAGGTCTTCGCCGGCGCGATCCTGGGAGGCGCGGACGGGGTGCTGCCGATGGACGTGGAGGTCGCGCGCGCGGCGGTCGCGCCCGCGCTTGCGGCCGGCAAGCCGGCCTTCGCGCATCCGACCGACCTTGCCGGCCTGCGCGTCGCGCTCGACAGTGGAGTGAGCGTGCTCAGCCACGTCGCGCCGATGGCGGGGCCGTGGCCGGCCGGGCTGGTCCGCGAGATGGTGGAGCGCCGGGTCGCGCTCGTGCCCACGCTCACCCTGTTCCAGGTGGAGCTGGCGCGGGAAGGCGCACCCGACGAGGTCAGGGACCGGGTGGTCGCGCTGGGCCAGCGCCAGCTGGGCGATTTCGCCGCGGCCGGCGGCGTGGTCCTGTTCGGCACCGACGCCGGCTACATGGACTGGTACGACACCCGCGACGAACTGCGGCTGATGGCTGGCGCCGGGTTGGACTGGCGCCAGATCCTGGCCAGCCTGACCACCGCCCCGGCCGCGCATCTTGGCGGCGGTGCGGGGCGGGCGCGGCTGGAAGCGGGCCAAGTGGCCGACCTGGTCCTGCTCGGCGGCGATCCCCGCCACGAGGCCACCGCCTTCGCCAGCGTGCGTCAGGTGCTGCGCGGCGGGCGACCGGTCTACACCGCGCCGCCGACCTCGGCCGACTGAGCCGGACGCGGCCCGGACACGGGCGTTGCACTGGCGCGGCGTTGCTGGGCGCGGCCCAGCCACAGCGCCAGCAGGGCCCACAGCAAGGCCAGCGGCACCACCACCGTCACCAGTCCGCCCAGGGCCAGTCCCAGGCGTCCGAGCGCGCCCTCGGTCTGCGCGCCGACCACGTCGCCGGCGCGGTACACGAAGGTGTCGATGAAGGCCTTGGCCTTGTACTTCTCCTCGCGCCCGATGACCGTGAACAGCGCCTCGCGCGCCGGCCGGGTGAGTCCGCGCTGGAAGGCCTTGCTGATCGCCTCCAGTCCGATGAGCATGGCGAACGAGCCGTAGATGGCCAGGCCCGCGAACCCCAGCGCGGTCGCGACCGGCAACGCGGCGAGCGCCACGCCCAGGCCGAAGCGGCGGATGACCTGGCCGGTCAGGCTCAGCTGCAGCACCAGCACCGCGACCTGGGTCCACATGTCGATGTTGCCGAGCAGGCTTGTGCGCGCGTCGAGCCCGCTCTCGGCGGCCGCCACCATCTGCAGGCGGGTGAAATAGATGAAGGTGGCCATCACCGTCATCGCGAGCACGTAGCCGGCGATGCCCAGCAGGTAGGGCGAGGCGAACACCGCGCGCATCCCCGCCCAGGCGCTGCCGCCGATGCGCCGCTCCTCGTCGGCGAGCGCGGGCGCGGCCGCATCGGCCGGGCGGTCGGGGCGCAGGCGCACCAGCCACCAGGCCAGGGCCACGCCGGCCAGCAGGAAGACCGCGGCCACCAGCAGCAGGCTGGGCGTGCCCAGCGGCTCGGCCAGCCGCGAAGCCAGCCAGGGGCCGAAGATCGCGCCGAGCGTGCCGCCCACCGCGATCAGCGCGAACAGCCGCTTGCCCTGGTCGCTGCTGAAGCGGTCGGCGAGCAGCGCCCAGAACACCATGGTCACGAACAGGTTGAACACGCTGAACCAGACGTAGAACACCTGTCCGCTGCGCGCGCCCACCGCGCGGGGTGCGAACACCAGCAGCGCCCAGAAGCCGACCAGGCTCAGCGCGAAGAAGCCGTAGGTGGCGCTGATGAACTGCAGGCGGCGCAGGCGCGCGACCAGCGCGCCGAACACCGGATTGACCAGCAGGGTGACCACCGCGGTGCCGATGAACAGCCAGCGCACGCTGTCGATGCCGCGCTCCATGCCCAGCGCGTCGCGCGCCGGGCGCAGCATCATCAGCGCGGTGAGGATGCAGAAGAAGAACAGGCCGGCCACCAGCACCGGCACGGTCTCGCCGCGACGCAGGTTGAACAGGTCCAGCAGGCGCGTCTGCATGGACGCGGCTCAGGCGAACATCGCGACCAGCTCGGCCTGCTGCGCCTCGTTTAGCAGCGGCTCGACCCCGCCCTTGAGGTTGTCGGCCTGGCGCTCGGGCTTGCCGGTGGCGGGGATCACCGCCGTCACCGCGGGATGGCTGACGACGAATTTCAGGAACATCTGCGCCCAGGAATCGACGCCCACCGAGCCTGCCCAGTCCGGCAGCGGCCGGTCGCGCACCTGCGCAAAGAGTTTGCCGTCGTCGAAGGCGCGGTTGACGATCACCGCGATGCCAAGCTCCTGCGCCAGCGGGAAGATGGTGCGCGCGGCCTGCGGCGCGCTGACCGAGTAGTTGATCTGCACGAAGTCGGGCTTCTCGGCGCGCATCAGCCGCGCGGTCTCGTCGTGGCCGCGCTCCAGGTAATGGGTGATGCCGACGTACTTCGTCCTGCCCTGCGCCTTGAGTTCGCGCGCATAGGGCATGGCCTCGGCCATGTTGCGCAGGTTGTGCACCTGGAGCAGCTCGACATGGTCGGTGCGCAGGCGGCGCAGCGAATCGGCCCACTGCGCGTGCAGCGCCTCGCGGCTGTCGGCGGCGAGCTTGGTGGCCAGGAAGCAGCGGTCGCGCCAGCCGCCCTCGGCGAGCAGGGCGCCGACCACCTCTTCGGCATTGCTGTAGTTGGGGGAGGTGTCGATCAGACGGCCACCGCCGTCGAAGAACACCTTCAACACCTCCCTGAGCGTGCCGAATTCGGGCGAATCCAGCGGAACCTCGTAGCTGCCGGAGGTGCCGACACCGATCACCGGCAGGGTCTGGCCGCTGGCGGGGATGGTGCGCTGGATCAGGGGCCCGGCCAGCGGCGCCACGCCGGTGATCGCGCCGGTGGGCTCGGGGCGGGGCGTCGCTCCCGGCGCGGGCCGGTCCTGGCTGCAGGCGGCGAGCGGGGCGAGGGCCAGTCCGGAGGCGGCGAGGCCGGCGGTGGTGATGAAGGCGCGGCGGCTGGTCATGGTGGATCTCCTGTGCCCTGGTGATGGGATCGGTGGATCGACGTGCCGCCGCAGGGTAGGCACAACTGCGGGCCCGCGACCAGTGGCGATGGTCGCGGGGGGCGGGCGCAGGCCCGGCGGTCGCGGCTCAGTCGCGGGCGCCGAGCAGCCGCAGCAGTTCGGTGGCCGCGGCGGGATTGCGTTCCTTCGCCGCGGCGATGAAGAACACGAACACGTCGCGCCGGCGCGGCGCCTTGCCCGGCGGCCCGATCATCGGCAGGTCGGCCGGCGTGCCGCCTGCGGCCCAGGTGCGGGCGCGGGCGGCCCAGGCGCGCAGTTCGTCCGGCGGATAGCCGGTGGCGACGCCCGGTCGCGCGCGCATCAGGCGCGCATAGACGAAGTCGGCAGTGACGTCGGCGAAGGAGGGATGCTGGTCGGAGTCGGTGAACACCGTTGCCATGCCGTGGCGGCGCGCCAGGGCCAGGAAGTCGGCGTCGACGAAGCTGCGGTCGCGCACGTCGAGCACGTGGCGCAGCGGCCGGTCGCCGGCCCGGCGCGGCAGCAGCTCGAGGAAGGCGGCGAACGCGTCGCGGTCGATGCGGGTGCCGGCGTCGAACTGCCAGACCAGGGCCGCGAGGCGATTGCCCAGTTCGACGATGTCGCCGATGAAATCCTCGACCTGCGCGCCGGTGCGCTCCAGCGCGCGCGACTGGGTGATGCGCTTGGGCGCCTTGGCGGTGAACACGAAGCCCGTCGGCGTTTCGTCGCGCCAACGGGCATAGGTGGCCGGCTTCTGCGCGCCGTAGTAGGTGCCGTTGATCTCGATCGTCGACAGCTGGCGGCTGGCGTATTCGAGCTCGCGCCGCTGGACCAGGCCGGCGGGGTAGAAGCTTCCCCGCCACGGCACATAGGTCCAGCCGCCGATCCCCACCCGGATCCCGTCGACCGCGGAGACACCGGCGCCGGGCCGCGCCGCGTTCAGTCCGCCCACGGGTCGTAGCTTCCGAACCACCACAGATGCCCCTCCGGATCGCGACACGAATATCCACGCCCACCATACGCCTGGTCGGCGATGTCCTGCACGACGACGGCGCAGGCGGCCACGGCCCTGGCGTGATGCGCGTCGACGTCGGGCACCACCACGCAGTTGCCCTGGGTCACGCGCAGGCCGGTGTCGGCCGGCTGGGCGACCAGGCGTCCCCACTGGCTGTCGAGGCCTGCCGATCCGATCATCACCATGCCGCCGCCGCAGACCAGCTGGGCGTGGCGGATCAGCTCGCCGTCGCGGTAGATGGCGTGGGGCTGGAAGCCGAAGGCCGCGCATAGCCAGTCGATGGCCGCCGCCGCGTCGCGGTAGCGCAGGCAGGGGATGATGGTGCTGCCGCCGGCGGCGCTGCGCGGTGCGCCGGCGGCGCTGTCGGGGGCGGTGCAGGCAGGCGGCGGGGCGTGGACGGAGGCGTTCATGGCGATGCTCCCTGGCTCGTGGCGCGGAAAAGTCCGCACGGCCATCGTGGGACGCCGGGCGTGGGGCGGTCTTGTAGATTCCGGCACTCAGCCCGGCAGGGGCACGTGCCGCTGCCACTGGCCGCGGCGCGTCGTCCACTCGGTGGGCGTCATGCCGCAGAAAGCGCGGAACTCGTGCACCAGGTGTGCCTGGTCGTGGAAGCCGGCATCGACGGCCAGTCCGGCCCAGTCGATGCGGCCGTCGCCGCGTGCCGCGGTCAGTGCGCCATGGAAGCGCCGCAGCCGGGCGTGGCGCTTGGGCGAGAGCCCGACCTGCTGGCGGAACAGCTCGCCCAGGCGCCGCGGCGAGAAGCCGCAGGCGGACGCGACCGCGTCGAGCCGCACGCCGGGCGCGGCGTCGATCAGCTGCAGGGCATGGACCAGGGCCGGCGCACGCGCCGCGCCGGCAGGCGCGTGGCGCATCAGCCAGTCGTGCAGGATGCGCAGCCGCGCACCGGCGGCGGCGGACTCGAGCAGGCGCTCGCGCAGTCCGGACGAGGCCATGGGCGCCAGCGCCTCGAGGTCGACATGGCGGTCGGCGATCGTGTCCATGCGCTCGCGGAAGAACACCGCGGCCGCGCCGGCATGGAACACCACGCCCATCGCCCGCACCTGCTCGGCGGTGTCGATGAGCTGGCAGCGCGAGGCTGGCGCGTCGAACACCGCCCCGGCGTTGCGCGTGCAGCGCAGCGCCTCGTCGTAGACGCGGGTCTCGTCCTCGTCCAGGTTGATCACCAGCTGCGCGCGCGCCGTGGGCAGCAGCCGTTCGAAGGCGTGGGGCTGGCGCGGCAGGTCGCAATCCCAGATCGATTCGACCAGGGCCGACAGCGGCGGGGCGGGCGAGACGACGCGCAATCCCATGGCAGGCTCCGGGCTCCGCGGGCAGGGTAGCGCAGGCGCGGTGGCGCCGCCGGCAGCGGTGCTCAGGGGCCGTCGGCCGGCAGCAATCTGCGTCCGTGGCTGTACACCGTGTGCCCCTGCTCGCGGGCGAAGCCCACCAGGCTCAGGTTGGCACGCTGGGCCAGGGCGATGGCCAGCGCGGTCGGCGCGGAAATCGCGGCCAGCAGGGCGATGCCGGCGCTGGCCGCCTTCATGACCATCTCGTAGCTGGCGCGGCTGGTGACCACGGCGAAGCCGGTGGCCGGATCCAGGCCGGCCGCGTGCATGGCGCCGACCAGCTTGTCCAGGGCGTTGTGCCGGCCCACGTCCTCGCGCGCCAGCCGCAGCGTGCCATCCGGTTGGGCCCAGCCGGCCGCATGGGTGGCGCCGGTGGCGGCGTTGATCGCCTGCGCCGCCTGCAGTCCACGCAGCGCCCGGCGCATGGCCGCCGCGGACACCCGTGGCTCGGCCGTCACCGGCGCCGGATGGCGCACGACATCCTCGAGCATGCGACTGCCGCAGATGCCGCAGCCGCTGCGGCCCTCGAGATTGCGCCGCCGGCGAGCGAGCTCCCGCGTCCGCGCCGGCGGGATCGCCAGCCGGATCTCGATGCCTTCCAGCAGTTGCCCGATGCGTTCCACCCGCGCGTCGCCCGGACGCTCGACGAGACCTTCGCCGAGCGCGAAGCCGATCGCGAAATCCGCCAGGTCCGCGGGGGTGGCCATCATCACCGCGAACGGCTCGCCGTTGCAGACGATCGCCACGGGCACCTCCTCGGCAACGACGTCCTCCAGCCGGCAGGGCGTGTCGCCCCGCCAGCGCTCGACCTGTCGCAGCACGCTGCCGGCGGGCGCTGCCGGGCGGTCTTGGGAAGGCGGGTCGGCCATGGCCGCAGGATGCCACGGCCGACGTCGACGCGGCGGCGCGGGCGCCTCCTCAGTGGATCGGTTCGTCGAGCAGCAGCTGGCGGGCGAAGCGCACCGGCGGTGCGCCCTGGGCCAGCATGCCGTCGTGGTAGGCCTTCAGGTCGAAGCCGTCCCCGGCCCTGGCCTCGGCGGCGCGGCGCGCATCGAAATGCTCCTGCGCGCCGACGAAGTAGGTCGCCAGCTGGGTGGAGGACAACTGGGCGCGGATCCACTTGCCTTCGGCCTCGCTCTGCTGCTGGAAGGTCTGGCGCACCATCAGGTCCATCGCCTGCTCCTTGCTCCAGCCGTCCACGTGCACGCCCTGGTCGAGGATCGCGTTGGCCACCGAGCGTGCGTAGAACTTCAGCTGCATCAGGCGGAACAGCGGATCGCCGCCCAGGTAGCCGGTGTCGGCCAGCACCCGTTCGGTGTACACCGCCCAGCCTTCGGCGAAGGGGCCTGAGCGGAACACCGCGCGCAAGGTGGAAGGATGGCTGGCCGAGTGCGCGCCTTCCAGGTAATGCCCGGGCATGGCCTCGTGGATCGAGAGTACGTGGATCATGTAGTCGTTGTACTCGCGCAGGAACGAATCGACCTGCTGTGCGTTCCACTCGTCCGGGATCGGCGAGATCGCGTAATAGGTGTCCAGGCCCTTGTCGAGCGGGCCGGGCGAGTCGCAGTAGGCCACCGCCACGCCGCGCTGGAACTCGGGCATCAGGATGATCTTCACGGGATCGTCGGGCACGGTGACGATGTCGTGCTCGCGCACGAAGCGCGTGGCCTCGTCCAGCGTCTGCCGGGCGAAGTCCACCACCTGGTCGCGCGCCGGGCGCTGCGCGTAGGCATATTCCATCGCCGCCTCGATGGCGGCCTGGCGCTGCGCCTCGTCCGGAACTTCCGGCGTTGGCGGAGCGCCGGGCTTGCCGGCCAGCACCTGGCGCGAGACCGCGTACATCTCGTCGCGGATGCGCGCCAGCTCGGCTTCGGCGCGCTGCCGGATCTCCTGGCGCGACAGCGATGAGTTGAGCGAGAACTTCAGTTGCTGGTCGTAGCGCTCGGCGCCGATCCGGAACTCGCCGCGGGCGTTGGGCACGAGCGTGCCGTCGAGCCAGCGCTGGTGCTCCTCCACCGCTTCGCGCAGGCCGGCCACGGCCGCGTCCAGGCGGGCGCGTTCCTCGCCCTGCAGCTGCCCGGCATTGGGTGCGATGAAGGTGTCGACCAGGGCGAGCACGCCGCGGTTCTGCCGCGCGACGGTCTCGGCGTGGGTGCGCGGCACGCGCGCCGGGTCGAGATTGCCGCGCGCCTGCGCCAGCAGCGTCGGAATCTTCTCCATGCGCGCGGTCGCGGCGCGCATGCGCTCGGGCAGCAGCGCGAACTCGCGCGCCATCAGTCCGTAGATCGCACCGCCCGCCAGGCCGCTGTACACCTGCGGATCCCAGGCCCAGGACTGGAAGACGCGGCTGTTCCACAGCGCCGATTCGAGCTGGTTGCGCAGGATCCGCGCATCGACCTGGTTCTCGCGCGAGAGCGCCGCCAGGTCGACCGCGTCCAGTTCGTCGAGGACGGACTGGTGGAAGGCGTCGCTGCGCGCGCGTCCGGACTCGGACAGGTCGTCGAGTTCGGCGTCGAAGCGGTGGTCGCCGATCTGGGTGGCGGACACCGGCGAGAGCGCCATCGCCTGGTCGAGATAGCGCCGCGACAGCGCGGCGAACGCGGCGTCGGCGCGGGATGGCTGCGCGGCCTGCGCTTCGCTGTTGGCCGGTCCTGTCTGGACGGCCTGGCCGCTGCAGGCGGCGAGGGTGGCGGAGAGGACGGCGGCGAGCAGGGTGGGGCGCATTGGCGTCGGCTGGCAGGACGAAGCCGCCAGCATAGCGGCCATCGCCAGCGCAGGCCGCGCGATGTCGCATGCCCCTGCCGGAAGTCATGGGCGTATGCGGCCTGCGTGCGCACTATGCTGGGGGCCGGTTGTCGCAATGGAGCGGATGATGCAACGACGTGGATTCCTGGCACTGGGCGGCCTTGCCGCAGGCGGCGCGATGTTGCCTCCGCTGCTGCGCGGGCGCGCGATCGCCGCCGAGCAACTGCTCGAGTCGATCGACCCGGGGCGCAGGAAGCGGCTGGCTGACGCCGCGCTGCAGGCGGCTACCGACGCCGGTGCCAGCCATTGCGACGTGCGCATCGGCCGCTATCTGCGCCAGTCGCTGATGACGCGCGAGGATCGCGTGCTCAACGTTGCCAACGAGGAGTCCGTCGGCGTCGGCGTACGGGTGGTGGCCGGGGGCGCTTGGGGCTTCGCCGCCACCAGCCGGCTCGACGAGGACGCCGTGGCCGCGGCCGCGCGCCAGGCGGTGGCCATCGCGCGGGCGAACGGAAGCATCCAGTCCGAGCCGGTGCGGCTGGCGCCGGTGCCCGGGGTGGGCGAGGTGGCCTGGCGCACACCCGTCGTGAAGAACGGCATGGCCGTGCCGATCCGCGACAAGATCGACCTGCTGCTGTCGGTCAACGCCGCCGCGCTGGAGGCCGGGGCGAGCTTCGCCGCCTCGCGCATGTTCCTGATCAACGAGCAGAAGTACTTCGCGTCCACCGACGGCTCCTACATCGACCAGGACGTGCACCGGATCTGGGTGCCGTTCACCGTCACCGCGATCGACAAGGCCAGCGGCAGGTTCCGCACCCGCGACGGCCTGTCCGCGCCGATGGGCATGGGCTACGAATACCTCGACGCCGACCCGTCGCAGCGCTTCGAACTGCCCGGCGGGGTGGTCGCCTACGGCCGCAGCTACGACATGCGCGCCGATGCCATCGCCGCGGCGCGGCAGGCGCGCCAGAAGCTGTCCGCGCCTTCGGTCAAGCCGGGCCGCTACGACCTGGTCGTCGATCCGAGCAACCTGTTCCTCACCATCCACGAGAACGTCGGCCATCCGCTGGAGCTCGACCGCGTGCTGGGCTACGAGGCCAACTACGCCGGCACCAGCTTCGCCACGCTGGACAAGCGCGGCGCGTTCCGCTGGGGCAGCGACCGGGTCAACTTCTTCGCCGACAAGACCCAGCCCGGCAGCCTCGGCGCGGTGGGTTACGACGACGAAGGCGTGAAGTGCAAGCGCTGGGACCTGGTCAAGGACGGCATCCTGGTGGACTACCAGGCGGTGCGCGACCAGGCCCATATCCTGGGCAAGAGCGAGTCCGACGGCTGCTGCTACGCCGATTCGTGGTCGAGCGTGCAGTTCCAGCGCATGCCCAACGTCTCGCTGGCGCCGGGCAAGGCGCCGCTGAGCGTGGCCGAGATGATCTCCGGGGTGGAGAACGGGCTGTACATCCATGGCCGCGGCTCGTACTCGATCGACCAGCAGCGCTACAACGCCCAGTTCGGAGGCCAGCTGTTCTTCGCCATCCGCAACGGCGAGGTCCAGGAACTGGTCGAGGACGGCGCCTACCAGATCCGCACGCCGGAGTTCTGGAACGCCTGCTCGGCGATCTGCGACGAACGCGACTATCGCCTGGGTGGTTCGTTCTTCGACGGCAAGGGCCAGCCCTCGCAGGTCTCGGCGGTCTCGCACGGATCGAGCACCACGCGCTTCGACGGGCAGAACGTGATCAACACCGCACGTTCGCTGGGCTGATCCGCGCCAGGCGGTCCGCATGCCGCGGACCGTGCCGAAAGTCATTTGCGCCGGCGCGCATGGCCCGTCGAGAATCGGGAACGCCGGGGAGGCACCGGCCGCGACCGCGGCCCGTGCGCCGCCGCCACACCACAAGGGAGAGATGGCCTTGCAACGACGCGACTTCCTGGCCCTGAGCGGCCTTGGCATGGGCAGCCTGGTGCTGCCCCCCTGGCTGGGCACCGCGGTCGCCGCCGAACAGCTCGCCACCACGCTCGACGTAGGGGTGAAGAAGCAGCTCGCCGACGCGGCGCTGCAGGCGGCCACCGACGCCGGCGCCAGCTACTGCGACGTGCGCATCGGCCGCTACCTGCGCCAGTTCGTGATGACGCGCGAGGACAAGGTCCAGAACGTGGTCAACACCGAGTCCACCGGCGTGGGCGTGCGCGTGATCGCCGACGGCGCCTGGGGCTTCGCCGCCACCAACGGCCTGACCGCCGCCTCGGTGGCGGAGGCCGCGCGCCGCGCCGCCGCCATCGCCAAGGCCAACGCCAAGGTGCAGACCGCGCCGGTGCAGCTCGCGCCCGCGCCCGGCTACGGCGACGTGGCCTGGAAGACCCCGATCCGCCGCAACGCGATGGAGGTGCCGATCAGGGACAAGGTGGACCTGCTGCTGTCGGTCAACGCCGCCGCGCTCAACGCCGGCGCCAGCTTCGTCAATTCCACGCTGTTCCTGGTCAACGAGCAGAAGTACTTCGCCTCCACCGACGGCTCCTACATCGACCAGGACGTGCACCGCATCTGGGCGCCGATGACGGTCACCGCGATCGACAAGGCCACCGGCAAGTTCCGCACCCGCGACGGCCTGTCCGCGCCGATGGGCCTGGGCTACGAATACCTCGACGGCGACGCCTCGCAGAAGTACGTCGGCCCCAACGGGGTGGTCAACTACGGCCAGTCCTACGACATGGTCGAGGATGCCATCGCCGCCGCCCGCCACGCGCAGGAGAAGCTCAAGGCGCCGTCGGTCAAGCCCGGCCGCTACGACCTGGTGCTCGATCCCTCGCACACCTGGCTGACCATCCACGAGAACGTCGGCCATCCGCTGGAGCTCGACCGCGTGCTGGGCTACGAGGCCAACTACGCCGGCACCAGCTTCGCCACGCTCGACAAGCGCGGGTCCGGCTTCCGCTACGGCAACGAGATCGTCAACCTGTTCGCCGACAAGACCCAGCCCGGCAGCCTCGGTGCGGTGGGTTACGACGACGAAGGCGTGAAGTGCAAGCGCTGGGACCTGGTCAAGGACGGCATCCTGGTCGACTACCAGACCATCCGCGACCAGGCCCACATCGTCGGCAAGACCGAATCGGACGGCTGCTGCTATGCCGACTCGTGGTCGAGCGTGCAGTTCCAGCGCATGGCCAACGTCTCGCTGGCGCCCGGCAAGAACAAGCTCTCGCCGGCCGAGATGATCAAGGACGTCGAGAACGGCATCTACATCATCGGCGACGGTTCGTTCTCGATCGACCAGCAGCGCTACAACGCCCAGTTCGGCGGCCAGCTGTTCTACGAGATCAAGAACGGGCAGATCACCGGCATGCTCGAGGACGTGGCCTACCAGCTGCGCACGCCGGAGTTCTGGGCCGCCTGCTCGGCCATCTGCGACGAGAGCGACTACCGCCTGGGCGGTTCGTTCTTCGACGGCAAGGGCCAGCCGGGCCAGGTCTCGGCGGTCTCGCACGGGTCGAGCACCGCCCGCTTCAACGGCATCAACGTCATCAACACCGCCCGTTCGCTCGGCTGACGGCAAAGGAGCCCCGCAACAATGAGCATCTTCACCGAAGCCGAAGCCAAGGCCATCCTCGACAAGGTCGTCGCGCTCTCCAGCGCCGACGAGTGCACGGCCACCCTGAGCGGCGGCAACAGCGGCAACATCCGCTTCGCGCTCAACAACGTCTCCACCAGCGGCATCGTCGACAACGTCGAGCTGGGCGTGTCGGTCGCGTTCGGCAAGCGCGTGGGCACGGCCACGATCAACGAGTTCGACGACGCCTCGCTCGAACGCGTGGTGCGCCGGGCCGAGGAACTGGCACGGCTGGCGCCGGAGAACCCGGAGTTCGTGCCGGCGATCGGCAGGCAGACCTACTCGCCCACGGGCACCCACAGCGCCGCCACCGCGGCGATCACGCCCGAGTACCGCGCCCAGGTGGCGGCCGACTCGATCGCCCCGTGCCGCTCGTCCGGCCTGGTGGCGGCGGGCTTCCTGGAGGACAGCCGTTCGTTCACCGCGGTCGCCAACAGCAATGGCAACTTCGGCTACCAGACCTCCACCAGCGCCGACTACACCTGCACGGTGCGCACCGAGGACGGTCGCGGTTCGGGCTGGGTGGGTCGCAACGTCACCGACATCTCGCAGTTCGATACCGGCCGCGACGTCGCCATCGCGATCCGCAAGGCGCGCGATTCGGCCGAGGCCAAGGCGCTGGAGCCGGGCAAGTACACCGTGATCCTGGAGCCGCACGCGGCGGCCGGCCTGATCTCGTTCATGATGAACTTCTTCGACGCGCGCCAGGCCGACGAAGGCCGCAGCTTCCTGTCCAGGAAGGGCGGCGGCAACAAGATCGGCGAGCAGGTCTACGACCCGCGCGTGAACATCTGGGCCGATCCGGCCGATCCGAACGTGCCGGTGATGCCCTGGGACGGCGAGGGCATGGCGCGCCAGCGGATGCCGGTGATCGAGAACGGCAAGGTCGCCAACCTGCTGTATTCGCGCTACTGGGCGCAGCAGCAGGGCCGCGAACCGGTGGCCACGCCGGGCAACCTGATCATGTCCGGCGGCACCAAGTCCACCGCCGACCTGGTGCGCGAGACCGACCGCGGCATCCTGGTCACGCGCACCTGGTACATCCGCATGGTCGATCCGCAGACCGTGCTGCTCACCGGCCTGACCCGCGATGGCACCTTCTACATCGAGAACGGGCAGATCAAGCACCCGGTCAAGAACTTCCGCTTCAACGAATCGCCGGTGATCATGCTCAACAACATCGACGAACTCGGGCGGCCGGTGCGCGTGAGCGGGGACGAGTCGCGCTTCGCGATGATGATCCCGCCGATGCGCCTGCGCGACTTCACCTTCACCTCGCTGTCGGACGCGGTCTGATCCAGCCGTGCCGCCGCCTCGCCCCGATGCCGGGGCGGGGCGGGCCACCCACCGGCCCGCGCATGACCAGCCGCCCCGACCAGGCCCTGTCAGACGTCCTCCGGCGCCCGCCGGGCGCGGGGGAGCGCGGGTGAACCGTGCCCAGTTCCTGCGCGGCGCGCTGGGCTGCGCCGCGGGCGCCTGGCTTGCCGCCAGGTCCGGCCCGCTCGCCGCCAACCCGGCGGCCAGCTACGACTTCTGGTTCACCCGGCTCAAGTACGACTCGGGCGACTGGGACGTGGACGAGCGCATGCCGTCCAACATCATCACCTCGCTGATCGACTACACCGGCATGCGGGTCGATCCTACGGAGCACGTGGTCGAACTGGCCGACCCGAAGATGCTGTCGGCGCCGTTCTGCTACCTCGCCGGGCACAAGCTGGTGGAGTTCAATCCGGCCGAACGGCGCAACTTCGAGCGCTACGTGCGCAACGGCGGCTTCGTCTTCGTCGACGACTGCAACCACGACATCGACGGGCTGTTCGCGCGCTCGTTCGAGGCGCAGATGGCCTCCATCTTCGGGCCCCGGGCCCTGGCCAGGCTGCCCAACAGCCATCCGCTCTACAGCAGCTTCTTCCGCTTTCCGGACGGGCCGCCCGCCACCAGCTACGAACTCAACGGCTGGGGCGACGACCTGGTCCACGACTATCTCAAGGGCATCGCCATCGACGGGCGCCTGGGCGTGCTCTACAGCAACAAGGACTACGGCTGCGAATGGGATTACGACTGGCGCAACAAGCGCTTCCTGGCCGAGGACAACACCCGTTTCGCGGTCAATATCGTCGTCTATGCGCTCACCGCCTGAGCGCCGGCGCGTGCATGCGCGGCGCGCCGCCTCCCTTTTCCTGATCCATCGCCCCGCCAGGACCGTCGATGAACGCTCTCACCGAATCCCAGATCCAGTCGCGCCTGGAGCGCCTGTCCGAGTTGCGCGCGGCCATCGCCACCGCGATCGTGGGCCAGCACGAGGTGGTCGAGCAGCTGCTCACCGGCCTGCTCGCCGGTGGCCACTGCCTGCTCGAGGGCGTGCCCGGCCTCGGCAAGACCCTGCTGGTGCGCACCCTCGGCCAGGCCCTGGAACTGCAGTTCCGGCGCGTTCAGTTCACCCCCGACCTGATGCCCAGCGACCTGCTGGGCACCGAACTGCTGGAGGAGGACCACGGCACCGGGCGCCGCCAGTTCCGCTTCCAGCGTGGGCCGGTGTTCACCAACCTGCTGCTGGCCGACGAGCTCAACCGCACGCCGCCCAAGACCCAGGCCGCGCTGCTGGAGGCGATGCAGGAACACACGGTGAGCTTCGCCGGCGTGACCCACGCGCTGCCGGCGCCGTTCTTCGTGCTCGCCACCCAGAATCCGATCGAGCAGGCCGGCACCTATCCGCTGCCCGAAGCCCAGCTCGACCGCTTCCTGCTGCATATCGCCCTCGACTATCCGGATGAGGACGAGGAGCGCGCGATCATCGCCCAGACCACGGGCGAGGCGACGGCGCAGGTGCCCCGGGTGATGGGCGGCGAGGACGTGCTGGCGCTGCAGGCGCTGGTCCGCCAGGTGCACGTGGGCGCGGACCTGCTGGCCTGGATCACGCGGCTGGTGCGCGCCACGCGTCCGGGCGAGGCAGCGCCGCAGGTGGTGCGGGACTACGTGAAGTGGGGCGCCGGGCCGCGTGCCGGGCAGTCGCTGGTGCTCGCCGCCAAGGCCCGCGCGTTGCTGCAGGGGCGCCTGGCCGCGACGCGCGAGGACGTGGCCGCGCTGGCCGCGCCGGTGCTGCGCCATCGCCTGCTGCTGTCGTTCGCGGCCGAGGCCGAGGGCAAGCGTCCGGACGAAGTGATCACCGCGCTGCTGCGCGAACTTCCGCATCCGGGCGCCTGAGCCGCGGCGCCCGATGGCCTGGAACCCGGACGATCCCGGACTGCGCGCGCAACTGCGCGGGCTGCGCATCGCCTCGCGCCGGGCCAGCCCCCTGCGCGGGGGCGGCCAGCATCGCGGCCGCGATCGGGGCGCCGGCCTGGAATTCTCCCAGTACCGCGGCTACGAGCCGGGCGACGAGCCGCGCCGCATCGACTGGAAGCTGTACGCGCGCAGCGACCGTTTCTTCGTGCGCGAGGCCGAGCGCGACAGCCCGCTGGCGGTGTGGGTGTTGCTCGATGCCAGCGCCTCGATGTCGCAGGCCGACGAATCCCGCCCCGACCTGTCTCGCCTGGATGCGGCGCGCACCTTCGCCGCGTGCATCGCCGAGATCGCGCTGCGCCAGGGTGACCGCGCAGGACTGGCGGCGCTGCGCGAGGACGCGCTGGCGCTCGTGCCGGCGGCGGCGGGCACCCGCCAGCGCGAGCGCCTGCTGTTCGCCCTCCGCGGCACCGGGGCCGGCGGCGGCGCGCCCGCCGCCGAGCGCCTGCGCCCGCTGTGGGAGCGCATCGCCGCGGACGACGTGGTGGTGGTGCTGGGCGATTTCCTGGATCCGGTGCTGCCCGAACTGGCGCTTCGCCTGGCCGCCGCGCGCCGGGAAGTGCTGGCGATCCAGCTGCTGACCGTGGCCGAGCGCGACTTCCCCTTCGATGACGGGCGGCGTTTCATCGACCCGGAAAGCGGCCAGGCCCTGCCGGGCGATGCGCGCGCGCTGCGCGCAGGCTTTCTTGCGCGCTTCGGCGAGGCGCAGCGCGCCCTGCACGCGCGCTTCGCCGAGGCCGGCATCCGCAGTGTGGTGCACGTGCTCGACGAACCGGTCCTGAGGCCGCTGCAGGCGCTGTTCGGCGGCGGCACGCGCGGCGGCGGCGCATGAACCCGATGCTGCTCGCGCCGGCCGGCCTGGCCGCCCTCGCGGCATTGGCCCTGCCGCTGCTCATCCATCTGGCGCGGCGCCAGCAGCAGCGCCCGACAGTGTTCGCCGCGCTGCGCTGGCTCAGCGCGCGTCCGCGCCCGCGCCGGCGCCTGCGGTTCGACGAGCCCTGGCTGCTGGCCGTGCGCCTGCTGCTGGTCGCGCTGCTGGCACTGCTGCTGGCCCATCCCGTGTTGCAGGGGACGGAGGATGCGCGTCCGCGCCTGCTCGTGGCGCCCGGCGTGGAGCCGGCGCAGGTGCAGGCGGCGCGCGCCGAGGCCGGGGCCGATGCGCGCTGGCTGGCGCCGGGCTTCCCCGGTCTCGACCAGCCTCCGTCGGCCTCGGGTGACGGCGGCGCCAGCCTGCTGCGCGAGTTCGATGCCGCGCTCCCACCCGAGGCGCCGCTGACGGTGCTGGTGCCTCGACGCTGGCAGGGTGGCGACGGCGCGCGTCTGCAGCTTTCGCGTCCGGTCGAGTGGCGCATCGCCGGCGAGGGCACGGCGGAGGAGCCGCTGGAACGCGCCGCGCCGCGCATGGCGATCCGCTACGACGCCGCCCATCGTGCCGCAGCCGGCTTCCTGCGCGCCGCGGCCGTGGCCTGGCAGGAGGCGGACACGGAGGGGCCGGACAGCGCCGCCTCGGCGCAACTGCCCGGCCCGGAGCCGGACGTGCTGGCCTGGCTGCACGCCGGTGCGCCGCCGCCGGAAGTGCTGGGCTGGGCCGGCGAAGGCGGGCAGCTGCTGCTGCCGATGGAAGCCGAGCTTCCCGATGGCCTGGTCGCGATGGTCGCCTGGCGCGACGCCACCGGCGCGCCGCTGCTGCAGGTCGCGCCGTTCGGCCGCGGACGCGTGGCGCAATGGCTGCGGCCGCTGGCGCCGGCGCAGCTGCCGCAACTGCTGGAACCGGACTTCGCCGTGGCGCTGCAGCGCCTGCTGCTGCCGCCGGCCGCGCCCACCCTGGTGGCCGCATCCGACTACCATCCGGGCACCGGCGCTGCCGCAGCGCCGGCCGCGTCCATCGATCTGCGTCCCTGGCTCGCACTGGCGATCGCGCTGCTGGCGCTGCTCGAACGCTGGCTGGCGACGTCGCGGCGCCGTGGAGCCATGGCATGAGTGCGGCGTTGCTCGATGGCCTGCTGCAGCGCGCGCGCGGTCGCGTGGCGCTGGATGCGCTGCTGGTCGCACTGCCGCTGGCGCTGCTGCCGGCCGTGTTCGCCTGGCGTCTGGCCGGTGCGCCCGCGGGGGCGGTCGCGGCCGGCCTGGGTCTGCTTGGCCTGGGCCTGCATCTTGCGCGCCGGCTGCGCCCGCTGGATCGGGCCTGGCTGCTGCGACGCCTGCATGCCGCGCGCGCGGACCTGGAGGACAGCGGCGAACTGCTGCACGCCGACCCCGCGCAGCTGTCGCCGCTGCAGCGCCTGCAGCGCGAACGTCTGGAGCGGCGCCTGCGCGAGCGTCCGCTGCCCGAGCAGCGGCCTTCCTGGTCGCCGCGCCCGATCGCCGCCGCCTGGCTGCTGCTCGCAGCGGCGGTGGCGCTCGCCGTGTGGTGGCCGCGCGCCACGATCGTGCCGGCCGGCCCGCCCTTCGCGCCGGCCACCGGCCAGGCGCCGGCGCCCGCAGCGCGGCTCGTCGCGCAGTCGCTGCAGGTGCAGCCACCGGCCTATACCGGCATCGCGGCCAGCAGCACGCAGGCGATGGATGTCGAGGCGCCGGTGGGCAGCGTCCTGCAATGGCGGCTGCGCTTCGCGCCGCAGCCGGAGTCGGTGGACCTGCTCCTGCACGATGGCCGCCGCATCGGCCTGGCGCGCGACGGCGAGGACTGGACCGGCCGGCTGCAGTTGCAGGCATCCACCCTCTACCGCATCGTGCCGGCGGGCGCCGACGAGGCCGGATCGCCGCCGCTGCATCGCCTCGATGCGCTGCCCGACACGCCGCCCCGGGTGCGCGTGCTGGCGCCCGAACGCGGCGTCACCCTGCTTGCGCCCGGGCAACGCGACTGGCTGCTGCGCTTCGAGGCCGAGGACGACCATGGCCTCGCGCCGCGCGCGCGCCTGCTGATCACCCGCACCGAGGGCAGCGGCGAGAACCTCCGCTTCCACGACCATGTGCGCGAGTTGCAGGGCAGCGGCGAGCGCCGGGTGCGGCGCTTCGAGGCGCGGCTGTCGCCGGCGGAGTTCGGGCTGGCGCGCGGCGAGGACCTGGTGGCGCGTCTGGAGGTCCTCGACAACCGCGCCCCGCAGCCGCAGCTGGCGCGCAGCGCGAGCCTGATCCTGCGCTGGCCGCCCGAGCCGGTACTTGGCGCCGACGGCCTCGACGGGCTGGCGCGGCAGGTGCTGCCGGCGTACTTCCGCAGCCAGCGCCAGATCATCATCGACGCCGAGGCGCTGCTGCGCGAACGCGCGCGGCTGCCTGTCGACGAGTTCGAGCGCCGCTCCGACCTGATCGGCGTCGACCAGCGCCTGCTGCGCCTGCGCTACGGCCAGTTCCTCGGCGAGGAGAGCGAGGGCGGCAACGCGCTTCCCACCAGCGATCTTCCCACCAGCGACCTGCCGACCAGCGATCCGCCCACGAGCGATGCACCCGCCAGCGATGCGGCGCCGGCGCGGGACGGCGACGACGGCCACGCGCACGGCGACGGGCACGACCATGGCGAGGGCTCGGCTGCGGGCGGGGAAGGGTTCGGCGATGTGGGCGATGTGCTCGAGCAGTTCGGCCATACCCACGACATCGCCGAGGCGGCTACGCTGCTCGATCCGCAGACCCGCGAAACCCTGCGCAAGGCGCTGCGCGAGATGTGGCAGTCGGAACTGCACCTGCGCCAGGCCGATCCTGCGCAGGCGCTGCCCTACGCCAATCGCGCGCTGGAGCTGATCAAGCAGGTGCAGCAGGCCGAGCGCATCTACCTGCAGCGCGTCGGCACGCTGCTGCCGCCGATCGACGAAACCCGGCGCCTGGGCGGCGACCGCAGCGGGCTGGGGCCGCGGCCGCTGCCGACGCTCGCCGCCACCGGCGCGGGCGACGCGGTGCTGGGCTCGGGCTGGCGCGCGCTCGACACCGCGTCTGCGGAGGCGCTCGGCACCACGCTCGACGCGCTGCAGGACTGGGCCGGCACGCATCGCGACCGCCTCGAGGATCCGCTGGCCTGGATCGCCGCCATCGACGCCTTGCGTCAGGATCCCGCCTGCGCCGGATGCCGCGCCGAGCTGCGTGGCCTGCTGTGGGGCGCGATGCCGCGACCGCGCGGCGCCTTCCCGGTGCGCGTCCAGGACGATGCGTCGGCCCGCTATCTCGATGCGCTACGGGCCGGGGAGGACGCGCCATGACGCCGGAACTGCTGGTTGCCGCGCTGCTGGCCCTGGGCGTGCTCCTGGCCTGGCTGCGGCTGTGGGGCGCGCAGCGCACCGGGACGGGCGCACGCGGCGGGCGCTTGCTGGCGCTGCTCCTGCTGCAGCCGCTGCTGGCCGCGTCGCTGTATCTGGTCCTGTTTCCGCCTGCGCGCATGGTCGAGGCCGGCGCGCTCACCGTGCTCACCGAGGGGGCCACCGCCGCCGACGTCGCCCGCGCGCAAGGCCTGGTGCTGGCCCTGCCGGAAGCCGGCGCGGTGGCTGGCGCGACGCGCGTGCCGGACCTGGCCAGTGCGCTGCGCGCGCATCCTGGCGTGACCCGGGTGCAGGTGCTAGGCGCCGGGCTGGTCGCGCGCGACCGCGACGCCGCCGCGACGGTGGCGCTGGATTTCGATCCACCGCCGCTGCCGCCGGGCATCGCCGCGCTGTCCCTGCCCGAACGCAGCGTTCGGGGAGCAGGCGTGCTCATTGCCGGACAGGTCGCGGGGGTGGAGAAGGGAAGCGTCGAACTGCGCGACCCGGCCGGGCGCCGCGTCGATGCCGCGGCGCTGGATGCAGAGGGTCGCTTCGCGTTGCAGGCGGTGGCGATGGCGGCGGGACCGGCGGTGTTCGGGCTGCGCGTGCTCGATGACGAAGGCGCCACCGTCGCCGAGGGCGCGGCGCCGCTGTGGATCGAGGATGCGCCGGCGCCGCGGGTGCTGCTGCTGGCCGGCGCCCCCGGACCCGAGACGCGAGCGCTGCGCCGCTGGCTGGCCGACGCCGGCGCCGCGGTGCAGGCGCGCATCGCCATGGGCGGCGGCCTGCAGCTGGGCGCGGCCGCGCTCGACGCCGCGGCGCTGGGCGAGGCCGACCTGCTCATCGTCGATGCACGCACCTGGACCGGACTGGGCGAGGGGGGACGGGCGCGCGTGCTGGCGGCGGTGCGCGAGGGCCTGGGCCTGCTGCTGCGGGCCGACGGCCCGGTGCCCGCGGCCGCGCTGCGCGGCCTGGCGGCGCCGGATTTCCAGATCGCCGGCGGCGGCGGTGCCACGACCTGGACCCTGCCTTCCGCGCGCCTGGCCGACGAGCCCGCCCTGCGCGCGCGCATCGGCGGCGGTACCCGCGATGCGCCGTTCGACCTGGAGCAGGCGCAGGCGGCGGTGCCGGCGATCAACCGGCGCAACTGGCGGCTGCGTGGCGACGGCGGGATCGCATTCGACGAGGGCGCAGGCGAGGGCGACGTGCCGGCCGGCTGGTGGCGCCCGGAAGGGCGCGGCCGCATCGGCCTGTGGACCCTGCTCGACAGCTACGTGCTGCCGCTGCATGGGCGCATGGACCTGTTCGACGGGCTGTGGAGTCCGGCGCTCGCCACCCTGGCGCGCGCCCGCGCAGACGCACTGCCGCCGGTTCCTGCCGATGGCCGTGCCGGCGAGCGCCTGGTGGTCTGCGACTGGCCGGAAGGCGCGGTGGTCGAGGCGCCCGACGGTGCGGTGCTCACGCCGCTGGCCGACCCCCGCAGCGGCACGGCGCGGTGCGCGGGCCTGTGGCCGCAGGTCCCGGGCTGGCACCGGCTGCGACTGGACGGGGCCGAGCGCGGCTTCCACGTCGCCGGGGCGGAGACCGGTCCGGTCGCCCGCCTGGCCGCGCTGCGCGAGCGGACGCAGGCACTGGCCATGTCGCCGCCGCGGCCAGCTGCGGCCGCTGTGTCGATGCTGCCGTCCCGGCGCGGCCCGGCCTGGCCGTGGTTCCTGGGCTGGCTGGCGCTGGCCGGCCTGGCCTGGTGGCTGGAGCGCGCATGGCGCGGGGCGCACGACCGGTCCTGACAGTCCCGGCGGACGGGAGTAGGCTCGCGTCCACCCAACAGGAGATCGGACATGGCGACATATCAGGGCAGCTGCCATTGCGGGGCGATCGCGTTCGAGGTCGAAGGCGAGATCGGCCAGGTGTTCGACTGCAACTGCTCGATGTGCCGTCGCCGCGGCGGCCTGCTCGCCGCGTTCCCGCGCGAGGCGTTGACGCTGAAGACACCGGAGGACGCGCTGTCCACCTACCGCTTCAACCGCGAGGCCATCGCCCACCACTTCTGCGGCACCTGCGGCATCGCCCCCTTCAGCGAGGGCAAGGGCCGCGACGGCAAGGAGATGGCGATGGTCAACGTGCGCTGCCTGCCCGAGGTCGACCTGGGCACGCTGGAGGTGGTGGCGGTGGACGGCGCCAGCTTCTAGGGAAGGTCCTGCACCGCCTGCTCCGGCGCAGCGGTGCGGCGCGCACGACGGCCACCGTGCATCAGGCGTCGGCGAGCACGCGCGCAGACACGTCGGTGCCACCCTGGTGCCGGACGCGGCGTGCGGTCCGGCTCGGGCGCGCTGCGCGCATTTGAACCGTGCGGCGCCAGAGGCCAGACTCGACCTCCAAGCCGGAGCGCAGGAACTGTCGATGACCACCCGCCGCGATTGCCTGAAACTGTCCATTGCCGCCGCCGTGGCGGCCGCCTGGCCGCATGGCCTGCTGCTGGCCGCCGACGACGCGCCGCGCCTGACCCGCACGATCCCGTCTTCGGGCGAACAGCTTCCCCTGGTCGGGCTGGGCAGCTCGGCGACCTTCTCCCAGGTCGCGCGCAGCGAGGACACCAGCGCGCTGCGCGAGGTGTTGCAAGCCCTGGTGGCCGGGGGCGGCACCGTGTTCGATACCGCGCCCTCGTACGGCGCCTCGGAGGAAGTGGCCGGCGCGATCGCGCGCGAACTGGGCCTGACCGACCGCGTGTTCTGGGCCACCAAGCTCAATGTCGCCGGACGCGAAGCCGATGCCAGGGCCGACCCGGTGCAGGCGCGCGAACAGGTCGAAACCTCGATGCGGCGACTGGGGCGCGAGCGTCTGGATCTGGTCCAGGTGCACAACCTGGCCGACATGCCCACGCAGCTGGGCGTGCTGCGCGAGTTCAAGGATGCCGGCCGTGTGCGCTACATCGGCGTCACCTCGACCAGCAAGCCGGCCTATCCGCGCCTGATCGAGGCGATGCGCAACGAGCCGATCGATTTCATCGGCGTGGACTACGCCATCGACAACCGCGACATCGAGGACACCATCCTGCCGCTGGCCCAGGATCGCGGCATCGGCGTACTGGTCTACCTGCCGTTCGGCCGCACCCGGCTGTGGAACCGGATCGGCGAGCGCCCGCTGCCGGACTGGGCGGCTGAGTTCGATGCCGCCTCCTGGGCGCAGTTCATGCTCAAGTACGTGGCCGCGCATCCGGCGGTGACCTGCGTGACGCCGGCCACCAGCAAGGCGCGCAACATGGCCGACAACCTCGGCGCCGGGCGCGGGCGCCTGCCCGACGCGGCGCAGCGCCGGCGCATGGCCGCCTACATCGACGCGCTGCCGGCGGCCAGCTGACGCCGGCGCCTATTCCCCGTCCGTGTTCTCGATCTCGATGAAGGCGTCGAGTTCGCGCGCCAGGGTTTCGACCGCGTCGCGGACCCTGCGCGCGGTGGCGGGATTGGGCACCTCGACCTCGACCTCGTGGGTGTCGGCGCCGCGCGCATCGTGCAGCCCGGCCGAACTGGAATCCGGATCGTCCATGTGCGGCATCAGGTCGGCCACTTCCTCGACATGTTCGATGCCGTCCAGGCTCTGCAACAGGTTCATGATCGCGCGGACGTGGTCCTCGGAACTGACGATGCGGAAGCGGAGCAGGGCCATCATGTCCTCGCGTGTGTGGGGGCGAAGGCAGCCTAGGCAGGCCGCGGCCAACGCCGCGTGAGGAACCCGCTCAGCCTGCGTCCGGCGTGCGCACCGGGATGGCGATGTTGCACAGGTCGATGTGCCCGGCCGGGCGGTGGTAGAACGCGTCGGTGCGGTTGCGGCGCGATTCGACCAGCGCGTCGAAGGTCGGCGTGTCGGTGCGTAGCACTTCGATGCGTTCGCGCTGCGCCTCGGGCAGGTCGGAGGCCAGGACCACGGCCCGGATCGGCGTGCGCTGCCCCGCGTCCTCGTACACCCCCATCGGCGGCGGCCCGCGGCGGATCGCCGACAGCAGCTCCATGCCGCGGATCACGCGCCCGACCAGGGTGATGTTGCGGTCGAGCTGGCGCGGCGACTGGCCGGTGACCACGTAGAGCTCGGCGCCGACGCTGCTGTCGGGCGCGTTGTTGCGACCCGCGCCCAGCGCGCCATAGCAGTGGGCCATCCAGGCCTGCCCGTCCGCACCCTCGCGCGCGGCAGGGAAACCTTCGACGAAGCCCACCTGCGCCGCCCAGCCGTCGCGGTCGGGCAGGGAGTGGAAGGCCAGGCCGCGGGGGCTGCGCTCGAACTCGGCCGGCAGCGCGGTGCGGGCGCTGCCCAGGCTCTTGGCCCTGGCCGGATCGTCCGCCTCGGCATCGCCGAACTGCACCACGAAGTTGTCGTGCGAGCGGTAGATGCTGGTGCCGTTCCAGAAGCCTTCCGAGGCCAGGGTGCGGATATTGGCCACGTGCCCGGGTGCGAAGCCCGGCGCCAGCTCGATCACCACGCGGCCCTCGTCGAGATCCATGTAGAGCGTGTTGGCCGGATCGGGCACGCGCCAGTCGGAGGGCTGCGAGGCGTCGAGGATCTCCTGGGTGCTGCGTGGCTTCGCCGCGCCGGGTTCGGCGGCGGCCAGGGGTAGCGCCAGCGCGGCGGCGAGGAGGGCGACGTGGGCGATTCGGGCCATGGGGGCGTTCCGGGCGAAGGTGACCTTCGATTGTGGCCGATCCGCCGGAGCCCGGACTAATGGCACATCCGCTATAGCGAACTTCTCAATAGCCTGCTGGTCGAGGGTGGGAGAAGGGCATGGCGAACGAGGCACGCGACGGCACGCAACTGCGCAAGTTCCAGAAGGAGTTGAGCGCCGGCACCGTGTCGCTGGCCCTGCTGGCGGTACTGGGGCGGGCCGGGGAGGCGATGTACGGCTACCAGATCGCCAAGACGCTCGAACGCGTCGGCGACGGAGTGCTCAGCGGCAAGCAGAGCGCGCTGTACCCGGTGCTGCGCAACCTGGAGGCGGCCGGGCTGCTGGAAAGCTCGGTCGAGCCCTCGGACGCGGGGCCGCCGCGTCGCTACTACCGCATCACCGCGATGGGCCGGGTGGCCCTGCGCGAGCGCGCCGCGGCCTGGCGCGCCACCCGCGATTCCGTCGACGCCGTCCTGGAGGGGACCTGCGAATGAACAGCCAACGCCTGCCGACCACGATCCCCGAATACCTGGAGCACCTGCGCCGTTCGCTCGCCGGCGCCGACCCCGCGCTGGTGCAGGACGCGCTGTACGACGCGGAGGAGTACCTGCGTTCGGAACTGGCGGAGAACCCCGGCCGCAGCGAGGCCGAGGTGATCGCCGCGGTGGCCTCGAGCTATGGCGCGCCGGACGAGGTGGCCGACATCTACCGCGACACCGAGGTGACGGTGCAGACCGCGCTGCGCACGCCGCCGCCGCGCGGACGGCATTCGCCGCTGGCGCGCTTCTTCGGCGTGTTCGCCGATCCGCGCGCCTATGCCTCGCTGTTCTACATGCTGCTGTCCCTGGCCACGGGCGTCTTCTACTTCTCCTGGGTCATGGTCGGCTTCAGCACCGGGCTGGGCCTGTCGATCACCATCATCGGCATCCCGTTGCTGATCCTGTTCTTCGGCTCGGTGCGGGTGCTGTCGCTGGTCGAGGGCCGCATCGTGGAAGTGATGCTGGGCGAACGCATGCCGCGCAGGCCGCTGTACACCGTGCGCGGGCGCAGCCTGTGGCAGCGCATCGGCGCCATGTTCACCGACCCGCGCACCTGGAGCACCCTGCTGTACTTCGTGCTGATGCTGCCGCTGGGCATCTTCTACTTCACCCTCGCGGTGAGCCTGCTGGCCACGGCCGTCAGCTTCGTCGTCGTGCCGCTGATGGTGTGGGCCGGCCGGGCCGCCACCGACCTGCAGTTCAACGGCTGGCAGCTGCTGTACATCGACAACGGCGTGGCGAGCACCTCGCTGCCGGGCTGGAGCCTGCCCCTGGTGTTCGTGGGTGGCATCGTGCTGCTGTTCGCCACCATGCACATCGCCCGCGGCATCGGCCGCCTGCACGGACTGCTGGCCAAGCACCTGCTGGTCAAGACCGCGCAGTACGCCTGAGCGGCGCCGCGCGCCGGCTCAGCGCAGCAGGCGCCCGATCACGCCAAGGATGGCGGGGTCGGCCAGTTCCAGCGCGGCCGCTTCGTCGCGGCTGAACCAGCCCAGCTGCGTGTGTTCGCCGCCGCGCAGGGCCGGTTCGCCGCGCCAGTGGTCGATGCGGAACACATGGAACGTGCCCGGCCCGTGGCGGCCGGGGTCGGGCTCGGCCACCACCATCGCGGCCGCGCCGACCTCGGCCTCGATGCCGAGTTCCTCGGCCAGTTCCCGGCGCAACGCCGTCGCCGGCGATTCGCCCGGCAGCAGGTGCCCGCCGAAGAGGTCCCACACCCCCGGGTAATAGGCCCGCGCGACGGCGCGCCGGCCCAGCAGCACGCGACCGTCGCGGACGATCAGCGCGCAGGCCGCGAGCCGCACCCGCTTACTCCTGCACCACCACCACCGCCTCCGGGTCGCCCTCGGCCGCGGTTTCGGTATGCGCGCAGGCGCGCCACTGCCCGTCCCGGCGCACCCAGGTGGTGGTGTCGTACACCTCCATCTCCTGCTGCTCGCCGGCCATCGTGAACGCCTGCCGCGCGCGGTACGTGGCCACGGCGATCTCCGGCGTCGGAAACACGACCTGCTCGTCGAAGAATTCGAACGCGGTGAGCCTGGCGTTGCCCGACGCCGCCATCGCGCGGTACTCGCCGGGACTGAAATGGTGGATGCCCCAGGGGCCGACCGAGATCGAGTGTCCGTCCAGCAGCGCGCCGGCCGTCTCCAGGTCCATGTCCACCACGGACTGCCAGAACATGCGCTCCAGCTGCATGATCGCCTCGGGCGTCGTGTCCATCGCTCGCTTCCAGGTTGCGGGCGGCCAAATGTCGCATACCGGCCGTTGCACGGGTGTTGCAGGGGGCCGGGCAGGGACGGGCGCCCGACCGACGCGCTAGGGCAGTGGCCGGATGTACTTGAGCCATTCGGTGCGGTAGCCCATGCGCTCGTACAGCCGCCGCGCACCGTCGTTCTCCGGCAGCACGAACAGCTGCATCAGCCGGTAGCCGCGCGCGCTGGCCCAGTCCTGCGCGGCCTTCAGCAGCGCCTCGCCCACGCCCTGGCCCTGCGCCTGCGCGTCCAACACCACGTCCGAGACATGCCCGATCGGCGACTGCGTGTAGTAGTCCACCACCGTGCGCACATGGATGAAGCCGAGCACGCCGGCCGGCGCCTCGGCCACGAGGATCGCGCTGTCGGGCGCGGGGGCGGTCAGCGCCGCGGCCACCGTGCGCAGGTCCACGTGTTCGATCTGCTGGCGGTCGCGTCCGGCTGGCGTGCCGCATTCGGCCAGTCGCGGCACGAGGGCGAGGATGGCCTCGCGGTCGGCGGCCGTGGCGCGGCGGATCTGCATGGGGCGACGCTATCGGCGCGGCCGTTAATCATGCGTGTGGCGGGCTTCCGCTGCGGCGTAAGGCGGATGCGGTCAGGCGGTGTCGGGATCGCCGGCCGGGACGCCAGGCAGCGCGGGGTGTTCGACCAGGGGCGTCGCCAGCCTGGCCCAGGCCGGGCGCTGCGCGACGAACAGCGCCTCGTCCGGGCGGAAGCTGTCCGGATCGTCCAGGCTGCCGGCGTAGATGGTGACCAGTTCCGGCGCCGACTCCGGCGTGCCGAACAGCAGGCTGCCGCAGTCCGCGCAGAAGTTGCGCACCGCCATCTGGCCGCTACCGCCGCGCGTGCGCGACTGGCGCAGCGGACCCGACGCCGAGAACGAGGCCCGATCCACGCCCAGCACCGGCAGGCCACCGCTGCCCGAGGCCCGCTGGCAGTCGCGGCAATGGCAGATCGCCGCGAACAGTGCAGGCCCCGGCGACTCGTAGCGGACCGCGCCGCACAGGCATCGACCGGTGATCATCGGGCTGCTCCCTGCCAGGGTGGGTGCCCCATGTTAGGCCGCGGGCCGCCCGTTCGCCCGGCCTGCGCCCGCGCAGGCTGCCTGCCGCGGTCGGCCGGCTACGCCGGGAGATGCGATCGGATCAGGCTCACGGTTGCAGCGAGCTGCGCGTCTGTCGCGCGGACGCGCGCCAGGCGTTCTGCGTCTCCAGCCGGGTCGTGCGAACTTCCTCTGGCGCGCCCCGCGCCGTCCAACGTCGCGAGCTGCGGCGGGCCGACCCCCCAGTCGCTGCCCTCTTGCCGCGGCACGACATGGAAATGGAAATGCGGGTCTCCTGTCCGCTGAAGATCCCGTTGTTCTGGCACGTCAGGATGCCCTGCGGGCGATACGCGGCCAGCAGCGCCACAGCGTCCCTGCGGGCCGAGACCAAGGCCGCCGCGCACTCCTCGTCGGAAAGCTCGAGCACCGTGGCGACATGCCGACGCGTGATCACACAGCACTGGCCGGTTTCGAACTGCCGCGGGTTGATCACGGCCAGGACCAGGTCGCTCTGGCCGATGATCTCCCATCGTTCATCGCGAACGGCCAGGCACAGGTCGCACGGATCCCGGACAGGCAGGCTGGATCAAGCCACTTCTCCTGGCTGGCCGTCGGCCTCCGGTCGAGGCGTGCCAGGGCCGCGGCTGTCGCGACGCGCCGGCGCCTGGCGGCTGCGGCTGGCGCGGCGGTGGAACCGGTCCGCAACGCTGCCGGCCTCGATCCGTCTGCGCCAGCGGCGCGAAGGAAACCGGTGCGACTCCGCGGCACGGCACCGTGCCCGGCGCCGGCAATGCGGATATCCGTCGGTGCGCAGACACCTGCGCGGTGCCGGAGCTTCCTGTCCGGCGACGGCCGGCCACGCAGGCCGGCCGGATACCCGTGCTCAGGTCTTTGCGGCGCGCTTGCTGGCGCGGGTCGCGCGCTTGCGCGTGGCGGGCGCCTTGCCGCCCGTCGCCTCGGGCCTGGTGCCCGGCACGTTGGCGGCGATGAAGTCGCGCACCTTCGGATAGACCTGGTCGCGCCAGCGGCGGCCGCTGAAGATGCCGTAGTGGCCGGCACCCTCGACGGTGATGTGGTGGCGGTCCTGCGCGGCGATGCCGGTGCACAGGTCGTGCGCGGCGCGGGTCTGGCCGAGGCCGGAGATGTCGTCCAGCTCGCCTTCGATGGTCAGCAGGGCGCAGCCTTTGATCGCGCCGGGGCGCACGCGCTCGCCGCCCACGTCCCACAGGCCGCGCGGCAGCAGGTGCTCCTGGAACACCACGCGGATGGTGTCCAGGTAGTACTCGGCCGGCATGTCGAGCACGGCGTTGTACTCGTCGTAGAAGCGACGGTGCGACTCGGCGTCCTCGAGGTCGCCCTTGACCAGGTCCTGGTAGAAATCCCAGTGCGACAGGAAGTGCCGTTCCGGGTTCATCGCCACGAAGCCGGTGTGCTGCAGGAAGCCCGGGTACACGCGCCGGCCGGCGCCCGGGTAGTTCTGCGGCACCGGGTGGATGACATTGTTCTCGAACCACCACAGCGGCTTCTGCGTGGCCAAGTTGTTGACCGAGGTCGGCGACTGGCGGGTGTCGATCGGGCCGCCCATCATCACCAGCGAGCGCGGCAGCGTCTCGCCGCGGGCGGCCATCAGCGACACCGCCGCCAGCACCGGCACGGTGGGCTGGCAGACGCTCATCACGTGCAGGTCCTTCGCGCCGATGTGGCGGATGAAGTCCTCGATGGTGCGCACGTAGTCGTCGAGGGTGAACTCGCCCGCCTCCTTGGGCACCATGCGCGCGTCGACCCAGTCGGTGATGTACACCTTGTGGTCGCGCAGCATGGTGCGCACGGTGTCGCGCAGCAGGGTGGCGTGGTGGCCCGACAGCGGCGCCACGATCAGCACCGGCGGCTGGCCGCGCATCTCGCCGATGGCCTCGGCATCGTCGGTGTAGCGCTTGAAGCGCACGAGGTTGCAGAACGGCGTGGAGCGCACCGTCTTCTCCACGACCGGATACACCTCGCCTTCCCATTCGATCGAATGGATGCCGAAGGCCGGCTTCTCGTAGTCCTTGCCGATGCGGTGCAGCAGTTCGTTGGCCGCGGCGATGCGGCCGGCACCGGGCATGCCCGACAGCCAGCTGCCGGGCGCGGAGAAGGCTTTCGCGTTGGCCTGCGCCCAGTAGGTGAGCGGAGCCATCCAGGAACGGGTCACTTCATGGAACTGGTACAGGAGCATCGGCGTCAGGGGTAGCGGCTGCTGCGGCGCAGCATAACCGAAGCCGGCGCCCGTGCCGTCAACGCCGCTCGTGCACCGCACCGGTCAGGGCGCCGGCGGCAGCTCCAGCGCGGCCGCGCTGTCGGCCAGCGCAGGCGAGAGCCAGCAGTGCGAGCCGAGCTGGCGCAGGCCCAGGGCCTGGAAGCGGCGCCGGTAGAAGGCGGCCGGGCGGGCCTGGAAGTCCACCGCATCGCCCTCGGTCTCGTCCTCGCGGGTGAAGCATTCGAGGAAGGCCACGCCGCCGCACAGCTCCGCCAGCCCGGGCAGCCCGCGATCGAGTTCCTTCAGCGGCAGGTAGTGCATCACGTCGCTGCACACCAGCAGGTCGACCGGCGGGCAGGGCCGCAGGCTGGCGAAATCGGCGAAGCGGGCCAGGTGCAGGTTGCGGCGGGCGCCGTGGCGGGCGATGGCGTACTGGCTGCTGTCGAAGCCCAGGTACCGCGCCTTGGGGCGCAGCTTCAGCAGCGGCGCGCGCCAGGCGCCTTCGCCGCAGCCGATGTCGAGCACGGTGCGCAGCGGGCGTTCGAGGTGGTACTCGGCGGTGGCCACCGCCAGCGCGACCTTGCGCTCGAGCCTGCGGGCCCCGCCGATGCCGCGTGCGCCCCGGTACCAGGTGTCGAAGTAGCGCTGGTCGTAACGTTTCTGCATGAAGGAAGTGCTGGAAGGGCGGCGGATACAATAGCGCGAGCGCCGGCGTCGCCGACGCAACGATGGAGCGCGACATGCAAGCCTATCTCTGGATCAAGTCCCTGCACCTGCTGGTGGTGATGGCGTGGGTGGCGGCGGTCTTCTACCTGCCGCGCATCCTGATCAACCTCGGCGAGGCCGGCGACGAGCCCGTGGTGCGTGCGCGCCTGGTGCTGATGGGGCGGCGGCTGCTGCGCTTCGGCCACGTGATGTTCGGCCTGGCGGTGATCTTCGGGCTGGTGCTGTGGCTGGGTTACCGGGTGATCCCGGACTTCCCGACCATGGTCGGCCCCGGCACCGGCTGGCTGCACGCCAAGCTGCTGCTGGTCGCGCTGATGCTGGCGCACTACCTGGTCGCGGGGCGCTGGCTGCGCCGCGCCGGAGAAGGCGCCGCGCTGCCCACGCCGCGCGCGCTGCGCCTGTTCAACGAAGTGCCGGTGTTCCTGCTGCTGGCGGTGATCTGGCTGGTGCTGGCCAAGCCGTTCTGAGTCCGGGGCCGGCGCGCGGTGCGCCGGCCGTGGCATCAACCGGCGAGCAGGAGGCGGTCGCGCCCGGCCTGCTTGGCGCGGTACATGGCGCCGTCGGCGCGGCGCAGCAGCGAGGCGGGGTCCTCGTCGTCGCCGCGCAGGCTGGCCAGGCCGATGCTGGCGGTCACCTCCAGCCCTTCGATGCCCAGCGCCGCGCCCGCCGCATGCACGCGCGCGCGCATGCGCTCCAGGCGTGGCGTGGCCGCAGCCAGGTCCACGCCCGGCATCACCACCAGGAACTCCTCGCCACCCATGCGCACCACGTCGCCGCGGTCGCGCACCGCGGCGGCGAGCGCCGTCGCCACCGCCACCAGCACCCGGTCGCCGACATGGTGGCCGTGCACGTCGTTGATGCGCTTGAACAGGTCGATGTCGACGAAGCCGACGGACAGCGGTTCACCGCTTTCGCGCGCCTGCGCGAACAGCGCGTCGAGCCGGGCCAGGCCGCTGCGCCGGTTGGGCAGGCCGGTCAGCTCGTCGGTCGCGGCCAGGGCGCGCATGGCATCGTGCTGGCGGCGCAGCTGGGTGAAGCGGCGCGACAGCGCATAACCCATCGCGATCAGGAACCAGGTCACCGCCAGCTGCAGGATCTCGATGCGATAGGTCACCAGCAGGGGACTGCCGGCCAGCTCGGCCACGCTTACCACCAGGAAGGGCACCACCGACACCGCGCCCAGCACCGCGCTACGGTCGCCGCGCAGCAGCGACGCGGCAACCACGCCCAGCAGCCCGATGCAGGCCAGTTCGAACAGCAGTTCCACGCCGAAGATCGCCCAGCGCAGGCCGCCCAGGGGCAGCAGCGGCACCAGCACGCCGATCGCCACCGCCGCGCCCACCGCCCATCCCACCGCGCGGCGCGGGCCGGGCAGGGCGGCGGCCAGGCCGGCCTGGCTCCAGATGCCATGGATCAGCACCGCCACGGCAAAGGCCAGGAACGTGGCCAGCCACCAGGCCTCGCGATCGCCCACCGGCAGCCAGGGCAGCGGATAGCCGGTCAGTCCGCTGAGGATCGCCTGGCCGACCACCAGCAGCAGGCAGACGCCGGTCTGGCGCAGGAAGACCGCATCGCGGGTGCCGAAGAAGCCGATCAGTGCAGAAAGGGCCAGCGCCAGGCCGATCGCCATGCACGACACGCGCACCAGCAGGCGCGCGGTGTCCATGTGCTGCACCGGACTCGGCGCGCCCAGCAGCACGGTCGGCTTCCAGCCCGGCTGCAGCGGCTCGGCCCAGGCCACGCGGATCGGCGCGTGGCTGCCGGCCGGCGGCACCGCGACCAGGCCGACGCTGGTGCGGAAGCGCGAATCGCGGGTGCGCGCGTCGTGCATGCGGCCGCAGACCTCGCGGTCGCCCAGCGCCACCATCACCTCGCCGGCGAAGACGTTGAAGACGTTGATCGCCTGCGGCGTGCCGGGCCAGCCGCCGCTCGGTGCCTCGATCCGGTGTTCGACCAGGCCCTCGCGCATCGACGGCGTGCAGGCGCGCATCGGCGTCTGCTCGCTGGCGGGCGCCCCGGCGAGCACGAAGCCCGGCGCCGGATCGGCGGGCGCGGCGGCCAGCGACACGCCGGCCACGCCGGCCACGCAGGCCACGCAGGCCAGCAGCAGGCCGGCCAACAGGCGCCAGGGAGACTTGCCTACCGATTGCACTGCCGACACCTCGCGATCCTGCGTTCCCGCCGCGGCCCGCCGGGGGCGGACCTTGGCCGTGGGTGGGGAAGAACCTCAGCCGCCGGCGGCTGCCGAGTGGCTCACGGCGCTCCGGACATCGCGCGGTCCGGCAACTCGACGGGCACGCCGTCGGCGTTGCAGGCCCCCACCGTGCACAGGCGTTCGCGCAGCGCCGGCGTGGCCTGCACGATCACATGGTGGATCACGTGCTGCTCCATCGTCCCGCGGAAGGCATCGCTGCCGGGGCCGCGCGCCCAGATGCCGACGTCGTCGCCGCCATGGGTCTCGGACGATAACGGCACCAGGGCCTCCTGCATGAAGTCCGGATGCGTGGTGTCCACGTCGGCCAGGTCCGGGCGGCCGTGCGCCGGCTCGACGCGGCCGGCGCGATGCGGGTGGCGCTTGGGTCCGGCGGGCTGCCGCGCGCTGGCGCCGGCATAGCCGGGACCGTTGGCGTAGACCAGGGTGGTGTAGGGCAGGCCGAGCGAATCGAGCGCATGGCGGCCGGGGTCGTCGTCCTCGTGCATGCGGCCCCGCACCTTGCCGAGGATGTCGTTGCCCCGGCGCGGATAGCCGACGAAGCTCAGCACGTGCGAGTGGTCGGCCGTGACCACGATCAGGGTGTCGTCTGCGGAGGTCATCTCGGCCGCGGCGCGCACCGCGCGCGACATGGCCACGGTCTCGTCCAGCGCACGGAAGGCGTTGCCCTCGTGGTTGGCGTGGTCGATGCGGCCGCCTTCGACCAGCAGCACGTAGCCGCTAGGATCGCGCGACAGCCGTTCGATCGCGAAGCGGGTCATCTCCTCGATGTCCGGATCGCCGGCCTCGCTGCGGTCGCGGTCGTGTTCGTACTGCATGTGGTCGTATTCGAACAGGCCCAGCACCGCGCTGGACTCGCGCGCGGCGCGCAGCTGGCCGGCGTTCCACACCCAGGCGCTGCCGGGATTGCGCGCGGTCCATTCGGCGACGAGGTCGCGGCCGTCCAGGCGCTGGCCGATCTTGTCGGCGTATTCGGGATCGCGCACCGAGGTCGGCAGGAACTCGCCGCGACCGCCGCCGAGCAGCACCCGCGGGCCGCGGCCGGCGGGGAAGTCGAGCAGTTGCTGGGCGATGTCGCGGCAGCCCGCGGCCACCGCCCCGGCGGGCAGGTCGGTGTCGTTCTCCCAGTTGCGGTCGGGCGCGTGCGCGTAGGTCGCCGCCGGCGTGGCGTGGGTGAGGCGCGCGGTGGTGACGATGCCGGTCGACAGCCCGGCGTCGTCGGCCAGGCGCAGCCACGACACCAGCTGGCGGCCGAGGCTGCCGGCGCAGTCGTCCTTCGGGCCGGCGGACACGCCGATCGCGCCCATGTGCGACTTCACCCCGGTGGCGATCGCGGTCATGGTGCCGGCCGAGTCGGGGGTCTGCGAATCGGTGTTGTAGGTCTTGGACAGGGCGGTGTGCGGGAAGCGTTCCCAGGCCAGCAGGTTCTCCTCGCCCGGGCCGCCGGCGCGCTGGCCTTCGAGCACGCGCGCGGCGGCCACGGTGGTCAGGCTCATGCCGTCGCCGAGGAAGACGATGACGTTGCGCGCGCGCCCGGCCATGGCGCCGTTGGCGGCGGCGCGGGCGGCGCCGCTGCGATACCACCACTGCGGCGTCTCGCCTTCGGGATGGCTGATCGCAGGCACCTCGACGGGCGCTGGGGCGGAAGCGGAACGGGGCGAAGGCGTGGCGGCGCAGGCCGCGAGCAGGGTGGTGCAGAGGGCAAGGGCGCAAGACGACAGACGGGGCATGACGGATCCGATCGGGCAGGATTCCCGGCTCCGCCACCCGCGTTGGTGCCGGCCGCAGCCGGTCCGGAGCCCGGGGGCGCGCCGTGAACCGCCCATTATGCCGCCGCAGGCGGCCGATCGATGGCTCCAGGCGCGCGGCCGGCGTCCCGCCCACGGGCGCGCGGCGTTCCAGCCGCGCCGTCGCGCGCGCCGGGCCGGTCGGCTAAGGTGGCGGGTCCGCCGTCCGGCGCCGTCGCTGTCGTATTTCCCATGGCCCTCGTCCACGGCTGGCTCAAGATCCCGTTCTGGCAACGCGTGGCCGGCGGCTTCGTGCTCGGCGCGCTCGCCGGCTGGCTGATGGGGCCGGCGGCGCAGACCTGGTTCGGCCCGCTGGGCACGGTCTACGTCAACCTGATCAAGATGATCGCGATCCCGCTGGTGTTCTTCGCGGTGGTCAGCGCGGTCGGCTCGCTGGCGGGCCAGCGTTCCATCGCCGGCCTGGCCGGGCGCACCTTCCTGTGGTTCGCGATCACCGCGGTGCTGGCGGTGCTGGTGGGACTGGCGGCCGGCTGGCTGTTCAAGCCCGGCCTGGGCGTGGATGCGGCCAGCCTGCGGGTGGCCGAGAACTACCGGCCGCGCGAGGTGCCGGGGCCGCTGGACGTGCTGGTCAACATCGTCCCGGAAAACCCCTTCCGCGCGCTCGCGGCGCTGGGCGCGGGCCGGACCGGCGACGGCCAGAGCATCATCGTTCCCAGCAACTTCACCATCCTCCAGGTGATCTTCTTCGCCGGCCTGATCGGGTTCGCGCTGGTGCGCCTGGGGGAGAAGACGGTCGGGCTGCGCTCGCTGTTCGAGCAGGCGCGCGAACTGATGATCCAGGTCACCCGCTTCGTGCTGGAGGCCACGCCGCTGGGCACCTTCGGCCTGATCGCGGCCCTGGTCGGCAGCTACGGCTTCGGCCAGCTGGTGCCGCTGGGCAAGTTCGTGATCGCGCTGTACGCGGCCTGCGCCTTCCAGATCGTGGTGGTCTACAGCGGACTGCTGCTCGCGCACGGGCTCAACCCGCTCCGGTTCTTCCGCGGCGCCGCGCCCGCCATGCAGGTCGGCTTCGTGGCGTCGAGCAGCTTCGCCGCGCTGCCGCTGTCGCTGTCCTCGGCCACGCACAACCTCGGCGTCGACAAGGACTACGCCAGCTTCGCCGTGCCGCTGGGCGCGAGCATCAAGATGGACGGCTGCGGCGCGATCTATCCGGCGCTGGCGGCGATGTTCATCGCCCAGTTCATGGGCATCGAACTGTCGGCCGGGCAGTACGTGCTGATCGCGCTGGCCTCGGTGCTGGGCAGCTTCGGCACCGCGGGCGTGCCCGGCACGGCGGTGATCATGGCCACGGTGGTGATCAGCGCGGCCGGCCTGCCGCTGGAGGCCATCGGCATCCTCTACGCCATCGACCGCATCCTGGACATGATGCGCACGATGACGAACGTCACCGGCCAGGTGCTCGTGCCGGTGCTGGTGGGACGCGAGACCGGCCTGCTCGACCGCGCGGTCTACGAGCAGGCCTCCAGCAACCTCGGCCTGGACGAAGGCCCGGACGCGGGCCGCGGCTGAGCGGCGCGGCGCGGGGCAGGGCCCCCGGCGCCTGCGAGCCTTCGCCGGACGCGTGCGGCAGCCCCCGGATGGCGCGGCTGCGGGCCGGAATGGCCGGCCCGGCGGCGGGGTGACTTCCGGCCTCGGCTGGCTGGCCGCGGCTGAGGTACGGTAGCGGCTTTCCCGGGGCGAGGAGTGCCCATGAATCCGTTGCGCATTGCTGGTGTGCTGTCGCTGTTGTTGGCCCTTTCGCCCGTCCTTGCCGCACAGGCCGAGCGCTGGGAAATCCCGGTGGCGGTCAAGAAGCTCGACAACGGCCTGACCGTGGTCGTGTCCGAGGACCGCAGTTCGCCGGTGGTGGGGGTGAGCGTGGTCTACGGCATCGGCATGCGCCTGGAGCCGCGCAACCGCACCGGCTTCGCCCACCTGTTCGAGCATCTGATGTTCGAAGGCTCGCAGAACGCGCCGGAGGGCGTGTTCGACCGCGTCATCACCGGCGGCGGCGGCCGTAACAACGGCTCCACCCGTCCGGACTTCACCAACTACGTCGAGATCGCCCCGTCCTCGGCGCTCGAGCCGATCCTGTGGCTCGAGGCCGACCGCATGCGCATGCTCGACTTCAACCCGGCCACGCTGAAGAACCAGCAGGACGTGGTGAAGGAGGAGATCCGCGTCAACGTGCAGAACCAGCCCTACGGCGGCTTCATGTGGCTGGACGTGGGCTTCAACGCCTTTCAGAAGTGGGAGAACAACCACGACGGCTACGGCAGCTTCGAGGACCTCGAATCGGCCACCCTCGACGACGTCAAGGCCTTCCATCGCGACTACTACGGTCCCAACAACGCGGTGCTGGGCCTGGCCGGCGATATCTCGCCCGAGGAAGGCTTCGCGCTGGCGGAAAAGTACTTCGGCGACATCCCCGCGCGTCCGGTGCCGCCCGGCCCGGATTTCAGCGAGGGCCTCAACACCGAGGAAAAGCGCCTGCAGCAGCCGGACAAGCTGGCCCAGGTCCCGGCCATCGCGATGTCCTGGAAGATGCCCGAACGCGGCAGTCCCGACCAGCCGGCGATGTCGGTGCTCGGCGCGCTGCTGGCCAACGGCGAGGCCTCGCGCCTGTACCAGGGCCTGGTCAAGGGCCGCGAGCTGGCGCTCAACGTCGATGCGCTCTACGGCCTGACCAGCGAGTGGGAGTACAACGGACCGACGCTGTTCACCGTGTTCGCGCTGTACAAGCCCACCGCCGACGCCGACGCGGTGGTGGCCGCGACCGACGCGGAGATCGCCAGGATCGTTGAGGAGGGCGTGGACGACGCGACCCTGGCGCGCATCAAGACCCAGCTGCTGGCCGACTGGTACAACGGCATGGAGTCCTACCTCTCGCGCGCCGACACCCTGGCCAAGCTGCAGCTGCTGTGGGGCGACGCCGCCGTGGCCAACCGCGTCCCGGGCTGGATCGACGCGGTGACCTCGGCCGACGTGCAGCGCGCCGCCCGCACCTACCTCACCGCCGCAAACCGCACGGTGATCGACCGCGTGCCCGAGGCCATGCTGGCCGCGAAGGCCGCCGCCGCGCAGACGGGGGAATAAGGAGATGACCATGACGATCGCCGCAAATGCCACCCGCGCCCTGGTGCTGGCCGTGGCCGTGGCCCTGTCGGGCGCCGCCCAGGCGCAGCAGGCCGAACTGCCGCGCGACCTGCCCGCCTACGGCCCGGACAAGCCGCTGCCGGTGGCGCAGATCGAGAAGAAGACCCTGGCCAACGGGCTGGAGGTGTGGGTGGTGCCGCGCGACGGCATCCCGCGCGTGGACTACGTGCTGGCGGTGCGCAACGCCGGCTTCGCCGCCGACGCCGCCGATGCGCAGGGCTTCGCCAGCCTGTTCGCCGGCCTGCTGGCGCAGGGCACGCAGGCCCGCGATTCCCGCCAGATCGCCGAGACCGCGCAATCCTACGGTGGCAGCGTGGGCGCCAGCGCCAGCAACGACGGGGTGATGGTCTATGCCGACGCGCTGGTGCAGAACGCGGCGCCGATGCTGGAACTGCTGGCCGAGGTGGTGCGCACGCCGGCGTTCCCGGACAACGAGGTCCGGCTGGCCCAGGCCAATGCCCTGCAGGCGCTGAAGGCGGCCGAGGCCCAGCCGGCGTTCAAGGCCAACCGCGCGCTGCTGGCGGCCACCTATGGCGACCACCCCTACGCGCGCATCCAGCAGACCGAGGCGTCGATCGCCGCGGTCACGCCGCAGGCGCTGCGCCAGGCCCATGGCCTGCGCTTCCATCCCGACCGCGCCCTGCTGGTGGTGACCGGCCGGGTCGATCCGGAGGAGGCGTTCAAGCTGGCCGAAGCGGCCTTCGGCGACTGGGCGGTGGCCGGCGCCGAAGCGCCGGAAACGCCGGCCGCGCCGCGCCAGGCCGCGCCCACGCGCCTGCTGATCCAGCGCGATGGCAGCGTGCAGTCGACGCTGCGCCTGGGCCGTCCGGCGATCCCCGCGACCGATCCGGACTACGTGCCGGCGATCCTGGCCGGCACCGTGCTGGGCGGCGGCTTCAGCAGCCGCGTCAACCAGAACCTGCGCGAGGACAAGGGCTACACCTATGGCGCCAGCGCGGGCTTTTCGCCGGCGCGGATGGGCGGACGCGTGCAGGCCGGCGCCGACGTGCGCAACGAAGTCACCGGCGCGGCGCTGCAGGAGTTCTTCGGCGAGTTCAAGCGCCTGGCCGATGAGCCGGTGCCCGAGCAGGAGCTGCTGGACACCAAGCGCTACGTGGCCGGCGGCTACCTGATCAGCAACCAGTTGCAGGGTGCGGTCGCCGCCACGCTCGCCTCGAACTGGCTGGTCGGCCTGCCGCCGGAGTTCCTGGCCAACTACGTGCCGATGGTGCGCGAGGTGGATGCCGCCCAGGTCCAGGAGATCGCGCGCAAGTACTTCGATCCCAAGGACCAGTCGATCATCGTCGTCGGCGATGCGGCCGCGGTGGCCGGGCAGCTCGAACCCTACGGCGAGTTCCGCCGCGCCGAGTAGCGCGGCGCGGGCGCGGCGCCGCCACCGTGTCCGGTGGACGGCGCCCCGGCCTGCGTCCCGCGGCGCCGCGTCGTCAGTCCGCGACGCGGCGCGCCGCCCACCAGGCGAAGCCTGCCGCGGTGAAGAACATCAGCAGGCTGTAGACCGCGGCCGGCACCGACATCGCCGCGTTGCCCAGCACGTTGAGCGCGATGAAGATCGCCAGCGTGCCGTTGTGGATGCCGATCTCCATGGCGATCGCCACCGCCTGCCTCCGTGGCAGGCGCAGGACCAGCGGCGCGGCGTAGCCAAGGCCCATGCTGGCGAGGTTGAACAGCAGGCAGGCCAGTCCCACCACGGCGAACCAGGCCAGCAGGGTGCTCCAGGCCTGCGCCACCGCGGCCACGATCAGCAGCGCCAGGACCAGCGCCGACAGCAGCCGCACCGGCTTCTCCATGCGCAGCGCGAAGCCTGCGGCGAAGCGCCGCACCGCCATGCCGGCCAGCACCGGCAGCACGATGATCACCGCCACCTCGACGATCTTGCGCACCGGCGGCGGCACGTACTGCCCGGCGCCGAGGAAGTACTCCAGCGACAGGTTGAGGATCACCGGCAGGGTGACCAGGCACAGCACGCTGTTGATCGCGGTCAGGCTGATGTTGAGCGCGACATCGCCACGGGCCAGGTGGCTGTAGATGTTGGCGGTGGCCCCGCCCGGCGAGGCGGCCAGCAGCATCAGGCCCACGGCCAGTTCCGGCGGCAGCCGGAACAGCAGCGCCAGCGCCAGCGCCGCCCAGGGCAGCACCGCGGTCTGCAGCAGCAGGCCGACCAGCACCGCGCGTGGGTAGCGGGCGACGCGCCGGAAGTCCTCGCCGGCCAGGCCCAGTCCGAGGCCGAACATGATCACGCCCAGCGCGAGCGGCAGCAGCAGGCTGGTCAGCAGCGACGATTCCATGGCTCAGGCTCCGTGGGAGCCGGCGGCCGCCGGCGGACGCGGCCGCGCCAGCCGCGCGCCCAGCCAGGCCGCGGGAACCGGCAGCAGGACCCCGGCGACCGACATCCACGCCGGCCGCGGCAGCAGCGCGGTATCGAGCGCCACCCCGCAGGCCACCAGCGCGCCTGCGCACAGCGCCGCGCCGAGCCCGTGCCGTTGGCTGGTCCGCGCCGCGACCATGCCGGCGGCCAGGGCCGCGAGCAGCCAGCACAGCAGCAGCCACAGCCGCTGGCCGGTGCCGGCCGCGGCCACGATCCGCGCCAGGTCCTCCTCGGTGTCCAGCGGCGTGCCGGGCGGCAGCGGAAACAGGATCATCCCCAGCGATTGCAGCAGCATCAGGGTGGCCAGCGCGGCGATCGCGCCGAGCACCACCGCCAGCATCGAGCGGACCATCCTCCCTCCCCGGAAGACCGCCGCGCCCGGGCGCGGCCGATCGCCCGATACTAGCACCGGGCCGGCGCCGCTCCGGGCGCGTGGGGGTTACTCCAGCGCCAGTTCCGCGTTGCCGGAGAAGGTCTCGATCCGCACCTCGCCCGCGCCCTCGCCATAGGTGTGCTCGAAACTCGCGCCGGGCCCGTACCTGGGCCGGTCGATGCGCGCCTGCGGCGCGCTCAGCCGGCCGCTGAAGCTCTCACCGCGCACGCGCGCCGACAGGCTGCGCGGCAGCGACAGGTGGATGTTGCCGCTGACCGATTCGACGTTGATGCGCCCGCCGGCGGCGAGTCCACCGGCGTAGCTGGCATTGCCCGAGACGCTGCTGGTGTCGAGCCGGCGCGCCGGTTCGCCGCGGGTGTCGATGCGGATGTCGCCCGACACCGTCTCGGCCTTGATCTCGCCGCCGATCCGGCCGCGCAGCGCGATCGCGCCGCTGACGCTCTCCATGTCCACGTCCTGGCTGTTGAGGTTGAGCCGCAGGTCGCCGCTGACGCTGCTGATGTCGGCCTTGCGCGGTGCGCCGACCGCCACGACACCGCCGCTCACGCTGCCGATCACCAGCGTGCGGCCGGCCACGCCCTGCACGTCGATGTCGGTCGACACTCCGTCGACCTCGACCTCGGCCAGCTGCGGCACGTCGATCACCAGGGTCGTGGGCTCGGCCCGGTTGCTGTTATGCGGGTAGCGGACCTTGACCTCGAGGCTGCGGCGGTCGCCCTCGACCTGCAGGCGCTCGACGCCCTCGCCGAGGCTGCCGGAGATCCTGACCTCCGGGCGGTCCCAGGCGCGGATCTGGACCCGGCCCTTGAGGTTGGACACCTCGATCCGGCCGCGCGCGTCGAGCTCGCGGCGCTCGTCGATCGGCGTCGCCGCGAAGGCCGGCACGAGCGCCAGCGCGGCCAGCAGGGCGAGGGCCAAGGGCGGGAGCGGGAGCGGGAGCGGGGTGGGTTTGCGCATCGGGAAGTCTCTGGTGGGTCCGGTGGGGAAGGCTCAGGCGCTGGCCAGCTGCCGGGTCAGCGCCAGGCGCCGGGCGTGGATGTGCTGCAGGCGCTGCAGCAGGAAGGTGGCCTCGGGCGCCTGGGCCAGCGCCTCGCGCACGACGGCGGCGTTGGCGTCGAGTTCGAGCAGGTTCTCATAGCCGGGCGCGGCCGGGGGTGGGGCGGGCAGTTCGCGCAGGGCGCCGTGGTATTCGCGGGTCATGGCGTCGGCGACCACCAGCAATGGCGCCCGCGCCTGGCCGGCAGGCGCAGGCTCGGGCGCCGCGCCCGGGCCCTTTGGCTGCAGCTGCCAGCCCAGGCCCACGGCCAGGACCAGCGCGGCGGCCAGCGCCAGGGTCGGCAGCAGGCGGACGCGGCGGCGCGGCGGCATGGCCTGGCGCGGCGGCGGTGCAAGGCGCGCGGCGATGTCGGGCCAGAGCTCGCGCGCCGGCGGCTGCGGCGTGCGCAGGGCGCGCAGCTGCATGCGCAGCGCCGCGGGCAGTTCGGAATCGTGGCGGTCGTCGTTCATGTGCTGTCTCCGAGACGGGTGCGCAACAGCCGGCGCGCCCGGTGCAACTGTGCCTTGGAACTGCCGACGGCCATGTCCAGGCCGTTGGCGATCTCCTCGTGGGTCCAGCCCTCGATGTCGTAGAGCACCAGCACGGCCCGCGCCCGGGGCGGCAGGCTGTCCACCGCCTGCTGCAGGTCCATCGACAGGGCGGTGCGCTGGCCGGCGGTATCGCCGCTGCCGATCTCCTCGAGCGCGTCCTCGCGCCCGTCCATGGCCGGGCCGCTGCGGCGGCTGCGCAGTTCCATCAGCGCGGTGTTGGCGGCCAGCCGGTGCAGCCAGGTGCCCACCGCGCTTTCGAAGCGGAAGCCGGGCAGCGCCTGCCAGGCGCGCACGAAGGCCTCCTGGGTCAGGTCCTCGGCCCGGCTGTGCTGGTGCCCGACCAGGCGCAGGATCACGCCGTGGACGCGGCCGGCATGACGCCGGTACAGGGCCTCGAATGCGCCCGTGTCGCCCTGGGCCGAGGCCCGCGCCAGGGCATGGTCCACCTCGGCCGCGGTGGCCGCCTCGTCCATGGATGTACTCATCGTCGCGATCAGCATAGCCAGTCCGATGCCGGGACATGGCCCAGGGTTTAAAGCGACTCGGGCCCTGCCGCGACAGGGACGGCCGGCAACGGCCGGTTGCAGGGGGCGCATGCGCCGCCCTCCATCCGGCCGCGCCGCGGCGGGTGACCGCGCCGTAGCGACTGGGGGCCTTGCAATCGGGAACCCGATTGCTATGGTGCAATCGATTGCATCCAAGCGATTCGCGACTCTGTACCGGTTGGGAGGCCGGTAGAGAATGGGCATTTCGTCGAGCAGACCGCG
>Ga0233369_1000022_pt1 | contig 86242 bp, 72 predicted proteins | sample ElkDunMinimDraft_26_FD_191537 | JGI IMG/M metagenome (GOLD analysis project Ga0233369, IMG submission 191537) | Fecal eukaryotic communites from dung pellets of Tule Elk in California, USA - Elk Dung D16 | ecosystem: Host-associated > Mammals > Digestive system > Large intestine > Fecal | place... | reverse complement strand
CCGCTGCATGCCCACGGATCAGGCGCTCGGCAATACGCAGCGCACGCAGCAGCCACACCCTGTCGCCCGTAGCGTCGGCCAATGCGAGAAAGGCCTCGGTGGCGTGCATGTTGCTGTTGGCGCCCCGGTACGCTTCTTCCTGCTGCCAGTCGCGGCTCAGGCTCTCACGCACGGCGCCTTCTTGCTCGCTCCAAAAATGCGCCTCGAGGATTATGATCGCCCGCTCCAGCAAGGACTGGGCCGCCGGCCGGCCGGCAACCGCCGCGGAGCTGGCCGCCAACGCGACGAACGCATGCAGATATGCCGACTTGCCACTCCGGCGCGTCGCATCGACGAACCAGCCGCCGAATTCGGCATCGCGCAACGCGTCTTGCAGTACAGCGACACCGTGGTCGACCAGATCGGCGTATCCCGGAATGCCCTGGATGTGCGCCAGGGCGAAACAATGGGTCATGCGGGTGGTGTGAATCAGCTCGGCGCAAGGGTTCACCGGAATCCGCCCGCACGCGTCGAGCGCAGCGAATCCCGCCTCGACCCGCGAAGCCTTGGCGAACGCCAGCAGGCGCATACCTTCGTCAGCAAGCCAGGCCAGATGGGCCGGTCGCTGCAGCCAGCTGTCGGCCGGCAATGCAGGCGTTCTCATTGTTTTTGTTCCATGCGAGAGACGTCTTTCGTTGATCAACCATCGGCATGAGCAGGCAGCGGGCGCAATGCCATTCTCAGCTCATAAGCTGTCGGCGCAGTCTAGCGGCTGCTCCAATCCGCCCAGGTAACGAAAGCGCCCGGCTTTGTCACGACATGGTGACATTCACTCCAGCCTACGCGGCAAACGCAGGGTCACCCGCAGCCCGCGCTCCTCAAGATTGCGCAAGCTGACTTCGCCTCCGTGGCTATGGGCGATATTGCGCGCGATACCCAGGCCGAGACCGTAGCCAGGCTGCTTGGCAGCCAGGCGGAAGTTCGGCTCGAACACCTGCTTCAACCAGGTTTCCGGCACGCCTGGGCCTTCGTCATCGACGTGCAGTACGAAGCAGTCCTCGTCGTCTACGATGGTTAAATTTGCCCGTTCGCCATACTTCAGTGCGTTATCGAGGAGGTTGCCGATGCAGCGCTTGAGCGCCAGCGGTTTGCCTGGATAGGGCAAGACAGCTTGCCCTCCCACCGAGACACGGCCGTTGCCAGTGGGCGTGAGGTAAGGCTCGGTCACGCAATCGAGCAGTAGATTAAGGTCAAGAGGCTCGATATTTTCATGGATGTCAGTGTCCTTGACGCACTGCAGCGCTCCCTTGACGAGCAACTCGAGTTCATCGAGATCACGACTGAATTTTGCCTGTACAGCCTGGTTCTCCAGCAATTCAACCCGCAGGCGCAAACGGGTAATCGGCGTCCGCAAGTCGTGCGAGATCGCGGTGAACAGTTGGGCGCGCTCGGTAAGGTAGCGCCCGATGCGCTCGCGCATGCTGTTGAATGCCCGACTGACCTCGACAACCTCGCTGCCCCCAGCCTCTGGCAGCAGCTCCACTTCGCTGCCCAGCGACATTTCCCGCGCCGCCTGCGCCAACCGCTTAAGCGGTCGACTCTGCCAGTGCACGAGAATCCCGATGAACAACAGCAGAAAGCTGGTGGTGAGAACGATGAACCAGAGTTGCTGGTTGGGAATGCCCTCGTCCTCCAGGCTGACGTAGGGCGCGGGCATCAACGAGGCTAGATAGAGCCAGTCGCCGGGCGCGATCTGAATCTGCGTCACCAGCACGGGCGGGTCCAGAGGCTCCAGGCTCAGCGCGTAATGGGCCCAGGAGCGTGGCAACTCATCGAGCTTCAACCCACCGTTGAAAATGCGCAGATCCTCGGGCCTGACGAAATTGACCGACATGTCCGCGTCGTTGCCAAGACGCTCGCGCAATACTTCATCCACCTCCGCCAACACCGCCTTTTTACGCTTTGTTGGCGGCAGGATTCGCATGTCCAGTGGCTTGTCGTTCAGCGACACAAAAAAACGCGTGCCACCCATGCTGCGCAACTGATCGAGCACCAACGGTCGATAACCCAGCGGCAATGACCGAAAATAGCTGACGCTTGCCGACATGGATTGCGCCAGGCTTCGAGCACTGGCCAGCAGACCTTCCATCTGGCTTGCACGCAGCTGCGACACCCAGATGAAGCTCGATAACCCCTGCGCCAACAGCACCACCAGCAACGTCAGAAACAGCATTCGACCGAGCAGCGAACGTGGCACCAGCCGCCATCGACGGCTAACCGAGCGAGTCATTGTGTTGCACGACCTGGGCGGCTAGCAGGTACCCGCTGCCGCGAACGGTACGGATCAACCTTGGGCATTTCCCCGTATCGCGCAGACGTTGTCGCAGACGACTGACGCCCATATCGACGATGCGCTCAAGCGGCATCACCTCACGTCCGCGCGTGGCATTGGCGATGGTGTCGCGGTCGAGTATTCGCTGCGGATGGTCGAGAAAAAGTTTGAGCAGCGCAAAATCGGCGCCGGAAAGGATTACTTCCTCGCCATCACAGTGGAAAAGGCGATGGCTGACCATGTCCAGCCTCCACTCGTCGAACGCCAGAACATCACCGCCACGCTCCTGGGTGAAATTCACCCGGCGCAACAGCGCCTTGATACGCGCCTGCAATTCACGGGGGCTGAACGGCTTGGCAAGGTAGTCATCAGCGCCGAGCTCCAGTCCGATGATGCGGTCCGCCTCGTCGGAACTGGCGGTGAGCATGATGATCGGCATCTGCGCCAGCTTCTGGTGCCCGCGCACCCAGCGGCACAGGCTGAAACCGTCCTCGTCAGGCAACATGACGTCGAGAATCACCAAGTCGGCCGGATCGCCGATCAGCGCCTCACGGAAATGCGCACCATCAGGCACGGTCCGGACCCGGAACCCGGCGCGGCTCAGATAAACCTGCAGCAACTCACGTATCTCCTGATCGTCATCGACCAGCAGGAGCGATTTTCCAGTCTGGCTCACCTCTGCATCCTTTCTTGTTGTTATCAGTCGCAGTGGAGCGGGCAATCAACCCGCCGGCACACCCTCCAGCATCTGCTGAAGCGCCACACCCGCGCCGTCCAGGCCCGGATACTCAGCGGTCACCAGCCATACCGGAATTCCATCAAAGTAGCGACTCATGTCGCCCTTGTCGCGCATGCTCTGGCTGAAACTGCTGCGCATGAAGAATTCCACGAAACGCGGCACTATCCCCCCGACGACATAGACGCCACCTCGCGCGCCGGTGGTCAGCACGTTATCCCCGGCTATCCGACCCAACCAGCTGCAAAACTGTTCCAGCACAGCGGCCGCGTAGGGTTCGCCGGCCAGCGCTGAGGCGGTCACGGCGGCGGGAGTGGCCAGCTGTGGCGTTCGTCCGTCCAGTTCGCAGCTGGTGCGGTATAGCTCCAGCAATCCACTACCGCTGAGTATCGCTTCGGCGTTCACATGCCCCCGCTGGCGTTGCATCAACCCCCAGAGTGCTGCCTCTCGCGGCGTACCGATGGGCAGGCAGACATGCCCGCCCTCCCCCGGCAGCGCGTGCCAGGTACCGTCCTTGAGCGGCAGCAGCGTGGCGACACCCAGCCCGGTGCCAGGGCCGATGACCAGACGCGCACGATCTGGCTCGGATTGACCCTCGCAGACGCTGATAAGATCATCCTCTCGCAGGCGCGTCATGCCCAGCGCCATGGCGCTGAAATCGTTGATCAGCAGCAGGTTACTCAGCCCCAATTCCGCGCAGAAGGCCTCGCGGCTAAGGCGCCAATGGTTATTGGTAAAACTGAAAGCATCGCCTGTAACCGGTCCGGCACAGGCCAGGCAGACAGCCTTCAACGCCTGAACGCTGTGCCCCACGTCTGCCAGATAAGCGCGGATGGCATCTTCCGGCCGCGCATAGTCGATGGTCGACAGCACTCGCACCGACTCGAGCTGGTCGTCGCGCCAAAGGGCGAAGCGCGCATTGGTGCCACCAATGTCCCCAACCAGTGCGGTGTTCACTTGAGCGCCCCCAGCTCTTCCGAGAACACGCTGGCGCCCTGTTCTGCGGGACTGAATGACGAGCGAAGAAAGCCGAACAGCTCTCGACCACAGCCAATTCCCAAATCTGCGGGGGCCAGTATCCGTTCGCGCCGGTCGAGCTCGGCCTGCTCCACCAAGACGCCGAGCGTGCCAGCTTCGCCGTCCACACGGATGATGTCTCCGTCACGGACCTTGCACAGGGGACCGCCTTCGAGGGCCTCGGGGCTGACATGAATTGCCGCCGGCACCTTGCCCGACGCACCAGACATGCGCCCGTCAGTGACCAGCGCGACCTTGTGGCCACGGTCCTGCAGCACGCCGAGAAACGGCGTCAGCTTGTGCAGTTCAGGCATACCGTTGGCCTTGGGCCCCTGGAAGCGCACCACTGCAACGAAGTCCTTTTCCAGCTCGCCATTCATGAACGCCTGGGCGAGCTCCGCCTGGTCGTTGAACACCCTCGCCGGGGCCTCGACCACCCGGTGCTCCGGTGCCACGGCGGAGACCTTGGTCACACCACGGCCCAGATTGCCTTCCAGCACGCGCAGACCGCCTTCTGCCGAAAAGGCGCGCTCGACCGGGCGCAGAATAGCTTCATCGAGGCTGCTTTCCGGCCCTTCGCGCCAGACCAGCTTGCCCTCTTCGAGGAAAGGTTCTTGGGTATAACGCCGCAAGCCGCGCCCGACCACGGTCTGCACGTCTTCGTGCAACAGCCCTGCGTCGAGCAGCGTACGCACCATGAATGGCACCCCTCCGCATGCATGGAAATGATTCACGTCGGCCTGGCCGTTGGGATAGACCTTGGCCAGTGTCGGCGTCACAGCAGAGATGTCGGCCATGTCCTGCCATGTCAGCTGGATACCGGCAGCCCGTGCGAAGGCGGGAATGTGCAGGGTGTGGTTGGTCGAGCCACCGGTTGCATTGAGCGCCACGACCGAGTTGATGATGGCCTTCTCGTCGATGACCTGGCAGAGCGGCACGTAGTTGCCCGATTGCGGCGTCATTCGAGTCACCTGATGCGCGGCTTCGCGAGTCAGCGCATCACGTAGCGGTGTATAGGGGTTGACGAAGGAGGAGCCCGGCAGGTGCAGCCCCATGATCTCCATCACCACCTGGTTGGTGTTGGCGGTGCCGTAGAAGGTACAGGTCCCGGGACTGTGATAGGACAGCATTTCCGATTCCAGCAGTTCCTCCCGGCTTGCCTTGCCCTCGGCATAGCGCTGACGAACGTCGGCCTTCTGTTTGTTTGGGATACCCGAAGGCATTGGCCCGCCAGGGACGAATACGGTGGGCAGATGGCCGAAGCGCAATGCGCCGATCATCAGGCCGGGTACGATCTTGTCGCAAATACCGAGGTACAGCGCCGCGTCGAACATGTTGTGCGACAGTGCGATTGCCGTCGACATCGCAATCACCTCGCGGCTCGCCAGGCTCAGTTCCATGCCTGCCTCGCCCTGGGTCACGCCGTCGCACATGGCCGGTACGCCACCAGCAAACTGTCCCACGGAACCGACGTCACGCAGGGCCTGCTTGATGATTTCCGGGAAGTGCTGGTACGGCTGGTGCGCCGAAAGCATGTCGTTGTAGGCCGACACGATGGCCACGTTGGCCTCTTCCATCAATCGCAGCCGCTGCTTGTCACCGGACGAAACGCAGCCGGCGACGCCATGGGCGAAGTTGGCGCATTGCAGCTTGCCACGTTGCGGTCCGTCGCTGGCAGCCGCAGCCATCTGGGCGAGATAGCGTTGCCGAGTGGGCCGACTGCGCTCGATCAAACGCTGGGTGACCTCTTGAATCTGCGGATGCATGTCATCACTCCTGCTTGAATCTATAGTTTTAACAAACAAAACAACGGATATGCGGACTTGATTTCTATCTTGACAGGAATAATCTTGTAATTCCTACAACAAACAAACCGATACCACTATGACTATTCGCATCGCCATCAACGGCTTCGGTCGAATTGGACGCAATGTCCTACGCGCGCTCTATAGCCAGACTTACCGTGAACACATGCAAGTGGTGGCCATCAACGATCTCGGCAGCTCGGCGATGAACGCCCACCTGTTGCGCTATGACAGCGTGCATGGCCATTTCGACGGCCAGGTCGAAGTGGATGACCAGCAACTGGTGGTCAATGGTGACCGCATAGCCGTCAGTGCGATTCGTGATCCAGCCGAACTGCCATGGCGGCAACACCAGGTCGATGTGGTTTTCGAATGCACCGGTCTGTTCACCTCTCGCGAAAAATCCAGTGGCCACCTCGAAGCCGGCGCGCGCAAGGTGATCATTTCCGCCCCAGCCAAGGACGTCGACGCCACCATCGTCTACGGCGTCAACCATGAAGTGCTGCGCCAGTCACACCAGATCATCTCCAACGCATCCTGCACCACCAACTGCCTGGCGCCGGTCGCTCAGATCCTTTCCGCTGAATACGGCATCGAGCACGGTTTGATGACTACCATTCACGCCTACACCAACGATCAGAACCTCTCTGATGTCTATCATAGCGACCCCTACCGCGCGCGCTCGGCCACTCAGTCGATGATTCCAACCAAGACCGGTGCCGCCGAAGCCGTGGGCCTGGTATTGCCGGAACTGGCGGGCAAGCTGACAGGCATGGCGGTTCGGGTTCCGGTGATCAACGTCTCGCTGGTGGATCTGACTTTGGAGTTGAGCCGTAAAACCAGTGCTGAAGAAGTCAATGCTCTGATGCTGGAGGCCAGTCAGCGTTCAGCGATTCTGGCGTGTAATTCGCTGCCGCTGGTCTCCTGCGATTTCAACCACAACCCCATGTCGTCCATCTTCGATACCAACCACACCAAGGTCAGCGGTCGTCTGCTGAAGGTGATGGCCTGGTATGACAACGAGTGGGGATTCTCCAACCGTATGCTCGATACCTGTCGCGCTTTGTGCCAAGCCCCGGAATCAGTCGTCTGAAGGAGCACCATGAGCCGTATCAACTTCACCACCGCAACCCTACCGGCGCGAAAGCGGATCGCTCTGATTGCCCATGACCACTGCAAGGAGCATCTGCTGGGCTGGGCCGACCGCCAGCGTTCACGCCTGGAGCGGCATGAACTGATCGCGACCGGCACCACCGGAATGCTGCTCAGCCAACGCCTGGGTTTGCCTGTGGAATGCACCATCAGCGGACCGCTCGGTGGCGACCAGCAGATCGGTGCCCGAATCGCCGAACGGCGAATCGATATGCTGGTGTTTTTCTGGGACCCGCTCCAGTCGCAGCCCCATGATCCCGACGTAAAAGCGCTGCTGCGCATCGCGGCAGTCTGGAATATCCCGTTGGCAGCAAACGAAAGCAGCGCGGACTATCTACTTTCAAGCCCACTGCTGGACCAACCGCACGAAGTACGGATCCCCGATTACAACAGCTATCTTGGGAGCAGACAGTCAAAAGCCTTAGGTGATCAGTAATCCCGCGGCGTTTCGTCCGCCAGGCTTTCCTGCGCGACCTCAACATCCGACTCGTCACGCAAATCCTGGAAATCCGTTTTGAGGCCGATTTCCATGCTGTCCAGTTCTTGCAGCAGACTACGGAAACTGGTCTGGTCGCGCGGCAATGGCTCTTCCTCAGCTGCCTCGAAATCGGCACGGGCCTGCAAAGCCGGGGGCACAGGCGCGTCCTCCGGATCGACTAGCGGCTCAGGCTCCATCTCACGCAGAACCGCCAACGGCGGCAGTTCATCCAGGCTTTTAAGATTGAAGTGATCGAGAAACTGCCGGGTGGTAGCGAACATGGCGGGCCTCCCGGGTACATCGCGATGTCCGACCACGCGCACCCATTCGCGCTCAAGCAAGGTCTTGACGATCTGGCTGTTCACCGCCACGCCCCGCACATCCTCGATTTCACCGCGGGTAATCGGCTGGCGATAGGCGATCAGTACAAGGGTTTCCAGCAGCGCCCTTGAATAGCGCTGCGGTCGCTCTTCCCAGAGCCGTCCGACCCATGGTGAAAAGCGCGCGCGTACTTGCAGCCGGTAACCGCTGGCCACTTCTTTCAGTTCGAACGCACGGCCCTTGCAGGACTTGTCCAGCACCTCCAGCGCCTTACGCAACAGGGAGGGCGCAGGCCGCTCGGCCTCCTCGAACAGCTCGGCCATTCGCTCGAGCGACATGGGTTTACCCGCCGCCAGCAGAAAGGCTTCGAGCAACGAAGCAAGATCCTTGGGATCGGAAAGATTCAAGCCTGACTACCCCTGTTATTCGGTTCTGGCACGAACATGGATTGGCGCGAAAGGCTCATTCTGCACCAGCTCGACCAGCGATTCCTTGATCAACTCCAGCACGGCCATGAAGGTGACGACCACTCCAAGACGTCCTTCTTCCGCGCTAAACAGCGCAACGAAGGCGACGAAACCGCCGCCCTTGAGCCGCTCCAGCACGTCGCTCATACGCTCACGAGTCGACAGCGCCTCGCGGGTGACCTGATGACTTTCGAACATGTCGGCGCGCCGCAACACCTCGGCCATGGACAGCAGCAGCTCTTCCAGTCTGACCTCCGGCAGCAACTTACGCGCCCGCGCGTCGGGCGCATCGAGCCGTGGCACATGAACGTCGCGCCCGACCCGTGGCAATTCGTCCAGGTCCTCCGAGGCGGCCTTGAAGCGCTCGTACTCCTGCAGGCGACGAATCAACTCGGCGCGCGGGTCGGTTTCGTCCACTTCAGCCTCCGCCGAGCGTGGCAGCAGCATGCGCGACTTGATCTCTGCCAACATCGCCGCCATCACCAGGTATTCCGCAGCGAGCTCCAGACGTACCGTCTTCATCAGCTCCACATAGCCCATGTACTGACGAGTGATTTCTGCAACCGGGATGTCGAGGATGTCGACGTTCTGCTTGCGAATCAGATACAGCAGCAGGTCGAGCGGACCTTCGAACGCCTCGAGAAAAACCTCCAGCGCATCCGGCGGAATGTACAGGTCCAGCGGCAGCTCATTGAAAGCCTCGCCATAGACCAGCGCCAGTCGCAACTGCTCGCCTGGCTGGATTGCATCGACCTCTGTCAGGGATGGTTGCATGTGCGTTCCAAGGGGCCAACGGCCTGTTAGCGGTAATTCAAGCCCATGGCTTGCCGCACTTCGACGAGCGTATCGCGCGCTTCGTCGCGCGCGTGCTCAGCGCCTTCGGCAAGAATGCTGCGAACCAGATCCGGAGTCTGTTCGTAATCCAGCGCACGCTCGCGAAGAGGCGCCAGCTCCGCCTTGATCGCCTCGATCAGCGGCGCCTTGCATTCCAGGCAACCGATCCCGGCGCTGCGGCACCCCTGCTCGGCCCACTGACAGACGTCTTCAGCGGAATGTACTTGATGCATCAGCCACACGGGGCACCGTGTCGGCTCGCCCGGATCATGACGGCGCACACGCGCCGGATCGGTGGGCATGCGCCTGATCTTTTCCTCGATTTCGGCTGGTGTGTCGCGCAGGTAGATGGAATTGCTATGGGATTTGGACATCTTGCCTCCATCCAAACCCGTGATTTTCGGCGCCGCACTCAGCAGCGCCTGCGGCTCGGGCAACACGAGCTTGCCACCACCTTCCAGATAACCGTAGAGCCGCTCCTGATCCCCGAGGGTGATTGTCTGCTGCTCCTTGACCAGGGACCGCGCGGTGTTCAAGGCATCAAGGTCGCCCTGTTCCTGATAGCTTCTACGTAGGTTGACATAGAGTTTGGACACCTTTTTACCGAGCTTGCGGATCGCCGCCTCGGCCTTCGCTTCGAAATCCACTTCCCGCCCGTAGATGTGGTTGAAACGACGCGCCACATCACGAGCGAATTCGATATGTGGTAACTGGTCAGCCCCCACCGGCACCACCCCTGCGCGGTAAGCGAGGATGTCCGCCGCTTGCAGCAAGGGATAGCCGAGAAAGCCGTAGGTGCCAAGGTCCTTGTGCTGCAGGTCATGCTGCAACTCTTTGTAGGTTGGCAACCGCTCCAGCCAGCTCAACGGGCAGATCATCGACAGCAACAGATGCAATTCCGCGTGCTCGGGTACCTGTGATTGCACGAAGAGAGTCGCGGAGCTGGGGCTGACACCTGCCGCCAACCAATCGACCGCCATGTCCATCACGTTCCGGGAGATGTCACCGCCTGCGCCATAATCGGTAGTCAAGGCATGCCAGTCTACGATCGCAAAGAAGCACTGGTACTCGTGCTGTAGCCTGATCCAGTTTTTCAGCACGCCGTGATAATGGCCAAGATGAAGGAGGCCGTTGGGCCGCATTCCCGATACGACGCGCCGCTGCGAATCCATGAAGCTCAAATGGGTGTCCTTTGTCCGTTCGAAAAAAGCGGCCGGCCATCAGGCCATGAAGGGTTGCGGATCGCCGCACCCTACACGCAGCACTTCAGGCTCGCCATCCACCAGGCTGATCACGGTGGACGCTTCGACGCCACCGTATCCGCCATCGATGATCAGGTCCACGTAATGCTCAAGCGCATCACGCATCTCGTAAGGGTCGCTCATCGGCTCGCTTTCTCCGGGCAATATCAGGCTGGCACTCATCAGAGGCTCACCCAGTTCCGCCAACAGCGCCTGCGCGATCGGCTGCGCCGGCACCCGCAGGCCGATAGTCCGCCGCTTGGGGTGCAGGAGCATGCGCGGCACTTCACGTGTGGCATTGAGAATGATGGTGTAAGGGCCAGGCAGGTATGTTTTAAGCAGCCGAAAAGCCACGGTGTCGACCTTGGCGAACAGGCCCAGTTGCGAGAGGTCGCGGCAGGCCAGGGTGAAATTGTGTTTGTCATCCAGCTGGCGCAGCCGACGAATGCGCTCGATGCCAGCCTTGTTGCCCATCGCGCAACCGACGGCATAGGACGAATCGGTGGGGTAAACCACGACGCCGCCGTTGCGAATGATCTCCACTGCTTGTTTGATCAGGCGTGGCTGTGGATTCTCCGGGTGGATCTGAAAGAACTGACTCATGAAAACTCCCTGTTCAGCGGGCAACAGATTGGCAAGGCTCGTGATCGAAATGACCCCAGAGCGGCTGAAGATCTTCCGGCAAGGCGCGATAAAGGCCCAGCTCCGACCAATCACCCGGCGCGTGGAAATCGCTGCCGATACTGGCCATCAGACCGAACTCGCGCGTTAGTATCGCGAGCCCACCCACTTGCTCGAGCGGCTGCATGCCGTTTACCACTTCCAGTGCGTGCCCACCTGCCTGGGCGAAATCGGCGACCAGGCGCCGCCGCTTGCTGCGAGTAAAGTCATACTGCCAGGGATGCGCCAGGCTGATCCAGGCGCCAGCGTCGCGCAGTGTCGCCACGGTTTTTTCCAGGCTCGGCCAATGTTGTTTGACGTCACCAAGCTTTCCCGAACCCAGCCATTTGCGAAACGCCTCGGCGCGATCGCGAACATGCCCGGTACGTACCAGGAACTCGGCAAAATGCGGGCGTGCGGGTGCGTTACCACTATCGCCCAGCTCCTGCTGCACCGCCCGCGCACCTTCCAGCGCGCCAGGCATACCCTTGGCCGCCAGACGCTGCGCGATGAGCTCGGCGCGACTCCAGCGTCCGTCATGAAGTTCGGAAATGGCTTGTTGCAGGGCCGCGGCATCCAGGGAGAAACCATAGCCGAGGATATGAATGGTCGCTCCGTTCCACACGCACGACAGCTCGATACCGTTGACCAACCGGATACCCAGCTCCTCGGCAGCGGCACGCGCCTGATCCAGGCCTTCCAGCGTATCGTGGTCGGTCAGGGCCAACAGCCCGATCCCTCGCGCATGGGCACGCTCCACCAGCGTTCGGGGCGCCAAAACGCCATCCGAGGCGGTGCTGTGGCAATGCAGGTCGACAATCATCCGGAACAGATTCTCCCAAGGTCGGCAGTCCGAAAATTCGACTGCCTGCGCCAGCGCTGGTGCGATTTTTCGACAGCAAAAAATGCGTGTGCGAAACAACGCGTGATAGCGTTTCGCCAATAGCGCGGTTTGTTATTATGCCGACCCGATACGGCATCTGGCTCGCTCCATAGAACAAATCATCGATATCCGCCTGCTGGAGTCGAGGTTCGTGGCTGTTCATACTTGTCCAGATGCTCATTAAATCCGTTAGCTGCAGCTCAGCTGCAGTCACTAAGGAGTAACCATGCTGTACGCCATCATTGCCACTGACGCACCCGATTCATTGGAAAACCGTATGGCCACTCGCCCGGCTCATCTGGCGCGCCTGGAGCAGCTGAAAGATGAAGGTCGACTGGTGCTTGCGGGCCCGCATCCAGCTATCGACAGCAACGATCCGGGCACAGCAGGTTTCACAGGCAGCCTGGTAGTCGCCGAGTTCGACTCGCTGCAAGCCGCAGAGCAATGGGCGGCCGCTGACCCGTACAACGCTGCCGGCGTTTACTCCGCAGTCGTAGTCAAGCCGTTCAAGAAAGTGCTGCCCTGAGCCGCGTACCTATCAGCTCGAGTTTTGTACGGCCGCAGGAATGGTCCGCGGTCCAATAAGGAAATAGGAGTTCCGATGCGCCAAGGTTCGTTGTCCGTGCTGTTCGCCCTGTGTTTGCTCGCGCCGACACTCCAGGCACAAGAACCCGAAAGCCAGCCTGTAGCCCAGCGCGAAATTGAGGCGGAGGCGGAGCAGCATGGCGGCTCTCAGCAAGTCGAGGCGTCCGCCGGCGAGGCTTCAGCTGTGGAAAAGGCACAGGTCATACTTCTTCGCGAAGAGAACCAGCGCCTGAAAGACTTGTTGCAGCAGCAACAGACAAAACTCGCCTTTCCACTCCTGAACGACGAGCAGCAGTGGTTCGCGGTTGGCGGCGGTGTCGGCGTTCTGGGTTTTCTTCTCGGTGTATTGGCAACTCGCGGACGCCGCCGCCGTCAGTGGTTGAACTGAAACGAAAACGAGCGAGCTTATGAGCGAATTGTTGCTGATTGACGATGACCAGGAGCTTTGTGAGCTGCTGGTCAGCTGGCTGTCGCAGGAAGGCTTCGTTACCCACGCCTGCCACGACGGCCAGAGCGCGCGTGCAGCTTTGCTCGAATTGAACCCCGCCGCCGTGGTGCTCGATGTGATGCTACCCGACGGTAGCGGGCTGGAGCTGCTCAAGCAGCTGCGTAGCGAGCACCCCAACCTGCCGGTCCTGATGTTGTCCGGTCGCGGCGAGCCACTGGACCGCATCCTGGGGCTGGAACTGGGCGCAGATGATTATCTGGCCAAACCCTGTGATCCTCGCGAGCTCACCGCGCGCTTGCGTGCCGTGTTGCGTCGCAGCCAGCCTCCGGCTACACCCAGCCAGCTCGAGCTGGGCGATCTGCGTTACAGCCCGGCGCGGGGTATCGCAAGCGTCGGCGACCACGATGTCAGCCTGACCCTCTCCGAAGGCCGCATTCTGGAAGCCCTGCTCGCCCAGTCCGGCGAGCCGCTGGATAAACAGGCCTTGGCGCAACTTGCCCTGGGTCGCAAGCTGACCCTCTATGATCGCAGCCTGGACATGCACGTCAGCAACTTGCGCCGCAAGTTGGGCCCACACCCTGACGGTCGCCCCCGTATCGTAGCCTTGCGCAATCGCGGCTACCTTTACAGTGCTTAGGGTCGGCGACCGACCCCAGCCACTTTACCTTGCCTTTACCCAGACCTGACCGCCGCTGACCTTGCGCGCCATACACTGGACGCATCCGGTCGCAACCCGGGCGGCGCCGAACCAAGCCGGTAAGCACTGCCCAATGATCGGCTTCCACACATAGGAGAAACTCCATGATGCGCAAGACCTTCATTGCCCTGATGTTCGCTTCCACCCTCCCCGCCATCGCCCTGGCGATGCCCGACGCCGGCCATCGCCATCAAGGCGGCAAGCATGCGGCGCCCCATATGTTCGAGCAGCTGGACCTGAGCACGGAACAGCGGCGCGACATGCGCAAGTTGATGGGTGAGCAGATGAAAAGTCGCCACGAAATCATCCAGCGTTATCTGGACAAGCTACCCGAAGGCGAGCGCCAGGCTATGGCCAAGGAGCTGACAGCCAGCAAGGAAAAGACTCAGCAAGACATTCGCAAGCTCCTGACCGACGAACAACAGAAGCAGTTCGACGAATTTCATACCAAGATGGAATCCAAGCGCGCGGAACGTGCCGAATTCCTCAAATGGAAAGCCGAACGCGACCAGAAAAGCTGATACCGATAGGCGCGTGGGGCCGGCTAGCCTGCCCCACCGCTGAACCAGCGATAGCAACTTACTACTAACCTTTGATCCGGCCGTGCTACCAGTGCGAGCCGGATCTTGCTTTGGAGCTCCTTGGTGCGATCCCTGTTCTGGCGAATCCTTGCGACATTCTGGCTGGCCATCGCGCTGGTCGCTGGCCTGTCCATGCTGCTGGGCCAGGCGCTTAATCAGGACGCCTGGATTCTCACTCGACATCCGGCCGTCAAGAATTTTGCCAAGCACTGGACCGAGATTTACGAGCGAGAAGGCCCGCGCGCAGCCCAGCAGCTTCTGGAGCAGCAGCGCCGCAACCATCGCATCGATATTCAGGTTCTGGCCGAGAACGGCCAGCCGATCGTTCGCGGCACCTTTTCGGCTCGCGCCGCGGCACTCGAAGCGCGACAGCAGAATCAGCCGGGACGACTTCCCTGGCGCCGTCTGACCGAGGACTACAGCAGTCCAACCACAGACGCCACCTACCTGTTCATGTATCGCATTCCCTACCCCGAGCTGCATGCCTGGCATCGTGGCAGCATGCTCTGGCCGCTCAGTGCAATCGCCATCGCATTGGTGGTCCTGACCGGATTCAGTCTGCTGCTTACATTGTCCATTACCCGCCCGCTGGATCGTCTGCGCAGCGCCGTTCACGATCTGGGACAGACGACCTACCAACAGAACTCCCTTGCCCGTCTGGCCAGACGGCGCGATGAACTCGGGGTTCTGGCGAGAGACTTCAACCGCATGGGCGCACGCCTGCAAAGCCTAATTGGCAGCCAGCGACAGTTGCTGCGTGATGTTTCCCACGAGCTGCGTTCGCCCTTGGCACGCCTGCGTATCGCGCTGGCGCTGGCCGAGCGTGGCACGCCCTGCGAACGGGAAGTCATCTGGCCGCGCCTGATCAAGGAGTGTGATCGCCTGGAATTGCTGATCAGTGAGATTTTGGAATTGGCCAGGCTCGACGCCGACCCCGGCGTCGTCAGCCAGGTCGATCTTCGAGAAGTCTTCGCTCAACTCAAAGAAAATGCGCAGATCATCGCGCCGAACCAGCGCATCGAGTGTCACCTGGAGCCCGGAATAGATCTCCATGCCTGGCCTGAAGTACTCGAGCGCGCCCTGGATAACCTGCTACGCAACGCCCTGCGTTTCAACCCTGAGGGTAGCCCCATCGAACTGCGCGCCGTCCGGGATGGCAACGGTGTAACGTTGAGTGTTCGTGATCACGGCCCTGGCGTCGACAAGGCGCACCTGGCGCAATTGAGCGAACCTTTCTTCCGCGCTCCCGGCCAGACCACCGCCGGACACGGCCTGGGGCTGGCCATTGCCCGCCGCGCTGCAGAGCGCCACGGCGGCACGCTGCAGCTGAGCAACCATCCACAAGGCGGCTTCATTGCCAGTCTGAAGCTGCCACTGTCTCCGCCAAAGGGCGAAGTTCGAAACTCGACGTCAACTTGAGATCAGGCGTGGCCTGGCCATTGGCTGACAAACTGGTGGGGATCCAACGGGGGCGGCGTTCGCAACCGCCCTTCAGGCGTGCCCAGGTAAATGAAACCAAGCAGCCGTTCATTGGCTGCCAGCATCAGACCTTCGGCCACATGCTCGTCATAGGAGAATGCACCGGTACGCCAGACCGCGCCGAGCCCCTGTGCATGCGCCGCCAACAACAGACCGTGCGCTGCGCAAGCCACCGCCAGCACCTGCTCGGATTCCGGAACCTTCGGGTGTGGTTGCAGCCGCGCGATGACGCCCACCAACATTGGAGCGCGCAGCGGCATCTTGTATGCCTTATGCATGGCCTCTTCGCTGCAATCGGGGTCACTCCGCCTCAGCGATTCGACGAAAAGCTCGCCAAGCCGCTCGCGTGCTGCTCCCTGAATCACTAGAAAACGCCAAGGCCGTAGTTGCCCGTGGTCCGGCGCACGCAGCGCCGCACGGAACAGCAGGTCCAGTTGTGCCTCATCAGGCGCCGGATCGCAAAGCCGTGTAACCGAAACACGGTTGAGCAACAGGTCGAGAGCGTCCATCCACTACCTCCAGATCGAATAAGGCCATTCTAGGGTCTGTAGGCGTCGCACTGCGACCATTGCGGCAGAACGCGCTTATCGATACCGGCTCAAGCTACTCGATCCGGCGAAACGTGCGGCTGCAATGGCGGCGTTAGCGGTGGCAATCCGTGGGCAGCGCGGGCGGCGTCGCAATGAGCATTGTGCTGACCGTCGACCCAGGATGCCTCGAACTCACGGCACGTACTCGAGCGCTGCTCGTACATGGTGCAGCGCACGCTGCAGCCAACCTCACCCATCAGGCCGACACAGCGTGCCGGCTTGCCTTCAGTGCCGCGCATGGCGACATGGAAAGGACTGACCTGAACGGTCGCGCTATCCGGCACTGTGCCGCCGGACGAGACGCACTCACCCCAGAAGAAAGACACACGAAAGTACGCACAACAGGCACCACACGTGAGGCAGGGATTATCTATTGTCATGGAAGGTGCTCAGATACCGGAATGGGCCGGCGCCCGAACAGCCATTTTTGTTCATGGCCCGCCTCTTGGGAAGAGGCTTGAAGCCACTGCACTGAAAAAATTTCAGCTGCAGAATGCGGCCTCGGAGCGATTTACTAACGCGGCGTAGCGAGTAGAATGTGCGGCCTCATTTTGAGCCGAGATCGAACCAGAAATGGCCCTGCCGACACTGCGCATCATCGGTTTCATCCTCGGCATTTTCCTCATCACACTCGCCGTGAGCATGGTCATCCCGATGTTCACGCTGCTGGCGTTCGAGCGAACGGACGGCCTGCAGGCCTTCATCTGGGCTAGCCTGATCACTTTCGGCTGTGGCCTGGCCCTGGTGGCGTCCGGAAGGCCTAGCAGTGCCAACCTGCGCCCGCGCGACATGTACTTCCTCACGACGATCAGTTGGTTAACGGTGTGCTGCTTCGCTGCATTGCCACTGATGCTGGCTCAGCACATCAGCTATACGGACGCCTTCTTCGAAACCATGTCCGGCATCACCACCACAGGCGCGACGGTACTGTCGGGGCTGGACAGCGCTTCGCCAGGACTTTTGATCTGGCGATCACTGTTGAACTGGCTCGGTGGAATCGGCTTCATCGGCATGGCGGTGGCAATCCTGCCGTTGTTGCGGGTCGGCGGCATGCGCCTGTTCCAGACCGAATCTTCCGACTGGTCGGAAAAGGTCATGCCGCGCTCGCACATGGTGGGCAAGTACCTGATCGCAATCTACCTATTCCTTACCCTCGCCGCCTTCATTGCATACTGGCTGTCAGGCATGGGGGGGTTCGACGCTTTCAACCATGCCATGTCCACCGTAGCCACTGGAGGCTTTTCGACCTCGGACGCGTCACTGGGGAAGTTCAGCCATGCGTCGCATTGGGTGGCCATCGTCTTCATGATCCTGGGCAGCCTGCCCTTTACTCTCTATGTCGCCACGGTGCGGGGCAATCGCAGGGCACTGCTTGCTGACCAACAGGTTCGTGGCTTCCTCCTGATGCTGATCGTGACCTGCCTGCTGTTTACCGCCTGGTATTGGTTCAACCATAACCAAGGGCTTCTCGACTCGCTGCGCATCGTGACGTTCAGCGTCGTCTCGGTGGTAACCACCACTGGCTATGCTGTCCATGACTACACCCAATGGGGCGGCTTCGCGGTCATGGCGTTCTTCTACCTGATGTTCGTCGGAGGCTGTTCGGGCTCGACCGCCGGCGGGCTGAAGATGTTCCGTTTCCAAGTGGCCTATGCCTTGCTGCGAGCGAACTTCAAGCAACTGGTCCACCCGCGCGCGATCATTCGCCAGCAATACAATGGCCACAACCTGGACGAGGAAATCGTTCGCTCGATTCTGACCTTTTCGTTCTTTTTCACAACGACCATCGCCGTCCTGGCGTTGTGCCTGGCGCTCCTCGGACTCGACCTGGTCACCGCTCTCACCGGCGCGGCTTCGGCAGTCTGCAACCTCGGCCCCGGGCTCGGCCCGATAATCGGCCCGGCAGGCACCTACTCGACCTTGCCTGATGCCGCCAAGTGGCTGCTGGCCGCCGGTATGCTGTTAGGCCGTCTGGAAATCATCACCGTCCTGGTGGTGCTGACCCCTGCGTTCTGGCGTCACTGAACAGCGATTTGGGCTTCGCTTCCGGCCAGGCGAAGAAGATGACGAATTTCAGCCAGCCGTTGAGTCTTTTTTGAACATTCGGCTGCCAATGGTCACTACCGCCACTATCAGACCGCCGACCAGAATGCCGAATAACGCATTGAGCAGCGTAGGCAGCACACCGGACAACAGGCTGCCGATATAGGGCAGCGCCAGGCTCTGCTCGGCGCTGCCCTCAATGAGCTGGTGGATAGCCTTGATACCGTGCGTCAGGATGCCACCGCCGACCATGAACATCGCCGCGGTTCCGATGACCGAAAGTGACTTCATCAGCCAGGGCGCCATCCTCAGAATGCCCTGCCCGATCGATTGGGCCGTCGCACTGGCGCGCTTGCTCAAGGCCAGCCCCAGGTCATCGAGTTTGACTATAGCGGCGACCAGGCCGTACACGCCAATGGTGATCAGTACAGCAATGCCCACCAACACTGCGACCTGTTGCGTGAACGGCGCAGCCGCCACGGTCCCCAGGGCGATCGCAACTATCTCGGCCGACAGAATGAAATCGGTGCGTACAGCCCCACCGATCTTGTCCCGCTCGAACGCCACCATATCCACATGAGGGTCCGCCAGCGCCTTGACCTGCTCGGCGTGCTCCTTCTCGCCCCGGTGCAGATAACGGTGCGCTAGCTTCTCGAAGCCCTCGTAACAGAGGAACGCGCCCCCCAGCATAAGCAGCGGCGTAATGGCCCAAGGCGCAAAGGCGCTGATGAGTAACGCGGCCGGCACCAAAATTGCTTTGTTACGCATCGAGCCTTTGGCCACCGCCCACACCACCGGCAGCTCACGATCGGCTTTCACGCCAGCCACCTGTTGCGCGTTGAGTGCCAGATCGTCGCCCAGCACCCCGGCGGTTTTCTTTGCGGCGACTTTGGTCATCAAGGCAACGTCATCGAGAACCGACGCTATATCGTCTAGCAGGACAAGAAGGCTAGTGGCCAATTGACATCTCTCGCGCGCTATGAGGAAGTAATGGCTCGACGAAAAGAGCCTGCCAGGTGTTTAGCTAAGGCTGGTTCGCAGCGATACAAGTTCCGATGATTGAAAAATGCGAGGCGTTTTCGCCTAACACCGGCTGTCAGAAATGACGCGCGTTAGACCCCTTCCAGTTTGGCGCAGTAATGGCAACTTGGTTATGATCGCGCGGCTTAGCGTTCACCACCGATTGTCCTTTGATCGATGCACAAAGCACCTGAACCGACCAAGGATTGATAGATGACATCCGTCACAGGAGAACGGCGTAACGGCCTGGCAACCCGTCCGTTGCGGGAATACTACTCTCGCGTACTCGCCTACCTGGTCGGTGCCGCGACGCTGGCGGCGGGCACCTACTGCCAGTACTTCTCGTTTGAGCTGATTTGGCTGGTGCCTTACACGCTGCTCTACCCGCACTTCGCCTACCATCTGAGCTACCGATTCAAGCGCAACCATCCCGAAACCACCTCACGGGTACTACTTAGCCTCGACGCGCTGAATGCCGGGGCTGGCATCGTTCTGCTCGGCGGCGCTCTGGTGCCCTCGCTGATGTTTCTGCTCACGCTAAGCTTCAGCGCGCTGGTCACGGGCAGCCTGGGTCATCTGATGATTACGCTGCTGATGGCCCTGGTGGGCGTCGGGCTGACCAACTTGGTGGTGCCGCTGCAATTGAATCTGGATACACCACCGACGGTGGCGGCGGTAAGCATCCTGTTCGCCACGATCTACGTATGTATCACCGCCTACTTCGTTCACCAGCAAGGTATGTGGCTTGCCCAGGCGCGCAGTGAAATCGAGGCCGAGCAGGCAAAAGCCGCCCGCCTGGCGCGCAACCTGGCCAAGTACCTTTCGCCACAAGTCTGGGAGTCGATCTTCTCCGGCAAACGCAGCGTTCGGCTGGAGACGCAGCGCAAAAAGCTCACTGTGTTCTTTTCCGACATCAAGGGCTTCACCGAGCTTTCCGAAGAACTCGAAGCCGAAGCCTTGACCGATCTGCTCAATAACTACCTAAACGAGATGTCGAAGATCACCCTCAAATATGGAGGGACCATCGACAAGTTCGTCGGCGATTGCGTGATGGTGTTCTTCGGCGACCCCTCCAGCCAAGGCGCAAAGAAGGATGCGGTGGCGGCCGTCTCGATGGCCATTGCTATGCGCAAGCACATGAAAGTGCTGCGTCAGCAGTGGCGCGCCCAAGGCATCACCAAACCCATGGAGATCCGCATGGGGGTCAACACCGGCTACTGCACGGTGGGCAACTTCGGTGCTGACACCCGCATGGACTACACCATCATCGGGCGCGAGGTAAACCTTGCCAGCCGCTTGGAAAGCAATGCCGAAGCCAGCGAAATTCTGATCTCCCATGAAACCTATTCACTGATCAAGGACGTGATCATGTGCCGTGACAAGGGCCAGATCACCGTCAAGGGTTTCTCGCGCCCGGTGCAGATCTATCAGGTGGTTGACTTCCGTCGGGACCTGGGCGCAACAGCCAGCTTCGTTGAGCATGAACTTCCGGGATTCTCGATGTATCTGGACACCAACGGCATCCAGAACTTTGACAAGGAGCGTGTCATCCAGGCACTCAACCAGGCGGCGGACAAATTGCGCGACAAGGTCATTATGTAAACCTCGTACGCAATGGCAGCAACGCATGCTGCCCCGACTCGTTCCTCCACTGACGACTTTTCATCCAGCCTGGACATCTACCCATGAATCGCCGCAACGCCCTGCTCGCCGTCCACTTCGGTGCGCTGATGTTCGGGCTGTCTGGCGTCTTCGGCAAACTGGCCGATAGCGGCCCGCTGACAATCACCGTCGGGCGTGCGCTGTTTGCGGTGCTCGCCTTGCTTCTCGCGGCTAAATTGCTCCCTGGCAACGGTGCACGCCCAATTGGACGTCAACGAGCCGGGCTGGTACTGGGCGCCCTGTTATTGGGCGGACACTGGCTGACATTTTTCATCGCCGTGAAAGTTGCAGGCGTCGGTATCGCCACGCTTGGATTCGCCAGTTTTCCCGCGTTCACGCTTCTGCTCGAAGGTCTGCTGTTTCGCGAGCGCACCCGGCCGATCGAGTTCGCCATGGTGGCCATGGTCTGCCTAGGTCTGCTGCTGGTGACACCGGAGTTCGACCTGGACAGCCAAGCCAACCACGGTCTGCTATACGGCGTACTGTCGGGATTGCTGTTCGCCCTGCTCTCACTGCTCAACCGGGCGGTTACGGCGGGCGTCGATCCGGTGCAGGCGGCGCTTTGGCAGAACACGGCAATCATGTTGTTCCTGCTGCCGTTTGCTTGGACGTCGGTTCCTGCGATACCAGCCATCGACTGGTTATGGCTGGCGCTGCTGGGAGTGTTCTGCACCGGCCTCGCTCACAGCCTATTCGTGGCCAGCCTGCGAGTCTTGAAGGCGCGAACCACCTCGGTGATCTTCGCACTCGAACCGGTTTATGGAATCACGATTGCCTGGTGGTTGTTCGCCGAACAGCCCACCCTCAGCATGCTGGCCGGTGGCGTGCTGATCATCCTGGCCAGCGTCATTACCAGCCGACTGAAGGCTGCGAGCCCGGTCGTGGCGAAGCCTTAGCTAACGGTCGTTATGTCCAAGCGAGCGCTCTGGATCGATGCGGTCACGTACGCGCTGTTTCAACACCTTGGCCTCGGGAAATCCGCCGTCCAGCTTGCGCTCCCAGATTTGCACACCATCGCAGCTGATATGAAAGGTACCGCCAGTGGCCGGTGCCAGCGACACCTTGCCCAGCTCCTCGCCGAAGGTTGACAGCAGCTCCTGCGCCAGCCAGGCCGCACGCAACAGCCACTGGCATTGCGTGCAATAGGTAATGACGATTTCAGGTCTGACTGCGCTCATCTCGATCTACCTTAACCCTGTGGTGGAAGTGCCTATAATAGCCGCCCTTTCCCTGCCTCCTGCCCGATCACCATGTCTCGTCTGCTGCTGACTCTGCTGTTGCTGCTGCCTCTGTCCGGACTCGCCGAAGTGGCACAGCCTAAAACCGGCTTGGTACTTTCCGGCGGTGCCGCACGCGGGCTGGCACACATCGGTGTGCTCAAGGCACTTGAAGAGCACGGCATTCATATCGACGCCGTCGCCGGTACCAGCATGGGCGCAGTGATCGGCGGACTTTATGCATCGGGCTATAGCGTCGCAGAACTGGAAGAACTGGCGTTGACGCTGGATTGGCAGCAGGTGTTGTCAGACGATCCGCCACGACAAGATATTCCCTTTCGCCGCAAGCAGGATGACCGCGACTTCCTTGTCAAACAGAAATTGAGCTTTCGTGACGATGGCAGCCTGGGCCTGCCGCTCGGCGTGATCCAGGGGCAGAACCTCGCGTTGCTGCTGGAGCGACTGTTGGTACACGCCAGCGACACCCGCGACTTCGACCACCTGCCGATCCCGTTCCGCGCCGTGGCAACCGATATCGCCAACGACGAGAAAGTGATATTTCGCAGCGGTCACCTGCCTCAGGCGATCCGCGCCAGCATGTCGATTCCGGCTGTATTCGCGCCGGTGGAAATCGATGGGCGGCTGCTGGTGGACGGGGGCATGGTTGACAACATCCCCATGGACGTTGCGCGCGACATGGGGGTCGATCGTCTCATCGTGGTAGATATCGGTACGCCGCTGAAGCCTCGCAAGGAACTAGTGACGGTGGTCGATGTGCTCAATCAGACCACTACGATGATGACCCGCCGCAATTCCGAGGCGCAGCTGGCCACGCTGCGGCCCGAGGATTTACTCGTGCAGCCGGCCTTGGCAGGCTTCGGCCCGACTGACTTCAGCCGCGCCGAACAGCTGATCGACGCCGGCTATCGGGCGGCGTCCGCATTGCAAGAGCGCCTGGTCAGTTTGAGTGAGGGTAGCAGCGGCAATCCGGCCCTGAGCCTGGCGCGCGCCTCGGAACCTCGAACGCCTTTGATCACTGGAATCCGCATTGAAAACAACTCAAAAGTCAGCGAGACGGTAATTCGCCGCTACATCAGCCAACAGCTTGGCGAACCCCTGGACCTTGAAGATCTGCAGACGGATATGGGCACTCTGTACGGTCTGGAGTACTTCGATCAGGTCGAGTACCGAGTCGTGCCCGGGTCGCTGGGCAACACCCTTGTCATCAGCGCCCGAGAAAAACGCTCGGGCACCGACTATCTGCGCTTGGGCCTGAGCCTTTCCGACGATTTCCAAGGCGACAGCGCCTTCAATATCGGCGCCAGCTATCGCAAGAATGGCATCAACGAACTGGGCGCAGAATGGCTGACGCGGCTGCAGCTGGGCGACCGCCAGGAGCTTTACACCGAATTTTACCAGCCGCTCGATGCCGGCTCGCGCTGGTTCGTCGCGCCCAACCTGTTCGTTGAAGCGCAGAACGTGGAGTCGATTCTGGACAACGACCCCATCGCCGAATACCGCCTGCAACGTTTTGGCTACGGCGTGAATCTGGGCCGACAGATCGCCAACAACGGCGAAGTCCGCTTCGGTATCGGCCACGCCTGGGGCAGCGCCGATGTTCGCGTCGGCGACCAGGATCTACCAGACTTCAGCTTCACCGAGGGTTATTACGGCCTGCAATACTCCTTCGACACGCTGGACAACGTCGACTTCCCACGCGAAGGCGAGGACATCGGCCTGACCCTCCGCCAATACGACCCTAGCCTCGGCTCCGACGAGCGTTATCGCCAGTGGGAGCTGAATTTGGACAAGGCCCTCAGCTACGGCGCCAGCACCTTCGTGCTAGGCGGTCGCTACGGGCGTACCCTGGACGACGCAGAAGTGGTGACCTCCAGCTTCCTGCTGGGCGGCGCGCGGCAACTGTCCGGTTTCCGACAGGACTCGCTGGCCGGACAGAACATCAGCCTCGGCCGGCTGATCTACCTGCGACGACTGACGCCACGCTCATTCTCGCCGCTGGATTTCCCCCTGCACCTGGGCGCCTCACTGGAGCGCGGGCGCGTCTGGAACAACGACAACGAGTTCGACAGCGGCTACATCAATGCACTCAGCCTGTTCCTCAGCTATGAGACCCCGCTGGGGCCGCTAAACCTGGGCTATGGCGTCAACGACGAAGACGAGCAAGCGCTTTATCTGAATCTTGGCCGCAACTTCTGAATCGGCCAGACCATTGCGCTGCGTGAAGCCGCGTTTGCAGGAGCCTGAGCATTTTCGGCGCACGGGATCGGGCCACGCGGGAACCGCGTACCGTTGACCCGCTGGGTGCCTCGAGCGCCAAGGACATCAACCCGACGAGGCTAGCTTTTCGCCGCGCCTTGGGCCAGATCCTGCAGCTCCCTGCTGGCCACCGTGTACATGGTGTAATCCTCTCCACTGGCGGTACGCAGCTCGGCAAGCATGGTTCGCCAGCGTTCGACCTGGTATTGGCGCTGCGCGAGCCAGGTATCGACCCGGGCGTCGAGTTCTTCAGGCCCGCCGCTCATCTGCAACACCGAGACAGTAATAGCGCGTTGCTGAAGATCCAGGTCGTCACGAAAGCCTTCACGTGCCAGCGCCTGCCAGTTGCTCTCCACCGGTAACGCCGTCAGTTGCTGCAGATACCAGGGCAGCTCCAGCGCACCGCCCACGGCGAAATAGGCAGCAGCGACCTGCGCCGGCGACTGCCCGGTTTCATCAGCCGCCTCCAAAATCGGCAGCAGTGTATAGAGGTGGCTGGTGCCGGCAATCAGGCGCGCCAGCAGCTCCGGCACGCCCGCCTCGGTGTAGCGCTGGTAACGCGTCTGCCACAGTTCGCGCGTGCCGCCATGCAGAAGTGAATCCAGTTTCAGCGCGAGTGCGGCAACGCGCGGCCCGAAATGCGCCACGTCACGCGCGGCGTCCAGCTCACTGCGGCGGTTGCGCAGGAACCAGCGTGTCGCACGGCGCCCCAGGCGTACCAGTTCGCCCATCAATTTCAGCTGCAATTCGGCAGGCACCTTGTAGTCCAGCGCCTCGACCTGCCGGAACCATCGCGGCAAATGGAAGATGTCACGCACGATCACGTAGGCGCCGGCGACGTTAGCCGCACTCATACCGGTGCCCTCGCGCAACCGTTGGACAAAAGTGATGCCCATGTTGTTGACCAGATCGTTGGCAATTTGCGTGCTGACAATTTCGCGCTTCAGCCGGTGATGCAGCATGGCCTCCCGGTATCGCTCGGCGAGCAGCTGCGGGAATGCCGTTTCCATGTCCCGCGCCAGGTACTCGTCGTCAGGCACGCGCGAGGCCAGCAAAGCCTCCTTGAGCTCGATCTTGCTGTAGGAGATCAGCACCGACAGCTCGGCTCTGGTCAGCCCCTTGCCTAGGGTGGCACGTTCGCTGAGCGCTTCATCGGTAGGCAGGAATTCAAGCGCCCGGTCCAGCAGCCCGCTTGCCTCCAGCGCACCGATCAGTCGCTTGTACTCGCCGCTACGCTGCGCAGCGCGGTGCTCGGCCAAGAAAAGCGCTTGAGTCTGTTTGTAATTGTCGTGCAGGACCAGCTCCGCGACTGCCTCGGTCATGTTGAACAACAGCTCGTTACGCTGCTTGCCGGTCATGTCACCTGCGGCCACTACCTCGTTGAGCAAGATCTTGATATTGACCTCATGGTCGGAACAGTTCACCCCGCCGGCGTTGTCGATGAAATCGGTGTTGCTCGCGCCACCGTGCAGGTCGTATTCAACCCGCCCCAGCTGGGTCATCCCCAGGTTGCCGCCTTCGCCCACAACCTTGGCACGCAGTTCGCTGCCGTTGACCCGCACCGCGTCGTTGGCCTTGTCGCCAACATCGGCATGGCTCTCCATGGCGCTCTTGACATAGGTGCCGATGCCGCCATTCCAGAGCAGATCAACCGGCGCCTGCAACAAGGCGTGAATCAGCTCGGCCGGTGTCAGTTGGTCAGCCTCGATGGCAAAACACCGCTTCATCTGTGGTGTGATGTCGATGCGCTTGGCCGAACGGGCGAACACGCCCCCGCCCTCGGAGATCAACGAGCGGTCGTAATCGGTCCAGGACGAGCGGGGCAAATCGAACAGGCGCTTGCGTTCGATGAAACTGCGCGCGGCGTCCGGTTGCGGATCGATGAAGATGTGCAGGTGGTTGAAGGCTGCCACCAACTGCAGTGTTTCGGACATCAGCAGCCCGTTTCCGAACACGTCGCCAGCCATGTCGCCAATGCCGATCACGCTGATATTGTCGCGCTGAACGTCAATCCCGCGCTCGCGAAAGTGCCGCTGTACCGAGACCCATGCACCGCGTGCGGTGATTCCCATCTTTTTGTGGTCATAACCGGCCGAACCGCCGGAGGCGAAAGCATCTCCGAGCCAGAAATCATATTGCGCAGCAATACCGTTGGCGATATCCGAGAACGTCGCGGTGCCCTTGTCCGCCGCCACCACCAGGTAGGGATCGTCGCCGTCGTAGCGCTGAACCTGAGCGGGCGGTACCACCTTGCCTTCTTTCAAGTTGTCGGTAACGTCCAAAAGACCGCTGACGAAGATTCGATAGCAGGCAATCCCTTCGGCCAGTACCTCGTCGCGTGAACCGCCGGTAGGCAAGCGACGCGGCACGAAACCACCCTTGGCCCCCCCCGGAACGATGATGGCGTTCTTCACCTGCTGCGCCTTGACCAGACCCAGCACTTCAGTGCGGTAGTCCTCTTCCCGATCCGACCAGCGCAAGCCGCCGCGCGCGACCTTGCCACTGCGCAGATGTACGCCCTCCACGCGCGGCGAATAAACGAATATCTCGTACAGCGGCGTTGGCCGGGGCATCTCCGGAATCGCCCGCGGCTCGAGCTTGAAGCTGAAATAGCTCTTGGCTTTGCCGTCGGCGTCAACCTGGTAGAAGTTGGTACGCAGCGTCGCCTTGATCAGCGCGAGGTAGCGCCGAAGGATACGATCTTCGTTGAGCACGGCGACCTCATCCAGTGCGCTCAGAATCGCTGCCTCCAGGCGCTGTTGCTTATCCGCCAGGTCCTCCTCGCTCAGCTTGCGCGCCAGGTAGAATCGAGTCTTGAACAGGCGCACCAGCTCCCGAGCGATATCGGTGTGATTGAGCAATGCATTGGCGATATACCCCAGGTCGAAGCCCACGCGAATCTGCTTGAGATAGCGTCCGTACGCGCGCAGCAGGGCCACTTCACGCCAAGTCAGGCCAGCCGTAAGTACCAGGCGATTGAAGGCATCGTTCTCTGCCAGCCCGGCGTGAATCTGAATGAAGGCGTCCTGCAGGGGCTCATTGATTTCCAGCAGATCGATTTCCAGCCCCTCGGCGTAGGTGAAGGCAAAATCATGAATCCAGTATTCCCGCCCTTCATTGCTACGCAGCCTGAACGGAAACTCGCCAAGCACCCGCAGACCTAGATTCTCCAGGATGGGTAGCATGTCGGACAGCGGCAGCGGCCGATCCGCGTGATACAGCTTGCAATGCAGGCGGTTCTCCATCGTAGTGACCGGCTGATAGAAGCTCATCACCAGCGGCTGTTCATTGCTCAGGCTAAGGATGTGCTGCATGTCCACTGCCGCTGAATGCGCGGTGAAGCGCTCGCGGTAGCCAGCAGGAAAGCCCTTGGTAAATTCGTTCAGAATGGCCGTACCCCGGCCCTCGCCGAAACGCTCAATCACCAGGCTCGAATAATCGTCCTGCCAGGTGCGGCAGGCCTGTATGACTTCCTGCTCCAATTGGGACGCGTCGATTTGCCGCGGTACAGCCGGGTCCAGACGCAGCAGGAATTGCACCCGATTGAGCACAGACTCCGAAAAATAGGTGGAGAACTCGCATCCGCTGGCACCGAGGCGATCAACCAGCACCTGCTGGATGCGCAAGCGCGTCTCGGTCGAATAGACGTCGCGCGGCACATAGACCAGGCAATAGCAGAAGCGGCCATAAGGGTCGGTACGCAAGAACAGCCGCAGCTTGTTACGTTCCTGGATCTGTACGATGGCGATGGCCGTATCGAACAGCTCATCAAGGGGCATCTGGAACAGCTCGTCGCGTGGCAATACCTCCAATACCTGGACCAACTCCTTGCCCAAATGCGCCGAGTCGACGAAACCCGAACGCCGGACCACTTCCGCCACCTTGCTGCGTATATAGGGAATCTGGCGTACGCTCTGGGTATATACCGAAGAGGTGAAAAGACCGAGAAAACGGCACTCCTTGGCCACCCTGCCCTGATCGTCCATCACCCGGATCGACACGTAATCCGGATAGGCCGGGCGATGCACTCGGCTGGGCGTTGCGGCCTTGGCGAAGGAAAGCAGCAGAGGCTCGCTCAAGTAGGCAAGCGCCTGGGGCATGATGAGCTGATCGGCTTCGCAAAGCCCGGTGCGCAGGTTGCGCGACACACCCAGCAGCGACGCCTCGTCGTAAACGATGCGGCCACCCTCGGCGTATTGCGCCACGCTGAATTCTTCATAACCGAGGAAGGTGAAGTGATCATCAGCCAACCAGCGTATGAAGTCGGTGATCTCCGCCAACTGACTATCCACTGTCGGTGGCAGTTGCCCCAGCCAGGCGTGTACCTCTACTGCTTTGCTTTTCATGGCAGGGAAATCATTGACGATCAAGCGCACGTCTGCGAGTACGCCCAGCAGCGACTGCTCCAATTCGCGTAAGGCGGCAGCATTGGCACAGCGGTCGATCTCGATGAAAATCAGGGACTCGGGAAGACTGTCCTCTGTGGTGTCGCCCTTGGCCAACAGCTCCAGCAGCCCGCCCTCGGCGTCGCGCCGGACCTGCAATACGCTGTTCTGCAGGGTATGAATGCTATAACCGCGGCGGGTGAGTTCCATGCGCACCGAGTCGACCAGAAATGGCATGTCCGGGTGCAGAACCTCCACCACGCTGTGAGTCGACTGCCAACCGTGCTTCTCGTAATCGGGATTGAATACGTGAACTTCCGGCGCCGTCGGGTCGAAGCGCTCAAGCAGTCGCCAGCTAGCCAGTGTGGAGCCAACCAGGTCGGACATGCGGCGCTCGGTGAGTTCAGATAGGGCAACGATGCCGAAGAACTGTTCGGCAAATCGTCGCACTTGGGGTAGGAGGGTCTCGTCTACGTGCTGCGCCAGAGCTGCTTGCAGTTGCTGCTGGAAGTCGGCTTTGCTGGCCGCTGTAAAGAACGCCATCGTGCACTCCGCTGGGTTTAGGTGATAACTGCTTCGATAGTGACTGACGCCACACATGACAGGTTCAAGGTTAGTCTAAGCGGCCGCAGATACAGTAAAGTGGCGCATCTAGCCCCACCCGGCCGTGTTATCCCAGGCTTTCCCGCTGTGCCGACGAGGTGCTTGCCGGGTTGGCCGCACCCTACTGAAACGCCCCGCTGCTTCTCTCTGGAAGACTCGATACGATGGAACACCGTGAAGCCATAATCGCCCTGCGGCAGCTGCTGTCCACTCAGATTCTTGGTCAGGACCGCCTGATCGAACGGCTGCTGATCGCTCTGCTGGCCGATGGCCACATGCTGGTCGAAGGCGCCCCGGGCCTTGCCAAGACGCGTGCGATCAAAGAGTTGGCCGGCGGCGTGGAAGCTGAATTTCACCGTATCCAGTTCACCCCCGACCTACTGCCCGCGGACATCACCGGAACGGAGATATACCGTCCCGAAACCGGCAGCTTCGTCTTCCAGCAAGGTCCGATCTTTCACAATCTGGTGCTGGCCGACGAGATCAATCGGGCACCGGCCAAGGTCCAGTCAGCGCTGCTCGAAGCGATGGCCGAACGCCAGGTCAGTGTCGGTCGCAGCACCTATGAGCTGTCACCGCTGTTTTTGGTCATGGCAACGCAGAACCCCATCGAGCAGGAAGGCACCTATCCCCTCCCCGAGGCGCAGCTGGATCGCTTTCTGCTGCATGTAAAGCTCGGCTTCCCCGACGCCTCGGTGGAGCGCCGCATCCTGCAACAGGCCCGTGGCGAAGCCATCAATGGCGAAAGCACACCAGAACATCGCGTAAGCCAGCAAGCCATCTTCGCCGCGCGCAAGGAAATCCTCGGTCTATATATGGCCGATGCTGTGGAGGAATACTTGGTACAGCTGGTGATGGCCACCCGGACACCGGCCAAGTTCGACAGCGACCTGGCCGAATGGATCGCCTACGGCGCCAGCCCCCGGGGCACCATTTCTCTGGACCGCTGCGCCCGCGCCCACGCCTGGCTGGCGGGGCGCGACTTCGTCAGCCCTGAGGACATTCAGGCAATGCTCTTCGACGTGCTGCGTCATCGCCTGATTCTTTCCTTCGAGGCGGAAGCAGCCGGTATCGATCAAGACAGAGTTCTACAGCGCATCCTCGACGTGGTGGCGGTGGCGTGATGCAACCTGCGGCCATGCGCGAGGAAGTCCCCGGCATTCGGGTGACGCTCACCGAGCTGATCGACATTCGCCACCGAGTACGCGAGGTTCCACTGTTTTCAACGCCCCACCGGCGCAGCCCGCTGGTAGGTCTGCATCACTCAAAATTACGTGGGCGTGGCATCGACTTCGACCAGGTGCGTATCTATCAGCCTGGCGATGATGTACGTAGCATCGACTGGCGCGTCACGGCGCGTACGCAGGAGCCGCACACCAAGCTCTTCCATGAGGAACGCGAACGCCCCATCTACCTGCTAATCGAGCAGAGCCCGCAGCTGTTTTTCGGTAGCGGACTGCAGTTCAAATCGGTGCTGGCCGCGCAGGCGGCGAGCCTGGTCGGCTGGGCGGCACTGGTTCATAACGATCGTGTGGGCGGACTGGTTTTCGGCCATGGCGAACATCATGAGATCAAGCCCAGACGCAGCAAACAGAGCCTGCTACAGCTGCTCGACCGTCTAGTTCGCGCAAACCGCCAGCTGGACGGCCAGCAGGTAATGGACCCGGATGCCTTCGGCCTCGCCTTGCGCCGTGCCCGTGAAGTGCTGCGCCCTGGCAGTCTGGCGGTAATAGTCTGCGATGAACGCACTCTGAGCGACGCCGGCGAACAACAGTTGAGTTTGCTGGGACGGCATGTCGATTTGCTGCTGGTGCCAGTCTTCGATCCGCTCGACCGGGCCTTGCCCGCAGCCGGCCTGCTGCGCTTCGCCCAATACGGCGCGCATCTGGAGCTGGACACTCGGGATGCAGATCTTCGCCAATCCTATCGCCAGCTCGGCGAAGCCCGTGCGGCGCGCTGGCAGCGACTCGCCGATCGTCTTCGGGTGGTTCTCCTGCCGCTCAATACGCAGTACGACCTGGTCGCCCAATTGCGCGAGCACCTGAGCGTCAAGCAACCGGAGTCGCGCAGATGAATCCTCTGGATCAACTGGCGCCTTTGATAGAGCCACCCCCCGTATCCTGGTGGCCACCAGCGCCAGGCTGGTGGTTCCTGGCCGCCGGGTTGCTGGTCTGCCTGCTGCTGTGGCGAACCAAACCCTGGCAACAGAGACGCAAACGCAGCGATACAGTTGAGCCACCTCTCGAACCACAACGGCAAATAGCGCTCGATGAACTGGCGCAACTGAGCAGGCCCTACGATGGCCAGCCAGCCAACCAGTGGCTGCAACAGCTCAACGCACTGCTCAAACGCCTGTGCCGGATCCGTTATCCTGAAGCCCAGTCGCATACGCTCAGCGGTCGCGCCTGGCTGGCGTTTCTGGACAACCGCTGTCCTGCCGCTGGCCTGACACGCTGGATGGTACTGGTCGAAGGCGTCTATCGCGCCGAATGCAAGCTCGACGACAAGGCCATCCAAGGACTGGAGCAGGCGATCGAAATCTGGATTCGCAAGCATGTTTGAGCTGGCCTGGCCCTGGGCCTTTCTGCTGTTGCCGCTGCCATGGCTGCTGCGCTGGCTGCTGCCCGCCGCTGATAGTGGCGACGCCGCGCTGAAAATAAGCTTCCTTGCAGAACTGGAAACCTTGGCCGGACGCCGGGCGCGTGCGGTGCTGCCAGGCTGGCGCCAGCAATTGCCCTACCTCGTGGTGTGGCTGTTGCTGCTGTTAGCCGCGGCCCGTCCCGAGTGGCTCGGCGAGCCTCTACCGATACCCAGCAGCGGCCGGGATTTGCTATTGGCCGTAGATGTCTCCGGCTCAATGGACTATCCCGACATGCAATGGGAAGACGAAGAGATAACTCGCCTGGGGCTGGTGAAACACCTGCTCGGGGAGTTCATCGCCGAGCGGCGTGGCGACCGGGTCGGCTTGATCCTGTTTGGCAGCAAGGCCTACCTGCAAGCGCCACTGACGTTCGACAGGCAGACCGTCCGCACCTGGCTGGAGGAAGCAGCGGTGGGCATCGCCGGTAGCGAAACCGCCATCGGCGATGCGATCGGACTAGCCGTCAAACGCCTGCGCGAGCGCCCTGCCGAAAGCCGGGTGCTGGTGTTGATCACGGACGGCGCCAACAATGGCGGCGAGATCGACCCGCTACTTGCCGCACGCCTGGCAGCCAACGAAAACGTGAAAATCCACACAATCGGCATCGGTGCCGACCCGCAACCTGGTGGCCTACTGGGACAGTTTGGTTTCAATCCCGGCCTTGAGCTGGACGAAACCACCTTAAGAGCGATAGCCGAGGAAACCGGTGGGCAGTACTTCCGTGCCCGTAACAGCGAAGAACTGCAAACCATCAACGATACCCTCGACCGACTAGAGCCAGCTGCGCAGAAAATGACCCAGGCGCGCCTGGCCGAAGCCCTGTATGTCTGGCCATTGTCAGCCGCCTTGCTAATCAGCTTGCTGCTGGTGGCCGCGCGGCTTTGGCATACCCAGCTGCAGCTCGCCTGGAACTGGAAACGGCGCCCATGATGGATATCTGGCCTCATCTGCTGCGTCCGTTCTGGCTGCTGATCGTGCCGCTGCCGCTGTGGCTGTTGTGGCGGCTCTGGCACCGCCAGCGCCAGGTCGGAAGCTGGCAACGCCTGCTCCCCTTCGCCTTTCACGACACACTGCTTACCGGAGGCCGTGTCCGTAACAGCCGCCTGCCCTGGCTCGCTCTGGGCAGCGCCTGGCTGCTCACGTGTCTGGCGCTGCTGGGCCCGAGCTGGCAACAACTGGAACAGCCAAGCCTGAAGCGCGCCGAGCCGCTGGTGGTGCTGCTGGAAATGACACCTGCAATGCTCGCCAGCGACTTGCAACCCACCCGCCTTGAACACGCACGGCGCAAGTTGCTCGACCTGCTGCGGTTGCGCCAGGATGCGCAGACCGCCGTGGTGGTCTTTGCCGGCAGCGCACATACCCTGGTGCCGTTGTCTGACGACCTGGCCACTACGGAAAACCTGCTTGGCGCGATCAGACCGGAGCTCATGCCAGAAGAGGGTCACCGTGCGGACCTAGCCGTGTCCCAGGCGCTCGCGCTGCTCGAGCAAGGTGCCCAGGGACGCGGCCAATTGCTGCTGATCGGCAGCACCCTCTCCGCCGAAGAGCAGGCCAGCATCGCCTCGCTGCTTGAAACTAATGGCGGGCGCTTGTCGATACTCGGCATCGGCACAGAACAGGGCGCGCCGATTGCGCAACAGGGCGGCGGCTTTCTCAAGGATTCGCAGGGCGCCATCCTGATTCCGCAACTGGATGCCAAGGGCCTGCGGCGCTTCGCCGTCGAGCTGGGCGGACGCTACGAACTGGCGAGCCTGGATGATGCAGATTTGCTTGCGCTGGGCCTGCATGAACAGGGCACGGGCGCGGCGCAAAGCAGCGAAGCCACGGGCCTGACTGTATGGTTCGATCAGGGCCACTGGCTGTTGCTGCCGTTGCTGCTATTGGCCGCCTGCGCAGCACGACGAGGGTGGCTGTTTTGCCTGCCGTTGCTCTTGCTGGTCCCCCCTCCCGCCCAAGCGTTCACATTTGATGATCTGTGGCTGCGGGGTGACCAACAGGGCCAGCGTCTGCTGGAAGCACAGCGCCCGGCCGACGCCGCGCAGCGATTCACCAATCCCAGGTGGGAGGCTTATGCCCACTACCTAGCCGGCGATTACGCGACGGCAGCGGAGCTTTTCGCCAAGGGTGATACCGCAGCCGACCACTATAATCGAGGCAACGCGCTGGCTCACAGCGAGCAATTGGAGGAGGCCATCGAAGCCTACGACCAGGCGCTGGACTTGCAGCCGGGCCTTGAGGCGGCGCGGCAGAACCGGGTCATCGTCGAGGCGCTTCTGCGGCAACGCCGGCAGCAGGAACAGGCCGATGACGCTCAGCAAGAACAGGAAGTCAAATCACAACCCGAACAGTCCCCCCCGGCGATGGCGCCCTCGTCCAGCTCAAGCGTCGCGCAGAGCCAGTCGAGCGAAGGAGAAGGCGAACAATCGGAGCAGAGTCCGACGCCTCAACCGACTGCCGAAACCCTGCCGGCAGAGGACTCGAGTACGCCGCCGACATCCGGCGAATCCCCTGCCCTCACCGAGCAGGAGCAGGCCACCGATCAATGGCTACGGCAGATACCGGATGATCCAGGTGAGCTGTTGCGACGCAAGTTTCTCCTCGAACAACGCATGCGCCAGGAAATGAACTGATGATGCGCCTGACCGCTCTTGTTTTACTGCTTGTGCTCGGCTGCCAGGTAAGTGCCAGCGAGCTGATCGCCCGAGTCGACCGTACCCAGCTCAGCCTTGGTGAAACCGTTGAACTGACGCTCGAGACACAGGGAACCAGGCTCTTCGGCAAGCCCGACCTGGGCCCCCTCCACGAGCTGTTCGAAGTGGCCAGCCCCCGCCAGATGAACCGGCTCTCCAGCATTGACGGCGAAGCCCTGGCCCGCACCAGCTGGCAAGTCACCCTGCAGCCACGGCAGACCGGTTACGTGGTGGTGCCGCCTTTGCGGCTCGGCGACTGGCAGAGCCAGCCCATCACCCTGCATGTGCAAGATCCAGGCTTGCCAGACGCCAGCTACAAACTGGCCCCGATATTTATCGATGCCAGTCTCGACCGCGATCACGTCTATGTGCAGGCTCAGGTGATTCTGACCTTGCGGATCTACCACTCGGTTTCCCTGTATGACGACAGCACTCTGTCACCGCTGCAACTCACCGAAGCGCTGGTCGAGCAACTAGGCACCTGGCGGACCTATGAGAAGGACATCAACGGCATACGCCATGGTGTGATCGAAATTCGCTACGCGCTGTTCCCGCAGCAAAGCGGCCAACTGACCATTCCTAGTCAGCTGTTCAGCGCCACCACGGCCGTGGCCTACAGCGGTGATGACCTGCCGTTCGGCTCACGGTTCGGCAGGGCGACACAAGTCAAATCGCCTTCCATCCCGCTGCAAGTCCTTCCCAAGCCAGCCGAATATCCGGCCGACACGCCCTGGCTGCCAGCAACCAGCGTAACCCTGGCCGAAGCCTGGAGCCCAGAGCCGGATCAGGCGCGCGTAGGTGAATCGCTGACTCGCAGCTTGCTGCTCAAGGCCGAAGGGCTGTCCAGCGCACAGTTGCCACCCCTCCCATCCGCCTCGGGTCCTGGTCTGCGCAGCTATCCAGACCAACCCAATCTGGCCAACGAAGCGACCGCGTCAGGCCTGACCGGCAGCCGCGAGCAGAGCGAAGCGCTGATCGCCACCCAAGCCGGAGAAATCAAGCTTCCGGCCATTAAGGTCACTTGGTGGAACACCCAGGAAGATCGCCTGGAGCACACCCAGCTCGCTGCCCGTACCCTTCAGGTGGCTGAGAATCCCGAGCGCCTTCAACGTCCGACGCAGCCCCAAACCACTCAACCTGTCGTTATCGAAGGGCCTCCGGTATGGCCTTGGCAGCTGAGCAGCCTGGTATTGGCCATCACCACCCTGCTGGGCTTTGGCCTGTGGCTCCGCGCCCGTCGCCGGCCCGCCGTGCTGCGGGCGCTGCAGGCGGGGCCGACACCCCGTAGTCTGCTCGATGATCTCAAACGCGCCTGCCAGGCCAACGACAGCCAGGCTACACGTCAGGCTCTGGACGCCTGGGCGCGCCAGCAGCCGGAAACCCTGGCGGACATGGCCGCCCGTTTCGTCCCTCTATCCGATGCCCTAGATGGACTCAACGGAACGCTGTACAGCGAAGCCGGCCAACGCTGGCAAGGCGATGCATTGTGGCAGGCGATCCAAAGCCTGCCGCCGCTCCCTACCGCCAGCCAGGAGCAGGAGTCGAGTGCCCTGCCGCCGTTGTATCCACGCTGAGTTTTAGGACTGGCATCGCTGGCGATGACGCAGAACTGCGGGCCCGCAGTCACGGTTGCCTGGCCTGATTCAGCTTTCCCCATAGCTCACGGGCGGCGGGTGATCAGTCCTTTACGCGCGATTCGCGTCAAGTGATGGATGCAGCTATCGAATTGGTCGGCAGAGGGCGACTGGATCACGGCCAGATCGAAGCTGTCGGAAGCGAACCGGGCGAGAGAATCGTCCGCAGCGCTGAACTGAACGAGAAACGCTCTGGGTTTTCCCGAACGCTTTGGCCAGCCGTCAAGAAAGCGCAACAACGATGGCTGATGCGTACCGCAAAGAAGAATTTTCGGATTGGGGCGCGCCAGCCCGGTGGTGATCGGCGCCAGGCGTAACGGTGCTTGCAATGCGCTCATGCTGAAGATTTCCTGGCCTCGAGGATTCCGCTGGGCAGCGGTGGGAGGCAACACCGGAACCAGCGCTTTAGCGGTATTTCGAAGCCAAGGCTCCAGGCGCCCCGCAAGTAGCTGACTAAATCGGCGCAAGGCGAAACTTTAGAAAAGCCGGACAGGTACTGTCAATCGCCACGTAAGCCAAAGTTCAGCGCACCAGTGCCGTGCAAGCCGCATCAGGAAAGTGCACTAGATCCCCTTCGCCAGGGGCGCGGAGCCGCCTTCCGCCCCCCTGCAGCACACCGCCCTTTGGCACAAGCCATGCAAAAGAAACCAAGGCATGAACACAACGAGTCGCTTGGCCGGGGTCGCCGAATGCGGAGATTGGCATGAAGAAACTAAAACTGGTGATGATCGGTAACGGCATGGCCGGTGTCCGCACGCTAGAGGAACTGCTCAAGGTATCCCCCGAGCTTTACGACATCACGATATTCGGCGCTGAGCCCCACCCCAATTACAACCGCATCCTGCTGTCCCCTGTCCTCGCCGGCGAACAAGGCTTCGAAGACATCGTGCTGAACGACCTGGCCTGGTACCGCGAACGCAACATCTGCCTGATGCTCAATCGCCGGGTGGTGCAGATCGACCGGGCCAGGCGGCGCGTGATCACCGAAGACGGTTGCGAAGCCAGCTATGACAGGTTGCTGATCGCCACCGGCTCGACCCCCTTCGTGCTGCCGATACCAGGCAACACCCTGAATGGCGTCGTCGGCTACCGTGACATTGCCGACACCCGAGCCATGATGGAAACCGCCCGCCTGTACAAACATGCGGTAGTCATCGGCGGTGGACTGCTGGGCCTGGAAGCAGCCAATGGCCTGAAAGCACGCGGCATGGAGGTCACCGTCGTGCACATCGCCGACTGGCTGATGGATCGCCAACTTGACCGCACCGCCAGCCAGCTCCTGCAACAGAGCCTGGAAGAGCGCGGCCTGAAGTTCGTGCTGTCCAGACAGACCGCAGCGCTACTGGATAATGGTGAAGGGCGCGTTGGCGCGGTCCGCTTCAAGGATGGCGAAACCATCGCGGCCGATCTGGTGGTCATGGCCGCTGGCATCCGCCCTAACGCCGAGCTTGCCGAACGCGCCGGCCTGCCATGCAACCGCGGCATACTGGTCAACGACACATTGCAGACCTACGACCCCCGCATTTATGCGGTGGGCGAATGCGCCAGCCATCGCGGTACCACTTACGGCCTGGTGGCACCACTTTTCGAGCAAGCACGCGTCTGCGCCAATCACTTGGCGATGATCGGCTTTTCGCGCTACCTCGGCTCGGTGACCTCGACCAAGCTCAAAATCACCGGCATCGAGTTGTTTTCCACCGGCGACTTCATTGGTGGTGAAGGCACCGAAGCCATCACGTTCTGCGATCCCATCAGCGGCGTTTACAAGAAGCTGGTGATCAAGGACGACGTGCTGGTCGGCGCCTGTCTCTACGGTGACACCCGCGATGCCAACTGGTACTTCCGCCAGGTGCGCGAGAACCAAAACGTCAGTGCCATTCGCGATCAGCTGATGTTCGGCGAAGAAGCCGTTGCCCTGCAGACCCAGCCCTATCGCACGACCCGCGCCAGGCAGCCTAGCCCATCACTTGCAGCGGTCGGGCGTTGATACCAGGAGACAACGGCATGCGCCATACAACCGCCTCGACCTGCTGTTACTGCGGCGTCGGCTGCGGCGTGCTGATCGAACACGACGCAACACGCATACTCGACGTAGCGGGCGACCCTCGCCATCCTGCCAATTTCGGAAAGCTCTGCAGCAAGGGCTCGACACTCCACCTGACCGGCGATCTGGATGCCCGGGCACTGCATCCGGAACTGCGTCTGGGCAAGCAGCTGGGCCGCACCCGCACGGATTGGAGCAACGCCCTTGATCATGCCGCCGAGGTATTCGCCCAGACCATCCGGGAGCACGGCCCGGACAGTGTCGCCTTTTATCTTTCAGGCCAGTTGTTGACCGAGGACTATTACGCCTTCAACAAGCTGGCGCGCGCGCTGGTCGGCACCAACAACATCGACAGTAATTCACGCCTGTGCATGTCATCCGCGGTTGTCGGCTACAAGCGCAGCCTGGGCGCCGATGCGCCCCCCTGCTCCTACGAGGACATCGAGCAAAGCCATTGCCTGCTCATCGCCGGCAGCAACATGGCGTACGCGCATCCGGTGCTCTTCCGCCGCCTCGAAGAAGCCAAGGTCCAGCGCCCGGACATGAAGATCATCGTCGTAGATCCGCGCCGCACCGACACCGCAGAGCTGGCTGACCTGCACCTGGCAATCCGACCAGGCACCGACGTCGCGCTGTTTCACGGCCTGCTGCACATCCTGATCCGCGACAGTCATATCGACCGAGCCTTCATCGAAGCTCACACCCAGGGCTTCGCCGCGCTGCAAACGCTGGTCGGCGAGTACACCCCAGCGGTAGTCGCCGAACTCTGTGGTATCGGCATCGATGCCTTGCAGCGCTGCGCGCGGATGATCGGAAGCGCTCCCTCGTTTCTGAGTCTCTGGTGCATGGGCCTGAATCAGTCGACCTCTGGCAGCGCCAAGAACAGCGCCCTGATCAACCTGCACCTGGCTACCGGGCAGATCGGACGCCCGGGGGCTGGCCCCTTCTCGCTCACCGGGCAGCCCAATGCCATGGGCGGCCGCGAAACCGGCAGCCTGGCCAACTTGCTACCGGGCCATCGCGAAGCTGGTAATGCGCAACACCGTGCGGAGGTGGCGGAGCACTGGGGCGTCGAACAACTGCCAGCCAACCTGGGGCTTTCGGCGATCGAGCTGTTCGACGCGGTACGCCAAGGCAAAATCAAGGCGCTCTGGATTGCCTGCACCAACCCCGCGCAATCCCTGCCGAACCAGCATGAGGTGCATCAGGCCTTGGCGGCCTGCCCTTTCGTCGTGGTGCAGGAGGCTTTCTTCACCACTGAAACCTGTCGCCATGCCGACCTGCTGCTGCCCGCCGCCAGCTGGGGCGAGAAAGAAGGCACGGTCACCAACTCGGAACGCCGCATCAGCCATGTGCGCCCCGCTATCCCGGCGCCCGGCGAGGCGCTGCCAGATTGGGCGATCGCCTGCGATTTCGCCCGTCGTCTCGAACAGCGCCTGCGTCCTGGGCGGCCCAGCCTGTTTGCCTTCAAGGGTCCCGAGGCGCTGTTCGAGGAGTACAAACCGCTGACACGCCATCGCGATCTCGACTATTCCGGGCTCAGCTATCGCCTGCTCGACGAACGCGGGCCACAACAATGGCCATTCCCAGTCGGCAGCTCGGCGGGAACCGCCCGTCTGTACGAAGACGGCACCTTCCCCACCGACGATGGCCGCGCACGTTTCCTGGCTGAGGACTTTCAAGCGCCAAAGGAAGACTACGACGTAGGTTTTCCGCTGATCCTCAACACCGGTCGCCTACGCGATCAATGGCATGGCATGAGCCGCACCGGTACCGCCGCCCGACTGTTTGGCCACGTGGAAGAAGCGGTGCTTGGACTGCATCCGGAAGAGATGCGCCGTCGCCGCTTGCAGCAAGGACAGTTGGTGAAAGTCAGCAGTCGCCGCGGCAGCTTGATTCTGCCGGTTCAGCGGGACGACAGCCTGCAATATGGCCATGCCTTTGTGCCGATGCACTGGGGCGACCGCTTCCTGAAAGGGCTGGGTATCAATGTTCTGACCCAGGCGAGCTTCGATCCCCTGTCCAAGCAACCGGAACTCAAGCAAGCCGGCGTCCAGGTCGAGCCGGTGGCGCTGCCCTGGGAGTTCTTCGCCTTGGTCGAAGGACAGGTGCAGCAACGCTTTGAAGCGCTGCGGCCGCTGTTCGACGGCTTCGAATATGCGAGCTTCAGCCTGGCGGGACGCGACCGTGCAGCGCTGGTGATTCAAGCGGCAAGCCAATCTGCACCCGACGCCGAACTACTGTCGGTCATCGACCGGCTGCTGAATGTCGCCGAAGGTCCAGTGCTGGCTTATGACGATGCGCATCGCTCGGTAGGCAAGCGCGTGCGCCTCGAAAATGACCGCATCGTGGCGTTGCGCCTGGCCGGCGAAACCGCAGCACGTCGATGGCTCAAGAACCTCTGGATGGATGGCGAGGTCGATCCCGAACTGCGCCGCTGGCTACTGGCACCGCTCAGTACGCTCCCACACGGAAAGCGAGTCGAGGGTGACAGAACGCTCTGCAACTGCATGAACGTCAGCCATGTAGCCATCTGCGCCGGCATCGCCCAGGGGCTGGACTTGCCTGGCCTCAAGCAAAGGCTCGGTTGCGGCACCAGCTGCGGCTCTTGCGTGCCCGAGATCAAGCGTCTGCTGGCGCAAGCCGCCGCGCCGGTAAGCGCCTAGCGCCATCCCGTTCGACCGCAGCCTGACCCTGCGCGAGACGGCTGGGGGCGCCCCGGCACCGTACGCGCTCGCTTTGCCGCTGTGAAAGCCGTTCTCAACGATGATGCTGATCAAGGCCGCCCCGAACGTTTCCTGCGACGATACGTCTCAACTACATGGGCAGAAAAAATGGCAGAAAAATATTTCTGAAAATTTCAGCATCCCATGTACTTGCATTACCGATGCGCCTAGAATGCTCCGCCATCGAAAGATGCGACGTATTGCCACAGGTAACACGTTGCACAGCCTTCCCGCTGATCTTCAAGGGAGTCCGGCATGACTGTTTCAAGCCTGCCTCATAATTGGGCGCTTGCCTTCTTCATTCTCGGTGTCCTTGCCCTGTGCGCATTCATGCTCGGTGTTTCCAGCCTGCTCGGCGGCAAGGCCTGGGGCCGCGCTAAGAACGAGCCCTTCGAGTCCGGCCTCCTCCCCACTGGCAGCGCTCAGCTGCGTTTTTCCGCCAAATTCTATTTGGTCGCGATGCTTTTCGTGATCTTCGACGTAGAAGCCCTATATCTCTTTGCCTGGGCCGTCTCGGTGCGCGAAAGCGGCTGGGCGGGCCTCATTGAAGCTACCGTATTCATAGCAATTCTGTTGGCAGGTCTTGTCTACCTTTGGCGGGTGGGTGCGCTCGACTGGGCGCCCTCAACCCGCCGCGAGCGGCAGGCGAAGCTAAAACAATGAGGCTCTCGGCATGCAATACAAACTTACCCGGATCGATCCGGACGCGGTCAATGACCGCTATCCGATCGGCCAACAGGAGACTGTTGCCGATCCGTTAGAAGATCAGGTTCATCGCAACATCTACATGGGCAAGCTAGAAGACGTACTGAATGGTGCTGTCAACTGGGGGCGCAAGAATTCCCTTTGGCCGTACAACTTCGGTTTGTCGTGCTGCTATGTAGAGATGACCACGGCCTTCACCGCGCCTCATGACATCGCCCGCTTCGGCGCCGAGGTGATCCGCGCCTCGCCACGTCAGGCCGATTTCATGGTCATCGCCGGTACGCCCTTCATCAAGATGGCACCCGTCATCCAGCGGCTCTACGAGCAGATGCTCGAGCCCAAGTGGGTCATCTCGATGGGTGCCTGCGCCAACTCCGGTGGTATGTACGACATTTACTCGGTCGTTCAAGGGGTCGACAAGTTCCTCCCCGTGGATGTGTACATACCCGGCTGCCCGCCCCGCCCCGAAGCGTTCCTGCAAGGTCTGCAACTGCTGCAGGAGTCCATCGGCAAGGAGCGTCGCCCGCTGTCCTGGGTCGTCGGTGATCAAGGCGTCTATCGCGCCGAGATGCCTTCGCAGAAAGAACAGCGACGCGAACAGCGTATCCAGGTCACCAACCTGCGCAGCCCCGACGACGTGTGAGCCCGGCTTTCCATCCGGAAGGCCTCTCCACTCCCAAACGTTGACCGAAGCGACCGAGATCATGACTGCAGGCAATGCTCTGTACATCCCGCCCTACAAGGCTGACGACCAGGATATCGTCGTCGAACTGACCGCACACTTCGGTGCCGAATCCTTCACGCTGCAACCCAGCCTGACCGGCATGCCGATACTCTGGGTCGCGCGTGGAAAGCTCATCGAAGTGCTGGGTTTCCTGCGCCAGGTAAGCAAGCCCTATGTGATGCTTTACGACCTGAGCGCCACCGACGAGCGGCTGCGTACCCAGCGTCGCGGACTGCCGCCAGCTGATTTCAGTGTGTTCTATCAGCTGATGTCGCTAGAGCGAAACAGCGACGTAATGATCAAGGTCGCCCTCAATGAAAGCGATCTCAACCTGCCAACTGCTACCTCCATCTGGCCGAACGCCAATTGGTACGAGCGCGAAATCTGGGACATGTTCGGCATTAGCTTCACGGGCCATCCCTTCCTCACCCGCATGCTGATGCCGCCAACCTGGGAGGGTCATCCGCTACGCAAGGATTACCCGGCGCGGGCGACCGAGTTCGACCCCTTCAGCCTAAACGCCGCCAAGCAAGACCTGGAGCAAGAGGCCCTGCGCTTTGATCCCGCGAAATGGGGCATGCGGCGTCAAAGCGAGCATGAGGACTACATGTTCCTCAACCTCGGCCCGAACCACCCTTCCGCCCACGGCGCATTTCGCATCGTCCTGCAGCTCGACGGCGAGGAGATTCTCGACTGCGTGCCGGAGATCGGCTATCACCACCGCGGTGCGGAAAAGATGGGCGAACGCCAGAGCTGGCACAGCTACATCCCCTACACCGACCGTGTCGATTACCTCGGCGGGGTGATGAATAACCTGCCCTATGTGCTGGCCGTGGAAAAACTGGCCGGAATCACCCTGCCGGACCGCGTCGACTTCATCCGTGTGATGATGGCCGAGTTTTTCCGCATCCAGAATCACCTGCTGTACCTGGGCACCTACATCCAGGACGTCGGCGCCATGACGCCGGTGTTCTTCACCTTCACCGATCGCCAGCGCGCCTACAAGGTCATCGAAGCCATCACAGGGTTCCGCATGCACCCGGCCTGGTATCGCATCGGTGGCGTCGCCCATGACCTGCCGCGGGGCTGGGACAAACTGGTCCGTGAATTTCTCGACTGGATGCCCAAGCGCCTTAACGAGTACGAGAAGGCAGCGCTGAAGAACAGCATCCTCATCGGGCGTACCAAGGGCGTCGCCGCCTATAACACCAAGGAGGCCTTGGAATGGGGCGTAACCGGTGCCGGGCTGCGTGCCACAGGCCTTGATTTCGACCTGCGCAAGGCGCGCCCCTACTCCGGCTACCAGCATTTCGACTTCGAGGTGCCGCTGGCTGCCAACGGAGACGCCTATGATCGCTGCATGGTGAAGATGGGCGAGATGCGCGAGAGCCTGAAGATCATCGAGCAGTGCCTCAAACACATGCCCGCAGGGCCCTACAAGGCCGACCACCCGCTGACCACGCCGCCACCGAAAGAACGCACGCTGCAGGACATCGAAACCCTGATCACCCACTTCCTGCAGGTTTCCTGGGGCCCGGTGATGCCGGCCAACGAAAGCCTCCAGATGATCGAGGCCACCAAGGGCATCAACAGCTACTACCTCACCAGCGACGGCAGCACCATGAGCTACCGCACGCGGATTCGCACGCCCAGCTTCCCGCATCTGCAGCAGATCCCCGCGGTGATTCGCGGCAGCATGATTGCGGACCTGATCGCCTATCTGGGCAGTATCGATTTCGTTATGGCCGACGTGGACCGCTGATATGAACACTCTGATCAAGACTGACCGTTTCGTCCTCAGCGAAGCTGAACGCTCAGCCATCGAGCACGAAATACACCACTACGAAGATCCACGCGCGGCCTCCATCGAAGCGCTGAAGATTGTCCAGCAGGCCCGCGGCTGGGTGCCGGACGGTGCCTGTGATGCCATCAGCGAGATCCTCGGCATTCCCGCCAGTGATGTGGAAGGCGTGGCCACCTTCTACAGTCAGATTTTCCGCGTGCCGGTGGGCCGTCACATCATTCGCGTCTGCGACAGCATGACCTGCTACATCGGCGGCCACGAGGCCGTGCTCGACGGCATCAGGCAGCAGATCGGCATCGAATCCGGCCAGACTACTGCCGATGGCCGCTTCACGCTGATCCCGGTGTGCTGCCTGGGCAACTGCGACAAGGCCCCTGCGCTGATGATCGACGATGACACCTTCGGCGACATCCAACCCGACGGTGTTGCTGCCCTGCTGGAGGCCTATCCATGAAGCTTTCATCTTTCGGCCCGGCCAACCGTATCGCTCGTAGCGAGGAAACCCATCCGCTGACCTGGCGGCTGCGCGATGACGGCCAACCGGTGTGGCTCGACGAGTATCGGCAGAAGAACGGCTACGGTGCTGCCCGCAAGGCCCTCACTGAAATGGCCCAGGCTGACATCGTACAGAACGTCAAGGACGCCGGGCTCAAGGGCCGTGGCGGTGCCGGCTTCCCCACGGGAGTGAAGTGGGGCCTGATGCCCGCGGACGAGTCGCTGAGCATCCGCTACCTGCTGTGCAACGCCGACGAGATGGAGCCCAATACCTGGAAGGACCGGCTGCTGATGGAGCAGCTGCCGCACCTGCTGATCGAGGGCATGATCATCAGTGCCCGCGCGCTCAAGGCGTATCGAGGCTACATCTTCCTGCGCGGCGAATACGTGGATGCGGCGCGTAACCTGAACCGCGCCATCGACGAAGCAAAGGCCGCCGGTCTGCTGGGCACGAATATCCTCGGCAGTGGCTTCGATTTCGAACTTTTCGTGCACACAGGCGCTGGCCGTTACATCTGCGGTGAAGAAACCGCGCTGATCAACTCGCTTGAAGGCCGTCGCGCCACCCCACGTGCCAAACCGCCCTTCCCTGCGTCCGTTGGCGTCTGGGGTAAGCCGACCTGCGTCAATAACGTCGAAACCCTGTGCGGCGTGCCCTCGATCATCGGCAACGGCGTCGACTGGTACCGCGCCCTCGCCCGTCCGGGTAGCGACGATATGGGCACCAAGCTCATGGGCTTTTCCGGCAAGGTGAAGAACCCCGGCATCTGGGAATTGCCCTTCGGCATCACCGCCCGCGAACTGTTCGAGGATTACGCCGGCGGCATGAAGGACGGTTACACCCTCAAGTGCTGGCAGCCCGGCGGGGCCGGCACCGGCTTCCTGCTGCCCGAACACCTTGAAGCGCAGATGTACGCCGGCGGCATTGGCAAGGTCGGCACGCGCATGGGCACCGGGCTCGCGCTGGCGGTGGACCACACCGTCAACATGGTCTCGCTGCTGCGCAACATGGAAGAGTTCTTCGCGCGTGAATCCTGCGGCTGGTGCACACCGTGCCGCGATGGTCTGCCTTGGAGTGTGAAGACCTTGCGTGCGCTGGAACGCCGTCAAGGCAGCCGTGAAGACCTCGACATTCTATTGCGGCTGGTGGACTTCCTCGGCCCGGGCAAAACCTTTTGCGCCCACGCGCCCGGCGCGGTGGAGCCGCTGGGCAGCGCCATCAAATATTTCCGGGACGAGTTCGAAGCGGGCATTGCCCAGGCAGGCAAAACGCCCCTGCAGCCGGCATAAAGAATTGAACAAGCTGGGGAGGCGCTCAGCGCGACCGTCGGCCTCAAGCGAAAAGATTTCCTATTAGCCAGACCCGCGCAAGCGGATGAGAAGACCTAGAAATGGCCACTATCCACGTAGACGGCAAAGACTACGAAGTCGATGGAGCGGACAACCTGTTGCAGGCATGTCTGTCGCTCGGCCTCGACGTCCCTTATTTCTGCTGGCACCCGGCGCTCGGCAGCGTCGGCGCCTGCCGCCAGTGCGCAGTCAAGCAGTACAGCGACGAGAACGACACACGCGGCCGGCTGGTCATGTCCTGCATGACCCCCGCCGCCGACAACAGCTGGATTTCCATCGATGACGAGGAAGCCAAGGCGTTCCGCGCCAGCGTCGTCGAGTGGCTGATGATCAACCACCCCCACGACTGCCCCGTGTGCGAGGAAGGCGGTCACTGCCACTTGCAGGACATGACGGTGATGACCGGCCACAACCAGCGCCGCTATCGCTTCACCAAGCGCACCCACCAGAATCAGGATCTCGGTCCCTTCATCGCCCACGAGATGAACCGCTGCATCGCCTGCTACCGCTGCGTGCGTTATTACAAGGACTACGCCGGGGGCACCGATCTAGGCGTATTCGGCGCCCACGACAACGTCTACTTCGGACGCGTCGAGGATGGCGTGCTGGAAAGCGAGTTCTCCGGCAACCTCACCGAGGTGTGTCCCACTGGCGTATTCACCGACAAGACCCACTCCGAACGCTACAACCGCAAGTGGGACATGCAGTTCGCGCCGAGCATCTGCCATGGCTGCTCGTCTGGCTGCAACATCAGCCCCGGCGAGCGCTACGGCGAGCTGCGCCGCATCGAGAACCGCTTCAACGGTGCCGTGAACCACTACTTCCTCTGCGACCGCGGCCGCTTCGGCTACGGCTACGTCAACCGCGCCGACCGCCCGCGCCAGCCGCTGCTGGGCTCGAATACGCTGGGTATCGACGCGGCACTGGATGCGGCCGCCGCGTTGCTCGCAGGCAAGCGCCTGATCGGCATTGGCTCGCCGCGCGCCAGCCTGGAAAGCAACCATGCGCTGCGTGAGCTGGTCGGCGTGGAGAATTTCTACAGCGGCATCGCCGCGGTGGAGTTGGACAACATTCGTCTGATCCGTCAGTTGCTTCAGCACGGCCCTTTGCCGGTGCCTTCGATGCGGGAGATCGAAAGCCACGATGCGGTGTTCATCCTCGGCGAGGATTTGACTCAGACTGCCGCGCGCATGGCGCTGGCCGTACGTCAGGCCGCCAAGGGCAAGGCCACCGAAATCGCCGCCTCAATGAAGATTCAGGACTGGCATGTGGCGGCTGTGCAGAACGTCGCGCAGAACGCCTTGCACCCGGTATTCATCGCCAGCGTCACGGAAACCCGTCTGGATGACATCGCGGCAGAAAGCGTGCATGCCGCACCGACCGACCTGGCCCGCCTCGGCTTCGCCGTGGCTCATGCCATAGATCCCAGCGCTCCGGCGGTGGAGGGTCTGGAAGCCGACGCCCGGGAGCTGGCACAACAGATCGCCGACGCCCTGCTGGCCGCCAAGCGTCCGCTGCTGATCAGCGGCGCGTCACTGGGCGAGAAAAGCCTCATCGAAGCGGCCGGCAACATTTCCCAGGCCCTGAAGAATCGCAAGAAAAACGCCTCCATCAGCCTCATCGTGCCGGAAGCCAACAGCCTTGGCGTCGCGCTACTCGGTGGCGAGTCCGTGGAGGCCGCGCTGGATGCCTTGATCGATGGTCAGGCAGAGGCCGTGTTGGTGCTGGAAAACGATCTTTACCGTCGAGCCGATCAAGCCAAGGTGGACATGGCCCTTGCCGCTGCCAGGGCAGCCATCGTCGCCGATCATCAGCAGACCGCTACCACCGCCAAGGCCCATTTGGTGCTCTCGGCCGCGAGCTTCGCCGAGGCCGATGGCACCCTGGTCAGCCAGGAAGGCCGCGCCCAGCGCTTTTTCCAGGTCTTCGAGCCCAGCTACTACGACAGCAAGATCCTGGTACGCGAAGGCTGGCGCTGGCTGCACGCGCTGCAATGCACGCTGCAAGGCAAGGCGGTGGAATGGACCGACCTGGATCACGCCACTGCCGATTGCGCCGCCACCAACCCGCAACTGCAGGGAATTCTGGATGCCGCACCGCGTTCCTCGTTTCGCATCAAGGGCCTGAAGCTGGCGCGCGAACCGCTGCGCTACAGCGGTCGTACCGCCATGCGCGCCAATATCAGCGTGCACGAGCCGCGTCAACCACAGGATCAGGATTCACCGTTCGCCTATTCCATGGAGGGCTATTCGGGCAGCACGGAGGACCGCCAGCAGATTCCATTTGCCTGGTCGCCGGGCTGGAACTCGCCGCAGGCCTGGAACAAGTTTCAGGATGAGGTGGGCGGTCATCTGCGCGCCGGAGATCCGGGTGTTCGCCTGCTCGACAACGACCGTCAGGACCTGAGCTGGACGCGAGCGCCCGCAGCCTTCTCGCCATCACCTGGCACCTGGCAGGTAGTGCCGCTGTATCACCTGTTCGGCAGCGAGGAAACCTCTTCGCGCGCAGCACCGATCCAGACGCGCATTCCACAGCCTTATGTGGCGCTGGCAGAAGCCGAGGCCAAGCGCTTGGGCGTTGCGCAAGGACAGTTGCTCGGCTTCAGCATCGGCGCATCGCGCCTGAGCCTGCCGGTTCGTATCAGCGAATCGCTGGGTCTTGGCCTGGTAGGTTTACCGGTCGGCCTGGCCGGTATTCCCGTATGGAGCGGCACGTGCCTGGCCACTGAACTGGAGGCCATTCAATGAACTGGCTCACCCCAGAAGTGATCGAGGTGATCACCGCCGTAGCCAAGGCATTGGTCATCATGCTGGCCGTGGTGGTGTGCGGTGCCTTGCTGAGCTTCGTCGAGCGCCGTCTGCTGGGCTGGTGGCAGGACCGCTACGGCCCCAATCGGGTCGGGCCTTTCGGCATGTTCCAGCTCGCGGCCGACATGCTGAAGATGTTCTTCAAGGAGGACTGGAACCCGCCGTTCGCCGACCGCCTGGTCTTCACGCTGGCGCCGGTAATCGCGATGAGTTCGCTGCTGCTGGCCTTCGTCATCGTGCCGATCACCCCGACCTGGGGTGTTGCCGATCTCAATATCGGCTTGCTTTTCTTCTTCGCCATGGCCGGCCTCACGGTGTATGCGGTGCTGTTCGCCGGTTGGGCAAGCCACAACAAGTTCGCCCTGCTCGGCGCACTGCGCGCTTCAGCGCAGACGGTGTCTTATGAGGTATTCCTCGGTCTGTCCTTGATGGGCATCGTCGCCCAGGTCGGCTCGTTCAACATGCGCGATATCGTCGAGTACCAGCAGCAGCACCTGTGGTTCGTCATCCCGCAGTTTCTCGGCTTCTGCACCTTCTTCATCGCGGGCGTCGCGGTCACCCACCGCCACCCCTTCGACCAACCGGAAGCCGAACAGGAACTGGCCGACGGTTACCACGTCGAGTACGCCGGGATGAAATGGGGCATGTTCTTCGTCGGTGAATACATCGGCATCGTGACGATCTCGGCGCTGCTGACCACCCTGTTTCTCGGCGGCTGGCACGGCCCTTTCCTGGACACCCTGCCCTGGCTGTCGTTCTTCTGGTTCGCCATTAAGACCGCGTTCTTCATCATGCTGTTCGTGCTGCTGCGCGCCTCGTTGCCACGCCCGCGCTACGATCAGGTGATGGCCTTCGGCTGGAAGTTCTGCCTGCCGCTGACCCTGCTCAACCTGCTGGTGACCGGCGCGCTCGTGCTGGCGACGGCCCGGTAAGGAGAAAACTCGATGTTCAAATATATCGGCGAAGTGCTCCACGGCACCTACACCCAAATGCGCAGTCTGGTAATGGTTTTCAGCCATGGCTTTCGCAAGCGCGATACCTTGCAGTACCCGGAAGAGCAGGTCTATCTGCCACCGCGCTATCGCGGTCGCATCGTGCTGACCCGCGATCCGGACGGCGAAGAGCGCTGCGTTGCCTGCAACCTGTGCGCGGTAGCCTGCCCGGTAGCCTGCATTTCCTTGCAGAAGGCCGAGACCGACGAAGGACGTTGGTACCCCGAGTTTTTCCGCATCAACTTCTCGCGCTGTATCTTCTGCGGCTTCTGCGAGGAAGCCTGCCCGACCAATGCGATCCAGCTCACCCCCGATTTCGAGTTGGGCGAATACAAGCGTCAGGATCTGGTTTACGAGAAGGAAGACTTGCTGATTTCGGGCACCGGCAAGTACCACGACTACAACTTCTATCGCGTCTCGGGGCTGGCCATTGCCGGCAAACCTAAAGGCGCTGCGCAGAACGAGGCGGAACCGATCAACGTCAAAGGGCTTCTGCCATGACGGTCGTTCAACTCCCAGCGCTTGCGCCAGCCGGCTTCGCGCCGGTCACCTACCGGTCGAGGACGTACTGATGGAATTCGCCTTCTACTTTTCCGCCGGCGTGGCCGTGGTCGCCACGTTGAGGGTGGTTACCGGCAGCAATCCGGTGCACGCCCTGCTCTACCTGATCACCTCGCTGCTGGCCGTGTCGATGTGCTTCTTCGCCCTCGGTGCGCCCTTTGCCGGCGCCTTGGAGATCATCGTCTACGCCGGCGCCATCATGGTGCTCTTCGTGTTCGTGGTGATGATGCTCAACCTTGGGCCGCATACCGCGGCCCAAGAGCGCGCCTGGCTGAAGCCCGGGGTGTGGATAGGTCCGTCGCTGCTGGCAGCGATTCTGCTGGCACAACTGTTGTGGGCCTTGTTCGCGGCGCCGGCGCATGCGCCGGCTGGCCTGACCACGGTTGGCCCGAAGGAAGTCGGCATTGCCCTGTTCGGGCCATACCTGCTGGCGGTGGAACTCGCCTCCATGCTGTTGCTGGCGGCGCTGGTTACCGCCTTCCACCTGGGCCGCCACGAGGCGAAGGAGTAACGCCATGCATTCGATACCAATGGAGCACGGTCTCGCCATCGCAGCCGTACTGTTCTGCCTAGGCCTGGTTGGGCTGATGGTGCGCCGCAACATCCTGTTCATGCTGATGAGCCTGGAGGTGATGATGAATGCCGCAGGCCTGGCTTTCGTCGTCGCCGGTAGCCGCTGGCAGCAGCCGGATGGCCAAGTGATGTTCATCCTGGTGATAACCCTGGCCGCCGCCGAGGCCGCTATCGGCCTGGCGATCCTCCTGCAGCTGTATCGCCGCTTCAACACCCTTGATGTCGATGCTGCAAGCGAGATGCGCGGATGAACCTACTATTGCTCACCCTCGTCTTCCCACTGCTCGGCTACTTCCTGCTGGCCTTCTCGCGTGGGCGGATGTCAGAAAACCTCGCTGCGGTGATCGGCGTCGGCTCGGTCGGCCTGTCAGCATTGATCAGCGCCCTGTGCATCTGGCAGTTCCACACCGCTCCGCCTGAAGGGGGCGTATTCACCCAGCACCTCTGGCAGTGGCTGGATGTGGTCGGTTTCAGCGTCGCCTTGGGGCTGCACCTGGATGGGCTGTCGCTGACCATGCTCGGCGTCGTCACTGGCGTAGGCTTCCTGATTCACCTGTTCGCCAGTTGGTACATGCGCGGTGAGGAGGGTTATTCGCGCTTCTTCGCCTACACCAACCTGTTCATCTTCAGCATGTTGCTGCTGATATTGGGCGACAACCTGCTGCTGCTGTACTTCGGCTGGGAAGGCGTGGGGTTGTGCTCCTACCTGCTGATCGGTTTCTACTTCAAGGAACGCAAGAATGGCAACGCGGCGCTGAAGGCCTTCATCGTCACCCGCGTCGGTGATGTACTCATGGCCTTCGGCCTGTTCATTCTGTTCGTTCAGCTCGGCACCCTGGACATTCAGGACCTGCTGACACTGGCGCCGCAAAAGTTCGCCAGCGGTGATATCTGGATTACCCTGGCGACCCTGGCGCTGCTTGGCGGTGCCGTAGGCAAGTCCGCGCAGCTACCACTACAGACCTGGCTGGCCGACGCCATGGCCGGCCCGACGCCGGTGTCCGCACTGATCCACGCGGCGACCATGGTCACGGCTGGCGTTTACCTGATTGCCCGGACTCATGGCCTGTTCTTGCTGGCTCCGAACGTGCTGGAGCTGGTGGGCATCGTCGGTGGCGTGACCCTGATGCTGGCCGGTTTCGCCGCGCTGGTGCAGACCGACATCAAGCGCATCCTCGCCTACTCGACCATGAGTCAGATCGGCTACATGTTCCTGGCCTTGGGCGTAGGTGCCTGGGAAGCGGCAATCTTCCATCTGATGACCCACGCCTTCTTCAAGGCGCTGCTGTTCCTTGCCTCGGGCTCGGTCATCCACGCCTGCCATCACGAGCAAAACATCTTCAGGATGGGCGGGCTATGGAACAAACTGCCGCTGGCCTATGCCAGCTTCATCGTCGGTGGCGCGGCGCTGTCGGCTCTGCCGCTGATCACCGCCGGCTTCTACTCAAAGGACGAAATCCTCTGGGGCGCCTTTGCAAGCGGTCACAGCGGCCTGCTGTACGCAGGTCTTGCCGGTGCCTTCCTGACCTCGCTGTATACCTTCCGCCTGATCTTCATCGCCTTCCACGGCGAGCCGAAAATCGAGGCTCACGCCGGCCACGGCATCGCCCACAGCCTGCCGCTGGTTGTGCTGATCGTTCTGTCCACCTTCCTCGGCGCGATGATTTCGCTGCCGCTTTCCGGCGTGCTGCCGCAGAGCGTTGGTCATGCAGGGGGCGATGCCAAGCACAGCCTGGAAATCGCCTCGGGCGCCATCGCGGTCGCGGGCATTCTGCTCGCCGCCTTGCTGTTTCTGGGTAACCGCCGATTGGTCACTGCCATAGCGCAAAGCGCGCCGGGCCGCTTCCTGTCTGCGTGGTGGTATGCCGCCTGGGGCTTCGATTGGCTTTATGACAAGCTTTTCGTACAGCCCTACCTGTGGCTCAGCCGGCTGCTGGGCCGCGACCCCATCGATGCCACCATCGGGCTGGTACCGCGCATGGCACGGGGCAGCAATACGCTGCTAAGCCGCAGCGAAACCGGTCAGTTGCGCTGGTACGCCCTGTCCATCGTTGGCGGAGCCGTGCTGTTGCTCGGCATCGTTCTGCTCTGAATTGCCCAAGGACTCGAAATCGTGATTCTGCCCTGGCTAATCCTGATTCCCTTCATCGGCGGCCTGTGTTGCTGGTTCGTCGAACGTTTCGACAAAAGCATGCCACGCTGGATCGCCCTGTTCACCATGGCGCTGCTGCTCGGGCTCGGCCTCTGGCTGTGGGCCGGCGGCAACTACCAGCTCGCCCCCGCCCCTGGTGCCGAGGCCAACTGGGCAGTTGAATTCAAGCACGTCTGGATCGCGCGTTTCGGCATCAATCTGCACCTGGCGCTCGATGGCCTGTCGTTGCTGATGATCATCCTCACCGGTCTGCTCGGCGTGCTCTCGGTGCTCTGCTCCTGGAAAGAGATTCAGCGCCACGTCGGCTTCTTCCACCTCAACCTGATGTGGATTCTCGGTGGCGTAGTCGGGGTGTTTCTCGCCCTGGACCTGTTTCTGTTCTTCTTCTTCTGGGAAATGATGCTGGTGCCGATGTACTTTCTCATCGCGCTCTGGGGCCACAGCTCGGAAGGCAAGCGCTCGCGGATCAATGCCGCGACGAAGTTCTTCATCTACACCCAAGCCAGCGGTCTGATCATGCTGGTGGCTATTCTTGGCCTGGTGCTGGTCAACTACCACAACACTGGCGTACTCACCTTCGACTACGAGCTGTTACTCCAGGCTGACCTGGCACCGGGCGTCGAGTACCTGCTGATGCTGGGTTTCTTCATCGCCTTCGCGGTGAAGTTCCCCATCGTGCCGCTGCATTCCTGGCTGCCCGACGCTCACGCCCAGGCGCCCACCGCCGGCTCCGTCGACCTGGCCGGCATCCTGCTGAAGACCGCCGCCTACGGCATGATCCGCTTCGCGCTGCCGCTGTTTCCGGAAGCCTCGATGGACTTTGCGCCAATCGCCATGGGCCTTGGCCTGCTCGGCATCTTCTACGGTGCCGTGCTGTCCTTCGCGCAGACCGATATCAAGCGCCTCATTGCCTACTCCAGCGTGTCGCACATGGGCTTCGTGCTGATCGGTATCTATTCGGGCAGCGAACTCGCCCTGCAAGGCGCGGTGGTGCTGATGATCGCCCACGGCCTCTCGGCCGCAGCGCTGTTCATCCTTAGCGGCCAACTCTATGAGCGCCTGCACACGCGCGACATGCGCGAAATGGGCGGTCTGTGGTCGCGCCTGCCTTGGTTGCCGCCGCTGAGCCTGTTCTTCGCTGCCGCTTCGCTGGGCCTGCCAGGCACCGGCAATTTCATAGGGGAGTTCGTGGTGCTGTTCGGCGCATTCGCCAACTCGCCCTGGGTGGTGGTCATTGCCACCTTCGGCCTGGTGCTGTCATCCATCTACTCGTTGGCGATGATCCACCGTGCCTATTTCGGCCCGGCCAAGGCCGAAGGCCTGCTGCAAGGTCTGGACGCACGCGAGATCGGAATGGTGCTCCTGCTGGCTGTTCTGCTGGTACTACTGGGCGTCTATCCGCAACCGGTATTCGACACCTCGCTCGCGACCATGAACGGCGTGCAGCAGTGGATCGACACCGCATTCTCTCCAACAGTTTCGGCTCGGTAGTCCCGCCATGGAATTTACACAGCAACACTTGATCGCCCTGCTGCCCCTGCTGATCACCGGCACCACCGCCATTGCGGTGATGCTGGCCATCGCCTGGCGCCGTAATCACCGGCTCAGCTTCATCATCACCTCTATCGGCCTGACGCTGGCATTGTTGTCGATAGTGCCCGCACTGCGAGCCGCCCCGCTGGACGTGACACCACTGCTGCGGCTTGACGCCTTCGCCTATTTCTACAGCGCCGTAGTGCTGGTTGCGACACTGGCCTGCGTAACCCTGGCCCACGCCTACCTGGGCGAAAAAGCCGGGCCTGAAGGATTTCCCGGCAACCGCGAAGAGCTCTACCTGCTAATGGCCCTGTCGGCAGCAGGCGGACTGGTGCTGGTCAGTTCGCAGCACCTTGCCGGCTTCTTTATCGGCCTGGAACTGCTCTCGGTGCCAGTTTACGGACTAGTCGCCTACGCATTTTTCAACAAGCGCTCGTTGGAGGCCGGCATCAAATACATGGTGCTTTCCGCCGCCGCCAGCGCTTTCCTGCTGTTCGGTATGGCGCTGCTCTATGCCGAATCGGGCAGCCTGAGTTTTTCCGGTATCGGCGCCAGCCTGGCCGCACAAGACTCGTCGGTGCTGGTGCGGGCAGGCATTGGCATGATGCTGATCGGCCTCGGTTTCAAGCTGTCGCTGGTACCTTTCCATCTGTGGACGCCGGATGTCTACGAAGGCGCTCCAGCTCCGGTGGCTACCTTCCTGGCAACCGTCAGCAAGGTGGCGGTGTTCGCGGTGCTGCTGCGTCTGTATCAAATGTCGCCGGCCACCAGTGGCGGTTGGCTTAACGATGCACTGAGTTTGATAGCCATCGCCTCGATCCTGATCGGCAACCTGCTGGCACTGAACCAGAGCAACCTCAAGCGCCTGCTGGGTTATTCATCCATTGCCCACTTCGGCTACCTGTTGGTGGCGCTTGTCGCCACCAACGGACTGGCCGTTGAAGCCATCGGTGTCTATCTGGTGACCTACGTGCTGACGACTCTGGGCGCGTTCGGGGTGATCACCCTGATGTCGAGTCCATTCAACGGTCGCGATGCCGATGCACTCTACGAATATCGCGGACTGTTCTGGCGTCGCCCCTACCTCACCGCCGTGCTCACCGTAATGATGCTGTCGCTGGCTGGCATTCCGCTGACGGCAGGCTTCATCGGCAAATTCTATGTGATCGCCACTGGCGTGGAATCCCAGCTGTGGTGGCTGCTGGGTGCGCTGATCATCGGCAGCGCCGTGGGCCTGTTCTATTACCTGCGAGTAATGGTGACGCTGTATCTGGTCGAACCTGGCATCCGCCGCCACGACGCCCCGATCAACTGGGGGCAGCGTGCCGGTGGCGTGATGCTGCTGGCCATCGCGGCATTGGCGTTCTTCCTGGGGATTTATCCGCAGCCGCTGTTGGAGCTGGTGCATCAGGCCGGGCTGACGGTGCTTTGAATCAGCATTTCTCCTGGGTGCAAAAAAACGCCCTGACTAATGGGCGTTTTGCTTTCAACACCGGCAGGGGGCTGCTCGGATTGGTCTCTTTCCTGAATTAGCGTTCGGCTCCTTGATCCGCTTGGGCCAGCACTTTTTATACAGGCTCAGCAGCACGCCCCCCGCTTTCAGCAACCGACTCTGACAGTCCTCCAAGCCAAGCGCTCAACTCTCCAAACCTTCCATTGCGCCGCAGCCCCCAAAAGAAAGGCCCGCATCTTGCGATGCGGGCCAAAATCCATCGTGCGACGTTAACGAGGCATCAGTTTGCCGGCAACGGCTGCTCTGACTCTTCCTGAAGCTTCGCCGGTTTGATCAGGAAGTGTGCCAGTGCCGGCAGCAGCCAGATGGCTCCAACCATGTTCCAGAGGAACATGAAGGTAAGCATCAAGCCCATGTCAGCCTGGAACTTGATCGCAGAAAACACCCAGGTAAAGACGCCTATAGCCAGGCAGATGCCGGTGAAAACCACCGCCTTGCCAGTGGATTTCAGGGTCAGGTAATAAGCCTCCTGCAACGGCAACCCCTGACGCAGGTAGGTCTCGAGGCGGCTATAGATGTAGATGCCGTAATCGACGCCGATCCCCACTCCCAACGCGATCACCGGTAGCGTTGCGACCTTCACCCCAATACCCATGAAGGCCATCAGCGCATTACCGAGAATCGAGGTCAGCACCAACGGCAGAATCACGCACAGCGTCGCAGCTACCGAGCGGAAGGTGATCAAGCACATGATGCTCACCGCCGCGTAAACCGCAATAAGCATGGTGGTTTCGGAAGCGGCAATTACTTCGTTGGTCGCCGCTTCGATGCCTGCGTTGCCTGCAGCAAGGATGAACTCCAGCCCCTCACGGTTGTTTTCTTCAGCGAACACACGGGCCGCCGACACCACGTGATCCAGCGTTTCAGCCTTGTGGTCATTGAGGAAAATCAATACCGGCGCCAGTGAGCAATTGCCGTTGTACATGCCTTCGGCACGGGCAATGGAGCTGTTGAGGATGAACTGATTACGCGACAAGGTTTCCCACTTAAGGCTGCCCTCGTTCATCCCCTTGATGCTCTGCCGCGCGACCGAGACCATCGACACCGCCGATTGCACACCGGCAGTGTTTTCCATCTTCCACATCAGCTCGTCCATGGCCGCTAACGTATCGTAGTGCGCACAGCCTTCCGGAGCAGTCTTGACCATCACCACCAGCACATCAGAACTGGTCGAGTAGTTGCGGATGACGAAATCATTGTCCAGGTTGTAGCGCGAGTCGGGCCGCAACTCCGGCGCACCCTGGTCGAGATCGCCAATCTTGAGGTTCTGGCCATACCAGAGCCCGCCACCAGCCGCCAATAGCGCAATCACGATGGAGATCGGCGCAACGGCAGGGCTAGCGAAACCTGACAGCAAACGCCAGAAGGGATGATCGCGCGACGCCTCTTCCCGCGCCTGCTTGATCGCACGCTGGCTGATACCCATGTAGGAAATCGCCACCGGCAGCAGAATCAGGTTGGTCAGGATGATCACCGCGACGCCCAGCGAAGCGCCGATGGCGAGCTCGCGAATAACGCCGATATCGATCAGCAGCAAGGTGACGAAACCCACCGCATCGGATGCCAGCGCCACCATGCCTGGAATGAACAGCTGACGGAACGCCATCCGGGCCGCAGCCAAGGGGTCATCCGTCTCGCCGGAAGCCATGGCAATGCCGTTGATCTTCTGCACGCCATGGGAGATGCCAATGGCAAAGACCAAAAACGGCACCAGCATCGAATAAGGATCTAGGCCGAACCCCAACGTATGCAGCAGGCCGAGCTGCCAGACGACGGCAATCAGCGTCGTCAGCAACACCGCGATGGTGCTCTTGAAGCAACGCGTGAACCACAGCAGCAATACCAGGGTGATGGCGATGGCAACGAAGAAGAACAGGGCAACGCCCACCAGCCCATCGATCAGGTCACCAACCTTCTTGGCAAAACCGATGATATGGATTTCCACATTGGGGTTCAGCGTCCGGTATTTATCGCGGATTTTCTCTTCGAGCTCGTGGGAGAACTGCTGGTAGTCGAGCGTGATCTGCTTACCTCGGTCCTCTGGGTCCGAGTAGGACTCCATGAGCGGCACGTCCACGATGCTCGACTTGAAGTCGTTGGCCACCAGCCTGCCGACCTGCCCGGACTTGAGAATGTTGTTGCGCAAATCGTCGAGACTTTCCGGCGAGCCGTCATAGGTTTGCGGAATGACCTCGCCCCCGGCAAAGCCCTGCTCGGTCACCTCGGTCCAGCGAACACTGGGACTCCACAGCGACTTCATGTTGGAACGATCGACACCCTGGATGTAGAACACTTCATCATGGATCTGACGCAGCGTTTCCATGTACTCCCTGGAGAAGATGTCGCCGTCCTTCGCTGCGACGGAAATGCGTACGGTGTTGCCGAGATTGGCCAGATCATCCTTGTGCTGGAGCATGTTCTGGATATAGGGATGTCCCAGCGGAATCATCTTCTCGAAGCTGGTCGCAGGGCGAACCTGTGCGGCCTGATAGAACAGAAACACGCTGACCAACAAGCAGAACAAAATCACCGCCGGTCGGTTATTGAATATCAGGCGCTCCAGAACAGACGCCGGTTTTTGCTGATGCGTAGTCATGGTGGCTCCGGCTTATCGTTGTTCTATGGGCAGGTTTGCACCCGACGGCGAGACGACGCGCACCCCACTCTGGCCGACAAGGACCAGGTTACCTTCGGAATTGGCGACGACGCCGGACAGAGAACGGCGATCAGGGCGGCTGAAAAGCTTGAACGAATGCCCCTGATCCGTGCTGGTTAGCACTGTGCCCCCGTGACCGACCACGACCATCCGGCCGTCATCAAGGAAGTTTCCATCCGCAAGACCGGTTTCCAGGAGGTTGCCGTTTTCGCGCACCTCGATAGCTTGCCAGGTGTCGCCGAAATCTGCCGAACGGAACAGGTGCCCCCGAAGCCCGAAGGCCACAACCACCTCTGTTTCGCCTCCGATCACACCGAAGAACGACCCCTGATAAGGTGACTCGACGCGTTCCCAGGTCTGTCCCATGTCTCGAGATCGGTGCATTCCGCCCATCTCGCCGACCACAAACAGCCCGTAACCGGCGATTTCCGCGATGGCGTTCAGATGGTAGCCATCTTCGTTATCGAGCCGATCGGTGACGTTGTCCCATTGCTGGCCGCCATCGAAGGTTTCCAAGACCATCCCGTAGGCGCCAACTGCCAGCCCATGACGAGGGTTCTCGAACCAGACGTCTAGCAGGGGACCTTCGGCGTCGCGATTTTCATTCTGAACGATCCAGGTCTGGCCTGAATCGCGGGTGGCGAGAATCAGTTCGTCGTGTCCAACCGCCCAGCCGTGCTGGTCATCGACAAAATGAATCGCAGTGAGCAGTTGCCGTGTCGGCACCTTCGCCTGGATCCAGCTGGCACCGCTGTCATCAGAATAGAGAATGTGACCACGGTCGCCCGCGATCACCAGACGTTCGCCAGCATGAGCGACATCGAGCAGCAGATGGTTCGCCGCTTTGGAGGATTCTATGGAATAGCGAGTCTGCGGATCCGCACTCTGCGCATGTACCGGAGCACCCCACAGGAATGCGGACAGGCTGCACGCTGAAAGGACTTTGGCGAAGGGCGAGAAGCAGCCGCGCTTCGGTCTGCAGGAAACGGAGGCCGCACGGCCGACCGGGCCGCGCCAGAAGACGGGCTCACTCATAACTATCCCCTTTGTTCTTATTAGTAGTAGCCACCTGGGATGGGCGGACGCAGCCATCCTAGCCAGCTTTGGAAAGCACTTACAATCGAAGGGACGTTATGTTTTGTTAACTCTCAGGAACCTGATCACAGACCATAAACAGGGCTGATAACGGAGTCCATTGACTCGCAACAGCCGCCGCTTCGCAGATGCGTTTACTGCCCAAGCGCCTTCCCATCCGCTGAAAAAACCGAACTGCCGCTGTGAGTCCATTTATCGCCGATCCGAAGGCGGGGGCCTGAGGACAGAAACTTCAGCTCATCGAAAGGATGACCAATCCAAGACTCTGGCGACCACCATCCAGCGACTCGACGCGTACCACTTCGGTCTCCGCGTCCAGCCCTTTCAACTGGTTGTGCTGGGACGGAATGGAGACACGAACTCGATCACCCACGTGCAATGCGGTATCTGCTTCGACCTGCATGCCAGTGCTGGACAGGTCTAGGCAGATACCGGGGAAAGAAAGCCCACCCGAAAAAATGTTAATCGGCGTGTCCAGATTCATTCGGATGAAATCGCGCTTTTCACTGTAGTTGCGCTCCTTCTGCGTCATTGTCCCGTCCTTTGCGTGGTGGATTCGCCAGCTCTTATAGTGGCCGTCCAACACCCCTGTAAAGACTCAGGCTGGGCGATGGTGCACGGCTTGAAACGCTGGACGTATGGGAGTACCGTCTGCGCCTTGAAACGACCCCCTTGCTCCGCCTCGCGTGGAGCCGATGCTTTCGCCAATCATCCTGGCGGATCCGCCTGGTAGGAACATGCATAACCCAAGCGCGACGCTACTGATCATAGATGACGACGATGTGGTTCGAGCCAGCCTGGCCGCCTATCTGGATGACAGCGGATTCCGAGTTCTGCAGGCTCCTAACGGCCCCAAAGGACTGGAGCTGTTCGATTCCGAGCGTCCGGATCTGGTGATCTGTGATCTGCGTATGCCGCAGATAGATGGTCTGGAACTCATCAGACTGATCAGTGAGCGCCAGAGCGATCTGCCAGTGATCGTGGTGTCCGGTGCAGGGGTGATGACCGATGCGGTGGAAGCCCTGCGCCTGGGCGCCGCTGATTACCTTATCAAGCCCCTCGAAGATCTGGCGATGCTGGAGCATTCGGTGCGCCGAGCGCTGGATCGCTCGCGTCTACGCCTAGAAAATCGCCGCTATCGGGAGCAACTGGAAACCGCCAATCGCGATCTTCAGGCCAGCCTACACCTGCTTCAGGAAGACCAGAATGCCGGGCGGCAGGTGCAGATGAACATGCTCCCGGTGACGCCATGGACGACCGACGACTTTCATTTTGCGCATCAGATCATTCCGTCGCTGTATCTGTCCGGAGACTTCGTCGATTATTTCCGCGTGGATGAGCATCGGATCGGTTTCTACCTGGCGGACGTATCAGGACATGGCGCGTCCTCCGCGTTTGTGACCGTTCTGCTCAAATTCATGACCACCCGGCTGCTTTATGAATCGCGGCGTTTCCGTACGCTGCGCGAATTCAAGCCCTCCGAGGTGCTGGATCACATCAACCGCGGGCTGATCAACTGCAAATTGGGCAAGCACGTAACCATGCTCGGCGGCGTCATCGACCAGGAGCGCAATGTGCTCCACTACAGCATCGGCGGGCATCTGCCGATGCCGGTGCTCTTCGATGGATCCAAAGCCCGCTACCTTGAAGGGCGTGGGTTGCCGGTAGGTCTCTTTGTCGATGCGACCTATGCGAATTTTGAAATAGCGCTACCGGAACGATTCAGTCTGACCTTGCTGTCCGATGGCATTCTGGACCTTTTGCCCGGTGACACGCTCAAAGACAAAGAGTCCGCATTGCCGGAACTGGTTGCAGACGTGGGAGGCACGCTGGACGGCTTACGCGGTGCATTTGGACTGGCCGAACTACACGATATGCCCGATGACATTGCCTTGTTGGTGCTGAGCAGGAACCTTGAATGAGTACCGGTAAAATCCAGTTCGCCGAGCAGGATGGGACCTTCGTACTGAAGTTTGTGGGTGAAATCCGCTTGACGCTCTGCTCTGCCCTCGACGCGACGATTGAAAAGATCTTCACGTCGCTGGTTTTCTCATCCATCGTAATTGACCTGACAGAAAGCCGGAGCATCGATAGCACCACGCTCGGGCTGCTGGCCAAACTCTCGATTCTGTCGCGGCAGAAAGTCGGCTTGCTCCCGACCGTGGTAACCACTCATCCCGACATTACCCGCCTGTTGCACTCGATGGGGTTCGATCAGGTATTCAACATCGTCGACCAGCCACTTCCCTCACCCGAGCAACTGGCGGATTTGCCTAGTCAGGATCAGTCCGAGGAAGTGGTGAAAGCCAAGGTACTGGAGGCTCATCGGATTCTGATGAGCCTCAATGAGTCCAATCGCGAAGCATTCCACGACCTGGTCACGGCGCTGGAACGCTGCTGACTGTGCGTCTCAACGACTCACAGAAGCGTTGAGCAGCGCTTCTAGTTTCTCCTGATCGCGCGCGAACTGACGAATTCCTTCGGCAAGCTTCTCGGTGGCCATCGCATCTTCGTTCAGCCCCCAGCGGAAGCTTTTCTCGTCAATCCGCACGCGTGCCTCGGAGGTACGTCCAGGCGACAGTCGCCGCTCCAAGGCGCCCTCTTCCTGCGCCAGTTGACCGAGCAGCTCAGGGCTGATGGTCAAACGGTCGCAGCCGGCAAGCGCTTCAATCTGGCCAATATTGCGAAAGCTGGCGCCCATCACTACCGTTTCGTAGCCGTGAGTCTTGTAGTAGTCGTAGATGCGGCTTACCGACTGCACGCCGGGATCTTCGTTGCCAACATAATCGCGCCCTTCGCTTTTCTTGTACCAATCGTAGATACGGCCTACGAAGGGCGAAATCAGAAACACACCAGCATCAGCACAAGCGGCCGCCTGGGTGAAGGAGAACAACAACGTCAGGTTGGTCTGAACTCCCGACTTTTCCAGCTGCTCAGCCGCGCGGATACCTTCCCAGGTCGAAGCAAGCTTGATCAGCACCCGCTCTCGGCTGATGCCGGCTTCCTCATAGAGGCCGATCAGCCGCTCGCCGCGCTCAATCATGGCTTGCCTGTCGAATGACAGCCGCGCGTCCACCTCGGTGGAAATGCGGCCGGGTATCAGCTTGAGCACTTCCTGGCCAACCGCTACCGCAAACAGATCACAGGCCATGCCGATATCGTCCCGGCAGCGCGACATGGCAGCGTTGAGATGTTCCTTATAGCGCGGCATTCCCGCGGCCTTCAGCAGTAACGACGGATTGGTGGTGGCATCGATGGGCTTAAGCCGGGCGATGGCATCCAGATCGCCCGTATCAGCGACAACGGTGGTGAATTGCTTGAGTTGTTCGAGCTTGGAAGTCATGGGAATGCTCTGTCCGGTGAGTGACATGACCTTACCCGAGCCAATCGGCCCGCTCAACGGGCGCAAGGGACGGGTGCGGACAGGGGTTGGATCGGAAAGCGCCCGCAGCGTTCCCAAACCATGCGTTCAGTGCCCCTGAAGCAGGGCGATGGCCTGATCGAGCAATTCTAGCGGTGCCGGTGTCTTGTGGATGTCCACCGAAAGCAGCTGACGGAAACGTCGCGCCCCCGGAAAGCCCTGACCAAGCCCCAGTACATGACGCGTGATGTGGTGCATCGCGCCACCGGCCGCCAGGTGCCGCTCGATATAGGGCCGCATGCCCCGCAGCGCATCGGCCCGGCTGATCGCCGGCGTATCGCTGCCGAACAGTTGCTGGTCGACCTGCGCGAGCAGATATGGGTTGTGGTACGCCTCTCGACCCAGCATGACCCCATCGAAGGTTTGCAGATGCTCGCGACATTCCTCGAGCGTCTTGATGCCCCCGTTGAGGATGATCTCCAGGTCCGGAAAATCTCGTTTCAACTGCGCAGCAACATCGTAGCGCAACGGCGGTACTTCACGATTCTGCTTAGGCGATAACCCTTCGAGGATGGCGATGCGCGCATGCACGGTGAAGCTGCTACAGCCGGCAGCCTGAACCTGGCCGACGAAATCGCAGAGTTCGGCGTAGCTGTCGCGGCCATCGATGCCGATGCGGTGCTTGACAGTCACCTCGATGCCCACCGCGTCGCGCATCGCCTTCACGCAGTCAGCCACCAGCGCGGGGTGGGCCATCAGGCACGCGCCGATCAGGTTGTTCTGCACACGGTCACTGGGGCAGCCGACGTTGAGGTTCACCTCGTCATACCCGGCGGCTTCGGCCATCTTCGCGCAGAGCGCCAGATCGGCCGACACACTGCCGCCCAACTGAAGCGCCAACGGATGTTCCGCCTCGTCATGACGCAGGAAACGTGCGGCATCGCCGTTGATCAGCGCTCCGGTGGTCACCATTTCGGTATAGAGCAATGCATGACGGGACAGCTGACGCAGAAAAAAACGGCAGTGGGTATCTGTCCAATCCATCATGGGCGCCACGCTGAAGCGGCGCGAAGGCGCGGGGCGCGGGGCGCGGTCTGACAGGGTTTGCGATTGCATGATCGAATTCAGGTTTACAGCAAGGAGCGGCATTGTATTCGATCAGCAGCGCTTGTCACTTGCGCACGACAAGCGTAGCCAGCTCACCGGATACGTAACCACAGAAAAATTATGTGGCTCGGACAGGTTGGCTGGCCTATCAGAGCCCGTGGGACATGGCGCCGCCGGCAATGTAGCTTGCATGCGACACCCTTGGATCCCATTAGAAATCGTCTTCGACCTGACCGTCCTCGGTGCGGAATTCACGATTTTGCAGATAGGCGTTGCGAACAAAGATGTACTTGTCGCCGGTGATCATCCGATCCACCGAAAGCAGGCTCGCGCGGGTTTCGACGATATTCAGACCCCATGTGGAGTTGCGCACCGGAACATCGTTGATATAGCGGTACGGCCTCAGGTAACTGTCCCCGACGCGCCCGGCGGTATCTCGCACAGTGCTCGGGCCGAACAACGGCAGCACCACATAAGGGCCCCTTGGCACCCCCCAGACGCCTAAGGTCTGGCCCAGATCTTCATCATTCCTCTGCAGTCCCATATGAGTCGCCACATCGAAGAAACCCAGCACACCGAAGGTCGTGTTGAACAGGATCCGGCTGGTATCGACTCCCGCGTCGTGAAACTTGCCCTGCAACAGATCGTTGGCCAGCACAACCACATCGCCTACGTTATTAAACACGTTGCTGATACCGGTTTCGATTACCTCGGGCGTGACCTTCTGATAGCCCTCAGCTAGAGGCTTGAGCGCATAGGTATCCAGCGTATCGTTGAAGCGGAATACCACCCGATTGACACTTTCAAAGGGATCATCTTCCGCCGCGTGCAGCGACGGCGAAGCCAGCGCCACCACAGCTAGCAGGGTAGCCCTGGCATAGCCGAACCAATCCTTGTCGATCATCTGCATCGCGGGTCCCCTGTTCCGATTGAATGCCGCGGCTGCGCGGCTAAGCGTTGCAGTATAAATCCATTCGATACTTTCAACAGCCCGGGTAGAAACTACCGGCGTTAATAGCGCCTCTAAGGACAGGCAAGCTCAAGCCGCGGGTTAACTGTCGGCAGCACCGAAGTGCTCTTGAGCATCAAGAGAGGGAAGTAACATGGCGGAACATGATCTGCAATCACAGCTTGACGAGCTACGCAGTCAGCTGGCACAGGACACTCCCATGACCGATGAGGAGCGTGCCTCGCTACACGCCATTGCGAACGATATTGAGGTTCGCCTGGCCAATCAGAATGCGGTGTCGAACGACTCGCTTGTCGATGGCGTCAACCTGGCGGTGGAGCGTTTCGAAGTGAGCCACCCGAGCACAGCCATGACCCTGCGCAATATCATGCAGACACTCGCCAACATGGGGATATGAGAGTCGATAGCCGTTAAAGAAGCGGGGCCAGGCGCGACGGCTCGATCTGCTGCGCCCGGCCGACTTTTTCTACTGTCTGACGAGGCGCGCGTTGCTTGGGCTCAACGCCTCGGTACTGCGATAAGGATTGATATCCAGACCGCCTCGACGCACGTACCGCGCGTAGACGGTCAGCCGTTCCGGCTGCAGCAATCGCTGTAGGTCGAGAAAAATCCGCTCTACGCACTGCTCGTGGAAATCCGCATGCTGCCGAAAGCTCACCAGGTAGCCCAGCAGGCTGGCCGGATCGAGCGCCGCACCGCGATAGTCGACCACTACCGAACCCCAGTCGGGCTGACCGGTAACCGGACAGTTGGATTTCAACAAATGGCTGTGCAGGGCCTCATCGACCTGGCGATCGACATCGCAACGCAGCAGATCGACGCGCGGCGAATCATAGTGATCGATGCACACGTCCAAATCATCGATACAGCGCCCCGGTAGCGGCGCAACACCTTCGCGCTCGACTTCGTCCAGAGTACGTAGCCGAACTTCCACCGGTTTGCCCGCTGCTGCGGAAAGATCGCCACGCATCACCTCAAGGACCTGCTCCCGGCTTTCGAACACCGACTGGTTCAGCGAATTTAAGTACAGTTTGAAGGACTTCGATTCGATGATGTTCGGCGAGTCGGCGGGAATTACGAACTCGCCAATGGCGACGACCGGCTTGCCGGAAGGCAGCAGCCAGGACAGCTCATAGCAATTCCAGATATCAACGCCTCGATAAGGCAGGGTTTCGGCTGTTACCCCAAGTTCTGCCCATTTCGGCGCGCGTGGAATCGGAAAAAGCACTTGCGGGCTGTAGGTCGCGACGTAAGCACTGGATTTGCCCAGCGGCGAGAGTTCGGCAGGATGTTGCATGACAGAGCCCTGTACGAAAAATGAGCGCAAGTGTATAGCGCAGAAGATTTTTTTCCCACAAAGCGGGCAGGCTAGCCAGCTGTGTTCGCCGCGAGCGCCACCCTCGAAGGAGTCGGTGGGACCTTGATTCAGGAGGCGCCCTTCGGCGAGCTTTGGGCTTTGCTGCAAGCTAACGTCTGGCTAGGCAGGTGCGCCCCTACGAGGCAGCGCGCGCATCTGCGATTTTACTGCCGCATACCCCGCCCGCTTTTCAACAAGCGGATGGACCACAGGTACAGGATCACTGCCGCGGCCACCATGAAGGCAATGGCAACTCCAATCCGGATGTCGGACACCCCGAGAATGCCGTAACGGAAGGCATTGACCATGTGCAGGATGGGATTGCCCAGCGACAGCGTCTGCCAGAACGGCGATAGCATGCTGATCGAGTAGAACACCCCTCCCAGATAGGTCAGCGGCGTCAACACGAAGGTCGGGATGATGGAAATGTCATCGAAATTACGTGCGAATACCGCGTTGATGAAGCCGCCGAAAGCGAAGATGGTCGCCGTCAGCGTGATCACCAGCAGCGTCACACCCAAGTGATGCACCTGCAAATCAGTGAAGAACATCGACAGCAGCGTGACGATAAAGGCCACCGCCAGACCGCGCGTGATACCTCCCAGTGCGAAGCCGACGAGAATGACGTGCGGCGAGACCGGCGATACCAACAGCTCTTCGATTGAACGCTGGAACTTGCTGCTGAAGAAGCTCGAGACCACGTTGCTGTACGAGTTGGTGATCACCGCCATCATGATCAACCCCGGTACGATGTAGTCCATGTAGCTGAACCCGTCCATCACGCCGATACGCGCGCCGATGAGGTTTCCGAAGATGACAAAGTACAACACCATGGTGATCGCCGGAGGCAGCAGCGTCTGTGGCCAGATGCGGGTATAGCGGCGAATTTCCCGCTGGGTAATGGTCTGCAGTGCCACCAGGTTGGCGCGAAGCTCGTCGTTCATCGGGACACCTTCGACAGGTTGTTTTCCACCATCGAAACGAACAGCTCCTCCAGCCGGTTGGTCTTGTTGCGCAAACTCAGCACCTCAATGCCCTGCGCCGCCAGCAGGCGGAACAGATCAGTCACGCCCTGGTTCTTCTCCACCTGCACCTCCAGGGTGTGGTGGTCGATCAGCCGTGCAGGGTAGTTGCCCAACTCCGGTGGCACCAGCTGTGATTCCTTCAAGTCGAGCACGAAGGTCTCCACATGCAACTGCTTGAGCAACTCACGCATGCTGGTGTTCTTGACGATCCGGCCGTGGTCGATGATGCCAATGTTGCGGCACAGCTGTTCGGCCTCCTCCAGGTAATGGGTGGTGAGGATAATGGTGATGCCTTCCCGATTCAGCTCCGTCAGGAAAGACCACATAGAGCGGCGCAGCTCGATATCAACGCCCGCGGTGGGTTCGTCGAGAATCAGCAGGCGCGGCTGATGGATGAGCGCACGGGCGATCATCAGGCGCCGCTTCATGCCGCCCGATAGCATTCGTGAGGAAACATTGCGCTTGTCCCACAGACCGAGCTGATGGAGATAGCGCTCGGCCCGCTCCTTGGCGATCTTCGCTGGAATGCCGTAGTAACCGGCCTGCGTCACAAGAATGTCGAAAGCCTTTTCGAACTGGTTGAAGTTGAACTCCTGTGGCACTACCCCGAGGCAACGTTTGAGCCCCGAAGGATCCCGATCCAGATCGTGGCCGAACACGTTCACCGTGCCGCCGGTTTTGTTCACCAGCGTGGACAGGATGCCAATGGTGGTGGACTTGCCGGCGCCATTGGGGCCCAGCAACGCGTAGAAGTCGCCCTCGGCTACATCCAGGTCGATGCCTTTCAGCGCCTCGAAGCCATTACCGTAAACCTTGGTCAACTGCCTAATAGACAGAGCAGTAGTCATAAGAGATGCACACACAACACGAGAAGAACATTTACATGAGGGCGCCGTCGCTCAATTGCAACAGCACAACGCGTAACCGCACGGTTAAAACCATCGCGCTGACGGCAGCCCCCCCTACCAATCAACACCCATAAACACGCCATCTACAGCAGCGCGCCATAGCGGCGAACGCAGGCGCAGCCCGCACCGGCACCCGAACTTCACGTCCGCCTAGGCACTCTCACGAAAGCAGCGCTGGCATCTTGCCCTTATCCCGACGGCGATGTTGAAACCACAAGACCATGCACAAGGACTACCCATGACGTTGATCTGGTTGCTCGTTCTCCTACTCGGCATTGCGCTGATCGCGCATTACCGCGTATCGCCCATCCCGGCGCTCGCCATCGTCGCGGTCTACCTGGCGTTCATGGGCGCGGCAGGCGACTCGCCAGTCTGGCTGATGCTGGTTCTATGGTTATTGTTGGTCGTGGTGGCGGTACCGATCATGATGGTGGACGTGCGCATCAAATACATCAGCGCGCCGATGTTCGACTGGTTCAAGAAGGTCTTGCCGCCGATTTCCGACACCGAGCGGGACGCCATCGAAGCCGGTACTGTCTGGTGGGATGGCGAGCTGTTCAGTGGCCGACCGAACTGGGACACCCTGCTGCACTACCCCAAGGCGAAGCTGACTGAAGAGGAGCAAGCTTTTCTCGACGGCCCGACCGAGGCGCTCTGTGCCATGGTCAACGAGTGGGACATCAGCCAGCGCATGGACCTCCCGCCGCAGGCCTGGGAGTACATCAAAGCGCAAGGCTTCTTCGCGCTGATCATCCCCAAGGAGTATGGCGGCAAAGGCTTCTCTGCCTACGCGCACTCGCAGATCGTGATGAAGCTCGCGACCCGCAGTGGTGATCTGGCAAGCACCGTGATGGTCCCCAACTCCCTCGGTCCTGCCGAACTGCTGATGCACTACGGCACCGACGAGCAGCGCAGCCACTACCTGCCACGCCTGGCCAACGGCACCGACATCCCCTGCTTCGCCCTCACCGGCCCCTACGCCGGCTCGGATGCCGGCGCCATGAACGACAGCGGAGTGATCTGCAAAGGGATGTGGCAAGGCGAAGAAGTACTTGGTCTGCGCCTGAACTGGGAAAAACGTTACATCACCCTCGGCCCGGTGGCGACCTTACTGGGAGTGGCGTTCAAGACCTACGACCCGGATCGCCTGCTAGGCGAGGAAGAGGCGCTTGGCATCAGCCTCGCGCTCATCCCCACCGATACGGCCGGTGTCGAGATCGGACGCCGCCATCTGCCGCTTGGAGCCGCCTTCATGAACGGGCCGAACTGGGGCAGGGACGTTTTCGTACCCCTGGAAGCCATCATCGGTGGACGCGACATGATCGGCAAAGGCTGGATGATGTTGATGAACTGCCTTTCGGTCGGTCGCTCGATCTCCCTGCCGGCCACCGGCGTCAGCGCTGCCAAGGTCTGCAGCTATGTCAGCGGCCGCTACGCGCAGATTCGTCAGCAGTTCAACGTGCCGCTCTCGGCATTCGAAGGCATTCAGGAACCGCTGGCGCGCATCGGGGGTAATGCCTGGCTGATGGACAGCGCCCGTATCCTGACCGCTAACGCCGTGGACCTGGGCGAGAAGCCCTCGGTGTTGTCAGCCATCCTCAAATACCACCTCACCGAGCGGGGCCGCGAGTGCATCGTCGACGCCATGGACATCCATGGCGGAAAAGGCATCATCATGGGCCCGAATAATTACCTCAGCCGCTTGTGGCTGTCGGCGCCGATCTCCATCACCGTGGAAGGCGCGAACATCCTTTCACGCAACCTGATGATCTTCGGCCAGGGCGCCATTCGCTGCCATCCCTTCGTGCTGAAGGAAATGGAGCTGGTACACGAGCCGGATCGCAACGCCGCGGTGCAACGGTTCGACAAGCTACTGATGCAACATATCGGCTTCGCCGTCAGCAATACCGCCAGCACGCTAGTGCTGGGACTTACCTTCGGAATGCTCGGCACAGCCCCCGGCACTGCGCTGACCCGCCCATACTTCCGCGCGCTGAACAGGATCGCTGCGGCATTCGCGATGCTGGCCGACCTGTCGATGATGCTGCTGGGAGGTGAACTCAAGCGCCGCGAACGGCTATCGGCGCGCCTGGGCGATGTGCTCAGTCACCTGTATCTGGCCTCGGCTGCGCTCAAGCGATATCACGATCTCGGCCATCCGCAGGAGCAGGAGCCACTGCTGCGATGGGCGCTGGAGGATTGTTTGTGTAAAGCCGAAGAGGCATTACAGGGCACACTGAGCAACTTCCCTAATCGTGCCCTGGGTTGCGTGCTCTACCTGCTGGTATTCCCCTTCGGCGCACGCCACACGGGCCCTTCCGACGCGCTGGATGCGCGAGTCGCGGAAGTTCTCGGCCGACGCGAAGGCGACCCGGCGCTGGAGCAGATTCTCGACGGCGTATACCGACCGCAAAATATAGACGAGCCGCTTGGCGCGCTCCGCCATGCCTTCGACACCATCGCAGCGACTCAACCGCTTGCAAGCAAGCTGTATAAAGCGATCAGAAGCGGCGAACTCAAAATCTCCGGCGGCCAGGATCCGATCCAGGCGGCACTCATCGGCGGAATCATCAGCGATGAAGAAGCCATCGAGCTTCGCCGCGCCGAAACCGCGAAGCGAAAGGTCATCGACGTCGATGACTTCAGCAAGGACGAGCTGGAGCTACAACCAGGACGGATTCGCTAGCTTCCCGGCAAGTTCATCGTTCCCACGGTCCGCGTCGGAACGCCGCTTGGCGCTCTGCATCGGTGCTTGAGGAGCGCCATGGCCAGGAGCCTAAGCAAAGCATTCCGGAAGGTCTTCTACAACCAAAGCCGCCACCAAACGCTTTTCATCGCAGCTGTGCACTTTAGGCAAACAGGCGCAACGTCCCGTCAAGCCTGCCGAACCCTCGCCCCCTCAGCGAGTCAATCACACAAGTCCCACTGACCCTGCGCGCCCCTTTATAATCGCGCCACATCAAAGACATAGGTGCCCGATGGCCAACGCATACCACGACTACAACCTCGCCCTCCTTGCCCATCTGCGCGGCATCCTGCTGGCCATGGGCGAGGCAGAGCAAGTTTCCGAAGAAAGCCACGCAATGTTTCTCGAACGTTTCGATGAGCTGGTTACGAACTTGCGGGAAATACCCGAAGAACGCCATCTGGGCCAGGACATGATTTGCCAGGTGTTCCACCGTTACCCGCAAATCGCCCACCTCGTCCCTCGCGATCTGCTGTGGTTCTTCGGGGGTGACTGCCTGCACTTCATGCCCGACGAAGAAATCGCCATCTTCCAGGCCCTGGAGGAACGCCGCTTTGAAGCTGAGCAGAATGAAGAACCCTTCGACTGGAATCGCGAAAAACAGCTGCTGACCATGCCGGACGAAGGGGCTCGGCACTGATCTGAAGGTTAATGGCGCGCCCTTGAAAGCTTTGCATCGAGGGCGGCCTTTTACGAATCAGAAGCCCAGGCTAGTCTGCGAAGGCGAGCCCACGCAGCTATTGCAGCTGCTACTCCTTCGGCCCAACTCGGCGCTGCTGGTAGATCAAATCAGCGATCTCTCCTTCAGGCACATAGCCGCTCACTGCCTCACGCAGCAGCACCCGAACCTGAGGATAGTCATCGTCGTCGACCGCTTTGAGCAGCCGCGCCAACAATCCCTTTAGCACATCCCAGGTAAAGCACTCTTCATCGGCCCGCATGATCATCGGGTGCTCGGTACCGCTGACGTTATCGCCGATCAGCAGCTCCTCATACAGTTTTTCCCCCGGCCGCAAGCCGGTAAACTCGATGGCGATATCCCCGTGCGGGCTCTTTTCCGAGCGCACAGTAAGACCGGACAGGTTAATCAGCTTCTCAGCCAGTTCGGCAATTTTCACGGGCTGCCCCATGTCCAGCACGAACACATCACCGCCCCGCCCCATGGAGCCAGCCTGGATGACCAGCTGCGCGGCCTCGGGAATGGTCATGAAATAACGGGTTATCTTCGGATGAGTCACCGTCACCGGCCCACCGCTGCGAATCTGCTGGTAGAAACGCGGAATGACCGAGCCGGAGGAGCCCAGCACGTTACCGAAACGCACCATGGTAAACCGCGTCTTGTTGACGTGGTGCACGGCTTCATCAGCGCCGAAAAGCACTGGCGCCGTCTCACGGCTCAGCGCCTGCAAGACCAATTCAGCAAACCGTTTGGTACTGCCCATCACGTTGGTCGGTCGCACCGCCTTGTCGGTGGAGATCAGCACGAAGTTGGCCACGCCAGCCTGCAACGCAGCCTGGGCGGTATTCACGGTGCCGAATACATTGTTTAGTACGCCCTCTGCGACGTTGTGCTCCACCATGGGCACATGCTTGTATGCCGCCGCGTGATAGATCGTCTCCACCTGCCAGGTGCGCATCACATCCAGCAGACGCTCGGGATTGCGGACGGACCCTATGATCGGCACCAACCGGACCGGCATAGAGGCCCGCTCGATAACCCGCTCGAGTTCGATATGAATACTGTAGAGGTTGAACTCGCTGTGCTCGAACAACAGCAAGGTCCGCGGTTTGTTCGAGAGTATCTGTCGGCACAGCTCCGAACCAATCGAGCCGCCGGCACCAGTCACCATCACCACCTTGCCCAGGATGCACTGCTCGAACAGCGCCTGTTGCGGTGGTACGGCATCGCGTCCTAGCAGATCCGCGATATCGACCTCCTGGATATCCTCGACCTTCACTCGACCGCTGGCGAGATCCATAAAGCCAGGAACAGTGCGGACATGTAGAGGAAACATTTCCAATTGTTCCAGTATTTCACGGCGGCGCGCACGGGAAACAGACGGAATGGCTAGTAGAATTTCAACTGCTCCGGTTTCGTCGATCATCTGCTGAATGTGTTTGGGCGAGTACACCCGCAGACCCGCGATTGAGCGATTGGTGATATTTGAGTCATCATCAAGGAAAGCCACGGGGTTCATTACTCGCCCTAGCCGCAGTGCAGCAACCAGCTGATTACCAGCGGCCCCTGCCCCATATACAGCAATTTTCGGCAAACGTGGATTCCGTTTCTTTAGTTGCTTAGGATGATCCGGAGAGAACCAATTGCCCATGAAGTACTGGCGCATCACTAAGCGCAAACCGCCTATAAGCACTAGACTTAACCACCAATAGTTGAATACCATCGAACGCGGAATGAGCTTTGGCGCTTCGTTATTCCAGTAAACAGCCAACGCCAGTAGCAGAGCTGAAAACGTAACTGCCTTGACGATAGCCATCAGCGCATCATTACCGAAATAGCGCATCACCGCGCGATACATTCCGAAGCGCACAAAAAGTGGAATCGCAATTAGGGGGGCGACAACGAAAAGCCAGGCATGGCCACCAAATGGCTCGGCAAATCGGGCATTGCCGAGGCGGACGTAGAAAGCCCCCCAAAGGGCGCCCCAGACCAAAACTACGTCCGTAGAAACCTGTATCACGCGTTTATAGCGTCGAGGTAGCTTAACGAGACGACGTCGCAGCTTTTCTGCAATTCTTAACAAAAAAATAACTCCAATCCGCTACTCTCGCGCACCTGCACGATATCTCACCGCGAGTCCCACCAACGGTGCGTACGCAATAACCAACCCAAGCAATCCACTGATTCCACCTAGACCCACCCAGAGCGCAATGGGAAGCAACCATAGAAAATTGATAACGAGCACCGCCATGGTTACCGGCAAGTGTTTTCCATGGATCCGTGAAGCAAATTGATACGCATGGCTTCGATGAGCTTCATAAGCCTTTTCACCGCGTAATAGGCGCCTCAACAAAGTAAACGTCGCATCAAGAATGAACACACCCAACAGAATTAACCATGACCATAACAACTGGGGTGCAACCCAAGCAGCCTGAATCGAGAAGACGCCTATGATCAATCCTAAGAAGCCGCTTCCCGCATCCCCCATGAAAATACGCGCCGGTGGGAAGTTCCAAAACAAAAAACCTGAAACCCCTGCGACTAGCAGCAAAGGCAACCAAGTGAAATTGCTTATACCCAGTGTACCGTACAACAAAGCCCCGCCGAGGCAGACACATATAGCCTCTACGCTGGCGATGCCATCGATACCATCCATAAAGTTATAAAGGTTGAGCATCCAAACGAGATAGACAACTGCCAGCACGTGCCCCAACCAGCCCAAATCCAGACCGATGCCGAACAGCATCAGTGGCGGCATGCCTCCAAGCCAAAATAACGCCCAAGCGGCCCCCAAGAAATGGCCCAGCAGCCGCCAACGCGCAGCTATATGGCCGTGGTCATCCAAAAAACCAAGTATTGCGACGCACAGACCGGAACCAACAAAGGCCAAAACGAGGCTCCAGTCGATAACTCCGAGCATGGCCAATAGAGGCAAAGCAGACAAAAAGCTCAATACAATCGCAACCCCGCCTCCTCGCGGCGTTGGCACCATATGAGAACTTCGGGCGTTGGGGATATCCATCAAGCTCCGCGCAAGGGCGTACCGACGCAAGCCGTACGTCAAGCTGAACGAAACACCCGCAACCGCCAGCAGTAGAATCCAAACGATCATCAACACATCCAAGGCTGACCAAAGTGACTTTGATGAATGCACGCCGATAACGCCGAACCAGTAACTGATCCGCAGCCTCCCTCGGAGGCATGCTCCGCCAGCGATGCTGATGTCACATCATTGCCGCAAAAAATCTTCGGCGGTCTTGCGTAACGCCTCATCAATACTGACCGGCGGTCTCCACCCAAGTATCTCTCGAGTCTTGCTGATATCCACCTGCAATGATCCGCACAGACGCTGCGCCACCTCTCGCTTACCGAGCAAAGCCGCACCTACCTCAAGCGACGATCCCGGAATCGGCAAAAGCCTTGCCGGCTTGCCCAACGCCACTCCCGTACGCTGCAGCAGTTCCGTGGTGGAGAGGTCTTCTCCATCGCTAACCAGAAACGTCTGGTTAGCTGCCCCTGGACTGTCCACGCAGGTCACAATGAGGTCGACCAGGTTATCCAGCGCGACAAGGCTGCGTTTGTTGTAAATTGCACCCAAAGGCAGCGGTATCCCTCTATTCAACCAGCCCATCATTCTGTAGAAGTTGGCTTTAACACCCGGTCCATAAACCAGCACCGGACGGATGATAGTCACCTCCAGACCGGTCCTTTCAGCCAAAGCTCTGAGGCCAACTTCCGCTTCCAGCTTGGAAATCCCATAAGCATCAGCTGGCGCCGGCGTGTCGCTTGCCGAGTATGGCTTTCCCTCGACCGTACCTTCTCCGTTCACTTTTATCGAGCTGATAAATATGAAACGACGCACGCCAGCTGATGCGGCCTGACTAGCAAGATTCAGCGTAGCGTCCACATTAACCGCCCGAAAAGCACTCATCGGATCGGCGCTGCTCTCATTCATCACATGCACTCTCGCCGCGCAGTGAATCACGGTATCGGTCGCATCAACCGCCCCACCCCACGACATGTCTCCAGAGAGCGAACCGACCTTGTGAACAGTCAAATTATTAAGCTCAGGGTAGCCCCAGCGACGAACAGCCACCGCAAGAGCGAAGCGATCTTCCGAGCGTAAACGCTCCAGCACAGCGCCTCCAACGAAGCCCGTTGCACCTGTGATCAGGACCTTTGGCTTTCTCAATTCAATAGATCCCCAACAACACGACTATGAACAGCACCGCTCGGTCACGCCACTGCCTACGTGTATGATTAATATTGCTCAGAATGAAGCGCCGCGAGAGAAGTTGATCAGAGTTGAGAACTTTCGAAGGGGCGGATAGATAAGGGGCGACCAGCCGCGCAACCTGACTGGACTGTTCACGATACCAACCAGAACGTACCATTTTAAGCCTCCGGATAACGGCGGCAAAACCCTCATTGGCCCCTATCTGATTGCCCCCGTGCTGGCGATATCTGATCTTAGGGCTTTCATCTATTACCCAGCGGTAGCCGTTAGAGCGAAACCACGCATAGGTCAGCCAGTCATGGAGCGCCACCGCATTAGCCTGCGTCCAGTGCTCCACCAGAAATTGTTTGAAACAGGAGGCTTCGGAAACCTTTAATACATAGCTGCACCCGGGGCCGCCAGCCTCGAACAGGAAATCGAACTTCCGTATGGTCTGGGCTTTTTCGAGTATCTGTTCGCGCCCATCGGGCCAGAACGCGACGACATTTCCAGAATAAGCAGAGGCAGATTCTTCCAAGATCCACTCATGGGCGCTGATCAGCTTATCTGACAGCCATATGTCGTCCTGATCCGCGTATGAAATGTAGTCGAAGCTGGAAAAATTGACGTCCCGGATCAACCTGAAGAAATTTCGTGCGGCTCCGCCAAAGCGCTCGTCCAGTAACGGCAAAATTACGATGCGGGTGTCTTTTTCTGAGCAATCGACGCACCACTCAAGCGTTCCATCGGATGATTGGTCATCACTGACAAAAACCGTTACGTCAACGCCCTGCTGATCAAGAATCGAGCGCATCTGCTCATTGATCCAACGCATACCGTTATAGGTTGCAAGCAGAACCGCCACTCGCGGTCTGATAGATCCATCGGCCATTGGGGCCATTCCTTTCGTTTTTTAAATGCCACTGCCTGACCCGGCGCAATAACAGCCTTGACCATGCGTGGCGCTTATTCAATTCGCATCGCTATACGTTGTAGTATTTTCGATACCATGTAACAAACTTACCCACACCTTCTTCGATCGGCGTATGAGGGGCATAATCGACATCCCGAATCAGGTCGCCCACATCTGCATAAGTATGCTCAACATCCCCCGGCTGCAAAGGCAATAATTGCTTATTGGCTTTTTTCCCAATCGAATCTTCAATTAGGCCAATATATTTCAAAAGCTCCACTGGCTTGTTATTGCCAATATTGTAAATCCTATAGGGTGCGCGACTGGACGCGGGATCCGGTGTCAAACCAGACCAACTTTCATTAGCACTGGCGATCCGATCAAGAACTCGCACAACTCCCTGCACAATATCGTCTATGTAAGTAAAGTCTCGCCGATGCTTCCCGTGGTTGAAAACCTTGATTGGTTTATCTTCAAGAATCGCGCGAGCAAACAGGAACGGCGACATATCTGGCCGTCCCCAAGGACCGTAGACCGTAAAAAAACGTAAGCCGGTCACCGGCAACCCATAAAGATGGCTATAGGAGTGTGCCATAAGCTCGTTGCACTTTTTAGTTGCCGCATACAACGAAACAGGATGATCCACGTTGTCGTGCACGCTAAACGGCATCGTTTCATTAGCACCGTACACGGAGCTAGAGGAAGCATAAACCAGGTGCTGAACTTTCGACTGCCTGCAGCCTTCCAATATATTCAGAAAGCCAACCAGATTGCTGTCAGCATAAGCATGCGGGTTCTCCAACGAATAGCGCACCCCAGCCTGGGCAGCCAAGTTAATGACCCGATCAAACGCTTCATCGGCGAACAGTGCTGAGATAGACGCTCGATCAGCGATATCGATCTTCAAAAACCGGAACGATGAATATGCACGTAGTTGGCCGAGACGCGCCTCCTTCAGCGAGACATCGTAATAGTCGTTCAGGTTATCTATACCGACAACCTCATCGCCTCGCTCAAGCAGGTAACGACTCACATGAAAGCCGATAAAGCCCGCTGCGCCAGTCACTAATATCTTCAAGACTCACCTATAGTGCAGACGAAAACAAAGCATTAGCGCCGCTCGGTGCCAATCTGAACGGCGCTTTTAGAACAGTTAACCAGCAGAAGCCCCTTTCAAGGAGTCCGCTCGACCAATGGCGTAGTACATCAAGCCGGCCGCCTTAACGAGCTGGGGATCATAAAGATTTCGGCCATCCACCACGATAGGCGTACGCAGTTCAGATTTAAGCCAGGCAAAGTCCACGGTACGGAATTGTTTCCACTCCGTGCAAATAACCAAAGCATCTGCGCCATGCAAGGCTTCCTCTCGGCTCGCAACCAATGCGAGACCTGCACGGTCACCATATATACGCTTGGTTTCCGCCATCGCTTCCGGATCATACGCTTGCACTCGGGCTCCGGCCTTCCAAAGTGATTCCAGCAGCGAGCGACTCGGCGCTTCACGCATATCATCCGTGTTGGGTTTAAAGGCCAGCCCCCATACGGCAATGACGCGATCAGCAAGATCGCCATCAAATGCTCGGTTGAGCTTTTCAAACAGAACGTGTTTCTGCCTACCGTTTACGGCCTCGACCGCCTCAAGCAACTGCGCCTCGTAACCAATCTGCGACGCCGTTCTTGTCAGTGCCTGTACATCCTTTGGGAAACAGGAGCCACCGTAGCCACAGCCTGGATAAATAAAATGAAAACCGATGCGAGGGTCCGAGCCGATGCCGAGGCGCACATGCTCGATATCGGCACCGAGCCTCTCGGCCATCTGCGCGATCTCGTTCATGAAACTGATTTTCGTAGCCAACATTGCGTTTGCTGCGTATTTCGTCAGCTCAGCAGAGCGTACGTCCATGAAAACAAGCTTGTCATGGTTACGGCTATAGGGCGCATAGCATTCGCGCATAAGCGTTTTCACCACATCCGAATCAGTACCTATGATGATCCGCGCTGCCTTGGTGAAATCCTCGATTGCTGCGCCTTCCTTCAAGAACTCGGGGTTGGAACAGACATTAAAATCCAGCGAAACCCCTCGCTGCTTAAGCACTTCCCGCATTGCGGCAGTAACCTTTTCGGCGGTACCTACCGGAACTGTCGACTTGTCAACGACAACCTTGTACTCATCCATGTGCTCTGCAATGGTTCGTGCAACAGCCAACACATATTTGAGATCAGCTGAACCATCCTCATCAGGCGGCGTGCCAACGGCAATGAACTGAAGCTCACCAAAGGCGACACCAGCTGCCGCATCAGTGGTGAAGTGCAGCCGACCCTCGGCGTGATTCTGCGTCACAATGGCCTCAAGCCCTGGCTCATAGATCGGTAGAACGCCACGCTGCAGGCCTTCTATCTTCGCCTGATCAACATCAACGCACATAACCTGATGGCCCACATCGGCTAGGCATGCGCCTGTAACTAACCCAACATAGCCCGACCCAAAAACCGTGATTTTCATTACCTACCACTCGGCCAAAGTAAAAGTGGAGGATGCTAACACACGGGGCGCACTACAGCTTGTCAGCCAGTTACCTAAGCGCAAACCAGGATTACAATGATGTTCGTTTATGCATAAAGTCGCCGTAAGAGTCGACGACCAGGCTGACGAATTCTCATCGTGCCTCGAACGTAAACGTAGAAGCCAGGGTGTAGAGATGCGAACCCTCGGGACGACTACGAGGTAAGCTTGGTCTTGGTGATCCTTCGCCGGTCCGAGCCAGGCGCTCACCTTCCATACGCTCGCCGGAAGGTTGGCAATGGACATTGTGGAGAACTCTGGCTAATAGCCGAGTGAACTCTCGCCAATCAACTGTGCAAATCGCTGCTCAGCGTAAGCTTTACGGAAAGCGCTCGGTAGTAAGCAGGTTTTTTCACTGCTGACTCTCGATAATTCAGCAGCACGCAGCATACTGCGTGAAAGCTCACTATCATCGGCAAAGAGGGCGCCATTCGAACCTTCGGAAATCAACTCGCCATTCCCATCCACATCGCGCAGCACACAAGGCACCCCGAGATAAAGCGACTCGAGCCCAGCCCGGGCGAGTCCTTCGGAAAGTGAGGGCAAGACCATCACATCAGCGGCTGCCAACAAACGATAGGGATCGCTTAGGTGGCCGTGCATTCGTACCCGCTGTGCCAGCTTTCTCTTTGATACTTCAGCCTCCAAGATACCTTGCAACGGACCGCCCCCAATCAAATCAAGCGTGGCATCAACGCCCTGCTCCACCAATTCAGCCAGTGCCTGAACGACTAGCAATGGTTGTTTTCGCTCCGTGAGAGAACCCAGAAATAGAAACCTGTAGGGGCCTTCTTGGCCAACAGCGCGGTATCTCTCCAGAAAAACTTCGTCCACAAAGTTGCCGATAACGACCGGCTCTTGGGATAAAAAGCGGCCGATCTCACTCGCCATCGAATGGGTCATCGCTATGACGTGTTCGAAGCGGTTAAGCAACAGATAATGGAACCTGGCAAGAGGAAGGCCGACCAAGCCGAATCCCATGCGATAGTCCTTGAGCAGATTGCTGCGGATGCTGGCAATTATTCTAGCGCGGCCCGAACATGCTGCATTAAGCACATCCGCAGAAAAGCAGAGCGAAATGGACGTCGGATGGTGGCCTGAATGCGTTCGAGCCTCGTCCAGCATACGGCGATACGCCGACAGCTTGGACAGCGGACTTCGCTCCAAAGCAAGAGAATGTATCGAGACCCGCCTATCAAGCGCAGGCAACTCAGCACCTACGTACTCTTTGAGCGCGACAAGCCGCACCGAAAACCCCTGGGCCAACACATTCGCCAAAGCAAACGCACCTTTTACCGGCCCCGTAGGATCAAATGAAGGCACCAGAATGAACACAGGCTTGCTCACTGCTGACCTCCCTGCGCAACTCGGGAGCGATCAAAAAAAGCAAGTATCTGTTGCGCCCTTCGTTGCCACGTGTAGCGATCAGTGAAGTCACTTAAAGCCTGAGCACCGAGCTTCTCCCTCAAGGATCTGTCTTCAAGGCGCCTCAGTGCTGCGACCCACGCATCAATATCATCGGGAGGACATAGCAACGCATTGTGCTCATCCTGCAACACCTCCCTCAAGACAGGAATATCCGAACTGATGATGGCTTTGCCGGCCGACATGTACTCGAACATTTTCAGCGGTGACGTCCACTGCCCAATATCACCACCCGCTTTGTGCCAGGTAACACGGTTTTGATTAGGCAGCAGTAAAACGTCAAAGGCCGCAATATAATTAGGCGCTTGAGAATGAGGAACGAAGCCGTGAAAGACAATATTCTCCTCTCGCACCACACGCCGCCACTTATCTATATCGGCCTGCAAACCACCCACAACATGGAAATCCATAAACGGCGCTGCCCGACAGAGTTTTGAAATAATTTCCATTCCCTTTCCGGAATATAACTGCCCTACATATCCAACCTGCAGCCGCTTTTCCCCCACTGGCAATCCAACCGGCTCGGAACGCAGAGGAAACGGATCAGAACCGTCCGGTGCCACATGGATGCGCCCCTCTAACTCCGGATAACGCTCAAGGTAGTGTGCTTTTAAAGCGTGCGTGATAGCGACAAAACAAACGAAGCTCTTGCGCCGAACAAGTTTTTTGAAAACAAGTTCATTAAGCCAAGAAAGACGCCCCGAATCACTAATAGGTTGATGATACTCAAAAACCACCGAAACATTGAAAAGACTGACAAAAAAAGCACTTGGCAGGCACCTCGCTAATGCCAAGTTATATTGGCCCTGGAAAACTTTCAGCGCCGCAAGCAAACCAGAAATATAAGCCCGCCCAAACCACCTATACCATCTAACCTTCCTGACAAAAAAAACAGGCTTAACACCGTAATACGCATAAAGATCATCAACATCCGACTCAGCCCCATCGCGGATGGCAGGAGCGAACAGGGAAACGTCATGCCCTCCCTCAGCCAACGCCTGGCACATTTTCATCACATGAATGCTGTTAGCTTTTCGAGAAGGAATAGTTGAGCTGGAAAGGTAAGCCACTTTCATATTGTGTTTACCTCAGCAAAAGCTATAAAAATAACTCCAACAAACCTTCCAACTTTTAGCAACAATGATGAAGCACGAAAATGGACAATATTCAACAACGGCTTCCTTTCCCGAAAGACTCCAGCGCAGTCACCATTAACTCTACCGCCCGCATAGGCTGCCCCCCATCCAAGGCGGATCCGGCCTTGCGCAACGCCCAGGTCAACTCGACAAATCCAGGATTGATTGGTATCGGCGACTCTTTTACTACATCGAAGTCTCCGCCGAGAAAAGAATTGAGCGGATCCATCATCCAGCCTTTGCCAACACCCAACAGCTCGTTATCGATGAACATCACTCGGTTGGTTCCGGTTTCGATGAAGACATTATCCGCTGAAAGATCCGCATGACTTAGAAACCGGGGAGCGGGTAACTTCCTGTAGCATTCCCTCCAGCAGGCCATAAAGCGGGCGACCACATCCAAGTGACACCATACTCCCAAGCGCCGCAGAAGATAATCTTCAAGGTAGCAAAACGCCGCCGGATGTTCCGAGGCTAACCCGACAAATCGCTCACTGTGCCAACAGCTATCAAAAAAGCCACGAACAGCGGCCACTGCTTGCTTACGCGTCTCCGGCCCCGAATGCGCTATTGATGTTCCTTCAATCCAGGCCTCGACAATCAGAGAATTGTCGTACGCAAGGATTTCAGGAAACGCCCACTGCTGATTGGATAGCGATTGTGCCGCCAGCCGAAGCTGGACCTGCTCTGGGCGCAGCGCACTGTACACCTTGACTTTGCGCCCATTGCACATGCCGGCAAAAGAAAAGCGGCCAGCTTTGGTAATGCCCGGCTGCAAAAATCCACCTAACGGTCTGAGGCCTTTTACCTCAACTCCTGAAACGAATACGGAGCCAGGTATTACGTCTTTAGAGTACCGGTTAGCCAGCTTTAATAAACGACGTCCAGTAGCGCTACATGTTCTACTAAAAAAAATACTCATATTGGCATTCAACGCCCCAACAACAACAGAACGTAGCGTTTTGTCAAGACACTCAACGCCATATAAAGCTCGTTAATTCGCATATTGCGCCAATGCTTCGTTATAAATCGCCAGTTTCCGCGCAACATACTGTGTCGAGCACGCGCCCCCCCATGATCACAGAGCACCGCTATTGCAGCAGGCTCAGAAATCAGCTTTTTACCTGCTATCAAAAGACGTGCAGCCAAATCACGATCTTCCGAGGCGGGCAAACTTTCATCAAAACCGCCAAGCTCGATAAAAACATCACGACGTATCGTTAGATTTTGACCGCCAAATCCCGGGTTTGAATAAAACACTCTCCTTTGCTCTTCAGGCTTACAAGGAAAATGCTTATAGGAATAAGCTTCTCCCTTCTCAGGTTGACGCATCAGGACCCCAAGAACTGCGTCAGCACTGCTTCTCTCAAAATTTCGTACAACATGCTCTAGGTAACTAGGCTGCCAGAGATCATCATCATCCAGAAAAGCTATCAAATTACCCTTGGCGGTACGAGCACCTATATTTCGCGCCCGACCAGGCCCAATACGTGGCTCAGTACGTATAATACTCGCGCGCAGGTCGATTATGGCGCTATCCAAGGCAACCTTTCCATTATCTACCAAGATAACCTCAAAAGGCCGATAGCTTTGGCCAAATACCGAACCAAGCGTGCGGCGCACCGCCTCTCCTCGATCAGCGGTTGGAATCACAACAGACAAGCGCAAGTTCGATGCCAGAGACACAGCCCCTCCAACTATAATCAATAAGAAACACCAATCAACTATCGAAGAAACCCTGCCAAAGAAGAACTACCAGCCATATATATCTCATCAACAGAAGCTTCATAATTAACTTGGTATCGACAGCTTTGGGATAAAAGAAACGTAATACGCTCCTTTAAAATAGTAAAATCTAAGTCAAAATCACCCCACTCCCCGCCTAGCCCTAGCGCCGCCACAGAACCACAAAATTCGACAACTTTGGAGTGAGAGCTTAACGCAAAAAAAGGAACACCTGAAAGGAACGCAGTTATAAGCCCATGGAGCCGCATTGAAATATAAAAAGAGCAAGAAGAAATACAGGAAATTATCTCCGGCACATCTCCCTTGTAGTGCAAAATACGAATAAGCGACTTATTCTTCGCACTACTAAACAGCCTATCGTGTAGACGATCGTCAGAATACTTAGCGCCTGTATACAAACCAACAAGCACTACTTCATTTCCGGAAAACGTTAAAAAATCAACCAGAGCCTGCATTTTAAGAAAACGTCGCTCCTTTTCCGCCGCGCCTAGCTTGGGGTCCAGAATAAATGAAAGCCCAACGCGCCCTTTAAGCTTCCTAGAGATGAAAAGCTGCGGACAAAGGGCCTTTACGGAAAAAGCAAGATCACGCCCTTGAACTAACCGAACCTTACCAGCCAGTTGCTGAGCAAAAGCCATCGAGGCGGAGTCCCGACAATGAATTAAATCCAACTCCTGCAAAAAAGCCAGCGCCTGACGTTCCGCATGAACATCAGGAAACGGACCAAGAGAAATCCCAACAGCTGCAGAATTCAAAGAAGGATTTTCTTTACGTGCTTTTCTTAATAACTGGTGTTTCCATAAAATACTGTTACTTGTGTGAAAGATGGAGCCCCCACCAAAAAAAAACGTGTCATACCCACTTAAGGATTGAAAATATCGCCGAGCCAGCCCAAGGAGCCTATTTGGTCTACCTATATTTAGTAGGCGGGCATTATCAGAAACGCCATCGGAATATAATGAATAGCCCCCGCTCTCGTAGTAACTAAAAAAATCGACTTCAGCGGATCTTTTAATCTCCAGCCGCAGACCATAAGAAAGCAGCTCATCACCAAAGTTTCCCTGGCCAACCCACGCACTTACTAAAGGCCTCATCTTTTTCATTGACAACTCCTGCACCACTCTTGCCAGCCCTTTATACCAAAAGAAATGCTGACCTAAACTCCTGATTTATACATTGCCTTTCGGACTCCACGTTAAAATAGGCAATGCCTTTTCCATCCGGCAACGTAGCAGCGCAAGAGGAATTCGCTTCTACCCACAAGAGATATTCCGTAAGGAAATCCCCTGAAGGAGACAAATCAATTTGACTCAAAGCCCGAACTAAGTCTTCGTAGCATCTTGGGCTAAACACGTTATCGCAGTCTTTGTATGGCGCGACACCTAACGCAATCACCTTTTTCTTTCTTACGAGGGCTTCAAACCCCACTGTGCCAGTAAGGGTGACAATTGCCTTACTTAAATCTAACAAAGTAAACGTATCGAAATCCAAGGGAGCGACGACAACGTTGTGCAAGCCTGCCACGGCATCATAGAATTCAACATCTCTAGTTCTTGGATCCAGTTGGCGCCTAAACATTGCCTGGTGCTCTTTAACTACCAGCTTTACTCCTGCCGGCAACGCTTCAGAGATTTCCTTTATTGCCAACCACTGTGCCGAATATGAAAGCCCTTCGGGCACCGAAGTACGCTCCGGCTGAAAATGCAAGAAGAACACCAGAAACTCTTGCGGCAACTTAAAATCACGGGAAATATTGACGTATCTCTTGTAGAGCTTGATTTTCCTACAAATAGCCAACAAGCGAAATATTGATCTTAGAGGATGCCTAGATAGAATAAGTGTGAAAGCACCTTTCAAGTCCGCGTTTATAGACAGCATACGACCTTTTGCTTGCGAGGCT
>Ga0233369_1000021_pt1 | contig 88317 bp, 82 predicted proteins | sample ElkDunMinimDraft_26_FD_191537 | JGI IMG/M metagenome (GOLD analysis project Ga0233369, IMG submission 191537) | Fecal eukaryotic communites from dung pellets of Tule Elk in California, USA - Elk Dung D16 | ecosystem: Host-associated > Mammals > Digestive system > Large intestine > Fecal | place... | reverse complement strand
CGGGCGGGGGCGAGTGCTGTTGCGCAAGTCTGGAACGGAGCCTTTGGTGCGGGTGATGGTCGAGGGTGACGATGAGGTCGAAGTGCGTCGTTATGCCAATGAGCTGGCAAGTGTAGTGAAAGAAGTTTGTGCATGATTCGCGCTTGCCAGGTTCTGCTCGGTTGAGTAACATCTGCGCCCACTTTGACCGACGAGGTAAAGCATGCGTCGCCCCATGGTAGCTGGTAACTGGAAGATGAACGGTACCCGCGCCAGCGTCGCAGAGCTGATCGAGGCGCTTCGCGAACAGGAGCTTCCGTCGAAGGTCGAGATTGTGATTTTCCCGTCCTGCGTGCATGCTTCGCAGGTTCTGCAAGGTCTGGAAGGGCTGACTGTTGCGGTCGGTTCTCAGGATTGTGCAGGGCAGCCTGGGTTTGGTGCTTTGACGGGCGAAATCTCAGCGACGCAGTTGGTCGATGTAGGTTGTGAGTGGGTGTTGGTTGGTCATTCCGAGCGGCGTTTGGTTCTGGGTGAAGACGATGAAGTGGTCAGCCGAAAGTTTGCGGCGGCACTTGGTTGTGGATTGAAGCCAATTTTATGTCTCGGCGAGTCGCTCGAAGAGCGTCAGGCGGGGCAAACGCTCGAGGTGGTAGGTCGGCAATTGGCGCATGTTGTCGCTGAGGTTGGCATTGCGGCCTTCGAGAGGGCGGTTGTGGCGTACGAGCCGGTCTGGGCTATTGGCTCCGGGCTGACGGCGACGCCGGAGCAGGCCCAAGAGGTACATGCTGCCATTCGAAAGCAGCTGGCGCAGGAGGATGAGCGTGTCGCCAATGGCGTGCGTATTCTTTATGGCGGCAGCGTAAAGGCGGAGAACGCCGTTGAGCTTTTCGGTATGGCAGATATTGATGGGGGGCTGATAGGTGGGGCCTCTCTGAAAGCGAATGAATTCGGTGCGATCTGTCGCGCTGCAGGGAACTGATCAGATGTTGCAGACTGTTGTGATTGTGGTGCATCTGCTGGTTGCCATCGGTGTGGTTGTGCTGGTGCTGTTGCAGCAGGGCAAGGGTGCTGATGCGGGCGCGTCCTTTGGTTCGGGCGCTTCGGCAACTGTATTTGGTAGTCAAGGTTCCTCTACCTTTTTCAGTCGGCTTACTGCTATACTTGCCGGCGTTTTTTTTGTGACAAGTCTTGGTTTGGCGTTCTTCGCGACGCAGCAGGCTGGGCGGCTGTCGCAAGTTGGCTTGCCGGATCCGGCAGTGCTGGAGGTTCCAGCTCCCAAGCCAGTGGCAGATGATGTACCTGTTCTCGAGTCGGCTCCTTCTGCGGGTGGTAGTGCGGATGAAGTCCCTCAGGTAGAAGAGAAGCAGTAAAGGGTTTTTGCCGAGGTGGTGGAATTGGTAGACACGCTACCTTGAGGTGGTAGTGGCCATAGGCTGTAGGGGTTCGAGTCCCCTCCTCGGTACCAAACAAGCAGGCCCGCAGATGCGGGCTTTCTTGTTTTCAGCGTTCTGGTTGACCTGTTGCCAGGTGTGGTCGTATAATTCGTGCCCAGTTTGACGCGGGGTGGAGCAGTCTGGTAGCTCGTCGGGCTCATAACCCGAAGGTCGTTGGTTCAAATCCAGCCCCCGCAACCAGTTGGTAGAGAGCCCCTGTCAAGGGGCTTTTTATTGGCTTCAGGCCAGGTCGCCGGCACTTAAAGGCGATCAAAGGGATGGGCGTTTCGCCCATTTTTCATTTGTACAGCATGCGCGAGGGACTTCGATGTCGAGCAAGCTAGAACAGTTGCAGGCCTTGTTGGCCCCGGTGGTCGAGGCCCTTGGTTATCAATGCTGGGGTGTCGAATTCCTGTCCCAGGGACGCCATTCGTTGTTGAGGGTCTACATTGACCATCCCAACGGAATTCTGATCGATGATTGTGAAAAGGTCAGTCGTCAGCTAAGTGGTGTTCTCGATGTCGAGGATCCGATCAGCTCGGATTACACTCTCGAAGTGTCATCGCCGGGTATGGATCGGCCTCTGTTTACGTTAGAACAATATGCTGCTCACGTTGGTGAGCAGGTCAAAATCAAGTTGCGCTCGCCCTATGAAGGTCGGCGCAATTTCCAGGGTCTTCTCCGCGGAGTGGAAGAGCAGGATGTCGTGGTGCAGGTTGATGACCATGAGTACCTGTTGCCGATCGATATGATCGACAAAACCAACGTTATTCCCCGTTTCGATTAAACGCGGATCCCGCGGACCCCAATGGATTGCGAAAGGCGAGGCGTACGATGAGCAAAGAAGTACTGCTGGTTGTGGAGTCGGTGTCCAATGAAAAGGGCGTGCCGGCTGGTGTGATTTTCGAGGCTCTGGAGCTGGCTTTAGCCACCGCTACCAAGAAGCGCTTCGAGGACGACGTCGACCTGCGTGTGGAAATTAATCGGCAGAACGGTAGCTACGAGACCTTCCGCCGCTGGACGGTCGTCGACGAATCAGAGTTCGATGATCCGGCGCATCAGTTGACCGTCGACATGGAGCGGGCGCGTGAGGCGTCAGCCAAGGTCGGTGATGTCATCGAGGAAAAGATCGAATCCATCGAGTTTGGCCGCATTGCCGCGCAGACTGCCAAGCAGGTCATCGTGCAGAAGGTGCGCGAGGCTGAGCGCGCGCAAGTGGTCGAGGCCTATCGCGATCGATTGGGCGAGATCATCTCCGGCACGGTCAAGAAGGTCACCCGCGACAGCGTGATTGTCGATCTGGGCAACAACGCCGAAGCGCTGCTGGCCCGTGAAGACATCATCGCGCGTGAAACCTTCCGAGTGGGCGCGCGCGTTCGCGCCCTGCTCAAGGATATTCGTACCGAGAACCGCGGCCCTCAACTCATCCTGTCGCGCACCGCGCCACAGATGCTGATCGAGCTGTTCCGCATTGAGGTGCCGGAAATCGCCGAGGAACTGATCGAGGTGATGGGCGCTTCGCGTGATCCGGGTTCGCGAGCGAAGATCGCGGTTCGCTCCAAGGACAAGCGTATTGATCCGCAAGGAGCCTGTATTGGCATGCGTGGCTCGCGTGTCCAGGCAGTCTCTGGCGAGATTGGCGGCGAGCGTGTCGATATCGTGCTGTGGGATGAAAATCCGGCGCAGTTCGTCATCAACGCGATGGCTCCGGCAGAAGTTGCGGCGATCATCGTCGATGAAGACGCCCATGCCATGGATATTGCCGTTGCCGAAGACAACCTGGCTCAGGCCATTGGCCGCGGCGGTCAGAACGTAAGGCTGGCTAGTCAGTTGACTGGCTGGACCCTGAACGTAATGACCGAGGACGACATCCAGGCCAAGCAGCAAGAAGAAACCGGCGACATTCTGCGTAACTTCATCGAAGAGCTGGACGTCGACGAGGAGCTTGCACAGATTCTGGTGGAGGAAGGTTTCACCTCCCTCGAAGAAGTGGCCTACGTTCCCGTTGAAGAAATGCTCGGCATCGATGGCTTTGATGAAGACATCGTCAATGAGTTGCGTACACGCGCCAAGGATCGCCTGCTGACCAAGGCGATCGCTACTGAAGAGAAACTGGCGGACGCTCAGCCGGCTGAAGATTTGCTCGCGCTGGAAGGCATGGACAAGGAACTGGCGGTCGAGTTGGCAGTACGGGGTGTCATCACCCGTGAAGACCTGGCCGAGCAGTCGATTGACGACCTGCTCGAGATAGACGGCATCAATGAAGAGCGTGCCGGCAAGCTGATCATGGCCGCCCGAGCCCATTGGTTCGAGTAAGCAATTAGCGGCCTGAGGAGAGAAATGCATGACGCAAGTCACGGTGAAAGAACTGGCCCAAGTGGTCGACACACCGGTCGAGCGATTGCTGCAGCAGATGCGTGAGGCAGGACTGTCGCACACCAGCGCCGAGCAAGTAGTGACCGATAATGAAAAACAGGCGCTGTTGGCGCATTTGAAGAGCAGTCATGGCGCCAAGGCCGATGAGCCGCGCAAGATTACGTTGCAGCGCAAGACCACCACGAAGCTGAAAGTGGCCGGTAGCAAGACCATCAGTGTGGAAGTGCGCAAGAAGAAGACCTTCGTCAAGCGCAGTGCCGAGGAAATCGAGGCCGAGCGCCAGCGTGAGCTGGAAGAGCAGCGTGCTGCTGAAGAAGCGGCCCGTCTGAAGGCTGAAGAAGAGGCACGCCAGCGCGCTGAAGAAGAGGCTCGCCGAAAGGCCCAGGCGGAAGTCGAGGCCCGGGCAGGCTCGCCAGTGGTGGCGCCAGCTCCTGTCGTTGCACCTGCAGCGGCTGTAGATGAAGCGCCAGTGGCTCCGGTGGACGAGCGTAAAAAGGAAGAGCCGCGTCGCGTCGACAAGGTTCGCAACGAAGATGACGAGCGTCGCGATCGCAAGCAGGCGCAGCATCGTCCATCGCTCAAGGCGAAGGCGCCGCTCGGACGTACCTCGCGCACCGGCGAAGAAGACGAAAGTCATCGTCGCGGCGGTCGCGGCAAGTCCAAGCTGAAGAAGCGCAATGCGCACGGCTTCCAGAGTCCCACCGGCCCCATCGTGCGTGAAGTCGCAATCGGCGAGACCATCACGGTTGCCGATCTTGCGCAGCAGATGTCGGTCAAGGCGGCGGAAGTCATCAAATTCATGTTCAAGATGGGATCGCCGGTCACCATCAACCAGGTGCTGGATCAGGAAACTGCCCAGTTGATTGCCGAAGAGCTGGGCCACAAGGTCAAGCTGGTCAGCGACAACGCCCTGGAAGAGCAGCTGGCTGAATACCTGCGGTTCGAAGGCGACGCCGTTTCCCGCGCGCCGGTTGTTACCGTCATGGGCCACGTTGACCACGGCAAGACCTCGCTGCTCGACTACATTCGTCGTGCCAAGGTCGCTTCTGGCGAGGCGGGCGGTATTACCCAGCATATCGGTGCCTACCATGTAGAAACCGAGCGCGGGATGGTCACCTTCCTTGATACGCCCGGTCACGCGGCCTTTACCGCCATGCGTGCCCGCGGTGCCAAGGCGACCGATATCGTGATTCTGGTCGTCGCGGCCGACGACGGCGTGATGCCGCAAACTCAGGAAGCCGTCCAGCATGCGAAAGCCGCTGGCGTGCCGATCGTGGTTGCGGTGAACAAGATCGACAAGCCGGATGCCAACCCAGACAACATCAAGAACGGTCTGGGCGCGCTGGATGTGATTCCCGAGGAGTGGGGTGGCGATACGCCGTTCGTCTCGGTATCGGCGAAGCTGGGTACGGGCGTCGACGAGTTGCTCGAAGCAGTATTGCTGCAGGCCGAGCTGCTTGAGCTCAAGGCCACTCCGTCGGCTCCTGGCCGCGGTGTGGTCGTCGAGTCGCGTCTCGACAAGGGTCGCGGTCCGGTGGCGACCGTGCTGGTGCAGGACGGTACCCTGCGTCAAGGCGACATGGCGCTGGTTGGTTCGACCTATGGCCGTATCCGCGCGATGCTTGATGAGAACGGCAACTCCATCAAGGAAGCCGGTCCCTCCATCCCGGTTGAGATTCTCGGCCTGGACGGCACCCCTGATGCGGGTGACGAGCTGACCGTGCTGAGCGATGAGAAGAAAGCGCGCGAAGTAGCGCTCTTCCGTCAAGGCAAGTTCCGCGAGGTCAAGCTTGCCCGTGCTCACGCCGGTAAGCTGGAAAACATCTTTGAGAACATGGGGCAGGAAGAGAAGAAGACGCTCAATATCGTCCTCAAATCCGATGTCCGTGGTTCTCTGGAAGCCTTGCAGGGCTCCCTCAGCGGTCTTGGCAACGATGAAGTGCAGGTTCGCGTCATCGGCGGCGGTGTCGGTGGTATCACCGAGAGCGATGCCAACCTGGCGCTGGCATCCAATGCCGTGCTGTTCGGCTTCAACGTTCGTGCTGATGCCGGCGCGCGGAAGATCGTCGAGCAGGAAGGCCTGGATCTGCGTTACTACAACGTGATCTACGACATCATCGAAGACGTCAAGAAAGCCCTTACCGGCATGCTTGGCAGCGATGTTCGCGAGAACATCCTGGGCATTGCCGAGGTTCGTGATGTGTTCCGTTCGCCGAAGTTCGGCGCGGTCGCGGGCTGCATGGTGCTGGAAGGCATGGTGCATCGCAATCGTCCGATCCGTGTGCTGCGCGACGACGTGGTCATCTTCGAAGGCGAGCTGGAATCGCTTCGCCGTTTCAAGGATGACGTGGCCGAGGTGCGTGCCGGCATGGAGTGCGGTATCGCCGTGAAGAGCTACAACGACGTCAAACCGGGCGACAAGATCGAAGTATTCGAAAAAGTCGAAGTGGCGCGCTCGCTGTAAGCAAACGCAAGTTGGAAGCTGGAAGTCAGAAGCCGGAAGCCACTCCTGTGGTCTCCGGCTTCGAGCTTCCAGCTTTTGGCTTTTCAGAAGGTAAGAGTCATGGCAAAAGATTACAGCCGTACCCAGCGTATTGGCGATCAGATGCAGCGCGAGCTGGCATCGTTAATTCAGCGCGAGGTCAAGGACCCGCGCCTCGATTTCATCACCATCACTGCTGTCGAAGTCAGCCGCGATCTGTCCCACGCCAAGGTGTTCATCACCGTCATGGGCAAGGATGACGACCAGGATGCGGTGAAGGTCAACCTGCGAATCCTCAACGATGCCAGTGGTTTCCTGCGCATGCAGTTGGGCAAGGCAATGCAGTTGCGCACGGTGCCGCAGCTGCACTTCAACTATGACGCCAGCGTCCGTCGCGGGGTGGAGCTGGCCTCGCTGATCGAGCGTGCGGTAGCTGAAGACCGCAAGCACAATGAAGATCTCGGAGACTGAGGCTTGGCACAGGTAAAACGTATTCGCCGTGCCGTAAGCGGCATCATCCTGTTGGATAAGCCGCGTGGTTTCACATCCAACGCTGCGTTGCAGAAGGTCCGCTGGCTACTCAACGCCGAGAAGGCTGGGCATACCGGCAGTTTGGATCCGCTTGCCACTGGCGTATTGCCGCTGTGCTTCGGTGAGGCGACGAAATTCTCCCAGTACCTGCTCGACGCGGATAAGGGTTACGAGACGGTAGCCCAGCTTGGCGTCACCACCACCACCGCGGATGCGGAAGGCGAAGTGCTCGAGCGCCGGCCGGTGGCTGTCAGTCAGGAGCAACTGGAAAATATCCTGCCGCAATTCCGTGGCGCAATTCAGCAGATACCGCCAATGTACTCGGCGCTCAAGCGAGACGGTCAGCCGTTATACAAGCTGGCACGTGCCGGAGAGGTAGTGGAGCGCGAGCCGCGTTCTGTTACCATTGCGCGCCTGGAGCTGCTTTCGCTGGAGTCGGACAAAGCCCGGCTCGCGGTGGCTTGCAGCAAGGGCACCTATATCCGCACGCTGGTCGAAGATATCGGCCAGAAGTTGGGTTGCGGGGCACATGTGGCTGAGCTGCGGCGAACCCAGGCCGGGCCGTTCGATTTGAGCCAGACCGTCAGCCTCGAGGCTCTCGAGCAGGCTCACGCCGAAGGCGGGGCGGAGGCGGTTGACGCTTTTCTCCACCCTGTTGATAGCGGTCTCGATCATTGGCCGCTGGTGCAGTTCTCGGAGCACAGTGCGTTCTACTGGCTCCACGGCCAGCCGGTGCGGGCTCCGGAAGCTCCGCAGTTCGGAATGGTACGGGTGCAGGATCATAACGGCCGCTTTATCGGCATCGGTGAAGTGAGCGAGGACGGGCGTATTGCGCCGCGTCGACTGATTCGGTCGGAATGACCGATACGCAACGCGCTCAGGTGGTGTGTTGCGTTCGAGGATGGCTGTTGGCAGGCACGGTCAGACCTCTTTTAAAACACGGGATAAGTCCCGGCCTGTTCACTGTAAGGAGCCCATCATGGCACTTAGCGTTGAAGAAAAAGCCCAGATCGTTAACGAGTACAAGCAAGCTGAAGGCGACACCGGATCTCCGGAAGTGCAAGTTGCACTGCTGACCGCCAACATCAACAAGCTGCAAGGTCACTTCAAGGCCAACGGCAAGGACCACCACTCCCGTCGTGGTCTGATCCGTATGGTCAACCAGCGCCGCAAGCTGCTGGATTACCTGAAGAGCAAAGACACTACTCGTTACAGCACCCTGATCGGTCGTCTGGGTCTGCGTCGTTAAGACGTAGCGAGCTGGAAGCTGGAAGCTGAAAGTTTGAAGTTGCAAGACGGGTCGATCCCGCTTACGGCTTTGGGCTTTCAGCTTTTGGCTTTTCGAAGGGATGAACGGGTCCGACTCCCGGCTTCTCCTTCAGATTTCCCCCGAAAGTCAACAGAGAGAAGGAAAACACCGTGAACCCGGTAATCAAGAAATTTCAATTCGGTCAGTCGACCGTCACCCTCGAGACGGGCCGTATCGCTCGTCAAGCTTCCGGCGCCGTGCTGGTCACCGTCGATGACGACGTCACCGTGCTGGTTGCCGTAACCGGCGCGAAGACCGCCGACCCGAGCAAAGGCTTCTTCCCGCTGTCGGTCCATTACCAGGAAAAAACCTACGCTGCCGGCAAGATCCCGGGCGGTTTTTTCAAGCGTGAAGCCCGCCCTTCCGAAAAAGAAACCCTGACCTCGCGCCTGATCGATCGCCCGATCCGCCCGTTGTTCCCGGAAGGTTTCCAGAACGAAGTGCAGGTCATCTGTACCGTGCTATCCACCAGCAAGAAGACTGATCCGGACATCGCTGCGATGATCGGTACCTCGGCTGCGCTGGCAATCTCCGGGATTCCTTTCAACGGCCCGATTGGCGCTGCACGTGTAGCCTTCCACCCGGAAAGCGGCTACCTGCTGAACCCGACTTACGAACAGCTCAAGGCCTCCAGCCTGGACATGGTCGTAGCCGGTACCAAGGACGCGGTCCTGATGGTCGAATCCGAAGCCAAGGAACTGACCGAAGACCAGATGCTGGGCGCCGTGCTGTTTGCCCATGAAGAGTTTCAGTCCGTGATCCAGGCCGTTACCGAACTGGCAGCAGAAGCCGGCAAGCCCGCCTGGGACTGGCAGCCAAAAGCCGAGAACACCGAGCTGCTCAATGCTATCCGCAGCGAGTTTGGCGAGGCGATTTCCCAGGCCTACACCATCATCATCAAGCAGGACCGCTATGCGCGTCTGGGTGAGTTGAAAGACCAGGTCGTCGCCCGCTTCTCAGGCGAAGAAGGCCAGCCTTCCGCAAGTGAAGTGAAAGATGCGTTCGGCGAAATCGAATACCGCACCGTGCGCGAGAACATAGTCAACGGCAAGCCGCGTATTGATGGTCGTGATACCCGTACCGTACGCGGCCTGAACATTGAAGTCGGCGTGCTCGACAAGACCCACGGCTCGGCGCTGTTCACCCGTGGTGAAACCCAGGCGCTGGTCGTCGCCACCCTCGGTACCGCGCGCGACGCACAGCTGCTGGATACCCTTGAAGGCGAGAAGAAAGATCCCTTCATGCTGCACTACAACTTCCCGCCGTATTCGGTGGGTGAGTGTGGTCGCATGGGCGCTACGGGTCGGCGCGAGATCGGCCACGGCCGGCTGGCACGTCGCTCTGTTGCAGCCATGCTGCCGAGCCCCGATGAGTTCCCCTACACCATTCGTGTAGTGTCGGAAATCACCGAATCCAACGGTTCCAGCTCGATGGCTTCCGTCTGCGGCGCTTCGCTGGCCCTGATGGACGCTGGTGTGCCGATGAAGGCGCCGGTAGCCGGCATCGCCATGGGCCTGGTCAAAGAAGGCGAGAAGTTCGCCGTACTGACCGACATCCTCGGCGACGAAGATCATCTGGGCGACATGGACTTCAAGGTTGCGGGTACCGCCAAAGGCGTCACCGCGCTGCAGATGGACATCAAAATCCAGGGCATCACCGAAGAAATCATGGAGCAGGCCCTGGAGCAGGCGCTGGAAGCACGCCTGAATATCCTCGGCCAGATGAACCAGGTTATCGCCCAGTCGCGCAGCGAACTGTCGGCCAACGCACCGACCATGATTTCGATGAAGATCGATCAGGACAAGATCCGCGACGTGATTGGCAAGGGCGGCGCGACCATCCGTGCTATCTGTGAAGAAACAAAGGCCTCGATCGACATCGAGGACGACGGTTCGATCAAGATCTTTGGTGAGACCAAGGAAGCGGCAGAAGCGGCCAAGCAGCGTGTGCTGTCGATCACTGCCGAAGCCGAGATTGGCAAGATCTATGTTGGCAAGGTGGAGCGCATCGTCGACTTCGGCGCCTTCGTCAACATCCTGCCGGGCAAGGATGGTCTGGTGCATATTTCGATGCTGAGCGATCAGCGTGTCGAGAAAGTCACCGATATCCTTAAGGAAGGCCAGGAAGTGGAAGTGCTGGTGCTGGACGTGGACAACCGCGGCCGCATCAAACTCTCGATCAAGGACGTAGCGGCGGCCAAGGCGCAAAACGCCTGAGAGGCTAGCCTTACATAGCAAGCGCCGGTTCCGGCGTGTTGCTCAAGAACAGGCTCATATGAGCCTGTTCTGGTTTCTGGCAGTTGAAGCTGCCGCGAATGGCTCGCTTAGGCGGGCCATTCCTTTTTGAAAACGGGCTATGTAGTTTTTATTTTTGATTGCAAGTTGCACGTGTCCAACATGGAAAACATGCAGTCTGCAAGCTAAAAGTGCCATCACTCAATATATAAGTTATTGAAAATAAATGGATTTATTTTTTCTATAAATTGGCATGCCGCTTGCGCTGTTAGTCATGCATCGCGGTCGGAGTAATACCGCGTAAATCATGAATAACAGGAGTGACATCTATGAAGACCATTCAGAACTCGTTGACTGCCGCCGTTATCGCTAGCGCCTTGACTCTGCCGATGGCAAGTGCGGCTTTTGCCGATGAAGCTTCTGCTGTGGCGACCAAAGACACCGTTATGCTTGCAGCGAACGACACCATGAACGATGCAGGCGACGCCGCTTCCGATACCTGGATCACCACCAAGGTCAAATCCGTCCTGCTTGTTGAAGATGAAACACCGGGCATGGATATCGAAGTAGAAACCAACGAAGGTGTAGTCTCGCTGTCCGGTACCGTGGCCACCGAGGCTGAGCGTGAAGCCGCCATTCAAAAAGCCAGGGCAGTCGAAGGTGTTCGCGAAGTGTCGGCCGATGGCCTCAAAGCCGCCGACTAACTGCCGTTATAGGTGCTAGTCCGGTACCTGAAAAACCCCGCCTTGGCGGGGTTTTTTCATTCAGCGGCCGCGCTCACTGCCGATCTTGCGAAGCCTGTTGCCTTCAAAACGAAGGAAATAGAGCATTCCGTGGGTGGGGCCGTAAATCCATTCCTCGACGGGCACTTCAGATCGAAAACCGTACTCATCGACAACCTCTTTGTAACCGACCAAGCTGCTGCTGGCAGGCTCACCGCATTTGCCAAGCACTTCGGCGGTTGAGGCATCGAGACTGATCAGGTTACTGCCGCAGCGATGAGTTGAGCTCGCCTGTGCCTGAAGGGCAACCAGCACCGTGGTCGTGAGCGCCATGATGATCCGTCTGTTCATGCCGATCCTGCTCCTCTTAACGTTCAGCGGCTACGGCGTGTTTCGATACGCGTGAGCCGGTTACCCTCGAACCTGAGGATGCTGAACATGCCATTGGTCGGGCCGTAAACCCATTCTTCGAGCTGGAATTCCTCCCGGTCATTGCGACCGAGGGTGTAACCCACCACATCCCGATAGGTAGGGGCGCCACATTTGCGCTCCACCTCGAAGGCGCGGTCGCCAGTACTCACCAGGCTGCTGCCGCAGCGCATGGTATCGGCTTGCGCGGGCAAACCGCACAGACCGAAGAGGCAGATCAGCAGCGGGTGCTTGGCATTCATGGCTATTCGACGCCAAGATGCAGCACCGTCGCGACCTGACCCGCGGCCGCTTCGGTCGTTCCGGTATCCAGCAGATAAATACGCTGGTCGGCTAGTCCCTGATCCACCAGGTAGTCCTTGATGCTGCTGGCGCGCTTTTGGGCCAGGCGGCGCATCAGCGTCGGATTGTCGCTCCAGTGTTCGATCATCGCGCTTCGCATCCTGGCGGTGCGATCAGGCGCATCGAGCTCTTTCCATTCGGCTGGTGGCTGCTGCTTGAGGCGGCTGCGATAGATGCCTTCGAGCAACACCGCTTTTTCCTCCTCGGGTACTTTCAATTCGCTCGCAGATGCCGGCACCTTGTCGCCACGGCGCTGCAGAATGCTGTACCAGGTGTTCTGGTATTCCTGCTCCAGGCGCTGTTCGGCCAGCAATGGTCCGTCGGCGGCGGGGGCGCTCATGCCTTCCACCTCCAGACGCAGGGCAGGGCGCTCTCCCAGTGCAGTAGCCAGCGTGTTCAAAGCGCTGCGGGCCCGGTTGTCGAGCTCGCTCGCTCCGGGAGCAAAGAGAATCTGGCTGAGATCCGTCTGGTCGCCGCCCACCAGGCTGCCGATGAATTTAAACGGTGCCTGTGCCGCGCGCAGTACCAGGTTGCGCAGTGTCTGCCAGACGATTGGCATCACGCTGAACTGCGGGTCGTTGAGGTTGCCCTGCACTGGTAGCTCGATCGAAATCGTGCCCTTGGTGTCCTTTAGCAGCGCGACAGCCAGCCGTATCGGCAAATCGACGGCATCGGGGCTGTCGACCTTTTCGCCAAGCTGCAGCTGCTCGAGCACCACCTTGTTTTCGGCATTCAGCCGCCCCTGCTGGATGCGGTAATGCAGGTCGAGGTCGAGCCGTCCCTTGCGAATGCGGTAACCGGCGAATTTGGTCGAATAGGGCGACAGGGTGGTGAGTTCTACCTGTTTGAAGCGAGTGGCTATATCCAGGCTCTGCATGGGGTCGAACGGCGTCAGGCGGCCCACGATACTGACCGGCGCATAGCGGTCAACCTTGCCTTTGATGTCGACCGAAGCGGCGCTTTGCTGGCGGTTGTCCAGCGTGCCGATGCTGCCGTTTAGCCCCTGGACGTCGGTAATGAAGGGGGGGCGCAGACTGAGATCAGAAAAGTGCGCGGAGCCGTCGGCTATCTTGATTGCGCCAATGCGTATGGCCAGTGGCTCGGCTGCCGCGTCCGCCCCGGGGCTCGCAGTTGAGGATTGCTCTACCAGCAGGTCATTGATGTTGGTGGTCAGGTCGGGGTTGATGATGAAGCGCGTGTAAGGCTGCTGCAGCGCGATGGAGTCGATCGTCAGGGACTGGGGGTGGCGGTAACTCAATCCCTCCAGCCGCAGTTCCCGCCATTTCAGGAAGTCGCGGTTCTTGGTGGTTTCGAGTGTGTGCAGTTGGGTGATCTCGGCGGAGCCGGTCACATCGAATGCCAAGGGCTCGCTGCCGGTCAGGGTGACATCCAGTGCGCTGCTCAGCAGGCCGCTGCGTAACTCCAGATGAACGAAGGGGCTTAGGTAGGCTTGAGCAAGGCGCAGGTCGATGTCCTTGGTCTGGACGGCCAGTTTGCCGCTGGTGGGTTCCAGTTGCAGTTGCCCTTTGGCCTGCAGCGAGCCCTGTTGGCCGATGCCCGTGTTCAACTCCAGCTGGAAAGGCGAGGTGCCTAGGCTGTCGAAACCCTTCAGGTCGAGGGCGAGCGGCCCAAGTTCAAGCAACACTTCGGTTTCCGGAACGCGATCGGCCAGGTGCAGCTGGTAATCACGTAGCTGCACCTCGTTCAGCAGCACCTGCCAGGGCCGTTGCTCGCTATCGGCTGCCTCCGCTGTCGTCTGCTCCACAGCGCCGGACGAAGCATCAGCCGATGGGGAAGCGAAGAGTTTTTGCCAGTTCAGTTCGCCATCGCGTTCGCGTGCCACCCAGCTTTCCAGCTTCTGGCTGCGTACCTGACCGACCACAATCAGCTGTTTGATTAAGTCCAGCGACGTTTCGCTGATCTGCAACTGCTCCAGGCGTAACAGGGGTTTGCCGTCAGTGCTGTCGATCTCGAGCGGAGAGAGGGTAGCCTCGACGTCCTCCATTACCAGAGCAGTGCCTTCGCTGAGGTCGAGCAGGTACTGGCCACTGAAGCTAAGGCGGCCGTTGCGCAAGACCAGCGGTGTGGTTTCACGGACATAGGGCCAGACGGTGGCGAGGTCCAGATTGCTCACTTTCAACTGGCCGGTGGAAGCGATGGGTGTCAGGTTGATATTGCCTTGCCATTCGAGGCGCGCGCCATTCGGACCATTGGCAACCAGTGTTGCGGCGGCAGAATCTTCAGCCCGGGTAGCGAAATTGAGCAGCTCGAAACTGAGCGAATCCAGCTGGATATCGATCGGCTCCTGCGGGCGCCGGTCTGCAAAGTGCAGGGCGCCATCAGTCACCTGCAGGCGATCCACGCGCAGCGAAAAGGGCTCGGAGTCGGGCTGCTCGGGTTCTTCCTCGGCCGCTGGCACTTTGAATAGCTGGCTCAGATTGAGCGTGCCGCTCTCATCGAATCGCACCTGACTCTGCAACCTGTCCAGCTCCACGTCGGCCAGATGCAGCGTGCGGCGCCACAGGCTGCTCCATTGCAGGTTCAGATAGAGCCGCTCGAAGCCCAGCTGCTCGTCACCCGCCTCGCCAAGGCGAAGATTGAACACTGTGAGTTCCAGGCTAAACGGATTGAATTCGATGCGCTCCAGACTCGCCGGTACCGTGGCGTACTGGGTGAGCTGCTGGTTGGCCACCCGCTGCGCAACGCCAGGCAGAACAAGGAAGCCGAGTAGGCCGTAGCAGACCAGGGCGGCGATTACACCAATGAATGTGCGCTTCACTCCGTTAGGCATGCAGTCTCAGTCCAGGCAATTGAGTGTCTTGGAGTATGGCATGGGAAGCCGGTTCCTCAGCGTGCGCGGTTCCTAAAGCAGTGGTGTTTAAACAGCCTGACTATCCGGGCATGCGGGCCAGACGACGGCGCGCACGCTGGGCCGAGCTGTTACGGACCGCCCAGCGCAACAACGTCGCGGTACGCCGCACGGCGAATCGGACCAGCTGACGCTCACTGGAGCTGGGCTGCAGTTCGAACATACCGCCGGCCCACTCCGGCAGCAGCTCGATGCCGGCGCGCATCATCAAACCGCCGAAGGGGCGGGCCATCAGGCTGGGGCTTGGTGCGTCACGCAACACGCGCAAGATGTCCCGGGAGCGCTCGTCGCAGCACAGCTGCGGGCGAACGGCGTCGACATACTCTGCGACTTCTTTGCGCGAGCGAGGCACGCTGCGGGCCCCGAGGTGTTCGGCGATCAACGCCACCTCCGCATAGTAGCGATCCTGTTCGACGCCAGGTAACGATGGGTTGAGGTAGCTCAGGTGGGCCTTGAGAAAACTGCTCACCTCGGCCACATGTACCCAGGTCAGCAGGTCCGGATCATAGGCGGCGTAAGGACGGCCATCAGCGGTTTGGCCGGTGACCCTGAGGTGAATCAGCCGAACCCGCGCGATCAGCCGTTCTGCATCTTCACGGCAGCCGTACGTGGTGCCAGCGATGAACTGTCCGGTGCGCCGCAAGCGGCCCATCAGGTCTTCACGAAAGTTCGAGTGGTCCCAGACGCCGGCCAGTACCTGCGGATGCAGTGCCTGTAATAACAACGCCGAAATGCCACCCACCAGCATCGAGGTAAAATCGCCATGCACTCGCCAGCACACCGAGTCCGGGCCGAACAGCCCGGGGTCACCAGGCGGGTTCTCGTAGTCGATCCCGCCGAGGGCAAGGCCGGTCAGGCTCATGACCTGGGTTTCGATTCGGCTGCGGATGAATTCCATGAAGGGGTTCTGGGATGGCATGAGATGCTTGCATGGTAACTCAAGCCAAAGGCTGTTCCAGCCTTGGCCCAAACGAGTTCAGCGCGGCCCTGTGAGCAGGTGCAACGGGCAGTCATGGCTGATTGCCCGTTGCCGGCCTTTAGCCGCGATGGCGCCCGCGGAAAAAGTCGATCAAGCCCTGAGTGGAAGCATCCTCGGCCGGCGGCGCGTCGAAGCTGGTCATCTGGCCATAGACGGCCTTGCCCAGATCCTTGCCGAGTTCGACACCCCACTGGTCGAACGAATTGATCCCCCAGATCACGCCCTGCACGAACACCTTGTGCTCATAGAGCGCAATCAGCGCGCCGAGACGGCCGGGGCTGATGGTTTCCATCACCAAGGTGTTGCTCGGGCGGTTGCCGGGAATCACCTTGTGTGGCGCCAAGCGCTGCACTTCGGCTTCGTCCAGCCCCTTGGCGCGCAGCTCGGCCTCCGCTTCTTCGCGGGTCTTGCCGAGCATCAGGGCCTGGCTCTGCGACAGGCAGTTGGCATAGAGCCACTCATGGTGATCGGACACCGGGTTATGGCTGACCACTGGGACGATGAAGTCCGCTGGAATCAGGGGCGTGCCCTGGTGCAGCAGCTGATGATAGGCGTGCTGGCCATTGGCGCCGACGCCGCCCCAGATTACCGGGCCGGTTGTGCAGGAGACAGGTTGGCCATCCTGGCGCACGCTCTTGCCATTGGACTCCATGTCCATCTGCTGCAGGTGTTTGACGAAGTTGCGCAGGTAATGGTCGTAGGGCAAAAAGGCATAGCTCTGTGCGCCCCAGAAGTTGTGATACCAGATGCCGAGCATGGCCAGCAGCACGGGCATGTTGTTTTCGAACGGCTCGTTGAGGAAATGCTGGTCCATGCTATAGGCACCGGACAGCAGGTCCTTGAAGTTGGACATGCCGATGGCCAGGGCGATGGGCAGACCGATGGCCGACCACAGCGAGTAACGCCCACCGACCCAGTCCCACATTGGGAAAATGTTCTTTTCACGGATGCCGAAGTCGACAGCGGCCTGCCGGTTGCTGGTTACCGCGACGAAATGGCGATAGAGCTTCTCCTCCGTGCCACCCTTGCCCAGGTACCAAGAGCGGGCCGCCTGGGCGTTCTTCAGCGTTTCCAGCGTGCCGAAGGTTTTGCTGGAAATGATGAACAGCGTCGTTTCGACGTTCAGTTTGGCAGTCACCTCACGGAATTCACTGCCGTCAATGTTGGCCAGATAATGAGTACGAACGCCATGCTGAGTGAAGGGCAGCAGTGCCTCGGAAACCAGCTGCGGCCCAAGGAACGAGCCGCCGATGCCGATGTTCACCACGTCGGTGATGGTCTTGTCGCTGAAGCCGCGCCACAGGTTGTTGTGAATGCGAGTGACGAAGTCTGTCATTTGCGCCAGCGCGGTATGCACCTCACGCACGATGTTCTTTCCGTCGACCATTACGCAGTCGCCCATCGGTCGACGCAGGGCCGTGTGCAGTACCGGGCGCTTTTCCGAGGCGTTGATCCGCTCACCCTCGAACATGGCCCGGGCGGCCTGTTCCACGCCCGCTTCGCGCGCCAGATTGACCAGTAATGTGCGGGTGTCGGTGGTGATCCGGTTCTTCGAGTAGTCCAGAAACAATCCGCAGCAGGCAACCGAGAGGTTCTTGAAGCGCTCCGGGTCTGCCTGAAAGGCCGAGCGCATGCTGAAGTTCTGCATGCTCAGGCGGTGTTCTTCCAGCGCCTTCCAGGACGATAGATGAGTAATGTCGAGGGGGTTCTCGTAATAGCTCATGTTGATTGCGGCTTCCTTTGCTTGGCGGACTGTCGGCAATGCGATGTCACGGGTATCTTCTTCGATCATGTGGGCAGATGTGCCATTAGAGGCAGCAGCGATTGGAACGCTGCTATGCCGCCTTGGGGTGAAACATCTACATCGCTGCGAGTGGTCTGACTGGGAAAATTGCGCGGCGTTCCGAAGGCTGCTGTGCTCCATGCTGGGATCGGTCGAGCAAGGTGAAGATTGCAGGTTTACTCTGCAGTGGCCAACACAAAACATAAAAAAACCCGCAACATTTATTGGTTGCGGGTTTGATGTGTCGTTACAGCGGCTCAGGCAACCTGAACCGGGATCGCATTGCTGGTATGGCTGAGCTCGCCGTCGGCACCCATATAAAGGACATGAGGCTTGAAGCTGGCCAGCTCGGTTTCGCTGTAATGAGCGTATGCGCAGATAATCAGGCGATGCCCAACGCCGGCCTTGTGCGCAGCTGCGCCGTTCACCGAGATGATTTTCGAGCCTTCCTCGCCGCGGATGGCGTAGGTGGTGAAGCGTTCGCCGTTGTCGACGTTGTAAATCTGGATCTGCTCGTATTCACGGATGCCAGCCAGGTCCAGCCAGTCGCCGTCGATGGCGCAGGAGCCTTCGTAATCGAGCACCGAGTGGGTCACCTGGGCACGGTGCAATTTGGCCTTGAGCATGATGGCGTGCATGAGCGTGGTTCCTCCGGGTGCGCAAGCGGCGCAGAGTGTGCCCGAACCGGCAGGGCTGATCAAGGTCGCCGGCCGGGCAGTTCTATGCAGCAGAGCGCAGGGGTCAGTGGGTGCCGGTATCGACCAAAAGGTTATCGATCAGGCGTGTTGTCCCGAGAAAGGCGGCGGCGAGGATGACTATCTGGGTGGTCTGCTCGTTGGCTGGCTGCAGGGTCAGCGCATCGCGTACTTCAAGATAGTCTGGCTGCATACCGGCGCTGCGCAGCGCGCTTTCGCCCTCAGCGATCAGGGCGCGATAATCGCGCTCGCCGCTATGTATCCTTTGGGCCAGCTGGCTCAGCGTGCGGTACAGCGTCGGTGCTGTAGCGCGCTCTTCGGTACTGAGGTAGCCGTTTCGCGAGGAAAGGGCCAGGCCATCTTCTGCCCGCACGATGGGCTCGCCAATGATCTGCACCGGCATGTTCAGATCGCGCACCATGGTGCGAATTACCGCCAGTTGCTGGAAATCCTTTTCGCCGAACACCGCCAGGTCAGGCAATACCATGTTGAATAGCTTGGTGACGATGGTGGATACGCCATCGAAATGTCCTGGGCGGCTGCCGCCGCAAAGCCCCTCGGACACGCCGGGGACGCTGACGATTGTTTGCATCGCCTGGCCGGCGGGGTACATCTCCTCGACTGACGGGGCAAACAGCAGGTGGCAGCCCGCTTCGAAGAGTTTGTCCTGATCGGCACTCAGCGTACGTGGGTAGCTGGCCAAGTCTTCGTCGGGACCGAACTGCAGCGGGTTGACGAAAATGCTGGCCACCACGAAGTCGGCGCGTTGTCCTGCCTTCCTGACCAGCGCAATGTGGCCGTCATGCAGGTTGCCCATGGTCGGCACGAAGCCGATGCGCTTGCCTTCCCCTCGCGCACGGGTAACGGCGGCGCGCAGGTCGGCGATTGTCCTTACCACGTTCATGCGGAGAATCCATGTTCGGCAGACGGAAATTGACCAGCCTTGACGGCGGCGACATAGGCGGCGATTGCCTTGGCGATATCGCCATGATCGGCCATGAAGTTCTTGACGAACTTTGGCGTACGCCCGCTCAGCGACAGCCCCAACATGTCGTGCAGCACCAGCACTTGGCCGTCGGTATCGCTACCGGCGCCGATGCCGATAACCGGAATCTCCACCGCCTGGCTGATGCGCGCGCCCAGTTCGCTGGGCACGCATTCAAGCAGCAGCATTGCCGCGCCAGCGGCCTGCAGTGCCTTGGCATCCTCGACCATCTGCTGCGCCTGTGCCTGTCCGCGACCCTGGACCCGATAGCCTCCGAAGACGTTCACCGCCTGCGGGGTTAGCCCCATGTGCGCGCACACGGGAATGCCGCGCTCGGCCAGCAGGGTGATGGACTCGGCCAGCCATGCTGCGCCCTCCACCTTTATCATGTGCGCGCCGGCCTGCATCAGCACTGCCGAATTGTTCAGCGTTTGTTCGATCGTGGCGTTGGCCATGAAAGGCAGGTCAGCGACGATCATCGCGCCTCGGTTACCGCGTTTGACGCAGCCGGTGTGGTAGGCCATCTCGGCGACCGTTACCGGTAGAGTGCTGTCGTGCCCTTGTAGAACCATGCCCAGAGAATCGCCGATCAGCAGCATCTCGACGCCGGCTTCGCTTGCCGTCTTGGCGAAGGTGGCGTCGTAGCAGGTGAGCATGGCGATCTTTTCGCCTTTCTGCTTGAGGCCACGCAGGGTGGTCAAGGTTACATCTGACATGATGCCGTCCTCTTCGAGGCTCTGAGAGATCGGAGTTGCCGTGGTACCGAAGGACGCAAGGCACGGTTCGGTGCGTACCGGCAGAGGGCGCTTATAGTCCCGATGGCGGCACGCTAAGTCAATCGTGAGTGTTACCTCGGTGTAACGGTTGTTACCTGGCGGCTACTGAACGCCGGAACGCTCAGTCCAGACGCTGGAGGCCTTCGAAGGGGCATGCGGCCAGCAATTCGTCGAGTCGCCTGCCATCGGCCAGGCGCAGGTCCGGTGGGGCCAGTTCGGCCAACGGGTAAAGCACGAAGGCGCGTGCGTGCAGGTGGTAGTGCGGCACTTGCAGGCGCGGCTCGTCGATCAGCCGATCGCCGAACAGCAGAATGTCCAGATCAAGACTGCGCGGGCCCCAGCGTTCTGCCTTGCGCTCGCGGCCCTGGGCCAGCTCAATGGCTTGCAGGGCGTCGAGCAGCCGCAGCGGAGGCAGCGCTGTGTCCAGCGCCGCGACGGCGTTCACATAGCGCGGCTGGTCCGGCGGGCCTAGCGGATCGCTGGAATAGAAGGAGGAAACCGCCGCCAGGCGGGTTGCCGGTATATCGTCCAGCGCCTGCAGCGCATCGCGAAGCTGTTTCTGTGGTTCGGCAAGGTTGCTGCCTAGGCCGATATAGATGCGCTCCACGTGTCATTCACCCGATGCCGGGGAGCCTTCACCCGGACCGCGCTTGCGGCGGCCGCCACTGCGCCGGCGTTTGCGCGGTGCGCCGCTACCGGGTTGGTCCTTGCTGCTCAGGTCGCGAATCATGCTGCGTCGCTCGCTATCGGTAGCGTCCTGATACTCGGTCCACCAGTCGCCCAGGCCATCGGTCTGCTCGCCGGCGCTCTCGCGCAGCAGCAGAAAGTCGTAACCGGCGCGGAAGCGGGGATTTTCCAGCAGTTGATCAGCGCGGCGGCCCTGACGGCGTGGCAAGCGCTCCTGCATGTCCCAGATTTCGCGCATCGGCAATGTGAAGCGCTTGGGGATTGCCGTGCGCTGGCATTGTTCCCAGATCAGCTCGTGAGCCGCTTCCTGCATGGCCGGTATCGGCGGCAGGCCGCGCGCCTGGACCTCTGCCACCCGTGCCGGTAACGCCGGCCATAGCAGCGCGGCGAACAGAAAAGCCGGGGTAACTGGCTTGCCCTGGGCAATGCGCAGATCGGTATTGGCCAGAGCGTTGCGGATCAACGTGCCGGCATATTCGGGATCGTCTTCCAGGGCTTCGGCGCTGGCTGGGAACAGCGGCGCGAAAAGCTCGTACTCAAGCAGCAACTCGAAGGTGCGCTCGGCCTTGCCCCCAAGGAACAGCTTCAGTATTTCGTCGAACAGGCGGGCCGAGGGGATACCGTCGAGCAGCACGGCCAATTCTGGAATCGGGGCGGCGCTATGCCTTTCGATGGCGAAATCGAGCTTGGCGGCGAAACGCACTGCTCGCAGCATCCGCACAGGGTCTTCCTGGTAACGCTGTTCCGGGTCGCCGATCAGGCGTATCTGCCGGTTGCGGATGTCCTGCATGCCATGGGTATGGTCATGGATGCGTTCACTAGAGGGATCGTAGTACAACGCATTAATGGTGAAATCGCGCCGTTGGGCATCGTCTTCCAGCGTGCCGTAGATGTTGTCGCGCAAAATGCGGCCGCTCTCGTTGCGCGAAGCCAGATGGCTGGCCTCCTCTTCATCCTCTTCCGGATGGTTCGCACGGAAGGTGGCGACTTCGATGATTTCACGGCCGAAATGTACATGGACCAGCTTGAAGCGACGGCCGATAACCCGCGCGTTGCGGAATTCGGCGCGCACCTGCTCCGGCGTCGCACTGGTAGCGACATCATAGTCCTTGGGCGTTAGCTCAAGCAGCAAGTCGCGTACGCAGCCGCCCACTACATATGCCTCGTATCCTGCCTGTTGTAGGCGCTCGACGACGCTTACCGCGTGGCGGCTGATCTCGTTGCGGCGCAGGGCGTGCTGTCGGCTGGACAGTATTTCGGGAGTGCGACGAGGATGCGGGAAGCGGCGCAGAGGAGAACGAAAAGACTGGAACAGCTTTTTCAGCATGAGGGGCACTGTGTGGCGGAATGACGGACGGCGTGACGAATAACCACGATCGAATGTGGATTCTAGCACCGGGAAGCTGGGATGGTGAACGAAGCGCAAAAAGCTGTCAAAAATTGCGGAACGCAGCAAAGCACAAAGGGAGCCGAAGCTCCCCTTTAATGATGTCGCGTGCTTTGTTGTTATTAGTATTCCGAGCGTATTGTTTTTGTTGGGTTGCTCGTTCCCTCCGGTCACGCCTTTGGGGATTTGCTCCTACGCTGGGAGCTAAAAGCAAACGGATTGCTTTGGTTGCTGAGTTGCCATTATCCGAAGATCCATCCAGTTCGGGCGCTGCTTGAGCAGTTTTGTTGTTCTCGGTCTGGTTGTGGGGTAAACCCCTTCTGGCAAGTCCTCTCCAAAAGAATCAGTTAGCTACGCCTCCGCCTTCTTATCATTGTTTTGCTAGAGCCGGTACGTGTTGTTCTTATTGTGGGTTTGCTTGTTATTGTTGTTGTGCTGGATATAAAGCAGGTGCCGTGCCAACTTTTTAAAATCGTTATGTATCAATGAGTTATAAGTTTTCGTGGCGTTTCCCGGGTAAAAAAAACCAGGTTCCGTTACCGATGAACCCGGTTTCTGTTACGCCTCATGTGCGAGGTAACAAGCGCTACCCTGTTACGGTGCTGGATTTGCGCCTAGGAATGCCCAGCCGCTGGCGGCGTTCCCATAGGCACTTGCGGCTGATCCCCAGTTTCCGAGCAAGCTCGGTCTCGGTCATATGATCCTGATGCTCAAGCACGAAGTGCTGGAAATAGTCTTCCAGCGACAGATCTTCGGTTGGCTCGTTGTTGCTGCTCGCGGCAAGGGGCGCGCAGGCCTCGTCAAAATCGTCGTCCAGTTCGCTGAGTTCGATGTCGATCCCCAGCAATTCCGCGCTGATTTCTGGACTCTCGCTGAGGATCGCGGCGCGCTCGATGGCGTTCTCAAGTTCACGTACGTTTCCTGGCCAGGAATAGAGACGGATGGCCTGCTCTGCTTCACGGGAAAAGTACATGGCGTCGCCGCCCATCCTCGCGCTCTGGCGTGCCAGAAAGGCCTTGGCGATTTCCACGATGTCGTTGCCACGCTCGCGCAGCGGCGGCAGCTTGAGCGCGATTACGTGCAAGCGGTAATAAAGGTCTTCGCGGAACTCGCCGAGCTTGGCCAGCGATTTCAAGTCGCGGTGCGTCGCCGCTACCAGGCGAACGTCGACCTTTTGCGACTGGGTCGAGCCGACTCGGCGAATCTCGCCCTCCTGCAGGACCCGCAACAGCCGGGCCTGAGCTTCCAGTGGCAGTTCGCCAATCTCATCAAGAAACAGCGTTCCGCCGTCTGCAGCTTCCACAAGCCCGGCACGGCCTGCACTGGCGCCGGTGAAGGCGCCTTTCTCGTGACCGAAGAGTTCGGACTCGATCAGGGTTTCCGGGATTGCCGCGCAGTTGACTGAAATCATCGGCGCCTTGGCACGCTTGGAAAGATTGTGCAGGGCTCGGGCGACCAGCTCCTTGCCGGTACCGGACTCGCCCTGGATGAGTACGTTGGAGTCGGTTGGCGCCACCTTGCGAATCTTGCTGAACAGATCCTGCATCGGCGGGCAGTGCCCGATGATGCCTATCTCGCCATTGGCTGCGGCCCGAGGAACATTCGCTGGCTGTGGAGCGCTGTTCGGTACCGGGATGCCGCGCGCCTGCTCACGCTCGCCAAGAATGCGTGCGACGGTGTGCAACATTTCATCGTGGTCGAAGGGCTTGGCGATGTAGTCGACAGCACCCATCTTCATCGAGTCGACCGCCGAGCGCAGGCTGGCGTAGCTGGTCATGATCAACACCGGTACGCCTGCAGCGAGCTTGATCAGTTCGGTTCCGGGTGCGCCGGGTAGCCGAAGGTCGCTCACAATGAGGTCGAAGCCGGGAATGGTGAAGCGCTCCTGAGCTTCCTGTACCGAGCCGGCTTCGCTGACTTCGTACTGATTGCGTTCAAGCAGTCGGCGTAGGGCGGAGCGGATGATGGTTTCGTCTTCGACGATCAGAATATGTGACATCAGAACTCTCTCGACGGTCTGGAGGCGGCTACGGCCTGTCGTAAGCGGTCGCGGTGACCGTCGGCTGCAAAAGGGCTGGGCGCGCGCTGCCTTCTTTCGCGGTGCCGGGTCAACCGCTGTTCGCGGTGTGACGGCTGGCTATGGGCAGATTTCTGTGATCGCCTCTTCAACTTGCTGCAGTTGTTGCTTCGGTATACCTCGGTAGGGTGATCCGGAAACGAGTGCCGCGCAGGGTTTCCGGATCTGTCGGGCTGTCGATACTGATTTGTCCATAATGCTCTTCCACGATCGAATAGACCAGCGCAAGGCCCAGACCGGTCCCTTCGCCGGGGTCCTTGGTGGTGTAGAACGGCTCGAACAGCCGATCCTGAACCGATTTGGGAATGCCGCTGCCTTCGTCCTCTACGATCAGGTAGACGGTCTGTTCGGACACTTCGCTGTGGATGCGGATGATGCCGCCTGATTGGGAGGCGTCACGCGCGTTGGAGAGCAGGTTGATCAGTACCTGTGCAAGCCGCTGCGGATCGCCCTCGGCCATGTGTTGCGGGTCGCAGAGGTTGAAGTACTGCACTTCGGTGGTGCTGCGATTGAGTGAGAGCAGCCCGATGGCATCCTGAGTAATGTCGGCGAGAGACACCGGATACAGGTTGTGCTGACGCCCGCCGGCGTGGGCGAAGCTCATCAGTGACTGGACGATGCGGGACACCCGCTTGGTTTGCTCGATGATCTGGCTGCTGATTTCACCGATTTCGCCGTCAGTTTCACGCTCTTCCCGCAGGTTTTGCGCGAGGCAGGCGATCCCCGTGATGGGGTTGCCGATCTCATGGGCGACCCCGGCGGCGAGGCGACCGATGCTGGCCAGTCGCTCTGAGTGCACCAGGCGGTCTTCGAGTACCTGGGTTTCGGTCAGGTCCTCGATCAGTAGCACCAGTCCGCTGTTGCCAGGCGCCAGTGGTTCGTCGATGGCGGCTTTGTGCAGGTTCAGCCAGCGGGTATCGCCATCCAGCGACAGGCGTTGCTTGTGCAGGTGTTCGTCGGGTTGCTGGGTGAAGTCCACCAGTAGGCTTCTCCAGGGTTCGCTGATGGTACCCAGGCGCGAGCCGACCACCTGCAGGGCGGAGATTCCTGTGAGCTCTTCCAGTGCGTGGTTCCACATCAGCACTTCCTGATCCTTGGCCAGCGAACAGACCCCCATGGGCAGATCTTGCAGGGTCTGGCGATGGTAGCGGCGCAGGGCATCGAGCTCAGCCGCGAGGCCCGTCAGGCGTGAGTGATATTCCTCCAGCCGGTTTTCAATGAAGTGAATGTCTTCGGTGACATAACCTTCGGCGGCATTCTTGTACGGCAGGAAATTTTCGACGATGTCCTGGGCGACGCTCGGCCCCATCAGACCGGACAGGTTTGCCTCGATCCGGTCACGCAGGCGACGCAGGGCGTAGGGTCGATGTTCGTCGAAGGGAAGTTGCAGATCCCGCAGCGCCTGCTCGACCTCCCGCTGGGCGGTTTTGGCGCCCAACGGTTTGGCCAGCTGTTCGGCGAACTCCTGCGGTGAGGTCGCCGTCAGTTCGCGGCGCTGTGGACGCCGGATGTTCTCCACGGCGCAGGCTTCAGCCGCGCTTTGTTCCTCGGGGCTGGTGCCTGTGAACAGCGAAAACAATGAGAAGGCCAGTACATTGACCGCCAGCGAGGCGATTGCAGCCAGGTGCCAGCTGGTGTCGTCGAGGACGTAAACCGCGTTGAACAGCGGAATGTAGATGCCGTCGAGATTGCCCACCAGCGGCAACAGCATGGTGACCACCCAGACAGCGATGCCGGCCAGCAGGCCGACGATATAGCCACGGCGGTTAGCGGTTGGCCAATACAGGACCGACAACACGCCTGGCAGGAACTGCAGAGTGGCAACGAAGGCAACGATGCCCAGGTTCGACAGGTCCTGCTCGGCTCCCAGCAGCAGGTAGAAGCCATAACCGGCCATGATGATGGTCAGAATCAGGCTGCGCCGGGTCCATTTGAGCCAGCGGTAGATGTTGCCTTCTGTTGGCGGCTGGTAGAGCGGCAGGACCAGATGGTTGAGCGCCATGCCAGACAGCGCCAGGGTGCTGACGATGATCAGCCCGCTCGACGCGGACAGGCCGCCGATGAACGCCAGCAGCGTCAGGGCTTCGCTTTGCGCAGTGAGCCCCAGGCCCAGCGTGAAGTATTCGGGGTTGGTGGTGACGCCCAGCTTGAGCCCGGCCCAGAGGATCAGCGGCACCGCCAGGCTCATCAGTAGCAGATACAGCGGCAATCCCCAGCTGGCGCTGACCAGCGCGCGGGGGTTGAGGTTTTCCGTGAAGGTCATGTGATACATGTGCGGCATGACGATCGCCGATGCAAAGAAAACCAGCAGCAAGGTGCGCCAGGGACCTTCCTGGAGCGGCGTGTGCAGGGCTTCAAGGGCGGACTGATTCTGCAACAGCCAGATTTCAAGTTGATGCGGCCCGCCGAACACCGCGTAAAGCGCGTATAGACCGATGGCGCCAAAGGCCAGCAGTTTGACCACCGACTCGAAGGCGATGGCGAACACCAGCCCCTCGTGTTTTTCACGGGTGGCGATGTGGCGGGCGCCGAAGAGAATGGTGAACAGCATGATCATCAGGCAGTAGCCCAGCGCGACTCGCTCCTGCAAGGGCTCGAGCGTGAGTATCCCGATGGCGTCGGCTACCGCCTGAATCTGCAGCGCTAGCAGCGGAAGCATGCCGATCAGCATCACTAGCGTTGTCAGCGCGCCGGCCCAGGTGCTGCGAAAGCGGAAGGCGAACAGATCCGCCAGGGACGCCAGCTGATAAGTGCGAGTTATCCGAAGGATCGGATAGAGGAGCACGGGTGCCAGAAGAAAGGCGCCGCAGACACCAAGATAGGTCGCAAGAAAGCCGTAGCCGTACTGATAGGCCAGCCCGACGGTGCCATAGAATGCCCAGGCGCTTGCGTAGACACCCAGCGAGAGGGTGTAGGTCAACGGATGGCGGATGATCCAGCGCGGAATCAGCCCGCGCTCACTGACCCAGGCTACCCCGAACAGCAGTAACAGGTAGGCCGCGCTGATCAGGATCAGGTGGCCGAGGCTAAAGCTCGTCTGCATCGCGTTGGCTCTGAAGAATGAAGGTCACCACGATGAGAATCAGCCACAGCAGGTAAGGGCGATACCAGGCACCGTTGGGGTCGATCCACCAGTCCATGATGGCTGGAGAGAAGAGATAGATCCCCACCACCAGGAGCAATACCAATCGGTAGATATACATGCGGGAACTCGTGTCTAGGTGGAGCGATGGTAGAGCAGCTGCAGATCGCAAGCCACCAGCGCCACGCAAAAGCTATTGGTCGGGCCTCTGCTGCGCTTCATTCATGCTGCTTGAGGTTTGAAATGGCTCAGCGTAATTGCGCTTCTGCAAGGGTGCGAGTACGAGGAATCAGGCCGGGATCCCAGTGGGCAATGCCCCAATCCAGTATGTCTCGTGGGGAGGCGGTTCTGAGATCTTCCGGGGGCACCTGTCCCAGTGTGCGCAGTGCGCGCAGCAGTTGTGGGGCCGCAGCCGTGGCCTCCAGCGGCGGCGAGCGATAGCTCTTGCCCAATTTGTGGCCGTCCGGCTGGATGATAAGCGGCACATGCAGGTAGCGCGCTTTAGGCAGGCCGAGCAGTTCTTGCAGGTACAGTTGGCGCGGGGTCGAATCCAGCAGGTCCGCGCCTCGCACCACGTCGGTCACACCCTGCCAGGCGTCATCCAGTACCACTGCAAGCTGGTAGGCGATCAGGCCGTCGCGTCGGCGAATCACAAAATCGCCGACGTCACGCCCCAAATGCTGGGCGTATGGGCCTTGAACGCGATCGGTGAAGCGGTATACGAGATCCGGCACGCGGACACGGATTGCGGCATTCTCCCGCGGGTGACGAGCGTCGCGGCAGAATCCGGGATAGGCACCTGGATAGGGCTCAAGCTGCTTGCGCGAGCACGTGCAGGGGTAGGCCAGTCCAGCTTGCAGCAGGCGCTCTACCACGGCTTCATAGGCCTGATGGCGTTCACTCTGGCGCAGCATTTCACCATCCCACTCGAAGCCGTAGCGCTGCAGCCCCTCGACGATTGCTGCCTGTGCGCCGGGCATTTCGCGCGGGGGGTCGAGGTCTTCCATGCGCAGCAACCAGCGACCGCCTACGGCCCGGGCGTCGAGATAAGAGGCAAGAGCGGCTACCAGCGAGCCGAAGTGAAGATGGCCGCTGGGTGTCGGCGCGAAGCGACCTATATAGGAAGGCGAAGTAGAAGAGGACATGGCGATATCCGGCTCGGGTGAGGCGGGGTAAAGCAGGTAGACAATGGCATCAGGCTGAAACGAAGCGGGGCGCCGAAGCGCCCCGTCTCGGGATCAGGATCCCAGCTGTTTTTCCTTGATCTCCGCCAGCGTCTTGCAGTCGATGCATAGCGTAGCGGTCGGGCGGGCTTCGAGGCGGCGAATGCCGATCTCGACGCCGCAGGAATCGCACCAGCCGTATTCGTTTTCTTCGATCAGTTGCAGCGTTTCGTCGATCTTCTTGATCAGCTTGCGCTCACGATCGCGGGCGCGCAGTTCCAGGCTGAATTCTTCTTCCTGGCTGGCACGGTCGGCCGGATCGGGGAAATTGGCCGCTTCGTCCTGCATGTGATGCACGGTACGATCGACTTCTTCCATCAAGTCCTGCTTCCACTTGTTGAGGATGCCGGTAAAGTGAGCGCGCATCTTGTCGCTCATGTATTCCTCGCCCTTGGTTTCCTTGTAGGGCTCAAAGGCGCGAACCAGCTGATTGTTTGTAGGTGTGGTTTTTTTAGTAATGGGCATGGATGAACGCCTCTCGCTATGTCCATTGCGCAGGATAATGAGTCCCTCTGCCGACCCGTGCCGGCCCTGCGGCTGCAAGCGGGCGAACTTACCAGATCGTATCGGGGTGCGCTACTCCTCGATCGAACGGCGGCTGTGGTATGACAGGGACCTTCGGTAGAATTCACGTTTTGTACTCATAGGAAGGTCAGATGACCTCGTCTTTTAGCGCCCGTAGTCGCGCAATCGAACCCTTTCACGTCATGGCGCTGCTGGCGCGAGCCAATGAATTGCAGGCCCAGGGGCGTAACGTAATTCATCTCGAAATAGGCGAGCCGGACTTCACTACTGCTGCACCCATCGTTGCCGCCGGACAGGCCGCGTTGGCTGCCGGACATACGCGTTACACCGCGGCTCGCGGACTTCCACAGCTAAGGGAGGCGATTGCGCGGTTTTACGAGCAGCGCTATCAGGTTTCTATTGACCCCGAACGCGTGCTGATTACTCCCGGAGCTTCCGGCGCATTGTTGTTGGCCAGCAGTCTGCTGGTCGACCCGGGCAAGCATTGGCTGCTGGCAGACCCGGGTTACCCCTGCAATCGGCACTTTCTGCGGCTGGTGGAGGGCGCCGCGCAGCTGGTGCCCGTGGGGCCGGACGTGCGGTATCAGCTCAACGGCGATCTGGTCGAGCGTTACTGGGATCGTGATTGCGTCGGCGCGCTGGTTGCGTCGCCGGCCAACCCGACCGGAACGGTGCTCACCCGTGATGAACTCGCTGGCTTGTCCGGCGCGTTGAAGGCGCGTGGAGGGCATCTGGTGGTGGACGAGATCTACCACGGTCTGACCTACGGCACCGATGCCGCCAGCGTGCTGGAGGTCGATGACGATGCGTTCGTGCTCAACAGCTTCTCAAAGTATTTCGGCATGACCGGCTGGCGTCTGGGCTGGCTGGTGGCGCCGCCTGATGCGATACCTGAGTTGGAAAAGCTGGCGCAGAATCTCTACATCAGCGCGCCGACCATGGCCCAGCACGCGGCGCTGGCCTGCTTCGAGCCCGCGACCCTGGAGATACTCGAAGTGCGTCGCGCCGAGTTTGCCCGGCGTCGCGACTTCCTTTTGCCCGCTCTGCGTGAGCTCGGTTTCGGCATCGCTGTGGTTCCGGAAGGCGCCTTCTATCTATATGCCGATATCAGTGCTTTCGGTGGTGATGCTTTCGCGTTCTGCCGACACATGCTGGAAACCCAGTTCGTGGCCATAACCCCAGGGCTGGATTTCGGTCGGCATCGGGCCGGGCACCATGTGCGCTTCACCTATACCCAGGACTTGCCACAGCTCGAAGAGGCGGTCGAGCGGATCGCGCGCGGCCTGCAAGGCTGGCGAGGCTGATGCGCTTCGCCACTCCACTGGAATCTGGGCGGCTGGTACGGCGCTACAAGCGCTTCCTCGCGGATGTCATAAGCGATAGCGGTGAACAGCTGTGCATCCACTGCCCCAACACCGGCTCGATGCTCAATTGCATGGGCGAAGGCGCGCGTGTCTGGTTTCAGCGCAACAACGACCCCAAACGCAAGCTGCCAGGCACCTGGGAGCTGGTGGAAACCCCGCAAGGGCGCCTGGCCTGCGTGAATACCGCGCGCGCCAATCGCTTGGTAGAGGAGGCGTTGCTCGCTGGTGTCATCGAGGAGCTGGCCGGGTTTACCGCACTCAGGCGCGAAGTGGCCTACGGCCTGGAGAACAGCCGGGTGGATTTTCGCCTGGATTATCCCGACGGAGCGGCATACGTCGAAGTCAAAAGCGTCACTCTGGGTTTCGGCGATACCGCGGTTGCGGCATTTCCTGATGCGGTGACCCTTCGCGGGGCGAAACACCTGCGTGAGCTGGCGGCGCTGGCGCGAGACGGTATTCGTGCCGTGCAGCTGTACTGCGTGAATCTGACCGGCATCGAGGCGGTGCGGGCGGCCAGCGAGATCGACCCGCTGTACGCCGCGGCGCTGCGCGAGGCGGTGGCGGCGGGGGTCGAAGTACTGGCCTATGGCGTCGAGTTGTCGCCCGAAGAGATTCGTCTGGTAAGACGGCTGCCGGTGCAGCTCTGACTCAGCGTTTGCCTGTCTAGAGGGTGCGGCGCCGATTTGTCCGCTACCGCTCGTCAGGCGTCACGCGCCAGACCACATTGCCCACATCGTCGGCCACCAGCAGGGCGCCTTGTTTGTCCACCGCTACGCCGACAGGGCGGCCCATGGCCTGCCCCTTCGCATCGACGAAGCCGCTGAGAACCTCCTCGGTCGGCCCGTTGGGCTGCCCATCCTTGAACGGCACGAATACCACCTTGTAGCCACTGCGCGGCTTGCGGTTCCAGGAGCCGTGCTGGCCGATGAATGCTCCGTGGCGATAACGCTCCGGGAACAAGCTGCCCTCATAGAAAGCCAGCCCCATGGAGGACGTATGCGCACCCAGGGCGTAGTCGGGAACTAAGGCTTTGGCCACCAGGTCCGGTCGCGGCGGCTTGGCGCGCTGGTCTACATGGTGGCCAAAATAGCTGTAAGGCCAGCCGTAGAAACCACCATCCTGTACTGAGGTCATGTAGTCCGGTACCAGGTCGCTGCCGATCTCGTCGCGCTCGTTCACCGTGGTCCACAGCTGGCCGCTGTCCGGTTGCCAGGCCAGCCCGTTTGGGTTGCGCAGGCCGGAGGCGAACAAGCGCAGGCTTTTGCTCTGCGGGTTGACTTCAAGAATGGCCGCACGATGTCGCTCTGCAGCCATGCCGTTTTCCGCGACGTTACTGTTGGAGCCGCTGGTGACGTACAGTCGCGAGCCGTCGGGGCTGGCGATCACGTTCTTGGTCCAGTGATGATTGATCGGGCCGCCCGGCAGGTCGACGACCTTCCCGCCTTGGGCATCGATCCTCGTTGCGCCTCGGGCATAGGGGAAGCGCAGTAGGGCGTCGGTGTTGGCGACATACAGCTGGTCATCGACGAGCGCCATGCCGAATGGCGAATGGAGCCCTTCGAGGAAGGCTGTGCGCACCTCAGGTTTGCCGTCGCCATCTTCGTCGCGTAGCAGGGTGATTCGATTGGCGCTCTGGCCGCCTGAGCCGGCGCGGGCCATGACCTTTTTCATTATCCAGCCGCGAATTCCCTGGCCCTCTGGCTTGGGCGGTGCATCGCTTTCGGCGACCAGTACGTCACCGTTGGGCAGGACGTAAAGCCAGCGCGGATGATCGAGATCGATGGCGAACGCCTGCACCTGCAACCCCGGCGCTGCGGTAGGGCGCAGACCTTCCGGCCAGCCGGTGGCCTTGGCGATGTGAATGGTCGGCAACAGCGTTTTATTGGGCTCCGGTAGTACCGGATTAGGCCCGTAGCCAGAACCGACGGGTAGCGTGGCGACATCGCCGCAGCCCGCCAAGCCCAGGACGAGGATGCCGGTGAACAGTATGGTGTGGCGGCTCTGCATGGGCTGCTCCTGCGTCATGGCGTTTGATCCGGGTCGAACGGCTTATCAGGCTCGTTGGCGGAGCTACGGTGGGCGTACAGCTCCATCCGTGGCATGAGGTTGAATATCACCAGGGCGAACACAGTGGTCAGCACGGCCGTTGCCTCATGGCCAAGCCCCGCTGCGACGCCGATAGCAGCGGTCAGCCAGATGCCGGCAGCGGTGGTCAGGCCCTGGACATCCTGCGGGGAAGTGCCTTTGAGTATGGTCCCGGCACCGAGAAAGCCGATGCCGGTAATGATGCCCTGCATGACGCGCGATACATCTTCCAGTGGCATTCCGGCCTCCAGCGGCACCAGTACGAACAGTGCGGCGCCGATCGAAACCAACATATAGGTGCGCAGCCCAGCGGCCTTGCCTTTGTGTTCGCGCTCATAACCGAGCAAGCCGCCAAGCAGCGTCGCCAGTATCAGCCGCAGAGATACTCGGGTCGCATGCTCGAGATCGGAAAGGTCGGAGAACTCTGACGCGATGGTCCTGCTCACGATGTCCCACCATTCCATGTCAGTTTTCCCTCGCAGCGATCGCTCGGAACCAGAAAGCCTTGGGCGGCGGGCTGAGCGTTACCTGCTTGGAGTCTGTCGCTTCGTGGCAGTTCGCCTTACGGGACGACTTCGAAGCGCAGCATGCCGATCATCTGGCCTGCTTCGGTGACCACCCGCACGCGCCACCGACCCTCTGGTTGCGCCGGGAAGTTCTGCTTGTGGGTCCAGGCACGATAGCCGGCTTTTCTGCCGCCGCTGATATCGAGCGCGATGCGATCAACTTGGCGGTCATTGTGCGTCCATTCGTGGTAGATGCGTTCCTTGAGCCCGCGAGGGGCATCGATTGCCGTATAGGCGTACAAGCCATTGCGTTGCAATTGCGCCACGCTCACTTGGCGCAGGCGTTCGCCGGGCTCTCGTGAGGCGCCATCGAAGCTGGTGGTAACGGCAACATCGGCGAGCCACAGCGTGGCTGGAGGGACCCAGGTGCGGCCCATCCAGCCGGCCAGCGCGACCACGCTTGCAAGCGCCATGGCGCCCAACAGGCTTTTCCAGTTCCATGTCGGGAAGAGCGCGCCGAGACTCGGCAGCGCTAGCAACAGCGCCACGCCCAGCGCCCATTTATAACTCTGCGGCGTGGACAGATGGAGAATGATCGGCAGCGCCGTGAGCAGCACGGCGAATAGCGTCAGGGCATGGAAGACCAGATAGAAAAAGCGCCGTGGCGCCAGCCATTTGTAATACAGCGGGTCGATCAGTGAAACCAGCGCCGCGCCGCCGAGCAGCAGAGTGAACAGCGCCTGGCCGCTGTTCCAGGTTGTAGTGATCAGGAAGAACGGAATGACGAAGAACAGGCTTTCCTGGTGAACCATCTGGGTAACGTAGCGCAGCAGAGGCGGTGGCACCTTCCAGCCAAACCAGCGTTCCAGTGTGCGGCGCAAGCTGTTCTCCAGCATCAGCCAGAACCAGCTTGCCAACATCACGATTGCCACCACCTTGGCCAATCCGGCATGGCGCTCGACCAGCAGAAAGCTGGCAATACCCGAGCAGAAGCCGAAAAGCGCAACGATTCCGGGGTATCGGTTTATCAGTCGACTGACGAGCGCGAAGAGGCGGTGGAAGGAATGTGTTACCGACATGTGGTTCTCGTGGGGGCGGCAGTGCCGGCCGGCATTATGACGCCCATTCTCCTTGGGCGTCATAGCTACCCATGAGGTGATCAGTCGTTTGGCTATCGCGCGAGCGCCTGATTGATAGCGGTGCGTACCTGATCGAACGAGCCGGCGGTTCTTGTCGTGAGCCGGACCAGCGGCAAGCCGATGACCTGGCACAGCTCTTCAAGAGCGGCGTTGGCGTCCGAGGCGTCCTCGACCTCTACCGCGCATACCGGCTCGAGAGTCTGCTTGTCGCAAAGCAGAAAATCGAAGCTGGCCGCGGAGATGCGGTTGGTGGCGTGGTACCAGGGGCTGCGTCGGGGAATCGCTGTTACGTCCACAACCTCGGCGAGACGCACCTTGGCGAGGATGCGAAAGTCGTTGCCGACCGCTTGTTCAAGCAGTTCCAGCTGCGCGCGCTCGGCGGAAGAGAAGAACGGCTGTTTCAATTGATAAGGCAAGCGTACGGCCGGTTGGCTGAACTGCCGTTGCTTGATTAAGAACACCAGCGCGAAACAAGCAAAAGCCGCCAGCATCACAATCAGCAAGGTCATGCCAGTGCTCCTTGGCGGCTGAGCCGCGCGTCTGCCTTCCGTTTCGGCTGCCTGAGAAAGGTGATTGGGTATAGGATCGCCAGCATTTGGGATGGCGGTCTGCTTCAGCCGGTTGGCCTTACTGTGAACATAGGTTCATGGCGAAGTTCGTCGGGCGGAACGTTGGTATTAGTTATCCCCGATCTCTGTGCAGCGATCTGTGGATAAGCTCTTAGCGAAACGGTAGAGGCCAGACGGCAGGCGGTGTTTCGGATGCTGGTTGTTATTTGCTCAAGTGGATTTAAGCGCTCAGTTCGGCAGGTTCCGTATGTGTTTACTACTGCAACAGAGAGGATCGGTGGATGTTATCCCCGCTTACTGTGGAGCGATCGGTGGATAACCCGTGATTGAACGGCTGCATGGCACGGCTAGCCCGGCCTGCAGGGCGTTGCTCGTTTTTTACGCACCTGACATTGGCACGCCTCGATGCAGCCACAGCAGGTCGCAGACGCATAGTCCGCCAGAACACGTTCGATCAGTTGCAAAACGCCCATGGTGGTCCCCTGCAGCGTGACGGAGCCCAATTCTATGACCCACTGGCCCTGGCCGGCCGTTGATTTGTAGCTATAGGCGCGATAGCTAATGAGTCCGTCTGAAGTGGGCCAGCAACGCGCTTAGGTTATCCACGTTTGCTGTGTGTCGATCTGTGGATAAGATCTTGATGAACACTCGCAGAGCAGATGTGGCGGGCTTTCCTGGCCTCTGTTCAAAATTTGAGCATGTGCTGGGTCGCGTAAATTTGACCGCCAATCAGTGGGTTGCAGCACTATCGCTAAACAGGATTTTTATTGCAGGTGATGGAGCGGGCCGAACGCGTCTCTGTGGGCTGTGGATAAATTTGTTGATAAGTGTTGCGCGAAGGGTTTTATCTGGTTTGTATGGGGCTTGGCTTGTTTTCGGGGCGCGCTATCATCCCTGGCCTTTATGCCCTGCCATTCATTGGCGACTGTGTTGATTGTGAGGCGCTGAGGTGGCGCCGAAACTGGGCTGTTCACCCAACAATAATTCATGCTCAGGAGAGTCACGCATGGCTGACAGCATCCGCTTCGAAGACAAGGTAGTAATAGTGACCGGCGCCGGTGGTGGCCTCGGTCGTGCCCATGCGCTGCTGTTCGCACGTCATGGCGCAAAGGTGCTGGTCAATGATCTGGGTGGCAGCGCTCAGGGTGAGGGCGCTAATAATGCTGCGGCTGATCGCGTGGTCGAGGAGATTCGGCAGGCTGGCGGTACTGCGGTGGCCAACCACGACTCGGTGACCGAAGGCGAAAAAATCGCCCAGCATGCGCTGGATGCCTTTGGCCGTGTCGATGTGGTAGTGAACAACGCCGGTATCCTGCGTGACAAGAGCTTCCACAAGATGGAAGACGCCGACTGGGACCTGGTCTACCGGGTGCATGTCGAAGGCGCCTACAAGGTGACCCGCGCCGTCTGGCCGCACATGCGCGAGCAGGGCTATGGTAGGGTGATCTTCACGGCTTCCACCTCGGGCATCTATGGCAACTTCGGGCAGTCCAACTACGGCATGGCCAAGCTGGGTCTGTACGGCCTGACGCGTACGCTGGCGCTGGAAGGGCGCAAGAACAACATCCTGGTCAACGCCATTGCGCCGACTGGCGGCACGCGAATGACCGAAGGCTTGATTCCGCCGCAGGTCTTCGAGCAGCTCAAGCCCGAACTGGTCAGTCCGCTGGTGGTTTATCTGGCGAGCGAGCAGTGTAAAGAAACCGCGGGCCTCTTCGAGGTTGGCGGCGGATGGATGGGCAAGGTGCGGTGGGAGCGCAGCCTGGGTGTGGGGTTCGATCCCAGGACTGGCTTTGCGGCCGAAGACGTGGCGGCCAACTGGCAGCAAATCTGTGACTTCGAGAGCGCCGCGCATCCGGCCGATAACCTCGAAGCGCTCCGGGAAATGATGGCAAACCTGCAAAAGCACGCGGGTTGAGTGCCGTGCGCCGGACCCCTGCGTCCGGCATCTAATCTATTCGGAAGCTTTGGGCTCGTCGGCTTCGGTTACTGTCGAAGGCGTCAGCAGCCGCAGGGCGAGCGCTCGGGCTTGCTGCAGGTCGCGCACGTAATGCAACTGGCCCGGCAGGCGCTGAATGCCGGCGCGACGCAGTTTCAGTCGAATCCGCACATGGCTGCCGCTGAGGATCATCGCGATGCCTCGCGTGCGGTAGTCGAGCAGCACGTTTTCAAGCGCGGCCAGTGCCGTCATGTCGAGCAGAGGGACGCCGCTGATGTCGACAATCATCACCTTCACTTCAGGGTTGAAACGCCTCAGTACACTCAGCGCTTTCTCGGCAGCGCCGAAAAACAGTGGTCCTTTGATGGCGTAGGCCGCGACGTGTTCGGGAAGGTCGCACAGTATTTGATGCTGGTTGCGGGAGAGGGTGGTGGTGTCAGTCAGTTCGCTCATGCGTTTGATGAACAGCCCGGCGGCCAGCAGCAGGCCCACGCCTACCGCCAACACCATGTCGAAGAGTACCGTGAGAGCCAGGCAGGTCAGCAGGACCAGCACGTCGCCGCGTGGGGCGATGCGCAAAGTCTTGAGCACATGGGGCGCCTCGCTCATGTTCCATGCCACCATCAGCAACAGCGCGGCCAGTGCCGCCATTGGCAGATAACTGAACAGCGGCGCCAGCCAGAGGATGGCTACCAGCACCACGCCGGCATGGATGATCGCAGCCAGCGGCGAGAAGGCCCCTGCGCGAACATTGGCCGCGCTACGAGCGATGGCCGCGGTCGCGGTGATGCCGCCGAACATGGGCGCTACCAGGTTGCCGATGCCTTGGCCGAGCAACTCGGCGTTCGGGTCATGATTGCTACCGGTCATGCCGTCCGCGACTACGGCGCAGAGCAGCGATTCGATGGCGCCTAGAATGGCGATGGCAAATGCCGGTGCCAGTAATTGGTGCAGCAACTCGAAGGAAATTTGCAGTGGCTGACCATCAGCGCCGGGAAGCTGCCAGGGAAAGGCGAAGTCCGGAAGAAAAGGCGGGATACCGGGGTGTATTTCGCCATCGAGTACATAGCTGAAGCGTTCGCCCAACGTGGCGACTTCCAGGCCAGAGGCTTCCAGGCCCAGCGCCGCCAGAGCGCCTATTGTGAGCGCCACCAGATGCGCCGGGATCTTGGGTACCCAGCGCGACCATAGAATAAGCACCGCCAGGCAAAGGGCCGCGACCAGTGCGTCGCCCAGGTGCGCGCTAGGCAATGCGCGAACCAGCACGGCGATCTGTTCGGCGTAATGATGTGGCTGTGCATCCAGCGTCAGGCCAAGTACATCCTTGAGCTGAAGCGTGGCAATGACGATGCCAATCCCTGCGGTGAAGCCCAGCGTGACCGGATAAGGCACGAACGCAATCAGGCGCCCCGCGCGCAACAGCCCCAAGGTCATCAGAATCAGTCCCGCCATCATGGTGCAGAGCAGCAAGCCGCCGATTCCAAACTGCTGGGTGATGGGCAGGAGTATTACCACGAAGGCGGCGGTGGGGCCGGATACGTTGAAGCGCGAGCCGCCGGTGAGGGCAATCAGCGGAGCGGCCACCAGCACCGTATACAGCCCGTGCTGAGGCGGCACGCCCACGGCGATTGCAAGCGCCATCGCGAGCGGGATGGCGATGATGCCGACAGTCAGGCCGGCATTTATATCCCCGCGCAAGGCCTGCCGGTTGTAACCCTGCCGCAAGCTTTGGCGCCAGGCGGCGAATAGCGGGGGAAAGTTCATCCTGACATTCCTTGTGTATATAGCAGGAGTATAAACCTGCGCCAATCATGTCATGCGCGCTGTGACCGAGCCGGTGTTCCCTCGGTTTTCTGCCTACGACCTTGGTCGCAAGATGGTCAGTTGCGTTGAGAGCTTCGGTCTCGAGGAGTAAACTGCCGCCCCCGTAAGTGCGCGTTGTACTGTGGAGAAGGTATGCGTAAAGAGAAAAAGCAGGTGATCGGCGAGGCCATTGGCGACGAAGCAATCAAGTTGTTTCTCCAGCCAGAGCCCGCCGATGAAACGCCGCCTTCGCTGCACAAGTTGATCAAGGCGTATCGCGGACTGCGTGTCGATGACTTCAGACGTTTTCTGGTGTTTTTCAAGGAAGCCGGGTACGACCTTGGGGCGACCGACGCCAACGGCCAGGATTTCGTCGCGGTGATCGCAGACCAACGCCAGGCCCAGCCTTACATCGAGCTGGTTCAGGAAGCACGCGGCTGATAGCTCAGCAGTAACGCCAATAGATCCATCGAACAGATACGCGGTGGCGGGCCATGAGGGTCGCCGCACTGATTTACTCGCTCCAAGCCATCCGTAGAGCCTAGGCATGCCGCTTTGCTCCGGGTGTCCAGAGAGAGTGGGAGGAGGCCAAAAGCCGCCCTCTCGACAGCGGGCAGACACCCTTGGGTGCCTGTCTTCGGGCACAAGCTCGAGCAGCGGATCGTAGAAGCCATCCTCCGTTTCTATCCGCCTGGCTGGTGGTTCTACGCGATCGCGTACTGCGGTCGTGACAGTTTAATGCTGTGTTTCTGGAGAACGCGTTGATGACGCAACACGATAGTGAAGCAGTGGATATGGTGCTGGTGGGTGCCGGTATCATGAGTGCGACCCTGGCTGTACTGCTCAAGGAACTCGATCCCGACATCAAGCTGGAAATCGTTGAGCTGCAGGAGTCTGGAGCCGTAGAGAGCTCCAACCCGTGGAACAACGCCGGTACTGGCCACGCGGGGCTCTGCGAACTGAACTACACGCCGGACAACCAGAACGGCCCCATCGACATCAAGAAAGCCGTCACCATCAACACTCAGTTCGAAGTGTCCAAGCAGTTCTGGGCCTATCTGACCGGGCGCGAAGGGTTCGGTAATCCCCGTGAATTCCTCAATCCTGTTCCGCATCTGAGCTTCGTTCGCGGGGCCAAGAGTATCGATTTCCTCAAGCGTCGTTTCGACGCGCTGAAGACTCACCACGCGTTCGAGGGCATGGTCTACACCGAAGACCGCGCCACCATGGCGGAGTGGATGCCATTGATGATGCCGGGCCGCGACGCTGATGAGCCGATCGCCGCCACCCGCGCGATGAACGGCACCGACGTCAACTTTGGCGAGCTGACCCGGCAGATGCTGGAGTATCTGGCGGCCAAGCCTGGCGTGAAGATGTCCTATTTCCAGAAGGTCACTGGCCTGCAGCGCAACGGCAAGGGCTGGCGCGTGGAAATCAAGAACACCCGCGATGGCAGCAACCGCATGCTGGACGCCGGCTTCGTGTTCCTTGGGGCCGGTGGCGCGGCGCTACCGTTGCTGCAGATGTCTGACATCGAAGAAGGCAAAGGCTTTGGCGGTTTTCCGGTCAGCGGCCAGTGGCTGCGTTGCGATAACCCGGAAATCGTCAAGCAGCACCAAGCCAAGGTCTACAGCCTGGCAGCGGTCGGCGCGCCGCCGATGTCGGTACCTCACCTCGATACACGTGTGGTCAACGGCCAGAAGTCGCTGCTGTTCGGACCCTACGCCGGCTTCACCACAAAGTTCCTGAAATACGGCTCTCCACTGGATCTGCCGATGTCGATTCGCCCCTCCAACTTGCGGCCGATGCTGGCAGTGGCGCGGGATAACATGGACCTGACGCGTTACCTGATCAAGGAAGTCATGCAGTCCATGGAGGATCGCCTGAAGACTCTGCGTGGCTTCTATCCTGAAGCCAAGGCCGAAGACTGGCGCCTGGAGGTGGCCGGCCAGCGTGTGCAGATCATCAAAAAGGACCCCAAGAAAGGCGGCATCCTGCAGTTCGGTACCGAGCTGGTGTCCGCCAGAGACGGGTCCATCGCGGCGCTGCTGGGAGCTTCTCCGGGCGCTTCGGTAACCGTCTCGATCATGCTGGATCTGATCGAGCGCTGCTTCCCCGAGAAGGCTGGAAGCGAGGCCTGGACCCGCAAGCTTGGCGAGATCTTCCCTGCGCGGGAAAAGGTGCTGGAAACCGACGCTGCGGCCTATCGCGAAGTCGTCGCGGTTGTCGACAAGCGTCTGGGGCTGACGGACTGACATCCACTGGTCCCGCGGTTACGAACCGCCCTGCTCCAACCGAGCGGGGCGGTTTTTTAGGCCTGCTTTCTGCACCACCCGGCATGGCTGTCAGGCCGTCGCCTCGCTGGTTATACTGCCGGCCACACTGTCCTTAACCTGGAGAAAACAGCATGCTGCCACGCCTGTTGTTCGGCCTTATCGCTATGCTTGCACTGGCTTTGGCGGGCTGCGCCCATAGCCCGCAACAACTCGACCCCACGCCCAGACTCACCAGTGAGATCAGCCCTGTCGGGCAGGGTCAGCAGGTGGCCGTGCGGATCGTGGATGGTCGTTCTTCGCCAACGCTGGGAACCCGCGGCGGCCTCTACCCGGAAACCAGCGCGGTCATCGTGCCTGCCGCCAAGCTTCTGCCGAAGCTACAAGCGCAGGCCGAGGCAGCGGTACGCCTGCTGGGCTTCACGCCATCGGCTAACGCCTTCAACGCACCGCAGTTGACCCTCACACTGGCGGATCTGAAGTACCAGTCACCCAAAGAAGGCCTCTACGTGACAGAGGCCAACATCGGAGCGACCTTTAGAGTGGAGGTTCAGAATGGCGGGCGACGTTATACCGGTCGTTATGGCGCGACGCTCAACCAGCGCTTCGGTATGGCGCCTAACGAGCAGACCAATACCAAGCTGGTCAGCGATGTGTTGAGCGATGCGCTGACGCGTGTGTTCAAGGACCAGAACATCGGTCAGCTGTTGGCCGAGTAGACGATCAGGCGTCACACGTCGGTCCGTAGCACATAAGAAAACGCCCCGATCATCGGGGCGTTTTTCATTCAGCCGAGCGAGATCAACGCACGCCCGAATTGCGCAGCGCAGCCGGCGTGTACTGGTGCGAGCTGGCTTCGTAGTTGTAGACGTAGGGGTTCTTCTCCTCGTTCTTCATGCCCATGACCAGATAGCGGCCGGAGACCAGGTCATACAGGGTCTCCATGGCATAAAGCGGTACCTGCACGTCGTAGATGTAGGTGCTGTGTGCTTCGGCAACTCGCCACAGCGAGCCACGGCCGTCGTAATGATCGATGATCGAGGCCTGCCAGGTGTCTTCGTCGATGAAGAAATTACGCTTGGCATAGATATGTCGCTCGCCTGACTTCAGGGACGCTTCGACTTCCCATACACGGTGCAGCTCGTAGCGGGTCAGGTCCTGGTTGATATGGCCGGCCTTGATGATGTCGCTGTATTTCAGCTTGGGCGAGTCCAGGCGGTAGGCGTTATAGGGGATATACAGCTCCTTCTTGCCGACCAGTTTCCACTCGTAGCGATCGGGGGCACCGTTGAACATGTCCAGGTTGTCGGAAGTGCGCAGGCCATCGGCTGCGGTACCCGGACCATCGTAGGCCACCTGCGGGGCGCGACGGACCCGGCGCTGGCCGGCGTTGTAGATCCACGCCATGCGTGGTTCCTTGACCTGATCCAGCGTTTCGTGGACCAACAGTACGTTACCGGCCAGACGCGAGGGGTCGGTAACCTGCTGCTTGAAATAAAACAGCACGTTACCGTGCTTTTCCGGGCTGTAGTCAGTCAGCGAATCGGTGTAGACCACCTCGTCAACGAACTTCACCAGGCTGAAGCTGCCATTGACCTGGGGAGTCGCTTGCGCCACGACGCGACGAGCCGAGCCGCCACGGTAGCGGGTAATGTGGTTCCAGACAGCTTCAAGCCCGTCCTGCGGAATCGGGAAGGCAATGGCCGTGTCCAGGTTCTCCAGTCCGTTACCGCCGCGAACCAGCTTGGTCCGGGTCGCGTTGCGTTGCGCCGCATCGTAGATTTTCTGCGGCATGGCAGCGCTGCGACGGGTTTCGAAAACCGGCAGGCGATAGGTCTCGGGGAAGCGCTTGAGCATCGCAATCTGGCCAGGCGTCAGGTTGGCCTGATATTGCTCGTAGTTCTGCGCGGTGATGGTGAACTGGGGTTGGTCGTTGGGATAGGGATCGCCGACGAAACCCTCAGGGGAGATGGCGGCTGCATCGGTGGGGAGTCCACCTGTCCATTCAGGGATGCTGCCCGCAGCGTTTCCGGCTTTCTCCGCGCCAATCGGCGTCAGGCTCTTGCCCAGTTTGGCGGCCTCCGACTCGGAGATCGCAGCCATCGCATGGCTGGTCGTCAGGGCTGCTGTTGCCAGCAGTGAGAGTGTAAATGCCCCCATTTTCAACTTGTTCTTATTCATTTTTATATCCTGTCGATCCTGAATAACTGCCGCCTTCAAGGTCCCTGTTTAAAGGCGTCTTGATGGTGGCGACTCCCGCTGATTGGGTCAGTAGCGAGCCTTGCTGGCCCGGTAAGAAGGGCTCAAGAGCACACCTTGCTCACGAGTTGCCCAATGCTGGCTCCCTGGCAGTTCGGCCTGCTTGCTCAGCACAGGCGCATGCTCTATTTGGGAGGTTCGGGTGAGGCAGAGGGTGAAGCCGAGCGGGACTATAAGTCAAGGCTGGGTCGCGGACCAATCTCCATAAATGGCGTAAATACCACAGGCCTTCAGAGCGGAGCCTGATGGTGCAGGGCGGCCTTATGAAGCGGCAGGATCAAGGGTGCCGTGGCCGGGTCGACCCAACTGAGATCGACCTTGCGCGAGGTGAAATGTGGCGTTCTGATGACGAGGCGCTTAGCGGTTTCAGGGTTCGAGCCCGGCTTCCAAGCGGTAACGATTGCGCACCGGATTGGCATATTGCTGAATCAGGTAAGGCTGTTGCACGCTAGGGCAGGCGGCCAGGCGCTTGCTCCATTCGGCTTCGGCGCGGGCAATTTCCTCATGACTGAACAGTTCTGCAAGGCTGGGTATTTCCAGCTGCGGATCGCGTTCATCCCATATCCGGTAAGCCAGATAGTGCACTGGGAACAGGCGATAGCTGCCGAGTATCTGCTGGTCCACGGCAGCGGCCAGTTGTTTGGCGTCGTCGGGAATTTCGCTGATCGGCGTGCCGAAACTGATGTGTACGCGTCCCTTGTAGCCGGTGATGCCCAGCGCAATGCTGGTGTCGTCTTCACCGGGCGCCTTGGTGTAGCTTCCGGTCGTGGCGCGGATGTAGAGCTCTCGCGCCTTGGCTTGGTCACAGGGATCGTATTCGTAACTGATCGAAACCGGCGTCGGGCGCAAGGCGGTCAGGGTTTGGGCAAAAGATTCCTCGTCCTTGCGGCTCATGTGCAGCATCTTGAGGATGGCCGAATCGGTTCGGTCGTCGCCATCCTTGGCGCGCCCTTCGGCCTGGGCAATCCACACCGATTCGCCGTCGTTGCGGATCGAATGGTTGATATAGGCGGAGAGCACCTGATAGGCGGCGAGCTTCTCGCGCCGCCCGGTGAGCGACCGGCGCACGATGAAGCTCTTGTTCAGGCGCATCAGATCGCTGACAAAGGGGCGTTGCAGCAGGTTGTCACCGATGGCGATACGCGGGGTGCGCATCTTTGCCTGGAACACGGCGTAGTTGACAAACGCCGGGTCCATGACAATGTCGCGGTGATTGGCCAGAAACAGATAGGCGCATCCGGGCTTTAGCTGCTCGAGCCCGGAGTAGGTGATGCCGTCAGTCGCGCGCTCGATTGTGCGGTCGAGATAAAGCTCGATCCGGTTCTGCAGCGTGTCCACTGAATGGATGCCGGCAAACTCAGCGCGCAGGCGTTGTGCGATAAGGGGTCTGAGCAGCCAGCTCAGGCTACCGGCCAGACGCGGGAAGCGAAACCGCGCAAGAATTTCTAGAAATTCCCGGTCAGCAAACAGTCGGGCCATGACAGCCGGGACTTCGGCGTCAGCGTATGGTCGGATGGCTTCGAATTCGTCCATCATGCTCTCTGTAAAGGAAACAACGAATAACCCCATTGAATCTGGGTTCAAACTAGACGGCGATTATAGCGACAAGGAACTAGCGATGCTGGAAACGCATTCATACCAATGTCCATACTGCGGCGAAGCAGTCGAGGCCCTGCTCGACCTGAGCGCCGGGGACCAGCATTACATCGAGGACTGTTCGGTCTGTTGCCGACCGGTCGTTCTAGATCTGCACACCGATGGCTGCGATTGGCAGCTCGCGGTGGCGCGAGAAGATGATTAAGGTTCATCGTCGCCTTATGTGGCGCTTGGTCGAAGAGGGCTTTTGATGCAGCGTATATACGAGCCGCGGGACCTGCTTGAAGCCGAAATGCTGATGGGTATGCTGGCGGGCGAGGGTATCGAAGCCTTTCTGAACGGTCGCCACCTGATCGGTGCAATCGGTGAGCTGCCCGTCAGTGGTCTTCTGGGCGTGATGGTCGCCGACGAGGAGGCCGAACGCGCGCGGCTGCTGATCGATGAGTACAATGGCGCCCAGCTGTTGCCAGGCGACGAGCCGGAAAGCTACCCGGGCGAACTCATCTGCTAATTGCCTGAGAAAGACAAGCAGCGCGCCTTCCTTGATGCCCTAGCCTTTATATTACGAGTCCTGCTGATGTGTGGTCGCTACGCCTTGTTCCGCTGGAATCCCGAGTTTGCCGCCTTGCCGGGCTATCCTGCTGATCAGCAGCCGCATTGGAGCTTGGCTCCCGGTTCCTCTGTCCTTCTGTTGCACAAGGTCAACGATCAGCTGCAGCTGAGTCGCGCGCGCTGGGGGCTTACCCCGGCCTGGTTCAAAGATTTCACGCGTACGCCCGCTCATGCACGTGCCGAAACGTTGGCCGAGCAGCCCATGTTTCGCGAGGCATTTCGCCTGCGGCGTGGCTTGCTGCCGGCCAACGGCTTTTACGAATGGCGAGGCACGGCGCGCAAACGTCCGTTCTGGATGACCGCCGAGGGTTCACTGACCTACTTCGCCGCCATCTGGGAAGACTATCCTGTGGAGGGGCACAACTACCTGAGCGTGGCGATTGTGACGCGGCCAGCTGCCAACCAGCGCCGCCCGCTGATTCTCGACGCGGCCGGCCAGGTCGCCTGGCTCGATCCAGCCACGCCGGAGGCCGAGCTCCATGCGTTGCTTGCGCAGCCGCAACCGCCGCTACGCGAGAGGCCGTTGGCAACTTTCGTCAATGATCCGGCTCTCGACGGGCCTCAGTGCCTTACGCCGGCGTAGGCGCCAAGCCTGGCGTGGAGACTCAGTAGCAAGTTTTGGTGCGGCGGATGTCGACAGACTCATGAGCCTGGTTGCCTGCCCGCTGGCCTCGCTCTAGCATACGGCGCAGCACTCACGGGAGACGAAAAATGCTCAAGCCGCATTCAATCACCATAGCCCTGGCCGCTTCACTGCTCGCAGGTTGTCAGGCTGTCAGTACCACCAGCGGTGGTGCCGTGGGTGTCGAGCGCAAGCAGTACATGTTCAGCATGCTTTCTACCGAGCAGGTGAACCAGATGTACGCTCAGTCTTACCAGGAAACCCTTAGCGCGGCAGCAAGCAAGGGTGTGCTGGAAAAGAGCGGTGCGGTCACCAAGCGTGTGAACGCCATTGCTCAGCGATTAATCGCCCAAGTGCCGGTGTTCCGCCCAGACGCTGCGCAGTGGGATTGGGAGGTCAACGTAATCGATAGTCCGGAGCTCAACGCTAACTGTGGTCCGGGCGGAAAGATCATTTTCTATACTGGGCTCATTGAAAAGCTTCAGCTGACCGATGATGAGATAGCCGCGGTAATGGGCCATGAGATCGCCCATGCCTTGCGCGAGCACGGTCGCGAGGCGATGTCCAAGGCCTATGGCGTGCAGATGGCGACTCAGCTGGGCTCGGTTTTCGGCGTAGGCGATGGCAGCCTGCAGCTGGCCAATATGGGCGTCGAATACCTAATGACGCTCCCTAACAGTCGCAGCAACGAGAATGAGGCCGACCTTATCGGACTTGAGCTGGCTGCGCGGGCAGGTTACAACCCCAATGCGGCCATCACGCTCTGGCAGAAGATGGGCGCGCAGGGCGGTTCGGCACCGCCAGAATTTATGAGTACACACCCTTCATCCGATAGCCGTATGGCCGCGCTGAGGGCGAATATTCCAAAGGTCATGCCGCTTTACGAAAAGGCTGGCCGCTAAGAGGGGCTGCCCACCGATGTTCATATCGGTGGCAGTGCGATCGGGAAGACGCTCTCCATGCCCAGTTGCTGGCGCAGGCTCTCCAAATCGAACAGGGTATTGAGTTCCTCGATGTCCCCGGCGGGATTGAACGTCCAGATCGATGCGGCTGCTACGGACAGGATCTTCCCGCAGGGCGGATAACCGAGCACGGGCTCTTCCAGAGTACCGAACAGCGTGCTGCTGGTAACCACCTTGTTACCGTCGGCCAGGCATTCCTCGACCGCCACTTCCAGGTCCGGTACGGCACTGCGAATGCGGCGGATGATCAGCGCGAAGCCTGCGCTGTCGACGGCCTGTAGAATCAGCGAGCTCTTGTAGCGAAAGTATTTGCTTTGCAACTGCTCGGCCAATGCCAGGCGGCCTTTGCCCCAGCTCAAGTCGATGTGTTTTCGAACCCTTCGCTTGTGCTCGTCTGGTGACATTCTGGCCGCTCCCTGAGGCGTGTGGCGTTGCGAGCGCGTTCAATGCCGCGAGCTGGCACTCTAGCAGCTCGCCGGGAATGGAAGCTTGCGCTGCGTATCAGACTGGTGGCAGCGCGCTCAGGGTCAGCGCTTCGAACACCGCATAAGCCGCCAGAGCGGCGAAGCCCAACGCCGCGATGCGGCGGATCAACGTCAAGGGCAGGCGTTCGGACGCTAGATTGCCGACCATTACCACGGGCACGTTGGCGAGAAGCATGCCCAGCGTGGTGCCGAGAATCACCAGCATAAATTCTGGATATTGCGCGGCGAGCATCACCGTGGCGATTTGCGTCTTGTCGCCCATTTCCGCGAGAAAAAACGCAATCAGCGTAGCGAAGAACGGGCCGAAGCGACGGCCGCGCGAGGCTTCGTCTTCCTCAAGTTTGTCTGGTACCAGCGTCCACAGCGCCACAGCGGCGAAAGAAGCGGCCAGGATCCAGTTCAGCATCACCGGCGAAAGTGCCTGTGAAACCCAGTTGCCGACGGCGCCGGCGGCAGCGTGATTGGCCAGCGTGGCGATGACGATGCCCCAGATGATCGGCCAGGGCCGGCGATAGCGCGCCGCCAGCAGCAAGGCAAGCAGCTGCGTCTTGTCGCCGATTTCGGCAAGGGCAACGATGAGGGTGGAAACGAAGAAGGGTTCCAACGAATATCCTTGAAGGGCGGGTCGACAGTAAGACACATGACATGCAACGCCTGCCCGCCCCGGGTCAGGTGTACATGTCATGGGTCTTGTCAAACCAGCGCGACCGCAAAACGGTCACGCGAGTCGCAGGCGCCATGGTCTGTTGACCAAGTATGTTGACGCGTGCCGGGTGAGCTGGGCGCTCACCGGAGACTACTCCCCCAGGACGGGCGCGAGTTTGCCCAAGCGGCGCCCGTTGCGCAACCCATGTCAGCCACGGCGCGCGCGATAGATGCGAAAGCCGTCAGCACTCGCAACAGTCTGGCAAGGGCCGAGATGGGCCTCGATCAAGGGGGGATACTTGAGAAACGAGTTGGCTACCAGACGCAGTTCGCCACCGGGTTCAAGATGCTGCGCGGCCTTGTTGATCAGCGTTTCGCTGGCCTGGTAATGGGTATGCACGCCCTGATGAAAAGGGGGGTTGCTGATGATCGCAGCCAGCTGCTGCGGTGCCGCATCGATGCCGTCGCCGCAGATCACTTCGGCGCTCAGTCCGTTGGCGGCCAGAGTCATTCGACTGCTCTGGACCGCGAATGCATCGACATCCAGCATTACCACCTCGCTCTGCGGATAGCGGCGTTTCAGCGCAGCGCCAATGATCCCGGCCCCGCAGCCGAAATCCAACAGGCGGCCCGCTGGAATGCCGTCCAGATGCTGCAGCAGCAAGGCGCTGCCGCGGTCCAGGCGACCATGGCTGAATACACCCGGCAGGCTGACCACCTGCAGCGGGCCATCGACCAGCTCGAGGCTGAAGGGCTGCGCCAGCTCCAGTAGCTGGGGGACTTTTGGTGCCTGAGTTACCTGAACTTGCCATAGTTGGCAGTGGCGGGCGTTGTCGAGCTTGCGTGGCTGCCCGAAATCGGCGAGCTGCTTGGCGGCACGCTCAATGCCGGCACGTTTCTCACCGACGAGGTAGAGCAAGCGGCCGGCCAGGCGCGCGGCCAGTGCGTTCAGCAGGTATTCGGTGAGCTCACGGGACTTGGGCAGGAACAGCACCGCGTGATCGAAGCCGATCTCGGGCACCTCGACACCGAAGCTGGCGCGTCCGGCGAAGCGGGCTTGCAGCCTCTGCTGGATGCCGGCGTGCCAATTCCAGGTGACCGCTTCAGGCAACTGGCCGAGCAGATCGTCGGCCGGAGCGCCAGCCAGCAGCACATGGCCGGTGAACAGTTCGCGCTGGCGCAGCAGCACCTCGCTTCGAGGATCCATGATGCCCTCCCAAAAAACGGGCGAGGGTAGCAGCCTTCGAGCCCCGTAGAAAATGCCGCGCTATCAAGCCCGGGCCTCAGCGCCTCAACTTACCTGGCGACACGGCTGGCCCGCGAAGAAGGCGCGGGCATTCTCGGTCAGTTGGCCAACGATGCGTTGCCGTGCTTCACGGCTGCCCCAGGCGCTGTGGGGCGTGACGATGAGGCGGGGGACATCAGGCGCCAGCAGTGGGTTGTCGCTGGATGGCGGCTCGCTGGTCAGTACATCGGTGGCTGCGCCGCCCAGATGGCCGCTACGCAGCGCACAGGCCAAGGCCTGTTCATCCACGAGTCCGCCGCGTGCGGTGTTGATGATGAACGCCGAAGGTTTCATCAACCGCAATTCGCGCTCGCCGATTAGGTTGCGTGTCTGTTCGGTCAGTGGGCAATGCAAGGTCAATGCGTCCACCTGAGGCAGTAGATCATCAAGGTCAAGGCGCTCGGGACGTGCCGGGCGACCCGGGAGATTACCGGTCAAAACGCGCATTCCAAAGGCTTCAGCCAGTTTGCCCACCGCGCCGCCAAGCTCGCCGTGGCCCAATATGCCGAGGGTTTTGCCGGCAAGCTCGACGATGGGAAAGTCCAGGAGGCAGAATTGCCCGCTTTCCTGCCATCTACCGCGTGCCACTGCGCCCTGGTAATCAGGTAAGCGTGTGGCCAGGGCCAGCAGCAGCATCAGGGTGTGTTGGGCGACGGTGGCGGTGCCGTAGGCCTGGCAGTTACAGACGCTAATGCCACGCTCTCGCGCCGCAGCAAGATCGATATTGTTGACGCCAGTGGCGGCGACCAGAATTAGCTGCAAATCGGGACAGGCGCTGAATACCTGATCGCTCAGGGCGACTTTGTTGACGATGGCGATTTGCGCGCCCTGCAGGCGTTCGATGATCTGCGTATCTTCCGTTTGGGCATGACATGTAACTTCATCGAAGACCGACCGCAGCTCGGCCAGGTCGAGGTCGCCCTGGTCGAGGGGAGCGAGGTCGAGGAATACGGCGCGGCGATTGGACATGAGCTTTACTCGTTGGAGTCGGTGGGCGGACGATCTGCCCGAACATGTGGAGTCGATAGATGTACTGGATGGAGTTTCTTACCGTTGCGCTTGTTCACCTGTTGGCAGTGGCCAGTCCAGGACCGGATTTTGCGGTGGTGGTCCGGGAAAGCGTGACCAGCGGACAGCGTAATGGCAGTTGGACAGCCTTTGGAGTGGGCAGCGGCATTCTGCTACACGTCGCCTATTCGTTGCTTGGGATTGGCCTGATCGTCTCGCAGTCGATCGTCTTGTTCAACCTTTTCAAGTGGTTGGCTGCAGGTTATCTGCTCTATCTCGGGGTTCAGGCGCTGCGTGCGAAGCCGGCCAAGGTGGCTGATCTGAATCCGGAAACTTTAGTCGAGGAGCGATCTCGGCGCCGTGCGTTTTTAACGGGCTTTGTCACCAACGGGCTGAATCCGAAGGCGACGCTGTTCTTTCTGTCGCTATTCACGGTGGTTATCGATCCCCATACACCGCTCCTCGTGCAAGCGCTCTATGGGGTATATCTGGCTTTCGCCACTGCCTTGTGGTTCTGCCTGGTGGCCTGGCTGTTTAGCCGCCCGCGTGTGCGAGCAGGTTTCGCGCGCATGGGGCACTGGTTCGATCGCGTAACCGGCTTGGTGCTGATCGGCCTCGGCGTGCGGCTGGCAGTGAGCAAAATGGCCTGACGACGTTGGGCAGACTCGAAGAGCGTCTCATAACACCAATAACAGGAAGCCCTTATGCTGCAGACCCGAGTGATCGAACCCGCCGAGAATGCCTACCAGTACCCTCTGCTGATCAAGAGCCTGCTGCTCTCGGGTCAGCGCTACGAACGTAGCCGCGAAATCGTCTATCGGGACCGGTTGCGTTTCGACTATCGCACCCTGATTCAGCGCATCGCGCGTCTGGCCAACGTGCTGACTGCGGCGGGGGTAGAGGCTGGGGATACCGTGGCGGTGATGGACTGGGATAGCCACCGCTACCTGGAGTGCATGTTCGCGATTCCGATGATTGGTGCGGTAGTGCACACCATCAATGTGCGCCTGTCGCCCGACCAGATTCTATACACCATGAACCATGCCGAGGATCGCTTCGTCCTGGTCAACAGCGATTTCGTGCCGCTCTATCAGGCCATTGCCGATCAGCTGACAACCGTGAAAAAAACCTTGTTGCTGATCGATGCCGAGCAGGAGAACGCCGCCTTGCCCAACTGCGTTGGCGAATACGAGCGGCTGCTGGCTGACGCAGCGGCTGAATATGCTTTCCCCGATTTCGACGAGAATTCTGTCGCTACCACTTTCTATACCACCGGCACCACGGGCGATCCCAAGGGGGTGTGTTTCACTCACCGGCAACTGGTGCTGCATACGCTGGCAGCCGCGGTGACGGTCGGTAGCCGCGAAAACCCGCAGCTGATGGCCGCAGGCGATGTCTACATGCCCATCACACCGATGTTCCATGTGCATGCCTGGGGTCTGCCTTACGTTGCCACCATGCTCGGCCTCAAGCAGGTTTACCCCGGTCGCTATGATCCCGAAGCGTTGATCGAATTGTGGCGACGGGAAGAAGTGACTTTTTCCCATTGCGTGCCAACGATCGTGCAGATGCTGCTCGCCGCCAAGGCGGCGCAAGGCGTGGACTTCAAAGGGTGGAAAATCACCATTGGCGGCAGTGCATTAACGCGCGGCCTATACGAAGCCGCAAACCAGCAAGGCATGCGTCTTATGGCTGCCTATGGCATGTCGGAAACCTGTCCGTTGATTTCCACTGCCCATATCAACGATGAGTTGCTGCAGGCAAGCGAAAATGAACGCATCAGCTATCGACTCAGGGCAGGGGTCCCGGTGGTTTTGGTCGATGCCGCGATTCAGGGGGGCGATGGTGAGTTTCTTCCCGCTGATGGCGTATCGCAGGGCGAGCTGGTGTTGCGTGCGCCATGGCTGACCCAGGGCTACGTTGGTACTCCAGAAAAAAGCGAGGAGCTGTGGGCAGGTGGCTGGCTACATACCGGAGACGTGGCGACCATGGACGAAATGGGCTGCATCGATATCCATGACCGGGTGAAAGATGTGATCAAGACCGGTGGTGAGTGGATTTGCTCGCTGGCGCTCGAGGGGCTGATCAGCCGCCACGAGGCTGTGCGTGACGTGGCGGTGGTCGGCGTGCCGGATGAGCGTTGGGGCGAGCGACCCTTCGCGCTGTTAGTACTGCATGAAGGCCAGCAGCTGAATGCGCAAGGTTTGCAGCGCTACCTAGAACCGGCCGTTGCACAGGGGCGACTCAACAAATGGGCCGTCCCGCAACAGATCGCCGTGGTCGACGACATTCCCAAGACCAGCGTCGGCAAGCTGGACAAAAAATGCATTCGGCTGGATATCGCACGCTGGCTAAGCGAAGGGAGCGTGGCAATTTCATCGTTATGACATGCATGCGAAGGTGCGCTCTCCTCGCAGGAATGCGAGCGTTTCGTTGCCGTGTTCCGGTACTGCCCCTCATCGAGTGTTAACCTCTCGCACCTCGGATCCTGAGTCCGAAGATCAACGAGTTGATGAGGGAAATGCTTAATGAAAATGCTGAATAACCTGGCCGCGATTTCTGTCGGCGTCGTCCTGCTCGCCGGGTGCACCACCAATCCATATACCGGCGAGCGTGAAGCAGGCAAGGCGGGCGTCTACGGTGGTGTCGGTGCCATCAGCGGTGCGGTGATCGGTGCCGCCACGTCCAGCAAGAAGGACCGCGCCAAGGGCGCGCTGATCGGCGCTGCTGTCGGTGGTGCGGCTGGCGGCGGTTACGGTTATTACGTCGACACCCAAGAGGCCAAGCTGCGTCAGACCTTGCAGGGGACAGGCGTGCAGGTCCAGCGTGACGGTAACAACCTGACCCTGATCATGCCCGGCAACATCACCTTTTCCAGCAACTCGGCGGACATTTCCAGCAGCTTCTATCCAACCTTGAATTCGCTGGTGAAGGTGTTCAAGGAATTCAACAAGAATGGAATCGATATCGTCGGTTACACCGACAGCACCGGCTCGGCGCAATTGAATCAGGACCTGTCCAATCGCCGAGCTCGCAGCGTTGCAGCCTATCTTGAGGGCAACGGCGTTCAGGCATCGCGCATATCTTCTTACGGCGCCGGCGCCAGCCAGCCGATTGCCAGCAACGACACTGCCTCAGGCCGTGCGCTCAATCGGCGGGTAGAGATCAATTTGCGCCCGCTGTAAGCATTGATAGATGGACGCAAGGGTTGCGCCTGTTAAACGGCGTAACTCTGGCGTCAATTAGTCAAGAACATTCGCCTCTGGTTGAACCTCTTCGTAATCCGCGACTCTCACGCTGATGAAAGCGAGCCGGTGGTGGCGCTGAGGAGGTCGAATGGATGATCGTTCCACTCTCCATTCCTGCAAGCCTTGGTTGCCGTTATTGGTAACTCTGGCGCTGATGGCTGGTCTCGGGGGATGGGTAGGCTGGCAGTGGTATGTGCTGGAGAAGCAGAATCGCGTTGAGCAGGTCCAACGGTTCAGCCTGGCTGTCAGTGATCTCGAAGATAAGCTCCGGGAGCGGATGCGGGCCTACGAAATGGTGCTCCGCGGTCTAGCCGGCCTGGTTGCTGGCAGCCAGCAGATTTCCCTGGATGACTGGAGCAAGGCAACCGATCAGCTTCAGCTTCAGGACTTCTACCCCGGCATTCAGGCGCTGGTCCTGGCGCGACACGTCTCCCGTGACGATTTGCCAGCCCTGGTGGAGTCCATCCACGCCGATGATCGGGCGGACTTCACTGTTTTTCCACCTGGCGAGCGGGATGAATATCTGGTGGCGGACTTCATTCATCCGCTGGACTGGCGTAACCGGCGTGTGGTGGGCTTTGATCTGTTCAGCGAACAGGTCCGGCGGGATGCCATCGTCGCCGCACGCGACAGTGGCAACCCCACCCTTACCGGGCCGATACGGCTCAAACAGGAAACCGACCAGAACGGGCAGGTCGGCGTTCTGCTTTTCTTGCCGATGTATAAAGTCGGGGCGCCTATCACGACCATCGAAGAGCGTCGCGCTGCGTTTGTTGGAACGGTACATGGCGCGTTCCGCCTGACCGACCTGGTCGAAGGCATTCTGGCTTCTCGCAGTCCCCTGTTCCAGCTTCAGCTCTTCGATGCCGCCGAGCCAAACCAGCCGCTGCTCGTCGGGCGAGCCCCGGTGAGTCGCGACGCTGAGTTCCATAACAATCGCAGTATGTATATGTACGGTCGCAGCTGGCAGCTGGACGTGGCCAGCACCCCGGTGTACGAGACCATCCTCGCCAATCCGGGGCGCACCTTCAGTCTGGCGGCGGCTATGGCGGCTGCTCTGCTGTTCGCCCTGCTGGTCGGCGGCTACCTGTATGCACGTGAGCGAGCGCTGCGCAATAGCCAAGTGCTCGGGCTTAAGCTGCAAGAGCGTGAGGCACGCTTCAGGCAATTGATCGAACAGTTGCCGGTGGCCACGCTGTTGTGCAATCCGCAAGGACGCATCGAACTGGCCAATCAGAGTGCCGCTACGCTGCTGGGCAGCACCGCTGGTCTGCTTGCGGGCGAGCGCCTGTCTCGCTATGTGCCTGGGGCGCTGGATGAGGCGCTGGGTGAGATCAATTATCAAGAAAGCCAGGCGTCGCGCGAGGATGGCACGGCGGTGCCGGTATCGATAAGCGTGACTGGTTTTCGCCGTGACGGCGGTATCTACCACATTCTCAATCTGGTTGACCTGCAACCGCGCAAGCGAGACGAAGAACGTTTTCGGAACGTGGTGGAGGCTTCGCCAAACGCTTTTCTACTGTTCGACAGCGAAGGGCGAATCGTCATGGTCAACCGCCAGACCGAGCTGTTGTTCGGTTATCCGCGCCAGGAACTGCTCGGTCAGCAGGCAGAGTTGCTGATTCCAGAATCGATGCGCCGGGCTTACCTGGAAGTGCGTCACCGTTTCATGCTCCGGCCCGAACCGCGCCGGCTGGGAGAAAACCGCGAGCTGTTCGGGCGTCACAAGGATGGCCATCTGCTTCCAGTCGAGGTCGGCCTTTCGCCCTTGCGCAGCGGTAATGAGTTGCTGGTGCAGGCGGTTGTCATCGATATCAGCCACCGTAAGGCCGCCGAGCGGCGCTTGCGCGAACAGGCGGACCAGCTGATGGTCGCCAACCGCTACAAGTCCGAATTCCTCGCCAACATGTCCCACGAGCTGCGTACCCCGCTCAACAGCATCCTCATTCTCAGCGATCAGCTGAAGTTGAACGCCGCAGGTAACCTCACCGAGAAACAGGTGCGCCATGCCGAGATCATCTATCGCGCCGGACATGATCTGCTGCAACTGATCAACGATGTACTGGACCTGGCGCGTATCGAGGCCGGGCACATGCAGCTCAAGCTGGAGCCGCTCGATCTTCGAGAGCTACTGGCCGAACTCGAGAGCGGCTTGGCGCCCATGGCTGAACAGAAGGGGTTGGCGCTCCGTGTCGAGGTCGAGCCAGACGTTCCGGTGCAGCTGGTCAGCGACCGTGTGCGTCTGCTACAGATCCTGCGCAACCTGCTGACCAATGCGCTGAAATTCACCGAACAGGGTAAGGTGGAGGTACGCGTGTCTCGCCGGAGCGCGCCGCAGGCCGGCGACGTGCTGCAGATCCAGGTGTGCGATACCGGCATCGGTATCGCAGAGGCGGAGCAGGAGCGCATTTTTCAGGCCTTCGAGCAGATCGATGGGTCGATCAGTCGTCAATACGGTGGTACCGGTCTGGGCTTGGCGATTGCGCGCCAGCTGGTTGAGGTGTTGGGTGGCGGAATCAGCGTTAAGAGTGCGCCTGGCAAAGGTGCCTGCTTCACGGTGGAGCTTCCGATTCAGCTGGCATCGACCGGCGCGACAGAGCAGTTGGCAGTGACACGGCGCCGGGGGCGAGGGCCAGGCTTGCTGATCGTCGACTCTGATGCGGACTTTGCCTCGGTGGTAGCGGAATGCGGTCAGAACCACGGTTTTTCCAGCGTCGTCTGTGAAACTGGTCAGCAAGGTATGTTGGCGCTGGAGCACGAGCGGTTCGCGGCAGTGATCATGGAAATCCTGTTGCCAGACATTAGCGGCTGGCAATTACACCGCGCCCTGCGCACAGACGGCCGCCACCAGGACGTGCCGGTCTACATCATCACCAGCGTGCCTAAACCGCAGGATTGGCATGACGGAGATTCGCACTATCTGCTCAAGCCGGTATCCCAGGCCGAGCTGGAGCGGCTATTCGTTGACCTGGCGCAACGGGAGCGAAACCCCATGCGCTTGCTGTTGATGGAAACTGACCCGGAGCGCCGTCACCGCCTGCACCGTTATCTTGAGCAGCTCGGCTATCGGGTAACCGACTGCCGGCGCAGCGAAGAAGCGCGTCTGGCCTTCGCCGAGCGACCGTTCAGTGCGCTGGTGATTGATTTCGACCTGCCCAACGAAGACGGCCTTGATTTGCTGGAGGCGTTGGGGCGCCTGCGCCCTTTGCAGGATGTGTCAATCATCGTCAACAGCGAGGATCCGTTGTCAGAACATAATCTCCAGCGACTGCGGCGTTATTCCGGCGTTGCATTGTCCAAGCACGAAGGACTCGAGCATATGAAAGAGGCATTGAAGCCCGCCACGACCCAGGTTGGGGCTATTGCGATGAATGATGCGCAGCATCCGTCTTTGGGGCAGCGAGTGTTGCTGGTGGATGCTGACGTGCGGTCCATCTACATCCTGAGTGCGCTGCTCGATGAGCAGGGGCTGCAGGTTGTAGCCGCGACCACCAGCAGTGAAGCGCTTGAGCGTTTCGATGAAGATGCCTTCGACTTGGCCCTGATCGACACGAAATTGCCGAATGACGACGGCCCGGCGCTGATCCGTCAGCTCAGAAACGACTATGGTTGCCAAGTGCCGGTGGTTGCCTTGTGCAGTGTGCTCGAAGAGGCCGAGCGGGAGCGTTGCATCGAGGCAGGAGCCAATGACTACCTGGTGAAACCGACGGACCAAGCGAGCTTGGCGCGCCTGTTGCAACGCTGGTTGAATCGCGATGGCGGTTCCTTACAGAGCTGACAAGGAGATTCCTGTGACGCATTTTTCAGGTAGGACTGCGGCGCCAGCGAGAGACCAGCTCCGCGCTATCAACCCTCCCTTGCCTGGAGCCCAGGGATAATGTCTAGGCTGCAACCGAAGCAGCAATCCGCCGCACGGACGTTGCTGGTCGTCGATGACCGCGAAGCGAACCTGATCGCCATGGAGGCGCTGTTGGGTGACGGTGATTGGCAGGTCCTTACGGTCAGTTCGGGGCAGGCCGCATTGCAAACGCTACTTGAAATCGATGTGGAGCTGGTGCTGCTGGATGTGCAAATGCCAGGCATGGATGGTTTCGAAGTCGCCAGGCTGATGCGCGGTAACCCGCACACTCGCTACACACCGATCATCTTCGTGTCCGCCATCGCCCATACCCGCGACTCGGTATTGCGCGGCTACGCCACCGGCGCGGTGGATTTCGTGCTCAAACCGTTCGATCCACAGGTTCTCAAACACAAGATCAACACGCTGCTGAGCCACGAACACAACCGGCGCAATCTGCAATTGCTTACCCAGCAGCTGGACAGCGCTCGGGCCTTCAACGCCTCGGTGCTCAGCAACGCTGCCGAGGGCATTCTGGTGGTGGGCGAGGATGGCCTCATCAATTTCGCCAACCCGGCCATCGCGCAGATGCTGCACAGCAGCGTAGAGGCGCTGCAGGGCACGCCGTTGCTGGACCATCTTGCCGCACCGCAGATGCCGGAAGTCTGGCGCGAGTCGGCGTTCTATCAGCACTGGCGCAGTGGCGAAACCTTCCGCCTGCACGAGGCCCAGTTGCACATCGCCGACGGCGGGACCTTGCCAGTAGCGCTGTCCTCCTCGCCGCTACCGCGCCAGCAACGTTCGATGGTGGTGATCGCCCTCGACATGTCGGTGGTGCGCAATCTGCACCTGCAACTTGAAACCCAGGCGATCACCGATTCTTTGACGGGCCTGCTGAACCGTCGCGGCTTCCATCAGGCGTTGGGCTCGGCGCTGGCGCGTGTCGATCGCGATGGCCGGCGGATGGCGATTCTCTATATCGACCTGGACGGCTTCAAACGCATCAACGATTCGCTCGGCCACGATGCGGGTGATGAAATTCTCTGCCGCGTGGCGCGTGTGCTGGAAACCTGCATGCGACCCTACGACATTATCGCGCGCATGGGTGGAGATGAATTCACCGCCTTGCTGGACTCGCTCAAGCATCCAGAGGATGCCGCCAGGGTGGCGGAGAAGCTGATCGAACTGATTTCCGTGCGGCATACCATCGACGGCACTGAAGTGACCCTGGGTGCCAGCGTCGGTATCGCGCATTTTCCCGATTCGGGACAAAGCGTCGAGGAGTTGCTGCGCTCGGCCGATATGGCTATGTATGAGGCCAAGCGTGCCGGTCGGCAGCAGTATCGCTACTTCTCACAGGAAATGAACGGGCGTGCCCATGCGCGGCTGATGATGGAGGAGAATCTGCGCAGCGCCATCGAGCAGAACGGTTTCAATCTCGTCTACCAGCCGCAGATCGTTCTGGAAAGCGGCAAGCTTCGGGGTTTCGAGGCCTTGCTGCGCTGGAATCAGGGTGGCCGAGGCGACGTTCAGCCCAACGTGTTCGTTCCTCTGCTGGAGGAGACACGCCTGATAGACCGTGTGGGCAAGTGGACGCTTCGCGAAGGTTTGCGCCAATGCCGCGATTGGCGCGAGGAGTTCGGCGACGAGCTGATCATGAGCTTCAACGTCAGCCCCGTGCAGTTTTCCCGGGCCGGTTTGTTGGATGAGTTGAGTCGACTGCTCGATGAGTATCAGCTGGATCCGGCGCAGCTGGAGATCGAGGTCACCGAGGGCGCACTGATGCAGAATCTGGAGCAGAGCTGTGAAAAGCTGCGACAGCTTCGTCAGTTGGGTGTGCGAGTGGCGGTGGACGATTTCGGGACCGGCTATTCCTCGTTGGCCTATTTACGTCATTTCGAGCTGGATACGCTGAAGATTGACCGGCTATTCATCGCCAACATGCTGGACTCGCCCCGCGATGCCGCTGTGGTCAGCACCATCATCGATCTGGGGCGCAACCTCGAACTGGAGGTGATTGCTGAAGGTGTCGAAACACTTGCCCAACGCGACTGGCTGATCGCCCACGGTTGCCATGTGATGCAGGGCTTTCTAGTCGCGCCCGGGCTTTCGTTCAACCAGGCGCAGGCCTTTCCGCAAACGGTGGACTGGCGACAACTGGGCGATTCGGTCAGGCAATGAATCGGTACAGCGCCGAGGTGGTTATCTCGGCTCAAAGGTACGATGCAGGCGTTCTAGCTCTTCGTCCTTCTCGTGCCACAGCTGGTTGACCCACTCCTGGAATTCGAGCCGGTACTGCTCGTCCTGGTCATAGTTGCGATGCAGGAAACGCGTCGGTATCGGTTGCGCATGGATGCGCATGACCACGTACCCGATGCGGCCGCTGAGCAGATCCCAGAAGCTGGGCGCACCGCCAGGGTAATGGATGGTGACGTTGATCAGCGAGTGCATCTGCTCGCCCATGGCATCCAGCACGAAGGCGATCCCACCTGCCCGTGGCTTGAGCAGGTGCCGGTAGGGCGAAGCCTGCTGGTCGTGCTTGGCCTGGGTGAAGCGCGTACCTTCCAGAAAGTTGAACACTGAAACCGGGTTGGTGCGGTAGCGCTCGCACGCCTTGCGCGTGGTCATCAGGTCCTGGCCGCGCTTTTCCGGGTGTCGCGCCAGGTACTCCTTGCTGAAGCGTTTCATGAAGGGGAACTCCAGCGCCCACCAACAAAGCCCAATCACGGGCACCCAGATCAGCTCCTGCTTGAGGAAGAACTTCAGGATGGGCATGCGCCGGTTGAACTGATGCTGCAGCATCAGGATATCGGCCCAGCTCTGGTGGTTGCTGGTCATCAGGTACGAATGGCGCATGTCGACGTGTCCCAGTCCTTCAACATCCCAGCGGGTGCGCTGCACCAGATTCATCCAGACGCTGTTCATGGCAATCCAGGTTTCGGCGATCCAGTGCATGCCGAAGCGCAGCGACCTTTGTACGCGCGGTATGGGCAGCAGCGCCTTCAACAACGCGAGCGCAAACAGCGGCCAGCACATGATCAGGGTGTTAAGTGCCAGCAACAGGCCGGCCAGGATGCCCCGAAGTGGAGCGGGAAGAAAGTTCAGCATCGATGATCTCGTTTCGCCCGTTTGGGGCGGCAGAGTAACGATTGCGAGCCGAACTGCAAGCAGGATTGTCACGTCGGAGGGACATCGGCTGCGCCCATGGCCGTAACGGCCATGGGCGCGGCGCGTGGCTATCAACCTTTCTGGTTGTCAGCCTGCAGGGCGGTCAGGGCGATGGTGAAGACGATGTCTTCGACCAGAGCGCCGCGCGAGAGGTCGTTGACCGGCTTGGCCAGACCTTGCAGCATCGGACCCACGCTCAGGCAGTTGGCGTTGCGCTGAACGGCCTTATAGGTAGTGTTGCCAGTATTCAGGTCCGGGAAGATGAATACCGTGGCCTGGCCAGCCACCGGGCTGTCCGGAGCCTTCTGCTTGCCAACGCTCAGTACCGAAGCGGCGTCGTATTGCAACGGCCCGTCGATAGGAAGTGCTGGCGCGCGCTCCTTGGCGATGCGCGTGGCTTCGACGACCTTCTCCACCTCTGCGCCGCTACCGGAGCTGCCGGTGGAATAGCTGATCATCGCCACCCGCGGATTGACCCCCAGGGCGACTGCGGATTCAGCGCTCTGCAAGGCAATTTCCGCCAACTCTTTAGCGTTCGGGTTGGGGTTTACCGCGCAGTCGCCGTAGACCAGTACCTGATCGGGCAACAACATGAAGAATACCGAGGAAACCAAGCTGTAGCCGGGCGCGGTCTTGATCAGCTGCAAGGCAGGACGGATGGTGTTGGCGGTGGTATGGATGGCGCCCGAAACCAGCCCGTCGACTTCATCCAGTGCCAGCATCATTGTGCCCAGCACAACGGTGTCCTTTAACTGTTCGCGGGCTTGATCGGGCGTCAGACCCTTGGCCTTGCGCATTTCGCACATCGGTTCCACGTAGTGGTTGAGGATGTGCTCGGGGTCAAGGATTTCCAGGCTGGCCGGCAGATTGATGCCCTGCTCGCGCGCCACGGCCTGTACTTCTTCGGGCTTGGCGAGCAGTACGCAGCGAGCGATTCCACGCTCCTGGCAGATTGCGGCGGCGCGGATGGTGCGCGGTTCGTTGCCCTCCGGCAGAACGATACGCTTGTTGGCTTCCTGGGCCCGCTTGACCAACTGGTAGCGGAACGCCGGCGGCGACAGGCGCAGCTCGCCACGTGGCACGCTGAGACGGTTGTGAAGGAATTCAGGCTGCAGGTGCTGGGCGATGAACTCGGTCACGCGGGTAGCGCGCTCGATATCGTCAGCTGGCGTTTCCTTGTTGAGACCGAACAGGTTGGTCGCGGTGTCGTAGGAACCAGTTCGTACGGTTATCACCGGCAGCCCGCCGTCGAGCGCGGCCTTGCACAGCTCCATGATGCGTGGATCCGGTTGGAAGTCGCTGCACAACAGGAGGCCGGCCAGTTTGACGCCATTCAGCGAGGCCAGGCAGGCGGCCAGGATGATGTCGTCGCGGTCGCCAGGGGTCACCACCAGTACGCCCGGCTCCAGCAGCGGGACGGTGTTGGGCACCGTACGCGCGCAGAGCAGGATCTTCCTCACCCGGCGCTGTTCGGCTTCACCGGCATGCAGGACGTGGGCTTCGAGCAGCTCGGCGATGTCGCGGGTACGCAGCGCGTTCAGCTCCTCGGAGAACGGAATGGCGCCCAGCAGCTGGAAGTCACCCGTGCCGAGAATCGGCAGCTGTTCCTTGAGGCGTTCGATGAAGGCGGGTAGCCCGTCTTCGCTCTTGATCTTGTTGAGGATCACGCCTAGAACTTTCGGGTCCTTGGTGCCGCCGAACAGCTGCGCCTGGATTTCCAGGCGCTCGGCCATTCGCTTGAGCGTGTCCCTGCCCTGAGCGGCGATCAGGATGACTTCGGCGTCCAGGCTCTTGGCTAGGTGACTGTTGATACGGGAGGTGTGGTTGAACTCGCGAGTCGGCACCATGCCTTCGACGATTACCACATCCTTGCCGGTCGCGACCTGCTGGTAACGGCTGACGACGTCTTCAAGCAGCAGGTCCAGTTCGCCATCGGCCAGTTGCCGTTCCACCTGCTCCAGCGGCAGCGGTTCAGGGGAGCTGAGGTTGAGGGTGCGTTCCACCAGGATGCACGAGCGCTCAAGACCTCGATCGAGCGGAAAAGGCTGGGCGATGGGTTTGAAGAAGCCGACCTTCAATCCGGCACTTTCGAGTGCGCGGATAAGGCCCAGGCTTATTGAATTGAGGCCGCCGCCGAAACCTGAGGGGGCGAGAAACAGCGTATGCATGAGGATCTCCTTCTATGGAGTCGGAACCAGCGCTGCGAATGGGCGAGCAAAGCGAAACCCGACGCCCAAACAGGCAGTCGGGTTAGGGTAGCGATGCAGGTGCCCTGCAGCCCGGTCAGACGTCGAGCAGGGCGAGCGTATCCAGAGCGATCTGGCGTTCTTCGTTGGTTGGCACCACCAGCACGCGCGGACTTCCGGCTGCCTGGATCTCACCGCCTACGCCTCGTGTGCAGCGGGCGTTGGCTTGCTCGTCGATCTCGAAGTTGAAAAGCTTCAGGTGTTCGAGCGTGCGGCTGCGCACGGCTGACGAGTTCTCGCCGATACCGCCGGTGAAGATCAGGCCGTCCAGCTTCGGCAGTGCGCAGGCCATGCCGGCGAGGGACTTGGCGAGGCGATAACAGAACACTTCGAATGCCAGCATGGCGCCGGGATGGCCTGCGGTACGTGCTTCGTAGAGGGTGCGCATGTCGTTGGAGAGGCCGGACAGACCCTTTAGGCCGCTGTCGTGGTTAAGCATGCGGTCGATCTGCTCCAGGCTCCAGCCCAGGGTGCGATGCAGGTAACTGTGCAGGTTGGGATCGACGTCGCCGCTGCGAGTGCCCATGACCAGGCCTTCCAACGGGGTGAGGCCCATGCTGGTGTCGCGGCTTTCGCCGTTGACCACGGCGCAGGTGGAGCAGCCGTTGCCCAGATGGGCGGTCAGCCAGCAGCTGTCCTCGACTGGCAGGTTGGTCATTTCCGCCGCACGCTTGCTCACGAAATGATGGCTGGTGCCATGGAAGCCATAGCGGCGGACGTTGTGTTCCTTATAAAGGAACTCCGGAACCGCGTAGCGGTAGGCATGTTCTGGCATGGTCTGGTGGAACGCGGTATCGAATACGGCCACCTGAGGCAGCTTCGCGAACAGGGCGAAGGCAGCCTCGATTCCAACCAGGTTGGCTGGGTTGTGCAGTGGGGCCAGCTGCGCATTGGCGCTGATGGCCGCTAGAACTTCTTCGGTGATCAGGCAGGAACCAGTGAAGTTCTCGCCACCGTGGACCACGCGATGGCCAATGCCGTCGATTTTGCCGCCAGCGGCTTCCTGGGCCAAGGGCAGCAGTTGCTCCAGTGCGGCGAGATGGGCTGCGCCTGGCATTTCCAGGGTTTGCTTTTCATCGCCCAACTGCCAGTGAAGCACCGCTTCCGGGCTGCCCAGCCGCTCGGCCAGACCTTGCAGGGGGAAAGTGGCTTGAGCTTCGTTGACCAAGGCGAACTTGATCGACGAGCTACCGCAGTTGATCACCAGGATGTTACGAGCCGGCATCGGATTTCCTCGATTTAGCTGAATTTTGTTTTGATAATAGTGCTGTCAATTGCTCTGGCGGGGGATTCTTTCACATCCCGCCGGAAAGGGATGCCATCCAAAGGTTGTATGCGGGAGACCGGGAGTACGACCTTCGAGTGCGTCTGTCAGGTCGCGGTGAGCTTCCATTTATCCGGCTCTGGTTCGCATTCCTCGTAACTGGCGGTTAAACTTTTCACCACCATTCCCCATGTAAAGGTTTTGCCCCATGCTGATTGCCGCTAACAAGGCTGTGTCCATCGATTACACGCTCACCAACGACGCCGGTGAGGTGATCGACAGCTCTGCTGGCGGCGCGCCGCTGGCTTACCTGCACGGCGCAGGCAACATCATTTCCGGCCTGGAAAAAGCCTTGGAAGGCAAGCAGGGCGGCGATCATGTAAAGGTCGCCATTGAACCCGAAGATGCCTATGGTGAATACAGCCCGGAGCTCGTTGCGACACTAAACCGCGCCATGTTCGAGGGTGTCGAGGAGCTGGAAGTCGGCATGCAATTCCATGCGTCCGGTCCGGACGGAGGCATGCAGATCGTCACTATCCGTGATATCGAAGGCGACGACGTGATCGTCGATGGCAACCACCCCCTCGCTGGCCAGCGTCTGAACTTCGACGTGAAAATCGTCAGTGTGCGCGATGCCAGCGAAGAAGAGTTGGCCCATGGTCACGTGCATGGCGAGGGTGGTCATCACCACTGAGTCGTTTCTCGCTTCAGCGCGTGGTAGCAAAAACCCCGGCGTTCGCCGGGGTTTTTTATGGGCGGTTGGTTTGGCGCAAGCCTGTCCTCAAGCGCGAATCATCGCGAAGCTGGTTGCGGCGTAATAAGTCCGGTCGATGATGCTGGTTGGGCTAGACGACCGGTCATATGCTCCGGTCATGAACAACCAGGCGCGAATGGAAAAGCGTGATCTGATCCTCGCCCGAGGGGCGCAGGTTATGGCTCGCCGTGGGTATCACGGTACCGGCGTGCAGGAAATAGTCCAGGCAGCGGCAGTCCCCAAGGGCTCCTTCTATCACTACTTCGCCAGCAAGGAAGATTTTGCCTTGCAGGCGCTCAAGCACTTGTATGCACCGCGCCTGGCCCGTTACCAGGCGGCATTGAGTAATCCGTTATTGCCGCCTCGCCAGCGCATCCTGAAGTACTACGCCGAGCTTATCGCCCATTTCGCCCGGCAGGAGCGCGCTGAATACCACTGCTTCATCGGCAGCCTGAGCTTCGAGATGGCCGAATTGTCCAGCCCCATCGGCCAGCAGGTGGAAGCGATTCTGGTGCGTTCGGTCGAGCTGCTGGCGGCCTGTCTCGAGCAGGCCTGTGAACAAGGGGACATTCCTGCCCAAACCGATTGCCTGGCACTGGCTGAGTTCATCGGCAATGCCTGGGAAGGTGCGTTGCTGCGCATGAAGGTGGGTAACAGTGTGGCGCCCCTGAAGATTTTTCTGACGCAGCTGGAACACCTGTTGGTGCCTGGCTGAAATGAACGAGTCGAGGAGACAACCCATGACCGCAGCCGTAAACGCCCTGTTCGAACCCTTCCAGCTCGGCAGCCTGCAACTGCCGAGTCGCGTGGTGATGGCGCCGATGACGCGCTCCTTCTCGCCAAATGGCGTGCCGACTGCCGAGGTGGTGGAGTATTACCGCCGCCGGGCCGCATCCGGGGTGGGCCTGATCATCACCGAGGGCACTACTGTTAACCATGTGGCGGCTAATGGTTACGCACAGGTGCCACGTTTTTACGGTGACGATGCGTTGGCTGGCTGGAAGGATGTGGTGGAGGCAGTGCACGCCGTGGGCGGCAAAATCGTTCCGCAGCTGTGGCATGTGGGTAATGTGCGGCGCCCGGGCACCGAACCGAAGCCAGAGGTACTCGGCTACGGCCCGATGGAAAAGCGCAAGGATGATCAGGTCGTCGTGCGCGGCATGACCAAGCAGGACATCGCTGATGTGATCGAGGCGTTCGCTCAGGCGGCCCGGGACGCCAAGGTCATTGGCATGGATGGCGTGGAAATCCACGGCGCCCATGGCTACCTGATCGACCAGTTTTTCTGGGAAGGGAGCAATCAGCGCACGGACGAATACGGCGGCAGCCTGGCCAAGCGTTCACGCTTTGCCATCGAACTGGTCGAGACCGTTCGCGCTGCCGTGGGCCCGGACTACCCGATCATCTTCCGTTTCTCCCAGTGGAAACAGCAGGACTACGCCGCGCGCCTGGTAACTACTGCCGAGCAGCTCGGTGAATTCCTGACACCGCTTTCGGCCGCCGGGGTGGATATCTTCCATTGCTCCACGCGGCGCTTCTGGGAGCCGGAGTTCGAAGGTTCCGAACTGAACCTCGCCGGCTGGACCCGACAGCTGACCGGCAAGCCGACCATCACCGTGGGCAGCGTGGGCCTGGACGGGGAATTCCTGCAGTTTATGGTCAAGACCGACAAGGTGGCGCAGCCTGCCAACATTGAAGGTTTGCTGGAGAGGCTGAACCGCCAGGAGTTCGATCTGGTTGCGGTCGGGCGTGCATTGATTTGCGATCCGGACTGGGCACTGAAGATTCGTGATGGTCGCATGCAGGACATCCTGCCGTTCAGCCGCGAGGCACTGAAAACGCTAGTCTGAAGTACCGTACAGGTTGCTGGTAACGGTTGCGCCCAAATGGACTGGGGATCTGTCTCGGGCACATTGGTTTTTTTCAGGGCTCCGTATTTCCAGTGCGCGGACCTGAACGGTCGCTCATGAGCGGACGATGGACTGCCTCTTGCCGCCTTCGCGCACCCAGAACAAGGTGGCGCCCGCGACTGCAGCGGGCATGATCAGCAGATTGAGTACCGGTACCAGCAGCGCGGCATAGGTCACCGCGCCGAAACTGAGGCTCTGCCAACGGCGCTGGCGTAGCCAGGCCATCATCTCGGCCCAGCTCATCTTGTTGTTGTCGGCGGGGTAGTCGATATATTGCACCGCCATCATCCAGACGCCGAAAAGTAACCACAGCGGGGCTGCGGCGAGGTTCACGACCGGGATGAAGGAAAGGATCAGCAAGGCCAGGGCACGCGGTGCGAAGTAAGCCAACTTGCGTGCCTCACGAGCGATGGTGCGTGGCAACATCGCCAGCAGTTCCGCCCAGCTGAAGGGAGGTGAACTATCTTCGCCACGCGCGACCATCTCGACTTTTTCGGCGAGAAAGCCGTTGAAGGGCGCGGCGATAATGTTGGCAAGCATGGTGAAGGTGAAGAACACGATCAGCAGTACAAGCGTGACGAAGATCGGCCACAGGATGTACTCCAGGAACGCCAGCCAGTCAGGCAGGTTCGGCATGAAGGTATCGACCCAGCTGCCGAACTGGCGCACCGCGAAGTAAATCATGCCAATGAATAGAAGAAGGTTCACCGTTACCGGCAGGATCACGAACAGGCGTAATCCGGGGCTCAGGATCAGCCTCAGGCCTTCGCGCAAATAGTGAGGGCCGGACAGCACAGGAAGTGGCATGACTTGCTCCGAGAGGAAAACGCTCGGACCTTACCGGCTTTGTGCTGCCCGGAGAAGCACCGAATGGCGGCGGTAACTATCTGAGCCAGGGAAGGGTGGCCTGCCCGCAACGCCTCCCTTGCCTGTGCTGTGAGTGCCAAGGGGACTACCGACGAGTCAAGGGTTGCCGATCGAAACGCACGCCGGGCAGACCGGTTTCCATCAGTGCGCGGATGTTGCGGTGGTCGTTGCCGCTGGGGTTGGCCAGTACCGCCTGATAGTGCTCGCCGAACGCCAGCAAGGCTTCTTCGGTACTGAAACCTTCCAGCACGGCCATGCCCAGGGTCTTGCACGAGCCTTCGTTCTCTCCTGCGGCGTTCTCTACGTTGCCATTGATGAACCGGCTGGGCTGATACTCGTAGGCTTCGGCGATGAATGCCAGGGTATCGCTGAACTGGTGGTTGCGATTGCGTAGACGGGCACGGAAGTCCCTGAGTGCATTCACGAGGGCCGCCCCTTTTCGAACGCCGCCTGCTGTTCTGGCGTGGCCTCTGTCTGGTAGCGCTTTTTCCACTCGGCATAGGGCATGCCATACACCTCTTCGCGGGCCTCATCGAGGCTGACCTCGATGTCGAGATCGTCGGCAGCCGCTTTGTACCACTTCGACAGGCAATTGCGGCAGAAGCCGGCGAGGTTCATGAGGTCGATGTTCTGCGCGTCCGGGCGGCTGCGCAGGTGCTGGACCAGGCGGCGGAAGGCGGCGGCTTCGAGTTCAGTACGTTCTTGTTCCGTCATGTTCAAGTCTCGGCATGGGCTGAGGTCGGCAGGATCATAGCGCCGGAATCGGGCAGCGGCCAGTCTCCGGCATCAGCTTGGATGGCGTAGTGATTGGGCATCTCACCAGATCAATCGCGGTGCGCGGCCAGCGTGATGGACACAGATTCTGCGAAGCGCAGCGCGTGGGGTTTGTCCACCTCCACTTCGGCGTAGCGCACCTGCGGCTGCTGCATCACCAGGTCCAGTACCTCCTGGGTCAGGCGCTCCAGTAGCGCGAAGCGGTTTTCCTCGACATGCTGAATGATCGCTTTGGTGATGGTGCGGTAGTTCAGTGCTTGATCAATGTCGTTGCCGCGTACTGCGTTGTTGGCGGGGTAAAGAATGGTCAGGTTGATCAGCACATCCTGCTTGTTGAGGATTTCTTCTTCCTTGATACCGATATAGGTACGTAGCCTCAAGTTCTTGACGCGAATGCGCGCCATCGCGGATTCCAGTCTGGGCATGTCGTCTCCTTGTAATTCAGATCAGGTGGCGGCCGCCGTTCACGGTCAGTGTGGTGCCGGTGACGTAGGGATTGTCCAACAGATAGCGCAGACTCTGGTAGATCACTTCCGCGCCCGGTTCGATGGCCAGCACCGACTTGGCCAATGCCGCACGGCGGTAGGCTTCGTCATCATCCGGGTTGAACTGGATCAAGGCTGGCGCGATACCGTTGACCTTTATTTGTGGCGCCAAGCTCGCGGCGAAGGATAGCGTCAGGTTGTCCAGGCCGGCCTTACTGGCAGCGTAGGCGATGTGTTTCTTGCTGCCCTTGCGCGTGACGTCGTCGCCGATATGAACAATGTCCGCTGGGCCGCCGTGGCGGAGCAGCTCGGCGCAATGCAGGTTGATCAGATAGGGCGCCAGCATGTGCACATGGAACATCTGGCGGAAAGCTTCGGCTTCCTGGCCCGGCACGTCGGATCGCCACTCGGACGCGTTGTGAACGATGGCGCGCAGGCTGTCGGTGTGTTCCTTGATCGCGGCGATGAAGGCCATGATACCGGCCTCGTCATCGAACGACCCCGGCAGTGCGGTCGCGCCCCTTGCGCGCAACCTGTCGATGGATTCGCGCTCGCGGCGATAGCTGATGATCACCGGATGACCGTCATCCAGCAGGCGTTCGGCGCAGTGCATCCCGATCCGCTGGCCGGCTCCGGTGATGAGAATCGGAGTCTGCTTCATTGGGTCCTACCGCAGGAATGTCAGGCGGCGAGTCTAGCCGCCGGCTGGGCAGGTTACACCAGTTCGACGGGCAGCTCAGGTTGCAATTCGGGGTGTAGCCGCTGGTGCTGCTGGTAGAGGAACGCCCGGATGCGCTCGGCGTCTTGCTCTTTGGCAAATTCGACTTCGTAGGCGGCCAAGCCGTTCTCCAGCTCGCGTACGCGGGATGCTTCGATCTCCAGCGGGGGCTCGTCGGGCAAGGCCAGTCGCAGGTGAAAGCGCTTGGGCAGTTTACGCTGGGTGCCCGCGTCTACCAGCAAACTGTGGGGCGACAGCTCATGCACGCTGAGCGCGCTTTCACTACCGTCATCTGTCAGCAAGGGCAGCGGCTCTTCCAGCTGCAGGCGCCAGGCGCGCTCGACCGGGCCGTTTTCATAGATGATCGGTGGTGCCAGGTGCAGATTGAGATTATGAAACTCGTCCTCCTTCAGCAGCAGCGGGAAGGACATGCTGAAATCTGTGAATTTGGCTTGTAGCGAAAGTTCGGCCTGAGCCGCGAGGCTCGCGAGCAGCTCATTGGATTGCGGCCCGCCATCGATGCGGAACCCCGAGCGGGGTGTCGCAGATTCCGGGTTGGGGCGGTTGACCAGCCGATTGATGTACGCCAATTCATCTCGGGTCAGTACCGTTTCTTCTTCCATCTGCATGTCACTCTCAGGCACTGCGTTATGCGAGGGCACTGGGATAAGACCACCAAGCCGACCACAAGTTTAGCTGGCAGTTCCAATATCGCCTGATGGCCAGCGGCGGGCTTGCTGTTGACTCGCGAGGCGGGTCGGTGCGGCATAATGTCCAGCTTTGATTCGCGTGGAGACGCTTCATGAAAGTCGCAATTCTTTCCGGCACAGTCTATGGCACCGCCGAAGACGTCGCTCGCCATGCTGCCGGCGTCCTGAAGTCGGCCGGGCTTGAGACATGGCATGATCCCCGGGCGCAACTCGATCAGATCATCGAGTTTGCGCCAGACGCCTTGCTGGTGGTCACCTCCACCACGGGCATGGGCGAATTGCCCGATAGCTTGATTCCTCTGTATTCGGCCATACGTGACCAGTTTCCTGCCTGGCAGGGCTTGCCGGGCGGGGTGATCGCCCTGGGTGATGCAAGTTACGGCGATACCTTCTGCGGCGGTGGTGAGCTGATTCGCGAGCTGTACGCCGAGCTGGGCGTGCGCGAGGTGCAGGAAATGCTGCGTCTGGACGCCAGCGAGACCGTCACGCCGGAAACCGACGCCGAGCCATGGCTGGAGAGCTTCGCCAACGCGCTGCGTGGCTAAAACGTCGGTGACACCATTTCTCTCAGTGATGCGGCTCGCGCTGAAATGGCAGCAGACCATAGAATCGGGGCACCTACACAATCATAAGAACAGGTGCCCAGATGACCAGCCTCCACGCAATGCCCTCTCTCCAGTCCCAGGTCAGCGCCGCCGAATGGCGGACACGGATTGACCTCGCTGCGTGCTACAGGCTGGTTGCTCTGCATGGCTGGGATGATCTGATCTTCACCCATATTTCGGCCAAGCTTCCCGGCAACGAGCATTTCCTGATCAACCCCTACGGGCTGATGTTTCACGAGATCACCGCCTCCAGCCTGGTGAAGGTCGATCTGGCCGGCAACAAGGTGATGGACAGCCCCTACGAGATCAATCCCGCCGGCTACACCATCCACAGTGCGGTGCATGAGGTGCGCCATGACGTGGCGTGCGTGCTGCATACGCACACGGCTGCCGGCGTCGCGGTTTCGGCCCAGCGTCAGGGGCTGCTGCCCATCAGCCAGCAATCGCTGTTCGTGCTGTCGAGCCTTGCTACCCATGGCTACGAAGGCGTTGCGCTGAACCATGACGAGAAGGCTCGCCTGCAGGCAGACCTCGGTGAAAGCGCCTTCATGCTCTTGCACAACCACGGCCTGATGACCTGTGGCAGCAGCATCGCCGACACCTTCCTGATGATGTTTATTTTCCAGCGAGCCTGTGAAATCCAGATCATGGCGCAGACCGGCAGCGCCGAGTTGATCCCGATTCCTGAGCAGGTTCTGGCCGGCGCCAAGGCCATGGCCGCCGGCGTTACCCGTGGAGCAGGCATGGGCGGTGCGCTGGCGTGGCCGGCATTATTACGCAAACTGGATGCGCAGAGTCCTGGCTATGCCTGCTGATCGAAGGGCTTTACCCGAGAGCGTAGGGAGGGCGCGTCATGCCTCGCGCCTGGCGAAGTCCTGCAGTTGTGGGTAGAAGCTGCGGAAATCTTCCAGCAGCGGGTCATACAGCCGCTCCAGCTCCCCTAGGCCGCCCGCCAGTCCCTCGGGCCGGGAAAGCCGTCGGCTCATGCCGGCCAATACCTGCTCCAGCACGGCAAATTCGCGGTAGCTGCCAAGCCAATCCTGAGCCGCCATGCGCGGCGCGATCATTGCCAGTTTGCCCGGTAATGCGGGCTCGTTCTTGAGTACGCTATAAGCACGCTGAGTGAAACGCTCGAGCGGTTCGGCCGAATAGTCATGCCAGTTCGCCGCCAGGCAGTGGTCGAAGAAGAGGTCCAGCAAGATACCGGCATAACGGCGCCGCTGGGTGGGAAAGCGCCCCTTGGCCTGCAATACCAGCGGGTGGCTGTCGGTAAAGGCGTCTATCTGCCGGTGCAGGCGAATACCGGCCTCGATCTGGGTGGGCAGGCCGCCCTGCAGCCTTCCTTTGACGAAATCGCCGTAGAGGCTGCCGAGCATGTCGGCGGGTTGCGGCCCGCCCAGGTGGAGGTGTGCGAGGTAGTTCATGTGGGTGAGCTTAACCCAGCCGCACCCTGAGATTCAGCTCGGGCGCTGTGCGCCGGGTCTGTAGAGTCGACCCGGCGACGACTGGCTTGGTTGAAGACGACCGGCTTACGCGTGTTCGGCGGCTTCGCCTTTCGCTGCTTTGAGCGGCTCGGCCGTCTCCCGGCGCCGGATATATTTCCAATCCGCTTCGTCGATGTAGATGCCCGCAGGCCCACTGCCGCCCTCCAGGTCGATGGCCACATGGGCCGAAACCTGCGGCTTCACCGAGGCCAGAATCGGCACGAAGCCCAGTTGCAGGCTGGTCTCGATCAGCGCCTGCTGGTTGCGCTCGTCGATGTCCGCCGCCTCGTCGAGGTAGTAGGGCAGGCGGATGCGACCGGCCTGCTCGCGGTCCATCAGGTGCAGCAACAGGTACATGTTGGTCAGCGCCTTGATGGTCATGGTGGTGCCGTTGGATGCCGCACCGTCGATGTCGGTGTGGATCACCGGCTGGCCGCCGACCTTGGTGATCTCGAATGCCAGCTCGAACAGGTCCTTCAGGCCCAGCTGGTTGTTGTTCGCCGCCACCAGGCGCGCCAGGTATTCCTTGGCTTCCTCGTTCTTCGCGTCCTGTTCGGAGGATTGGGACAGGTCGAACACCGACAGCGTCTCGCCTTCCTCGTACTGGCCGGCGCTGTGGATGATCTGATCGATGTGCTTGAGCGCATCCTTGTTCGGCGCCAGCACGATGCGGAAGCTTTCCAGGTTCGACACCTGTCGCTTGTTGATCTCACGGTTGAACAGTGCCAGCTGGTGTTCCAGGCTCTCGTAGTCGCTGCGGATATTGCGCAGCGTGCGGGCGATGTCGGTGACGGCTGCGCGGCGCGCCTTGGCCAGCGTCAGGGCTTCGTCCTGGCGGTGTGCATAGGCATTGACCAGCAATTGCAGGCGGCGCTCGGGATCTTCCTCATTGTCGAACTTGGCCACGCCCTTCAGGCGTACCTGGGCGTAGAGCGCTTCGATCTGGCCGTCGACGCGCTGTAGCGCTTGCCAGCTGTCCTGATAGTCATTGAGCAGCGGCAGCAGGTTATCCAGCGAATCGTCCACCGGGTCCATGAAGGGCGTGCCGAACGGCAGATTGGCCGGCAGCAGCTGGCGGCGACGCAGGGCGTCTTCCAGCGTGCGTTCCTTGGCTTCCAGATCGGCCAGTTGGCGGCCAACCAGCTGCAGCTTGGCCGACAGATGCTGGACGCGCTCGGCGAAGGCATCGCTGGTGCGCTTGAGTTCGTCCTGGGCGGCTTCGGCCTGGGCCAACTGTTCCAGCTTGGTAGGCTCTTCGGCAGCCAGTGTCTGGCTGCGGCGGAAATCCTCCAGCGCCTTCTGCGCATCCAGCACGGCCTGGTACAGCGCCTCGGCCTGGGCCTTGCTCGCGTTGCGGTCGACGGCCACGGCGTGCTGGGCCTTGAGCTGCTTGAGCTCGCGCTCGAGGCGATCCTTCTGGTCACGCAGGGCGGCGCGATCGGCCAGCGCCTGCAATGCCGGCGGCTCGATGTGCGAGAGGTCGATGGACAGACCCGGCACCGAGAAGGTATCGCCCTTGAAGCGATCCAGCACCGCTTCCACGGCCTTGACCCAGTCATCGCCTTCCGCGCTGATGCCTTTCTCACCCAGCGGCAGGCTGAACAGCTGGCCGTTGAACAGGCGCATCAGGCGGTCGACGTCGGCCTGGCTGAATTCCTCGCGCAGGCGCGAGTAGCTGTTGTTGTCGGCGTGATCGAGCTGCTGCTTGACCGACTTCAGGCGCTTTTCCAGATCGCGCAGACGCTCGTCCAGATCTTCGCTGGAGAACTGGCGGGACTGCGCCAGTGCACCGGCCAGCTCATCGTGGGCGTCCTTGGCGGCGAGCAGCTGCTGCTCCAACACATGGGCGTTCTCGACCAGGGCGAAGCGGTTCTTCAGTACCGCCAGCTCGCCCAACCAGCGTTGGGCTTCGCTGATCTCGCGTTCCAGACGCATCAGCTCGCCGGTGGAGCCGCGCTGCTCGTTCTGCAGACCATCCTGCTCGCGGCGGTAGTGCTCGGCCTGGATCACCAGCTCTTCCTTGCGCGCATCGGCGTAGTCGTGCCAGGTGCCGAGTAGGTTGTCGAGCAGCGGCGAAAGGCGGTGCAACTTGCCGCGCAGCAGCTCGCGCTGGGCAACACCGGAAGCCAGTGCCTCGACCAGCGGGCCGGCGGCGACCAGCGCCTGGTAGTCCTGCTCCATGCGGCGCACGTCGCGGAAGGCTTCTTCGGTGGCGGCGATGTAATCCACGCTGCCTGAACGCAGGCTGTGCTCGAAGGCATCGAGGAACAGCTGCTTGAGCTTGGCCGCGGTGATCTCGCGCATGTGCAGCAGGTTGATGAACAGCGCGCGGAAGGTTTTCAGGCTCTGCTCGCTGGTCGAACGCAGCGGGATCAGCGTCATGTCCAGCGGGATCGAGGTGTGCCCGCCGACCAGCAGCCGGCGCAGCTCGTCCGGCTTGGCCTCGTAGGCCTTGATGCCAGCGCGTTCGAGGTTGGCGAACAGCTCGCGCTGGCGCAGGCAGGTGCCGTTCTGCTGGTAGTGGTCCAGATCCAGCGAGCCCTGATAGACGAAGAACTGGTGGCCGAAGCCGCCACCGGGGCCGCGCCCGGCCACGCCGATCACGTGCGGGCCGTGGGGCAGCATCACCTCGACCAGGATGTAGCTGGTGTCCGAGGCGAAGTAGAACTTGCGCGACTGCTCCAGGCTGTATTTTCCGAAGCTCATGTCCGACATGCGCGCCAGGATCGGGAATTGCAGCGCGTTGATCGAGGCGGACTTGCCGAGGTTGTTGGCGCCGTAGACCGACAGCGGGTTTTCCAGCGGGAAGATGCCGAGGCTATAGCCGGCGGTGTTCAGCAGGGCGAAGCGGCGGATGCCGTAGCGTTCCTGGCTCATGCTTCAAGCTCCTTTTCTTCGGCGATGGCGCGGGACAGGGCGTCTTGTTCGTCCTCTTCGAGGGCTTCGTTCGGCTCGTCGATGAGGATGATGTCTTCCTCGTCTTCGTCCTCGGCGATCAGTTCGGGGGCTGGCAGTGGCAGGTCACTGCTGTGCAGGCTGGCGGCCAGGTCGCGGTCCTGCTGCACCGACAGGCAGACGTCAAGGAAGCGATGCATCGGTGGCAGGAAGCGGTAGACGCCGTTGCTGTCCTCGGCGAAGCCCAGCTGGGTCAGGCGGCGGATGATCTTTTCTTCCAGCTCGTCCTGGGTGGTGACTTCGGCCTGCAGGAAGAGGTCGCGGTACTTGTCCAGCAGCGCCGGCAGTTCATCGCGGCCAAGGCTGCCACCGTCGAGCACGGCCAGCGGGTCGCGGCCCTGGTCGGCCAGGTGCTCGACAAGGATGAAGGTGAACAGCGCCAGGCGCTGTGCGGTCTTGTTGACCTGCGCGCCCATCTGCTCGGGCACGAAGTAATAGAAGCCGCGCGGGTCGCAGACCAGTTCGAAACCGAGCGCCTTGAACAGCGCGCGGTACTGATCCTGCAGGTTGGAGAGTTGAGCGTAGGGCTCCGGCTCGCTGCGCGACAGGTGATAGCCCTTGAACAGCTCGCGGAAGATCGGCGCCAGCTGGGTCATTTCCTTGAGGTCGATGTTCATAAACGTGGCTCACAGGTGATCGTAGTGCGGTAGGCCGCCCCCTGGAAAACGCCAGAGGCTTTTCCACCGGGGAGTTCGGCGTTGGCAAAGGTGGACAAGCTTCGCGTTGTCCACCCTACGCAGGGCTCAAGCATTCGCATTAGCCACCAGCGCAAAGGAACTGAGGCTGACGCGGTGTTCTCGGGTCAGGTATTCGCGGCGCTCCAGGCGGTCTCGCTGGAAGCGGGCGTCGCGTGAAAGGCGCGAGAACCAGTACAGCAATTCGTCGGTGGCGCCTTCGGGCTCCTGTTCCAACAGCCAGGCCATCAGGTCCGGCAGCGGCAGCGCCTGCTGGCAGCGCTCGATCATCTCGCGGGCGGTGCGTGGCGCACTTGGCAGCTCACCCTTGTGCTTGCCGCTGGCTTTGGGGAACTGGGCCGGCTTTGGTTCGAAGCGGGCCAGCGCATAGACGTAGGCCTCGACCTGGCTGGCGGTGCCGAGGAAGGTCGTCTGCGGCCGGGTGAACAGCGGCAGCGAGGCCTGCGGCACGGCGTCCAGGCCTTTCTTGCGGATTGCCGACAGCGCCAGCGCGGCGCCACGGGTCACGGCGTTATGCCGACGCGCCTCCTCGCGCAGCGGCAGCAGCAGTTCGCGCGCCTTGCGCAGGGTCAGCTGAGCGGTGGTTTGCATTTCCAGGATGCGCGCATGGGTACGCAGCAGCAGGTCGTCGTCCACCAGTTGGCCGAGGCGCTGCTGTTCGCCGAGCAGCTTCATCAATACCTGCTCGACACGGTGCACGCCCTGCTCGAAGGCGCCGTCGGCGGCGACCAGCTGAATCATCGGCTCGACATATTCGTCCCAGGTGGCCAGTACTTCAGCGTAACGCTGGCGCAGCGGAATCTGCCGGTCGCTGGTCTTGGCCCGGTCGGCCACGGCGACCAGCGCCTGTTCATCGTTGTCGAGTTTCTTCAGCACGTCGCGCACGCGCATGTCGAGCAGGCGCAGTTGGCGGGCCAGGTCGTTGCCGTCGCGAATCTCGAAGGCGTCGAGGATATGCCCGGCCAGCCGCTCCAGATGACGCAGATAGGCTTCGATTTCCAGGCACAGGCCGAGGCGATGTTCGCGGCGCAGGTAGGCAAGAAAATCGTGGATCTGCGCGTTGAGTTCGAAACGGTTGGGGCTCTTGGCCACCGGCACCAGGATATCCAGGCGGATCCATTGGTCGAGCAGGGCCGTAATATCGGTGGGTGTGCCTTCGGGCAATTGCGCAGCGAGCTGATGACGCAGCTCCACTAGACTCAGGGTGCCGGCATCGAAACGCTCACACAGCGGTTCGAGCAGAGTCCAGTGTTCGGCAAGGGCACGCAGTACGCGCTTGGGTTCGATCATCGAGGCGCTGGTTCCGGCCAGTGAAAAAGTGGCGAATTGTACTGCATCGGCGCGCCGGTATCTGAGATGAGGCCACAGCTTGTAGCCGAAACGGGCGTGATCGAGACTCGCCAGTCACCGGAACGTCATCTGGATCGGGTTAGCCTGCTGAACTGTCTGCAGGCCAGCCGGGGAGTGGCGTTCATCCGTTTTCCGGAAGCTTCGCAAGGCCACCGCTCGGAAGAAATGGGTCGATGGCCTTTCGATATGCTGCGATTGTCGGCAGAATCCGCCCTTTTGCAAACGGGGAGCTGCCAGCTTCCCACCGGGCGACCTCGCATGGGCACCTATAAATGATCAAGACGCCGTATTACCTCATCGACAAACAGAAGCTCCTGGGCAACCTGGAGAAAATCGCTTACGTGCGTGAAAACTCTGGTGCCAAGGCGCTGCTGGCACTCAAGTGCTTCGCCACCTGGTCGGTGTTCGACCTGATGCAGCAGTACATGGACGGCACCACCTCGTCGTCGCTCTACGAACTCAAACTCGGCCGGCAGAAGTTCGCTGGCGAGGCCCATGCCTATAGCGTGGCCTGGGCCGATGACGAAATCGAAGAGATGGTCGCCAACTGCGACAAGATCATCTTCAACTCCATTGGCCAGTTGCAGCGCTTCGACGCACAGACCGAGGGCGTCATTCGCGGCCTGCGCGTCAACCCGCAGGTAAGCAGCTCCGATTATCTGCTGGCCGACCCGGCGCGCCCGTTCAGCCGCCTGGGCGAGCATGATCCGGCGAAGATCGAGGCGGTGATCGGCAAGATTTCTGGCTTCATGTTCCACAACAACTGCGAGAACGGCAGCTTCGAGCTGTTCGATCAGATGCTGACCAGCATCGAGGAGCGCTTCGGCCATCTTCTACAGCAGGTGGAATGGGTCAGCCTGGGTGGTGGCATCCACTTCACCGGCGAGGGCTACCCGATCGATGCCTTCTGCGCGCGGCTGAAGGGCTTTTCCGAGCAATACGGGGTGCAGGTCTACCTGGAACCTGGCGAGGCGGCAATCACCATGAGTGCTTCGCTGGAAGTGACGGTGCTCGACACCCTGTACAACGGCAAGAGCCTGGCGGTAGTCGACAGCTCTATCGAAGCGCACATGCTTGACCTGCTGATCTACCGCCTCAATGCCAAGATGGCGCCCAACGACGGTGAGCACAGCTACATGGTGTGCGGTAAATCCTGTCTGGCCGGCGACATCTTCGGCGAGTACCAATTCGATCGTCCGCTGGCCATCGGCGATCGTCTGTCGTTCATCGACGCAGCGGGTTACACCATGGTCAAGAAAAACTGGTTCAACGGCCTGAAAATGCCGTCCATCGTGGTGAAGCAGCTCGACGGCAGCGTCGAGGTGGTTCGTGAGTTCGAATTTGAGGATTACCTGTCCAGCCTGTCTTGAACTGGCGGTAGCAAGGAGAATTAAAAAAATTGAAGAAGAACGTTCTTATCATTGGTGCAGGAGGTGTCGCCAAGGTGGTGGCCCATAAGTGCGCGCAGCACAACGACGAACTCGGTCGTATTGCTATCGCGTCGCGCAGCATCTCCAAATGCCAGGCCATCATTGATAGCGTGCAGGCCAAGGGCAGCCTCAAACAGCCCGTCGAAATCAGGGCCTTCGCCCTGGATGCCATGGATGTGGAAGCAACCAAGGCACTGATCCGCGAGACCGAATCGCAGATCGTCATCAACGTCGGTTCGGCCTTCCTCAATATGTCGGTGTTGCGCGCCTGCATGGATACCGGCGCCGCCTACCTGGATACCGCGATTCACGAAGAGCCGGGCAAGATCTGCGAAACCCCGCCGTGGTATGGCAACTACGAGTGGAAACACCTGGCTGAATGCGAGGAGAGAGGTGTCACCGCGATTCTCGGCGTCGGTTTCGACCCGGGCGTGGTCAACGCCTACGCCGCATTGGCGCAACAACAGTACTTCGACAAGATCGAGTCGATCGACATCCTCGACGTCAATGCCGGTTCCCACGGCAAGTACTTCGCCACCAACTTCGATCCGGAAATCAATTTCCGCGAATTCACCGGTCAGGTCTACAGCTGGCAGAACAGTCAGTGGACGACTAACCGCATGTTCGAGGTCAAGCGCACCGACAACCTGCCCGTCGTCGGCCAGCAGAACCTCTACCTGACCGGCCATGACGAGGTGCACTCACTTTCCAAGCACCTCGATGTGCCGAACGTCCGCTTCTGGATGAGTTTCGGTGAGCACTACATCAACGTCTTCACCGTGCTGAACAACCTCGGCCTGCTTTCCGAGCAGCCGGTCAAGACCGCTGAAGGCCTGGAAGTGGTGCCGCTCAAGGTGGTCAAGGCCGTACTGCCCGATCCCGCCTCGCTGGCGCCTGGCTACACCGGCAAGACCTGTATCGGCGATCTGGTAAAAGGCGAGAAGGATGGCCAGCCGCGCGAGCTGTTCATCTACAACGTGGCTGATCATGAAGAAGCCTACGAAGAGACCGACAGCCAGGGCATTTCCTACACCGCCGGCGTACCGCCGGTTGCCGCCGCGCTGTTGGTAGCCCGAGGTGAGTGGGACGCTAAACGCATGGTCAACGTCGAGCAACTGCCGGCCGAACCGTTCCTCAAACTTCTCGATGTGATGGGCTTGCCTACCCGGATCAAGGACGAGCACGGCGACCGTCCCTGGGATCAATGAGCCAGCCATAAAGCCATAAGCTGCAGTAAGAACGAAGGGCCCTTCTGTTTCGGCGGAGGGGCCTTTTGCTTTGTCGGGCTGTGCTCTCGTGGATGTAAGCGACATCCAGCGAAGAAGTGTGGGGCGGACTGCGGCTCGCTCGATCAGCTCAGCCGCCGAATTATGGCTGCTTATCCGTCGTCGGGCGTGCTACATGTGCTTCCCGCCCACCGCGTTTCACGCGACAATCTCCCGCATAAGCGCCGCCCCCACGAAGGGCGTCCATTGGCAGCTGTGAGGAACCCCATGAGCAGCAACGATCGCGTCATCATCTTCGACACCACCCTGCGCGACGGCGAGCAGAGCCCGGGCGCGTCCATGACCGGTGAGGAAAAGCTGCGCATCGCCCGCGCGCTGGAGCGGCTGAAGGTGGACGTGATCGAGGCGGGCTTCGCCATCGCCAGCCCCGGCGACTTCGCCGCGGTGAAGCTGGTCGCCGACAACATCAAGGACAGCACCGTGTGCAGTCTGGCGCGGGCTGTGGATGCCGACATCGAGCGCGCTGCCGAAGCGCTGGCCGGCGCCAACGCTGGGCGCATCCACACCTTCATCGCCACCAGCCCTATCCACATGCAATACAAGCTGCGCATGCAGCCGGAGCAGGTGGTCGAGCAGGCCGTGCGCGCGGTGAAGAAGGCCCGCAGCCTGTGCGCTGATGTGGAGTTCTCCTGTGAGGATGCGGGACGTTCGGAAATCGACTTCCTCTGCCGCATCATCGAGGCCGCCATCGACGCCGGCGCCCGCACCATCAACATTCCGGACACCGTTGGCTACGCGATCCCGCACCAGTACGGCGACATGATCGGCCAGCTGCTGCAGCGCATTCCCAACGCCGACAAGGCGGTGTTCTCCGTGCATTGCCACAACGACCTGGGCCTGGCTGTAGCCAACTCGCTGGCGGCGGTGGTGGCCGGGGCGCGCCAGGTGGAGTGCACCATCAACGGCCTCGGTGAGCGAGCCGGCAACGCTGCGCTGGAAGAAATCGTCATGGCGATCAAGACCCGCCAGGACCTGCTCGGCGTGCATACCGGTATCGAGAGCGAACACATCCTCGCCGCCTCGCGTCTGGTATCCGGTATCACCGGTTTTCCGGTGCAGCCCAACAAGGCCATCGTCGGCGCCAATGCCTTCGCCCATGAATCGGGCATTCACCAGGACGGCGTGCTCAAGCACCGCGAGACCTACGAGATCATGTCTGCGCAGTCGGTCGGTTGGAACGCCAACAAAATGGTCATGGGCAAGCACTCCGGCCGTGCTGCCTTCCGCTCGCGTCTGGAAGAGCTGGGCATAGTGCTCGAAGGCGAGGAGCTGAACGCTGCGTTCGGTCGCTTCAAGGCGCTGGCCGACAAGAAGCACGAAATCTTCGACGAAGATCTGCAGGCGCTGGTCTCGGACACCCTGGCCGATGAGGCACCAGAGCATTTCAAACTGACCAACCTGGAAGTCGCGAGCAAGACCGGCACGACCCCTCAGGCTCAGCTGGTGCTGAGTATCGATGGCGCCGAACGCAGTGCCGCAGCCCAAGGCTCTGGCCCGGTGGACGCCACCTTCAAGGCCATCGAAAGCATTGCCAGCTCCGGTGCCACGCTGCAGCTGTATTCGGTCAACGCCATCACCCAGGGCACCGATTCCCAGGGTGAGGTGACCGTGCGGCTGGAGAAGGGCGGGCGAATCGTCAACGGTAATGGCGCTGATACCGACATCGTCGTCGCCTCGGCCAAGGCTTACCTCAACGCGCTGAACCTGATGCAGGTAGGTGCCAAGGCCCATCCGCAGGTGGAAGGCATTTGATCAGCGAAATCCGGCGTCGGGCCTATCTCGACGCCATGCAGGTGGCCAGCTGGCTGCCTCGGACCGAATTGCCCTTCGCGGCTCCCTCGCGGCCAGCGTTGCTGCAACCCCTCGTCGAGCTCGAGCCTGAGGTTCCGCAGCCAAGCGCGGCTGCGCCGGCGGTCGAGCCCAGTCCTGTCGTTCCCGCTGCGCCAGCTGCTCCAGGCGAGCCGGTCATGCGCCCTGAAAGGCCACCGCTGCGCGTGATCCTGTCCGAGCCCAAGAAGCCCGAGCCAGTCGATGCCGCGCCTGAAGTCGTGGCCGAGCAGCAGAAGCCGATCCAGCCTCCGCCGCGGTTCTCGTTGCAGTTGATGCGTGCCGGCAATGTGCTGTTGCTGGTCGAGCTGCCCACCGGCGAATCCTTCCAGAGCCGCGACCCGGCCTACATCCTGCTCAAGGATCTGCTACGTGCGGCGCGCCTGCCGGACAAGCCCCAGCAAGTCGGTGATGGCGAGCCGATCCGTTGGCCTATGCTGCATCGGGGCAGCCTTGATCAGAGCGCTGATGCGGCACGCGACTATGTACAGGGCGTGCTTGCCGGTGAGCTGGAACAGATGGGCTGCGCCTGCCTGTGGCTGATCGGCCTGTCGGCGCTGCGCTTTGCTGGCGAGGCAGAGGCGGAAGCGTATTATCGCGAGCTGAATATTGAAGGCATCGGGCCGGCACTGGCGATGCCGGGCCTGGAGCATCTGATGGAGCAGCCTGGCAGCAAGGCCCAATTGTGGCAGGCCATGCGGCGCAGCATGCCCCGCTGGTTGGTGAGTTTGAACACGGACATGAATGACCGATGAGCGATGCTGTCAGCTTCCGCCCGATGACCGCGGCGGATATCGAAACCGTACTGAAGATCGAATACGCCGCCTTCAGCCACCCCTGGACGCGCGGCATCTTTACCGATGCGCTGAGCGCCTATGAATGCTGGGTCATGTTCGAGGGTGAGCAGCAGGTCGGCCACGGTGTGATCAATGTGATCATCGACGAGGCGCACCTGCTCAATATCACGGTCAAACCCCAGAGCCAGGGGCGCGGGCTGGGTTTGCGCCTGCTTGAGCATCTGATGCGACGGGCCTACGAGCGCGGCGGGCGCGAGTGTTTTCTCGAGGTGCGCGCCAGCAATACTTCGGCTTACCGACTGTACGAGCGTTTCGGTTTCAACGAAGTAGGGCGCCGGCGCGCCTACTATCCGTCGGCCGATGGGCGCGAAGACGCGCTGGTGATGGCCTGCACCTTGATGGACTGAGGTGTTCGGATCGTCCATGCACTCACCGATGCCCATCGAGTCCGTGGATTGACTTCAGGGGGCACTCACTGACCCGGCAGCTTGTCCCGTCCAGAGTCCAGCGGGTCTTCACCTTGCAGTTCGTTGTCGTCCATCAGGTCGTCGTCTTCGTGCAGCACCGCATCGCCTCCGCTGAGCCCGGTGTCTGTATCGCCGTCTGCCGGACCGTCCCATGGCTTGCCGTCGAGCGGGTCGTAGCGCGCTTCTTCGGCTTCGTCCAAGCCCTCCCCTGCGCCAATCTCGTTTCCTGAGACGATACTCAGGTCCTGGTCGGCAGGCTCGCCATGACCCCGCTCGGAAGGGCCGCGCGCGCCGTCTTCGGGGATCAGCATTTCGGGTTCCAGATCATCCATGGTCGTATCGCCATCAGGTACTTCGCCGGTAGTCATACCAGCTTCGGCCACGCGCTCGGGCGGGAACTCATCGAGCACCTCCTCGGTTGGCACCGCATCGCCGATGCGACCCTTGCGCTCATCCTTGCGATCACTGAAATCCAGCGGTTCCATCGAGCCCATGCGATCTTCGATATCGTCTATTTCGGCTGGTGTCGTGGGCGTCTTGTCACTCATGGACAACCTCCTGCGTGAATGGCGGGTATGCCAGTTGTGACCCGGTGGGGAAAGGAAGATTCACGTGCGAAGCCCTGGCCCAGCGCGCGCCGTCTTGGCAGAAAAATGCGAACCACAAGCACAGCCGTACAGTCCTATCGATATGAACGATCAATCCGAGCTACCGGCGCTGGTCGCTGATCGCTGCGCCTTATTTTTCGATGTGGACGGCACGTTGGCCGACATCCAGCCCCGTCCGGAGCAGGTATTCATCCCGACCGATACGCTGCGGGCACTGGAGTGCTTTCAGGCCAAGGGCGTCCCCGTTGCGCTGATTTCAGGGCGCCCGCTGACGCAGATCGATCAGCTGGCTGCCCCCCTGCGTTTGCCAGCGGCGGGTGTGCATGGCGCCGAGCGCCGCACTGTCGATGGCCACATAACGCGCCTTGCGCTGGATGCCGACAGGCTCAACGCAATCGAACGCGAGCTTGCCGCGGCCTGCGCCCAATTGCCGGGCTTGCGTCTGGAGAACAAGCGAGTGGCCTTTGCCCTGCATTTTCGTCTTGCGCCCGAACTGGAAGCGAGCGCCCGCGCACTGGCCGAAGACTTCGCTGCGCGTCACGCCGATGTGCTTGTGCTGCAGCCAGGCAAATGCGTGTTCGAACTCAAGCCGCGCGGCGCGAGCAAGGGCGAAGTCATCCGCGCTTTCATGCAGGAGGCTCCTTTCCATGGGCGGGTGCCGGTATTCATTGGAGACGATTTGACCGACGAGGCCGGCTTCGAGGTGGTCAACGCCCTGGGTGGAGTTTCGATCAAGGTGGGGCCGGGGCAGACCAAAGCATCTAAGCGCCTGGAATCCGTAGCGCAGGTCGGCACCTGGCTGGCCGGATTGCTGAAGGGGCTACCCTGAAGAGAGCGACACCCCCAATAACTCGAATAAGCGAGAACTTCCCATGAGCCGTCTTGTAGTGGTTTCTAACCGCGTAGCGCCAATAAAAGGTGGCAAGGTCGCTGCGGGCGGTCTGGCTGTCGGTGTATATGATGCGCTGCGCCAGTCCGGTGGCATTTGGTTCGGCTGGAGCGGCGAAGTGAGCGCCAGCCCCGATATCGGCAGCGAGACCATAGGCAACATCACCTATGCCACCCTGGCATTGAACAAACGCGATTACGATCAGTACTACCGTGGCTTCTCCAATGCCACCCTATGGCCCATATTCCATTACCGTATCGACCTGGCGCGCTACAGTCGCGAGGAGTACGAGGGATATCGGCGCGTCAACGCCATGCTTGCCACGAAACTAAAGCCACTGCTCAAGCCTGACGACATCATCTGGATTCATGATTACCATCTGATCCCGTTCGCCGAAGAGTGCCGCCGGCTGGGTATCCGCAATCGCATTGGCTTCTTCCTGCACATTCCCTTCCCGCCGCCGGAAATCCTTACCGTCATCCCGCCACACAACGAGCTGTTGCGCACGCTCTGCTATTACGACCTCATCGGCTTCCAGACCGAGACCGACAGGCTGGCCTTTCAGGACTACATGACCCGCGAAGTGCGCGGTGTCATCGAGCCGGACGGCAGCCTGACGGCCTACGGACAAAACTTTCGCGCCGGGGTCTACCCCATTGGCGTGGTACCTGAAGAGATCCGGGAGCTTGCTGAGTCCTACAAGAGCCGCCGCCGGCCCATGCGGCGCAACACCGATGTACCGCGCAAGAACATCATCAGCGTTGATCGGCTGGACTATTCCAAGGGGCTGGTGGAGCGATTCAAGGCGTACGAGGCGTTCCTGGACCGCTTTCCTGAGCACCGACGCAACGTCGAGTTCATTCAAATCGCGCCGACGTCCCGCTCTGACGTGAAAACCTACCAGGCCATCCGGCGTCAACTTGAAAGCGAGGCGGGGCATATCAACGGCCGGCTTTCCGATCTGGACTGGACACCGCTGCACTATCTCAACAAAAGCCACGACAGGCGCACGCTGATGTCGCTGTTTCGCTACGCCGCCGTCGGTTTCGTTACTCCGCTGCGTGACGGGATGAACCTGGTGGCCAAGGAATACGTCGCCTCACAGAACCCGGAGGACCCCGGCGTGCTGGTGCTGTCTCGCTTTGCCGGCGCGGCAAAGGAGCTGACTTCGGCGCTGATCGTCAATCCATATGACTGCATCGGTATGGCCGAGGCGCTGGACCGAGCACTGCGCATGCCCCTGGCTGAGCGCAAGGATCGCTACGAAAACATGATGCGGGCGATTCGCGCCGCAGACCTGGATGCGTGGCGCGATTCCTTCCTGCGGGATTTGCGAACCTTCTCTTCCCGACCCAAGACAGCGTTCAGGAGACCTCTTGAGGTAATGAGGCTGTGACCGCGTCAAAAGAAGCATTGTCAAAGGCCCGAACCCGTTCGTAAGGTGCGTGTCGGGAATGATAAGGCAAGCAAGATGAGCGACCTGGAACAGTTATTCGAGAACAACGCGCGTTGGGCTGAAGCCATCAAGGAAGAGGACCCGACCTTCTTTGCGAAACTGGCCAAGCAACAGGCGCCGGAGTACCTGTGGATCGGATGCTCCGATGCGCGGGTGCCGGCCAATGAGATCGTCGGCCTGCTGCCAGGCGATCTGTTCGTTCACCGCAATGTCGCCAACGTCGTCCTGCATACCGACCTCAACTGCCTTTCGGTCATCCAGTTCGCTGTGGACGTACTCAAGGTCAAACATATCCTGGTTACTGGGCATTACGGTTGCGGAGGCGTCCGCGCCTCCATGCGCGACGACCAGTTGGGGCTGATTGACGGCTGGCTGCGCACCATCCGCGACCTCTACTATGAGCATCGCGAGCACATCTCCACCTTTCCCACCGAGGAAGCACAGGTCGATCGCATGTGCGAGCTGAACGTCATCCAGCAGGTCGCCAACGTCAGCCACACCAGCATCGTCCAGAACGCCTGGCACCGCGGCCAGCCACTGGCGATACATGGCTGTATCTACGGTATCAAGGACGGCATCTGGAAGGATCTCAACGTTACCATCAGCGGTCCCGAGCAGCTTCCTCCCCAGTACCGCCTGCGTCCACGCAGGCCGATCTGAGTGGTTTCCCGCCAAGGATGGGCGTTTGCCGGTCTTCTGCTCGCAGTACTCTGCTGGGCCGGTAACGCACTCGTTGCCAGGGCCTTCTACGCCGATATTCCGCCGCTGGGCCTGTCGTTCTGGCGTTGGTTGCTGGCCACCTGCCTGCTGGTACCCTTCGTGGCCCCATCCATCTGGGCGCACCGGCACACGCTGCGCAAGGCTGGCTGGCGCCTGCCGGTGGTGGCGGCACTCGGCATCGCCAGCTACAACTCGCTGCTGTACACCGCCGCGCAAAGCACTGAAGCCATCAACCTCACCCTGCTGAACACCTGCCTTCCGCTGTTCACGTTCATTGGTGGCGGCATCCTGCTGGGCGAGTGGCCAGCCCGGCGTGCCTGGTTCGGCATGGCCATCGCCGCGGGCGGCTTGCTGTACCTCATCAGTCGCGGCAGTTGGGCGGTGTTCAGCAGCCTGTCGTTCCAGACCGGCGATCTGATCATGCTGGTCGCAGTGGTGTGCTGGGCGCTCTACACACTGCTGCTGAGGCGATGGGCAGGGTATCTGACGGTGCCGCCACTGACGCTGCTCGGCGTGCTGATGTTGATTGGACTGCCACTGATCACGCCGTTCTATCTGTTCGAACTCAGCCGCGTCGGCAGTTTCGCCCCTACTCCGGCCAACCTCGCGGCCATCGCCTATACCGCCATCTTCGCCTCCCTGGTCGCCTACCTCGGTTGGAACCACGGGGTGAAGAGCGTCGGCGCCGCCAAGGCCGCGATGGTGACCTATCTGATGCCGGTGTTTACCGCGATCCTCGGCTGGCTGGTGCTGGGGGAGGGGCTGCAAATGTTCCACTGGATCGGTGGTGGCTTGATCTTTGCTGGCCTGCTGTTGGCGACCCGGACCAGCACAGCGCGTTGATGTCTCGCTAGGGAAAGCGAAAGCACTATGTAGCGGTGCGCGCCTTCAACGCTTGCTGCTACCGCACACCATGTGGCCTTTCATGGCCTCTTGCTTGATGATGAACTCTCCCACCAACGGGCGGTTCTGCAGGAAGTGCTCGGTGGTCTTGTGGTGCGCCAAGGCAGCTTCGTCGCGGTACACCTCGTAGAGATAGACGAGGTCAGGATCGGCTTCGTCCCGGATAACGTCGAAAGTCAGGCAGTCCGGCTCGTTCTGCACCGAGGCGGAGGCGTTGACGCGCATGGCCTCCATGAACCGGTCGAACGAGCTTGGGGCGAGCTGGATTTTCAGCATCAGGCAGTACATGGTCGCGCTCCATTTTTGTTTAAACAAGATGTCGCAGAGCCCAGGTGGCCTTAACGGCTTGCACCATAGGCGCTCACTGTAGCGAATCGGGAAGAGTTTGAGCGCTTCTACGTAGATGTATTGGCGTGGAAGACCCAATCGCGCCTGCAAGAACCTCGCCTATCTGGATATAACCGGCGGCACGCTGCCTTAGCGCGTAGCGAATTGGAATCCGCCCAATAGCAATTGCATCGTAATCATCCATACCACCGCCCCGATCAAGCCCAGCGAAAGGTGCCCGACTACAATCCCTAATGCGATCTGTTTCCAGAGGCCTTCGTGTTTGTTGGATGAGGTGGCGGCGGAGCGGTAGGGCGTTTCGCGTTCGGCGCGGATATTGTCGAAGTCGTCTCTCATGGCGGTACTCGATGCTGTTTGGTTAAACGGCAGGCATAAAAAAAGGGTTCAGCTTTCGCTGAACCCTTTCTGAATTTGGTGGCTACGCAGGGACTTGAACCCCGGACCCCAGCATTATGAAT